>WNGQ01034382.1_pt1 | contig 11193 bp, 12 predicted proteins | sample 5407661 | NCBI WGS metagenome assembly WNGQ01 (sample SAMN13153382, study PRJNA577476) | soil metagenome | isolation source: 60 cm soil or saprolite under Garry oak tree replicate 2 | place: USA:California | collected 2016-06-15
GCCGCGCGTATCACGATTCGCTTTTTATTTCCCGCATCGCACCCACCGCAATGCTCTTTATCCCGTGCCGCTCCGGCTTCAGTCACCGTCCCGACGAGTACGCCTCACCGGAAGCCATCGGCCAGGGCACTCTCGTTCTTGCTGAAGCGCTCGCAAGCCTTGCCGGGGCTGCGTGAACGGCGAACGTGTGCCCGAATTCCCCTCCTGGGTACTGATGATTACCCACAAGTCGTCCGCTGGACACGGGCGTTCTGGGACAACCGGGAAACGCGAAGTCAGTCCCCTCCTTGGCAAAGGAGGGGTGGCCGCGCCATCAAGTAAATGGTCCCGTTCCTTTGGAGGCGAGGCCGGGGTGGTTCGTTCAACTTCCGATAATCGGTGGCTTGAACCAACCACCCCGTCTGCGCCCGCTAAGGGGCTTCGCGGCATTTTCTTAATGGGCGCAGCCACCCCTCCTTGTCCAAGGAGGGGACTTCGGCTTTCCCTTCAGTTGTTTTCAATGCCCCCGTGTCCAGCAAAAGATGTGGGACATGGCAAGTTGCAAGGAGGGGAATCCGTTTTCTTCGGAGATCGCCCCTAAAGGAGTGAACCAATGACCAGTCGATACGGCATTATCATGTTCGCATTAGCCGCAATCCTCCTGGCCGTCCACGCGCAGGGTGTACAGCAACAACCCCAACCACCCGCACGGGCGGGAACCGAAGATGGCGTTGCGATCTTCCAGACGCGTTGTTTCGCGTGCCATGGAAATCCCAACACGCCACAAAAACCGGATCCTTTCGCTATTCGACTCTTCACGCCGGAAGCCATCTATGCGTCGCTCACCACCAAAATGCCTAAAGCGCACGAACAACTGGGTCTGACCGATGACCAGAAACGAGTAACGGCAGAGTTCATGGGCGGTCGTACGATCGGCAGCTCCCCAGCGGGCGATGCAAAGAACATGCCGAACCGTTGCTCGAGCAATCCCTCTCTTACCGATCCGGCTGTAGGCTCGGCCTGGAATGGTTGGGGTGTGGATTCTTCCAACACCCGCTATCAGCCGAACCCGGGCCTGACAGCCGATCAGATACCACGACTGAAACTGAAATGGGCCTTCGGTTATCCCACCGGCGTGACCGCGCATGGCCAGCCCACTGTTGCATCCGGACGCGTATTCGTGAGTACAGACATTGGTTACCTTTATTCGCTCGATGCAAAGACAGGCTGTGTCTATTGGTCTTATGAAACCGGAACTCTGGCACGCAATTCGGTAAGCGTCGGTCCGATCAAAGGACATGGATCCACGAAATACGCCGTGTACGTCGGAGACGCCAAAGCCTACGTGCATGCAGTTGACGCGCAAAGCGGCGCGCCGCTCTGGAAAACTCGCGTCGAGGACCATTGGATCGCACGAATCACTGGATCTCCCAAGCTCTACGACGGCCGGTTATATGTATCCGTATCATCGTCGGAAGAATTTCGGGGCGGCACGGTGGATTATCCGTGCTGTTCATCTCGTGGCAGTGTCGTTGCGTTGGATGCGAATACAGGCAAGCAGATCTGGAAGACCTACGTCATCCCTGAGACACCAAAGCAGCGGGGAAAGAGTCTATGTCGGGACCGGCGACGCCGAAACCGAACCGGCTGCCAATACGTCCGACGCGATCATGGCGCTGGACATGAACACGGGAAAGATTTTGTGGGTCCAACAGGCCGAAGTTGGCGATGCGTTCATGGGAGGCTGCAACCCCAAGACTGAAAACTGCCCGGAGAAACAGGGTCCCGACCTGGATATCGGCAATTCGCCAATTTTGAAAACAATGGCAGGCGGCAAGAGACTTCTGCTGGCGGGAACGAAAGACGGATATATCCTCGCAGTCGATCCCGACCGTGAGGGAACGGTCGTGTGGAAGAAGAAAATATCCGAGAATCGCGGCCGCCTCGATGGGATTGTCTGGGGCGGAGCAGCGGACGATCAAAAGGGATATTACGGATTCAACGCCGGTGGAATGGCTGCGATTCAGTTGGCCACGGGTGACCGCGCCTGGTTCAACCCCATCGTGACTGGCGGTGCCCGCGTCTCCCACGCCGCCGCGCCGTCGGTTGTTCCTGGCGTCGTCTTTCTCGGCGGCTCGGACGGAAAGCTGCACGCGCTCGCAATCTTGGACGGGCACCAGCTATGGGAATTCGATAGGTCCGGTTGTGGCAGGGGGAATGGTCTTTGTTGGATCGGGCTACTACGTGACCAGCGGCTCGAAACCAGGAAACGTGCTCCTGGCGTTTGGCGTGGAGTAGTGCACGCTAAATGACAAATGTTGGGATGTCCCATGTACGATGTCCCATGTAGATGTCAAACGACAAAATTACCAAACGACCAAATATCTCAATTAACCCATTTAAGAATTTGGACTATTGGGTCATTCGGTCAATGGGTCGTTTGACATCTACATGGGACATTGTACATGGGACATCCCAACATTTGTCATTTCAAGACGGCCCTTCCCGGAGAGGGGCTTCTGACCCGAGGAATCAATGAAAGACTTTCTCTTCGATCAGCCCGCCGCCCGGATCGTTTTCGGTGTCGGTGTCTCCCAGCGTCTGGGCGAAGAAGTGCAGCGGCTCGGCGCGCGAAGACCTATATTTATTGCGACGCCGGGGCGCCGCAAATACGCCGATGAAGCGGCGCGGAGCCTTCTCAATATGACTCCAGCGTTACATGCTGAAGCGGTGATGCACGTGCCCATCGAGACGGTAAGAGCCGCGCGCGAAGCCGCAAAGCGGCACGACGCCGACTGCTGCATTGCGTTTGGTGGAGGCTCCGCTATTGACCTCAGCAAGGCTGTTGCGCTTGATCGTGGAATATCTATCCTAGCGGTGCCCACGACGTATGGCGGTTCGGAGGTGACACCATTCTACGGTTACACCGAGGGCGGCATAAAGAAAGGCGTGCGCGACCGAAAGATGCTGCCGAAGACCGTGCTTTACGATCCAGCTTTGACGGTATCGCTTCCACCGAGTATCTCGGGCCCTTCCGGCATGAATGCGATCGCTCATTGCGTCGAGGGACTCTATGCAAAGAACGCCAATCCGATCATGACACTCTTGGCGACCGAAGGAATCCGCGCGCTTGCAAGGTCGCTGCCGGTAGTCGTCCGCGAACCAGCAAACCTCGACGCGCGCTCGGATGCGCTTTACGGAGCGTGGCTGGCGGGAGCCGTGCTTGGGACGGTTGGCATGGCCGTCCACCACAACATCAGCCACGTCCTCGGAGGCACGTTCAATCTGCCTCATGCCAATGTTCACACCATCGTCCTGCCGCACGCTGCAGCTTTCAATCGGGAAGCCACCCCAGAAGCGATGCATACGATAGCCGAAGCGCTGGGAGCACAAGACGCGGCGCAGGGAATTTACGACCTCGTCGTGCGCATTGGCGCCCCCACTGCGCTGAAGGACATTGGGATGCCCTACGAAGGACTGGATCGGGCGGCGAAACTCGTCGCCGAAAATCCTTATTACAACCCGCGGCCCGTGGAGTACGACAGCGTCCGGCAGTTGCTCGAGAACGCGTACCATGGCAAACGACCGTCGTAAACGAGAGGCGTCTCATGCGCGCCGCGCTGAAATCCCAACTGCAAACGTTAAGGAGAATGCCGTGCTCAATTTGAAACAACCGGCCGCCGGAATCGTTGCGACAGCAATTGTCATTGCGGTCGCCCTCGAATTCATCTCGCTTTTCGACTTTGCGGCATTTACCGGATGGGTTTCCTATTTTCTCCTCTGCGTTATTCCGATGCAGATCATCGTCGTCGTCATATGGGGATGTAGTCATCCCGATTTCGCTGCGAAACGCAGTCAGCCTGCAAAGGGTGTTCTGCTCACGCTGATCACGTTGGCGGCGGGAGTAATTGTCGCGCCGCTTTACATGGAAATAGCCGGCGGCGGCGTCAATCCGCCGACGCCAATGCTCGCCCAGTGCACTATCGTGTCCGTGGTCGTCACGTTCTTTGGCAGCATCATATGGGGTGGCTACCCTTTCAAACTTCTGATCAAGAACGCGGTGGCGGCCGGCTTTACGTTGTTGGCCGCGTGCTATGCCATCAATTATCTTCTGTTCCGCATCTTCTTCGATTACGGTTTCATGCAGGGCGCACCCGTCTATGTGCCGTCGTTGGATCCGCACGGAATGTTCAATGCTTTGAACGCTCTCGTGTTCTACGTCACAGCGCTCGGAGGAATGTTCCTGATGCTCCACTTCGATCTGTGGCCACTCACGAAGTTTCCCGCGATAATGAAGCAACCGGTGCTGGGCCTTGTGTGGACCGCCGTTGCTCTCGTCATCGGCGGTGTTGTCTTCTATTTGGGCGTAACGATGGCGGGTATGGATGTCATGGCATTCCTTGTGCGCTTTCCTGTGCCATTCATATTTGGAACGATCATCGTGTTGAACATGCTTCAGGGATCGCTGTTTGCGAAACTGCACCAACCGGCGAAGGGTGTTCTGAACGCGATTGCCGCTGCTCTCATCGGAACCGCGCTGGCGCAGGTGTACGGTGTTCTGGCCCCGAGGGTGACCGGTACGCTCAGTGCCGGCCCGCCAGCTTACGATTTCGAAGTTTGGCTCGCCTCGTCGCTGCTGAGCGTGACCTTCCCGTTTCTCATCTTCCATGCGGAGTTCTTCAAACTGTGGCCGGTGAAGAAGCCGGAGTGAACGGCAAGTTCACCCGGACCGGCGCTGCCGGTAGGCTGCAGGAGAGACCCCGACGTAGCGCTGAAACCAATAAGAAAGGTGGATTTCTCAGAAGTTCCTTGGCTCTTTCGACGCGCCGAGCAAGTACATATCGATGCGGTGACTGGCCGACAGCTGCTTTAAAAGCGCGGGCAAGGTAAATAGGACTGATATCCACTTCGGCAGCCATGGCTTCCAGGCTGAGATCCCCATCCAGATTCTCTTCGATGTACTCGATCACACGGCGTATTCGCCACCCCGAGATTGTCTGTACCAGCGGCATGCGGCCTGGACGCGAGCGTGAAGAATGCACACGGGCCAGATGCACCGCCATCATTTGCGCAATCGTGTCGATGTAGAGCCCATCCTCAGCAGTGCCCTCCCGAAGTGCCGTTGTGATCGCGATCGCCAACTGCTCCAGCATGGGATCCAGAATCGCGAAGCGCGGGACGAGTTCAGCGCCAGAAATATCGCAGTTGTAAATCTCGCTCACTGCTGCCTGATAGATCGAACCGCGCAAATAGACCTGGAGGATCTCCGGGTGACCGTGATGCTCCCACTGCGCCGTGGCTTCCCCTGGAGTCAAACAGATGCGCCGCGGGCCGATGAGCTGTTTGTTGCGAAGACTGCCCTCAATCTTGCGCGCTACTTCGGTCGGACGGGTCAAATGATAGATCAGCGAAGGATGCCCAATCGCCGGCTCTGTTGCCTGAAAAGGACCTTCCTCAAGGACGGCGGCGTGAAGCGAACGCCAGCCCACATCCTGGCTGTTCGCGATCAAGCGGTTACCCGCCCGGAACGCCCGTCCATGTGTTTCGCTAACCGCAAAAATCGGGTTCGCCGCACCAAGTGTAAACACGGCTCGCTCACGCGCACTGTGAAATAGTGGACAAACCATACACCAGCACACTTCGGAGATCAAGGCGGGGGAGGTAGCGATTGTCACCGAAAAGGTGGATGCGAAGCGGTCGAAAATACAAACGCGGGCTAAAGCCCGCGACTACATTTCATATGATGGCTGCGCCCTATCGGGCTTGCATTCGCAGCCGCTCATCTGCGACTACGTTTCGGCCAAGCATGTAGTCGCGGGCTTTAGCCCGCGTTCGCATCGCCGAGGCTCAAGGACAATAGTTCGACAAATAGAGAGCGAATTCCTCCGTCCGTCCCCCCGCCGGTCATGATCCTGTTCACGGAAGTGCCGTTTCTGCAAGCCGTGGACATCTTCCCGCAGGTTTAATAAGATGCCGATCAGCATTCATGGGTCTGAGGGGGTGTTATGCGGAGAGCTTCTTTGCTTCTGCTGGTGTCGACGCTGCTGAGTGTTCCAGCATTTGGACAAATCGATCCATCGGGCGAATGGGCGCCGCGGTTTCACGAGGATCAGCCGGAGCGCATTCCCGGCCCGGAAATCGGTGACTACCTCGGACTTCCTATCAATGACGCAGCGCGCCTGAGAGGCGACAGTTGGGACGCTTCTCTTCTGACCTTGCCCGAGCATCAATGCAAACCGCACCCGGCCGACTATTCCCCACGTGGTCCGGCGAATCTGCGTCTGTGGAAAGAAGTCGACAATGCTACTCAACAGGTCATCGCCTTCCATACGCACATCTCCTGGCAGGCCCCCGAGCGAACCATTTGGATGGACGGGCGTCCACACCCGCCCGAGTATGCAGCGCACACCTGGCAAGGATTTTCTACCGGGAAGTGGGAAGGAGACATGCTCACCGTCACAACCACTCACCTGAAAACCGGTTGGATCCGCCGCAATGGCATTCCGCGCAGCGACAAAGCCACACTGGCGGAACACTTCATCCGACATGGAGATTATCTAACGCTGATCAGCATCATTGAAGACCCTGTATACCTGACCGAGCCCTTCATTCGAACCACAAATTGGGTCATGGACCCCCGCCAGGAAATTGCCCCCTATCCGTGCGAACCGGTCGTCGAAGTCGAACGCCCCCAGGGATACGTCCCGCATCATCTGCCGGGAACGAATACCTTCCTGAAGGAGTTTCCAGAGAAGTTCGGGCTGCCTGAAGGAGCAGCCAGAGGTGTACATCTCCAAGATTCGTGGAACGGCTGCAAACACTAAGGGAACGGGCAGATAACACCCCATAGACTTAAGTGCGGGAACATAATAAGATGCCCACCACGTCATTGTCAGAGTCTCGTATGGATAACGCGCTTCGATCTAGGATTGCAGTTCCATTGCTTCTACTTTTGATGGCGTTATTCGCTACTCCGGCTTTAGCCCAAGTCGATTTGTCTGGCGCGTGGACCCCCCGTTACCACGAGGATGAGCCGGAGCGAATACCGGGTCCGGAACTGGCCGATTACCTGGGACTCCCGATCAATGAAGAGGCCCGCCAGTGGGCTTTGAGCTGGGATCCGTCGCGATTGACTGTGCAAGAGCATCAATGCCAGGTGCACACGGTGGCTTACATCTATCGCGGTCCCCTGCAAGTGCGGATCTGGGAGGAAAGAGAGCCCGAAACTCAGCAACTTATCGCGATCAAGCAGTACATCAGTACGTACGAACAAGACCGCACTATCTGGATGGACGGACGGCTGCATCCCCCGGATTACGCGGCACACACCTGGATGGGCTTCTCGACGGGAAAATGGGAAGGAGACACCTTGACGGTGACAACCACACACATTAAACAGGGTTGGCACCGCCGCAACGGACTTCCCTCCAGCGACCAGATCACGTTGACTGAACATTTTATCCGGCACGGAAATTATCTAACGCATGTCAGCGTTGTCAACGACCCCATCTTTCTGGCCGAACCTTTGATCAAGAGCCAGAATTTTGTGCTAAATGATACTGCCGGTGGAAACTGGCTATGGCCGTGTGAATACGTCGAAGAGATCGCGGACCGGCCTGCCGGGGCCGTGCCGCACTACATGCCCGGGGAGAATCCTTTCGTTAACGAGTTCGTCAATCGCCATGGGATACCTGTTGAGGCCGCGATGGGCGGTCCTGAAACCATGTACCCGGAATACCAAAAGAAACTGAAACCGTTACTCGAAAAGATGCGCGCACAGAAGAAGTAAATGACGGATTCCGCAGCAAACACGACAGGAAGCCAGAAGCCGGAAGTCAGAAGCCAGAATGGGAAAGCAATTTCCTTCTTCCGGCGTCTGTCGCTTCTGGTTTCTGGGTTCCTGTTCTTGTTCGGTCTGGCATACGCTTCTTACGCTCAGCAGCAACAAAATTTTGACAAGGTCGAAATTCACGTCCTGCCAGTGCAGGGAAATGTCTACATGCTCGTGGGCGCGGGGGGCAACATCACCGTACAGGCCGGTAACCAGGGAGTGTTGTTGGTCGATACGCAGTTCGCGCCGTTGAGTGACAAGGTCCTCGCGGCGATCCGGCAGCTCTCCAATAAGCCAATCCGCTACATCGTAAATACGCATTACCACGGAGACCACACCGGTGGTAACGAGAGCATCGCGAAGGTCGGCACCACACCTAACGTTGGACCGGGTGCGAACCTGCAGCGGCCGACAGCGACAATCATCGCACACGAAAGCGTTCTGAACCGAATGAGCGCGCCGGCCGGGGTTCAGGCGCCCACGCCCACAGCGGCCTGGCCGACGGATACATACGTCTCGGGACAGAAAGAACTCTTCTTTAACGAGGAGGGTATCGAAGTTATTCATGCACCGGCCGCACACACAGACGGCGACAGCATCGTGTATTTCCGCCGTTCGGATGTCGTCAGTACCGGCGACGTGTTCGTCACGACCAGCTATCCATATTTTGATCTGCAGGCGGGCGGCAGCATCAACGGCGTAATTAATGCTTTGAATCGCATCATCCAGATAGCCATCCCGAAACATGAGCAGGAAGGCGGGACCTATATCATTCCCGGCCACGGGAGGCTTTGTGATGAGGCGGATATCGTCGAATATCGCGACATGGCGACGATCATTCGCGATCGCATCCAGGCGATGATCAAGAAGGGCATGACGCTGGACCAAGTCAAGGCGGCGAGGCCAACGAAGGAGTATGACCGTCGCTACGGCTCAACAACCGGGCCACGAACCACCGATATGTTTGTCGAGGCCGTGTATCGGAGCCTCAGCGGGAAGAAGTAGGTTTACCGGGCGATGATAGTGAATCAGGAACACAAACAACCTAACCCGGCAGAGCCGCCACCAAAGTCTGGACCGCGAATGGCGCGAATGACGCCAAGGGGCCGCGGGTACCCCATTTTTTCTCTTCTTGTTTCTTTTGTCTTTCTGGCATTCCTGGTTGGTTTCGCGAAACCTGCGCGCGCGCAGCAGCAACAAAACTTTGACAACGTCGAAATCCATATCCTGCCTGTCCAGGGGAACGTCTACATGATCGTGGGTGCCGGCGGGAACATAACCATGCAGGTCGGCGATCAGGGTATCCTTCTGGTCGACACGATGTACGCACAGCTCAGCGACAAGGTCCTGGCGGCCATACGCAAGATTTCCAATAAGCCTATTCGCTACATTATCAATACTCACATCCACCCAGATCATACGGGTGGCAACGAGAACCTTCGCAAGGCAGGCGCCACAATCGCCGGCGGCAATGTTGCGGGCAACATCCGAGACGCAGGCGAGGGTGCCGCAATCGTCGCTCATGAAAACGTCCTTAACGGAATGAGCGCCCCCACGGGTGTGCAGGCTCCCGCTCCATCGGGTGCCTGGCCCACGGACACCTATGTCCATGGACAAAAGGACCTTTACTTCAACGGCGAGGCAGTCCAGGTCATTTATCAGCTTGCTGCACACACGGATAGCGACAGTATCGTCTTTTTTCGGCGCTCGGACGTCATCAGCGCTGGTATATCTTTGTTACCACGACGTACCCGGTCATTGATATACAGAGAGGCGGCAGCCTGAACGGGATTATCGATTCAGTGAACCGTATTATCGATTTGGCAGTTCCAGCGGACAAACAGGAAGGCGGCACATATATAATTCCAGGCCATGGCCGGCTTTGCGATGAAGCCGACATTGTGGAATACCGGGACATGTTGACGATTATTCGCGACCGTATTCAGGACATGATCAAGAAGAGTATGACGCTCCAGCAAGTAAAGGCGGCGAAGCCGACCAGCGATTATGATCCGCGATGGGGCGCAACGACGGGCTTTTGGACGACCGACATGTTTGTCGAGGCAGCGTATCAGAGCCTCAGTGCAAGGAAGTAGTTATCAAGTTACGATGTCTTTCTCGGGAGGAAAGATTATGAAACGCAGATTGCTTGTTCTACTGATCGTCGCGGCGTTCGTGACCGGGGCTCAAGCCTACGCGCACCACTCGTTCGCGGCGACTTATTTCGAGGACAAGACGGTAAAGATCGAAGGGAAACTGGTCCAATTTCTATTCCGCAACCCGCATTCGTTCGTGCACATCGAGGCACCCGACGAGACCGGTGCCATGCAGAGATGGGCTGTCGAATGGGGTGGCGCGGGCCAGCTCGGCGGCCAGGGTGTGACGCGAGAAACCCTGAGGCCTGGCGATGTGGTCACGATCACAGGAAATCCGGGACGTAATCCTGCAGACCATCGCCTCCGCATGGTTAGCCTCCGCCGGAAATCGGACGGTTTTGGATGGGGCGGAAAACCGGGTGAAGTTGTCGACTAGCTCTGATGTTACGGTGAAGCCCACCGAAGCGGCGCGGACGGGGTGGTCGCTTTCGAAGGGCGCAACTTGTGAGCGACCACCCCGTGTGCGCGGGCTGAGGTTGCCTTCGGCAACGTTTTCTTTGCCGCGCAGCCACCCCTCCTCGTCGAGGAGGGGAATAAAAAGTTCCGCTGCTGGCGGCACCCGCCAGTGATCCCCCAAATAAAAATTACGACTGAGAGAACTTAGCAACATGTGGAATTTTTTTGCCTGGCTTGAATCGACCGGTTTCTTTACCTGGGTGCGAGAGTCGGACTCCCTCCTGGCCTACCCATTGATTCTGTTCCTTCACACGGTCGGCCTGGGATTTGTCGCAGGTATCAATGGCGCGATCGATCTGCGCATACTCGGTATTGCGGCTCGCATGCCGCTGGCGCCGATGGAGGAGTTCTTCCCGCTCATGTGGGCTGGCTTCTGGATAAACGCCGTTTCCGGAACTCTGCTTTTGCTCGCTGACGCGACAACGAAGCTCGCCAATCCGGTCTTTTACATCAAAATGGGATTCATCACGCTTGCCGTCATAAATATTTTTTTGCTCAAGAAGCACGTGTTCCGCGACCCATTGCTCGATAAACGACCTGTCTCAATGAATGGCAGAGTCCTGGCGCTTACATCCTTGACGTTTTGGATCGGATCCATCACAGCGGGCCGCTTGATGGCCTACCTTGGTCCGGTGAGTGGCCTGACCAAATAAAACGGGTGCGTTATGGTGAAGCGTCGATTTTCCCGTAGGTCGGAGGAAAACATGAATTGCAAAATTCGATGGACGCATGTTGTGCCGCTCTTCGCCATGATCGTGCTGCTTGCGGCCG
>WNGQ01014378.1_pt1 | contig 11192 bp, 6 predicted proteins | sample 5407661 | NCBI WGS metagenome assembly WNGQ01 (sample SAMN13153382, study PRJNA577476) | soil metagenome | isolation source: 60 cm soil or saprolite under Garry oak tree replicate 2 | place: USA:California | collected 2016-06-15
GCGGGGTAATCCTGAGCCAGCACGTGGCGGACGGCCTGCTCCAGGTGACGTTCCTCGTTCAGCACGGGCATCACGACAGAGATCGCCGGCATAGCGGGCGGAGCAGCGGCACTCGTGCCAGCAGGCCGCGACGGCTGTGCTGGCTCCGCTGGCTGTGCTGGGTCTGATGGGTCTGATGGGCCAGCCGCACCAGGAACGGCATTAGGGGCGTGAGTCATGACGCAGGTCACGGTACTGCAATCGGAGCCGCCGCAGGTACCCACCGGGCATCGAAGCGACGCCGCATAATCTAGAGCCCGGAGTCCTCCAGCATCTCCGTCACAAGCGCGGCGATCGGCGAACGCTCCGATCGGATCAGCGTCACGTGCGCGAACAGCGGGTGGCCCTTGAGCTTCTCGATCACAGCGACGACACCGTCGTGGCGACCGACCCTGAGATTGTCGCGCTGGGCGATGTCATGCGTGAGCACGACCCGCGACCCGGCGCCAACCCGCGAGAGCACGGTCAGCAGCACGCCACGCTCAAGCGATTGCGCCTCATCGACGATCACGAACGCGTCGTGCAGTGAACGCCCCCGGATGTGGGTGAGCGGCAGGACCTCGAGCATGCCGCGGCTGAGAACCTCCTCGATGACCTCCTGCGTGGTGAGCGCCGACAGCGTGTCGAAGACGGCCTGCGCCCACGGGTTCATCTTGTCCGCCTCCGAGCCCGGCAGGTAGCCGAGCTCCTGACCGCCGACCGCATAGAGCGGGCGGAAGACGACGACCTTGCGATGCTGGCGCCGCTCGAGCACGGCCTCAAGCCCGGTGCACAAAGCGAGCGCCGACTTTCCCGTACCGGCACGCCCGCCGAGCGACACGATCCCGACATTCGGGTCGAGCAGCAATTCGAGCGCGATCCGCTGCTCGGCGCTCCTGCCGTGCAGCCCGAACGCCTCACGGTCACCACGTACCAGCTTGACCGATTTGTCCGGCAGCACACGGCCGAGCGCGCTGCCCTGGTCGGAGACAAGCACCAGGCCGGTGTGGCAGGGAAGCTCGGCCGCGGCCGTCAGCTCCGCCCGGCCCGTCTCGTACAGGCGCTCGATCTCATCGCTGGTCACAGCCAGCTCGGCCATACCTGTCCAGCCGGATTCCACGACAAGCTCGGCCCGGTATTCCTCCGCCGTCAACCCGATCGAGGCTGCCTTCACCCGCAGCGGAAGGTCCTTGCTGACGAGGACCACGTCGCAACCCTCGGCGGCGAGGCCGCACGCGACAGAAAGGATGCGGGTGTCGTTGTCACCCAGCCGGAACCCGGCCGGGAGCACCTGGGGATCGGTGTGGTTCAGCTCGACATGTACCGTGCCGCCCGCCTCACCGATCGGCAGTTCGGTATCGAGCCGGCCATGCTTGATCCGCAGATCATCCAGGTGCCGCAGCGCCTGGCGGGCGAAGTAGCCGAGCTCGGGGTGGTGGCGCTTGGCCTCGAGCTCGGTGACGACGACCACGGGCAGCACGACGTGATGCTCGGCGAACCGGCCAAGCGCGGCCGGATCGGCCAGCAGCACGCTCGTGTCGAGTACATAGGTCCGACGTTGCCGACGGGCATTGCGCCGCGCGCTCTGCGCGGGCCGCTGACGGCTGGACGAAGAACTGGCCACTCGTTCTCCCTTGGGCGCATGCGCGCCACGCTCGGAGACAGATGTTGAACGGACCGGGGCTGGCCCAGCACGGGCCGCGCACCGGCCCTTCCGTCGTCTCGCTGGCGTCGATGGACGCGAAGCTCGAGGATGCCAGGGCCCTCCTGGACGGGCGGCTGGACACCGCCTGTCACTTCTGAAGGTACCTGTACCCCCGGCCGCGCTGGAAGTACCAGATGGCCGCGTCCCGCCCGCGTCGCCCAGCTCGAACCGCAGGTGGTGCGGAAGCCGGGCCGCGCCCGGCGCGGCGTTGACACCCAGCGCCCAGGTGGGCGTTGTCTTCACGGCTGCCCGGGTCTAACATGCACCTAATCGAAGCGCTTCGATGGACGGCAGCCTGCCGCAGGAAGGGCTGGTCTATCCTCTGTACTACCTCGCGAAGAAGGCTGGCCTCTACGACACCAGGCTCAGTGTGATCATAATTTTGACGGTCATTCAGGCCACCTTCGGGACCTACGTGCTCTCCTCGGTGCACCGAAAGGCAGAAAGCGTAGATGAAGTTCACGGACGGCTACTGGATGATGCGCGCCGGGGTCCACGCGTTTCACCCCGTCGAAGTCCTCGACGCCGATCCCGGTCCCGGCTCACTCGTTGTCCACGCGCCGACGCGGCACATCCGGCACCGGGACGACCTGCACGAGTCCGGGCCGGTTGTCACCCTGACGTTCAGCGCTCCGCGGCCGGACGTCATCGGGGTGAAGATCACCCACTTCACGGGCGAGACGCCGAAGACCCCGCGGTTCCAGGTGCTCGGCGACGGAGCACCAGACACCCGCGCCTGGTGCGGCGAGGAGTCGGCCGGCTTTACCTCGGGAGCGCTGTCCGCGTGCGTCGCGAAGGACGGGGACTGGCGAGTCGAGTTCCGCGGCGACGGCCGCCTGCTGACCGCGAGCGGCCCGAAGGCGACGGCGCTCATCCAGACCGGCGACGGCAGGCACTACGTTCGCGAACAGCTCAGCCTGGCCCCCGACCACTTCGTCTACGGCCTCGGCGAGCGTTTCGGCCCGCTGGTCAAGAACGGCCAGGCCATCGACATCTGGAACGCCGATGGCGGCACGGCAAGCGAGCAGGCGTACAAGAACATCCCGTTCTTCCTGACCAACGCGGGTTACGGGGTCTTTGTCAATCATCCAGGGGACGTGTCGTTCGAGGTGGCGTCGGAGGCCGTATCCCGCACGCAGTTCAGCGTCGAGGGCCAGTCGATGGAGTACTTTCTCGTCTACGGCCCGGAGCCCAAGGAAATTTTGCGAAAGTACACGGCTATGACCGGGCGCCCCGCGCGGTTGCCCGCGTGGTCGTTCGGGCTCTGGCTGTCGACCTCGTTCACCACGTCATACGACGAAGCGACCGTCGCCGGCTTCGTTACGGGCATGGCCGAGCGCGACCTGCCGCTGAGCGTTTTCCATTTCGACTCCTTCTGGATGCGCGAGTTCAACTGGTGCGACTTCGAGTGGGACGCCCGGGTGTTCCCCGACCCGCGGGGAATGCTCGAACGCTTGAGGGCGCGCGGCCTGAAGATCTGCGTCTGGATCAACCCCTACATCGCGCAGCGGTCGCCGCTGTTCGCCGAGGGGCGGGCCAGAGGGTACCTGCTCAAGCGGCCGAACGGGGATGTGTGGCAGTGGGACAGGTGGCAGCCCGGCATGGCGGTGGTCGACTTCACGAATCCCGAGGCGCGGGAGTGGTATGCGGCAAAGCTTGACGCGCTGCTCGGCATGGGCGTCGACTGCTTCAAGTCAGACTTCGGCGAGCGCATCCCGACCGATGTCGAGTACTTCGACGGCTCCGATCCGGAGCGGATGCACAACTACTACCCGTATCTCTACAACCAGACGGTCTTCGAGCTTCTCCGCAAGCGCCGCGGGGAAGGCGAGGCGATCGTCTTCGCACGCTCGGCCACCGCAGGGTCGCAGCAGTTCCCCGTCCACTGGGGCGGCGACTCCGAGTCGACGTTCGAGGGGATGGGCCAGATGCTGCGCGGCGGGCTCTCGCTCGGCATGTCCGGGTTCGGCTACTGGAGCCATGACATAGGCGGCTTTGAGGGAACGCCCGACACGGCACTTTTCAAGCGCTGGATCGCCTTCGGGCTGCTGTCGTCGCACAGCCGCCTGCACGGCAGTTCCTCCTACCGGGTGCCGTGGCTGTTTGACGACGAAGCCGTGGACGTCCTGCGGCTGTTCACCAAGCTCAAGGCGCGGCTGGCACCGTACCTGCAGGTGGCAGCGCGCCACGCGCATACCGCGGGCATCCCGATGATGCGCGCCATGGCGCTGGAATTCCCGTCGGACCGAGCCTGCAGCCATCTCGAGCGGCAGTACATGCTCGGCGATGACCTGCTCGTGGCGCCGGTTCTGTCCGCCGACGGTGACATTTCCTACTACGTGCCCGAAGGAACCTGGACCCATTTCCTGACCGGCGAGCGGGTCGAGGGCGGGCGCTGGGCTCGCGAGCGGCACGGTTTCATGAGCGTCCCGCTGCTCGCGCGGCCCGCGGCGGTGATACCGGTCGGCGCGGTCGACGACCGGCCAGACTACGACCACGCCGAGGGCGTCACATTGCGGGTGTACGAACTGCCCGACGGAGCAAGCGTCACGACCGTTATCCCGGCCAGCACCGGCGACGACGCGTGCGCGTTCACCACCTCGCGGCACGCGGGCGTCATCCGGATCGACGCGGCGGATGCCCCGTCAGCGTGGCACGCGCTGCTGGTCGGCGTCCACGCGGTCAGCGCCGTCGATGGCGGCACGGCGGTGCCGGACGAGCAGGGCACCCTGATCACCGCCGAGTCGCAAACGCTGCTGATCACTCTTAATCGTCCCTAACGGCTGCGCCACTGTCACGGCGCGTGCCACCCGGCGCGGCCGTTATGGACAGGTCTTAAGCGCCATACCTTCGCTGGCGCGCCGCGTAGTCACGCAGCGCGCGCAGGAAGTCGACCTTGCGGAAGTCCGGCCAGTACGCGTCGCAGAAATAGAACTCCGAATGCGCGCTCTGCCAAAGGAGGAATCCGGACAGCCGCTGTTCGCCCGACGTGCGGATGACCAGATCGGGATCGGGTTGCCCGCGCGTGTAGAGGTGGTCGGCGATGTGCTCGATGTCGAGGACCTCGGCGAGTTCCTCGATGCTGGTGCCCTTGCTCGCGTGGTCCTGCAGCAGTGACCGCACCGCATCGGCGATCTCCTCGCGGCCCCCATATCCAACCGCCACATTGACCACGAGGCCCCCGTAGCCGACGGTTGCCTCGGCGGCATCCTTGAGGACCCGCGCGGTTTCGTCGGGCAGCAGGTCGAGCGCGCCCATCGGGTTGACATGCCAGTGCTGCGCCACCAGCCCCTGGACCGTTTCCTCGATCACACGAAGCAGTGGCGCGAGTTGCACCGCCGGCCGCGTCAGGTTGTCGGTGGAAAGCAGCCACAGCGTGACCACCTCGACACCGGCCTCGTCGCACCATCGAAGGAGCTTGAAGACCTGGTCGCCGCCCTTACGGTAGCCGCCGCTGACGTCCTGCATGCCAGCGGCGCGGGCCCAGCGGCGATTGCCGTCCAGGATCACCCCGACGTGGCGCGGCACTGGTTTGCCGGCGAGGGATGCCTCGAGCCTGCGCGTGTAGAGCCGGTAAACCAGGCTGCGGAGTCTCATACGGCACCCTTCATGACCACGTCGACGGCGCGAGTACCCGGCCCGGCAGGGCACCCCCTCCTGCACCGTATCCAAGGCCGGGGAGCGCTCGGGGCGCTTCGGGCACGCTCGCTGGCCAGCAAGCGCCGTTGCCTGCCGGCCAGCGCCCCGGCGCCGTAACGGCGCTAGGTCAGTGGGTAGGTGTCAGCCGATGGACTTGAGGATCGCCTCGTCGAGGCCGGTGAACGAGGTGAGGTATTCGCGGCGTTCCCGCTTCAGCCGCGCGACCATGGTGTCGTACTCGTCCATCCGCCCCTGCCGCTGGTAAAGGAGCCGGGGCTGCAGGATCTCGGTGTCGTCGATGCCTGGCACCGAGGACGCGACCTCGTAGCCGAAGCTCGGATCGGTGGTCCAGGTGATGGTGTCCTCGACGATGGCCTGGACGATCGCGGACGAGTGGGGGATCTTGACCTTCTTCGAACCCTCGTGCTCGTCACCACCGCCGACCCGGCCCGTGTTGAGCACGAACACCCGGAGTTCGTGGCTGTCGAGCAACTCGAGCATCCGGTTGCCCATGTCGGCCATGTCACGCGGGAAGAAGGGGTTGGTGCCCGGGACGCGAAGGAACTTGCCCTCCTCGTCCTTGCCTCCCGCCGAGGTGCCTGTGGTTTCGCCGAGCATGAAGTAGGCGGCGGCCTGGGCGCGGTCCAGCCGTGCGACACCAGGGACGATGTTCTCGTTACGGTTCAGGATGAGCAGAAACTCAGCCGGCGCCAGCTTGCCGGGTGGCCACGGGTCAACGTAGGAGAACGGCCAGGTGGTACGGCCGTTCTTGGTGTAGGACGTGTCGAAGAAGTCCACATTCCCAGCCGCGTCGACCGACACATTCTCCAGGTAGGCATCGGGCTTGATGGTCGCGAAGTAAATGGCAGGCTCGTAGTCCGGATTGAGCCCGAATGTCTTCGCGAAACAGCCGTTCTCCGTGTCGTACACCTTCCCGCCTGGCATGAGGGCGACGAAGTCGTCCTGCACCGGCTTGCTGCCCAGCTGGGTGGTAAAGGTGGTTGTCGTCTTCCCGGTGCCGGACAGCCCGACCGTCAGCACGGTCTTTGGCCGACCACCGACAGGGATGACCTTACAGCCAGCGTGCAGCGCCAGCCCGCCCCGGTTGTAGACAATGTTGTTCCACATCCGCAGCCCGCCTTTTTTGGACTCGCCAAAGTAGTCCGAGTTGTGCACGCGGGTGACATTGTCACGGAGGTCCACAGCGATGAGCCGGTCATCGGGATAGCCGGCGACGGGCAGGTTCGGAGTGTAGACGACCGTGGTGTCAGGTTCCCAGGTGGCAGGGTCATAATCGCCGTCGGCCGGGTAGTACAGCTGCTGCTGCATCCCTGCCACGTTGGCATTGGACGCCTCAATTATCAGGCGGGCACGAGTGCGAAACTCCGGATCGGATCCTATGTACCCGTCGACCACTACCATGTCACGGTCAGCGATGTAGGCGTCCTGTGCTGCGGCCACGCGATCGTATTCGGTGCGGGTGATCGTTTGCTTGGTCGCGTTGGTGGTGTCGTCCACGACATAGGTCGACCGCGCGCTGCGCGAATCCACTCGTGCCTTTACCACCAGGTTGCCGAACTCTGTCAGCTGGCTGTTCGGCATTTGCTCGGCCAGTTCGCGCAACCGCCACGCGGGCGGATTCCACTCAACCGACTTCGCCTTCACCTCATACGCCACAATCGCTCCTCCTTTTTAGCCGCGCCTGCAGCGCAGCTAAGCTCGGGCGCGCACCGAGCACGCCCCCGGCTCCCGCGCGCCTCCGGCGCGGCGCCCGGACACATACACACCCAGTGTTCGCCGCGCGGGATCTCGCGATTCTACCCTGCCGGCCCGGTTCCAATTCACTCTGGGTCATCTAAGGCTAGGCTGAAGGTCCGCCCCGCAGCGGGGGCGTGGTCCGCCCAGTGGAATCCGCGACGGCCTTGCGGGCCAGTGAAGACCTTTGGTTTAAACCTTATGGCGTGAGATCGGGAATAAGGTCCGATTCGTGCGGTCCCGCGATTGCGCACCCAGGCGTCAAGCCGAAGCTCTCGCCGCCGGGCCGCCGGCCCGGTAGGGGGGCGCCGCGGTGCTTGACCGCACGGTCAGTTCGGGCGTGAGCAGGACGGTCTCCATGATCTCCGCGCCGTCGAGCTTGTCCATCACGAGCCCGACCGCGAGCCGGCCAAGCTCACCCGCGGGGATCGAAACGGCGGTGAGCGGCGGGGAAACCTGTTCTGCCAGGTCGTCCGGGCACAGCGCGATGACCGACATGTCCTCGGGCACCCGGCGGCCCTGCTCGCGAAGAATGTCGAGCAGTGGCGCGACCGCGGGCTCGTTGTGCACCACCAGGCCGGTCACGTCAGGCTGCGCGGCAAGGAGCGACCCGAGTGTCTCCCTGACGCGGTCACGCGCGGGTGAACATGGATAACAGGAGCCGGTGAGACGATGTCGGCGGACCGCGTCGGTGAACCCCGCCGTCATCCGGCGGGCGAAGCCGGTCTCGCGCTCGTAGACCGCGGGCGGCTGGCCGATGAGCGCCACACTGCGGTGACCCAGGTCAGCGAGGTGGTCCGCGCACTGCGCCCCGGCGGCCGCAAAGTCGAGATCGATGCAGCTCAGGCCCTGGGTGTCGGCCGGGACGCCGATCAGCACCGACGGGCGGCCCAGTTCCCGCAGCACGGGGATCCGCGCGTCATGCCACTCGACGTCCATCACGATCAGAGCGTCAACGAGGGAACTCGCGGCCACTCGCCGCAACCCGGCCGGGCCCTCGTCGTTAGTGAGCAGCAGGACATCGTGGTCGCTGCCGCGCGCGGCCGTCACCACCGAGGTCGCGAACTGCATGAGCACAGGCACGTGCATGTCGCTGCGGAGCGGCAGCACGAGCGCCACGACGCTGGCGCGGGCGCTGGCCAGTGCCCGCGCGCCCGCGTGCGGGTGGTAGCCGAGGGCCCGGATGCTCTGCTCCACCCGCCGCTTTGTCGCCTCGGAGATCGACCGTCTCCCGCTCAGGGTGTACGAAACAGTGCTGGGGGAAACCCCAGCGTGCCGGGCAACGTCGGCGATAGTGACCATGTGGTGGCCGTTCGTGTGGGCTGCTCGAAGCGCTTCGACGGAGGATGGATCCGTCTGCGGCGAAGATAGGTCCATCTGCTTGCCCACCGCAAGTCGCCAGCCTGGGCGGCAGCCTGCCGAACGGGGCCAGGATCGCCCTATCTCAGTCTGGACAAGGGTCCGGCACGGGTCTATCGTGCGGATAAATCGAAGCGCTTCACAAGCCGATCACCGCACCCAGCTATCGAAGCGATTCGATTCGATTATGTACGCAGGCCGCCAGGAACGGCGGCCTGCGCGGTCATGGTCGTGGAATTTATGTGACCGCCCAGTGAATGACGATTGTCGCCGCGGGCCGTCCATTCACGGCATCGCGCAAACGGCTTCGGAGGTCGGCCGTGTTAGAAAGATCCAGAACCCTGCTGCCAACCGCGTCCCGAGCAACCGGTCAGCCGCGTGGCCGGAGGAGGCACTGGTTACGGCGCGCCGTCTGGCCGGCCGGAGCGGCACTACTGCTCGGCACGCTCGTGATCATCCCCGGTACGGTGGCGAGCGCCGACCAATGTGGCTCCTACCCGTTCCGCGACCCTAACCTGCCGCAGAGCAAGCGGATCGATGACCTTCTCGGCAGGCTCACCACCGATCAGAAGGTGTCCCTGCTGCACCAGTACCAGCCCGCGATCGGCGCACCCTTGTGCCTGCCCGCGTTCAAGACAGGTACGGAGGCGCTGCACGGTATCGCCTGGTCCACGGACAAGACGAACAACGGCGCTGTCGTGGATGCCAATGGCACCACGTTCCCGCAGGCGGTCGGCCTGGCCACCACGTGGGATCCGGCGCTGATCAAACAGGTGGGCGGCGCGGTCGGCCAGGAAGCCCGCGGCTACAACGCGGCCAATCCGATCGTCTGGGGCCTCAACCTCTGGGCGCCGGTCGTGAACCTCCTGCGCAACCCGCTGTGGGGGCGCAACGAGGAAGGTTACTCCGAGGACCCCTACCTGACGGACGCTGTCGCGACCGCCTACGGTCTGGGCATCGAAGGAAACAACCCCAGATACCTGCAGGCGGCGCCCACCCTGAAGCACTACCTCGCCTACAACAACGAGGTCAACCGGGGCTCATCCTCCTCGCAGATCCCGCCGCGGGTGCTGCAGGAGTATGACCGCGCCGCGTTCCGCGCTCCGCTTCAGGCGGGCGCCGCGACGGGTGTCATGGCCTCTTACAACCAGGTCAACGGGCGGCCCAACACGGTGAATCCAGACCTGGCGGCCATCGAGCGCAGTTGGTCGCCTGACACGCTGATGAATGTCACCGACGCCGGCGCGGACTACAACGTCTTCCCGGGCTACTACCCCGACCGGGAGCACACGGAGGCGGCGGCGATCAAGGCGGGGATCGACAGCTTCACCACGGACAACACCGATCCGACCAACCTGGATGCCGCGATCAACGCCGCCCTCACGGACGGCCTGCTGACCGTCACCGACATCAACCGCGCCGTGTCGGACATCCTCGCCATCCGCTTCCGGCTCGGGGACTTCGATCCGCCGGGCCTCAACCCGTACTCGAAGATCACCCCGGCCGTCATCGACGACGCGGCCCACCAGCAACTTTCACGTAAGGCCGCCGATGAGGCGATGGTGCTGCTCAAGAACTCGGGTGGCGCCCTCCCGCTGAACCCGGCCACGACCAAGAAAATCGCCGTCGTCGGCCCGCTCGAGAACACCCTCTATTCCGACTGGTACAGCGGCAACCTGCCGTACAAGGTCACGCCTCTGGACGGGATCACGCAGCACCTTGGCCCGGGCGCCTCGGTCACTTCGAGCGAAGGCGTCGACCGGATCGCGCTCAAGGACACCACCACGGGCAAGTACGTGACCGCAGGAACAGGCGCGAGCGGAGGGTTCCTCGACGAGAGCGCCAGCACATCCGATGCCACCACGCAGTTCGACACGTTCGACTGGGGTGACGGGATTTTGACGCTTCGCGCCGTCGCCAACGGAAAGTTCCTCGGCCGCTACACCGACTCTTCAGGGAACTGGACCCCCTACTTCGTCAACGACCAGACCCAGCCCAACAACTGGTTCGTCCAGCAGATGTTCAAGCTGGAGAAGCAACCGGATGGCACCTACGTCGTCCGTTACGCCGGTTACGAGACGTCCTACTCGTGGTCGTCACCGCCCTACTACCTCGCCGTCGGCACGGACGGAAGGCTGACGCTGTCCGCCAACGACGCCGCACACGCAGCTCACTTCACCCTGGACACGGTCAGGAGCGGCGTGGCGGACGCGGTGGACGCGGCGAAGGGCGCCGACGCCGCGGTCGTCGTTGTCGGCAGCATGCCGTTCATCAACGGCCGCGAGGACCACGACCGCACCGACATGAACCTGGCCTCCGGGCAGGAGGCCGTTGTCCAGGCCGTCACCAAGGCGAACCCGCACACGATCGTCGTCGTGGAGAACAGCTACCCGACCACGATCAACTGGGAGCAACGCAATGACCCGGCCATCTTGTGGACGACCCACGCGGGCCAGGAGACCGGGCACGGGCTCGCCGATGTACTGTTCGGCGACTACAACCCGTCCGGCCACCTGACCCAGACCTGGCCGCAGTCGCAGTCGCAGGTGGCGGACATCCTCAACTACGACATCATCAAGTCCGGCCAGACCTACATGTACTCGAATCAGCCCGCGCTGTATCCGTTCGGGTACGGGCTGTCGTACACCTCCTTCCGCGACAGCAACCTGCGGCTATCCGCCCCGGCGATGGATTCAGGCGGTCACGTGACCGCCAG
>WNGQ01014417.1_pt1 | contig 11192 bp, 8 predicted proteins | sample 5407661 | NCBI WGS metagenome assembly WNGQ01 (sample SAMN13153382, study PRJNA577476) | soil metagenome | isolation source: 60 cm soil or saprolite under Garry oak tree replicate 2 | place: USA:California | collected 2016-06-15
AAGTCTTTCTAGTGAAGGACTTCGATGGTTTCGATCGCGAAGTGTGGCCGCAAGTTCATTTCGTGACTCTTACGCAATACGATGTCACTTATTCTTCCCCGTTCATTTTTGAGCCAGCCGAGCTCGCGCACATTTTGGGCGAAGTCGTGAGCGCGGCTGGCAAATCGCAACTGCGCATCGCCGAGACGGAAAAATATGCGCATGTGACGTACTTTTTTAACGGCGGAATCGAGCGCCCTTTCCCGTGCGAAGACCGCAAACTTGTGCCTTCGCCCAAAGTCGCGACCTACGATCTTCAACCGGAAATGAGCGCGCGCGAAGTGACCGACGAGGTCCTCGCGCGCATGGCGAATTATGATTTGATCATTCTTAACTTTGCCAGTCCAGACATGGTCGGGCACACCGGGGTTCTCGATGCGGGAATCAAAGCCGTGGAGATCGTGGACGAATGTATCGCCCGCATCATCTCGAAGCTTCTCGATCTCGGCGGCAAATGTATCGTCACGGCCGACCACGGAAATTGCGAGCAGATGCGCAATTCTGACGGCTCGCCGAACACGGCGCACACCACCAACCTTGTGCATTTCATTTATGTGGCGAAAGACGCGGCACAGTTTCGCTGCGAAGACGGGATTCTCGCCGATGTCGCGCCCACGCTTTTGTTTCTACTCGGCCTGCCGCAGCCGCAAGAGATGACCGGGCACAACCTGCTCATTTCGGTTTCGCAGAAAACGCCGACCAGTTAGAAAAGTCGACACTGTTCGGCGGCTATGTCGTCGAATGTGATTTCCAGTTGTCGATTCAGCACTCGCGTTCCAGCAGCGGCGATTCGGTGCAAAAAACGAACGCGGTTTTCGGCGGTTGTTTCGTGCCAGATCGGTTTGCGCATGAGCGCGAGCGTCCCACCCGATTCCACAAGAGCGCCCCATCCGATCGGTATCTCCGAATCACGAAATAACTCGCTGGGCAGGACAAGGAAAAATAAATTCGCGCAGCGATAGCGAATCAGTTTGTCGAACTTAGTGCAGTCGTAGAGACGATTTTGCAGCGCATTCAGCTCGCGCAACACGCGCGCGTAACCCCGGTGACCAATCGCCGTGAAGTCATGCGAATCGAATTCCGGGAAGAGCGAATCGGTAATCCGCAAATTCGGATAATGCACACGTAAGCACGTTTCGAGAATTCGGCGGCGTTGGCAGATCGCTTCGAGGCGGTGGCGTGCGACCTTACTATGGCAATTATCTCGTCGCAAATCGCATAGCGCCTGCTTGCATTCAAAGATCGCCGTCGATCCAATCTTTTTTGGTTGCGGTCGATAAGCAGCCACATCGGCACGATATCGGCATTGAGGCAACCGCGCTTCCATCGCGCAAGCGGAATAGCCGTGCGCTTGAGCCCAAAGAAAAGCGAGACGCTTCAGCCGGGTGTGCCTCGCGGTTTCACCATGGGTTTCACTCACTCCCGCACCCATTTCGCGAGCTCGCGCGCCCAATACGTAATAATGACATCCGCGCCGGCGCGTTTCAGCGCAGTCATGATCTCGAGAACGGCAGCGCGTTCATCGACAACGCCTTTTTCGGCGGCCGCTTTGATCATCGCATACTCACCGCTCACATGATAAACGGCGGTCGGTTTGCCAAAGCGCTCATGCACCCTCCAGAGGATGTCGATGTACGGTAGAGCTGGTTTCACCATCACGATGTCCGCTCCTTCTTCGATATCCAACGCCACTTCGCGCAGTGCTTCATCTGCGTTGGCGTAATCCATTTGGTAAGATCGACGATCGCCAAATTGCGGTGGACTCTCCGCAGCCTCGCGAAAGGGACCATAAAAAGCTGACGCAAATTTAGCCGCATAACTCATAATCCCGGTTTGATCGAAGCCGCCGGCATCGAGCGCTTCTCGAATAGCGCCGATGCGGCCATCCATCATGTCGCTAGGCGCCACCATGTCCACGCCCGCTGCCGCGTGAGAGAGTGCAGTTTTGACGAGAAGCTCAACGGTCTCATCGTTGAGAACTTGGAAATGGTCCCCGTCGATGCGCGTGACACCGCAGTGGCCGTGGCTCATGTATTCGCACAAGCAGACGTCGGTGATCGTGACGAGGTCGGGGCATTTTGATTTGATAGCCCGCAACGTTTTTTGGACGATTCCGTTTTCCGCATAAGCGCCGCTTGCCTGTTCGTCTTTGTGTTCTGGAATGCCGAAAAGTAGAACAGCTTGCAGCCCCAGATCCTGAACGCGCCGCGCTTCATCAACAATCTCCTTCACAGAGAGCTGAAAAACCCCTGGCATGCTGCCGACCGCGCGACGCTGCTCCAATTTCTCGCTCACAAACAGCGGGAGAATAAAATCGTGGCCGCTTAATTGTGTCTCGCGGACGAGGTTTCGCAGAGCAGGGGAACGCCGTAGACGGCGCGGGCGATGCACCAATTTTCTCACTAATCAAGAGTACCCGGTGGATGGAGGCGTCGCAAGCTCGCGGCAGAACGACTGTCGCCACGGCGACCGGGCTTGACGCGGTCGCACAGGAATGTTGCGTTGGAAAGCGGAGTGTCCTTCGCGTTGAGGCAAACGTCCATGCTTCTTATGAAAACCTGGCATCGTGCCGCTTTGATCGTTGTCTGCGTTGGATTACCTGTTGCATTTCTCGCTTGGCTGGGCGTGCGCGATCCTGGCATCAACTTTCTTTCGCGCGACGCGCGCGCCGAATGGATTCTGTTCCCATCCGCTGTGCAGGCGCGCGCCCATAGCATTGTTAGTCTGGACACTCTTTTTCGACGCGCCTTTACGCTGGATACGCGGCCACGTATGGCGCGACTGAATGTGAGGGCGGCCAAACGCATCGATTTAAAGATCAATGGCGTTCAAGTGCCACTCGGCGCAAAGAGCAATTGGAAGAACATTTCCACGGTTGACGTGCTCGTCTTACTGCGAGTTGGCACAAATACTATTGATGCAAGAGTCTTCAACGCCGATGCGCCCCCCGCCCTTTGGCTGAGTTTGTGCACAGACCACGTGACATTGCGCAGCGACCAGACGTGGGAAGCATCTTTTACTGGCTCTGCCTGGCGGAGTGCGGTGCCTGCCTCGGCACCAAGACTGCCGCGCGCTGGAAACCTTATCAGTGGCGAGCAAACTTTCGATTCCGCCGCAAAGGTTTGGCCAATCTGGCTGGCTTTCGGCGGGATCGCAGTCACTATCTGGTTAGCCGGAGGCTACTGGTTAAGTCGTTCGCCAAAGGTTGGCGCGATGACCTCTCGGGGATTATCGCGTTGGCAAGTATGTGCTCTGCTCCTCTTCGTCGCCAGCATTTGGATATGCCTATTCTGGAACAATGCCGGACTCTTACCGTTGCGTGTCGGTTTCGATTCGCAATCGCACCTTGAATACATCAGGTACATCGAGGAACGCCGGGCACTGCCTTTGCCGAACGAAGGTTATGAGATGTTTCAGCCGCCTCTCTATTATGTTTTATCTGCCTCGATGTCCGTGCTAGGTCAAACGACCAACGATGCGGCCGCAATCCTCACGCTGCGTTGGATGACGATGCTCTTTGGTATTGCGCATTTCACGCTCGTTTTGCTGAGTTTGCGGCTCTTATTTCCGACTCAAATTGGGCCGCAGTTAATCGGACTCGTGCTCGCCGCTTTTTTGCCAATGCAACTTTACCTCGCCCATTTCGTGACGAACGAGACGCTGGCCGCAGCGTTGGCGGCGGCGGTTGTTTATCTCAGCCTCCGCTTGCTCCGGGTCGAGAATGGTTCGACCTCGGGATACGGGTTGCTTGGGTTCGTCCTCGGCGCTGCGATCCTGACCAAGACAACAGCGGTTTTGTTAATGCCAGCTCTTTTTGCAGCGCTGATCAGTAAACTGTTAATGCAACGGGCAGCCGTGGCTACTTGGTTGCGGACACTCGGAGTGATGCTGGTAGTCTGCTTCGCCGTTTGCGGTTGGTACTACATCCGGATTTGGCTCCGTTTCGGCACCCCGTTCCTTGGAAATTGGGATCCGGCCGCCGGTTTTCCGTGGTGGCAGGACCTAGGCTATCACACCCTCGCCGATTACTTCAGGTTTGGTCGCTCTCTTATCGCGCCGCTTTTCAGCGGCGTGGCCGGATTCGGGGACGGCATCTATTCGACACTTTGGGGCGATGCCTTGTGCGCCGGTGTGTCGGATGTAAGTGCCAGGTTGCCATGGAATTACGATTTGATGGTGGCCGGCTACCTCCTAGCATTGGCGCCGACCGCAATGATTATCGTTGGCGCGACAGTTGCGTTTGGTCGCTGTGTTCGGAAACCTACGGCTAACGACTTTCTCTTGCTCGGTCTTTTCGGGGCGGTGACGCTCGGTCTGATTTTTATGACCCTAAAGGTGGCTTCTTATGCGCAAGTGAAAGCGTTTTATGGATTGTCGATGTTGGTGCCGCTCTGTTTTTTCGGCGCACTTGGCTGGGAGATCGTGACTCGCGGTCGACGGCTATTGCAATTCGCGCTCGGCATGCTCTTGGTCGTCTGGACGATGAACAGTTTCGCGTCGGTTTGGATTCGCCATTCTCCTACTCAGAGTCTTTGGCTTGGCATCCGGTCAGCATACGAACACAAGTACGATGTAGCCGCTTCCGAAATCGCTAAGGCCGTTAATTCCGATCCTTCCAATGCAACAGCGCGGCGATTTTTGGCTTTGGTCTTGGATTACTTGAATAGTCCAACCGAAGCGCTCGAACAGGCTGAGCGAGCCGTAGAATTGAATCCGGCGGATAGCGCATGTCATGAGCAACTGGCTGAAATTGCGGCAAAACAAGACCTCGAGCGCGCGATTAGCGAGGCCCGCCGCGCTCTGGAGCTGGGGCCGGAAAACGCCTTTGCCTATTACGTGCTCGTAAATTGTCTTGTCCAATCGCAGCGGGATGAAGAGGCGATTGCGGCAGCGGCCGATGCGCTGACCATCTCTCCGTTTAGCGCTGAGACGCATTTCACTCTGGGTCTGGCTGTGGTGCGGAAAGGAGATTTGCTCAATGCTATCAATCAATTTGCCTATGCACTTTTACTTCGCCCCGATTGGACTGAGGCGCAGGCCAAACTTCGCGGGGCCCTTGTGTTGCTCGCGAACAGTGCAGAGGGACCAAGGCATCTTCAGGATGTGGTTTCGTTGGCGCCTGATTCACCCACTATCCTTAATGATTTGGCTTGGTTGCTGGCCACATCGCCTGATCCGGCGTTGCGCGACGGACAAAACGCGGTCCGTTTCGCAGAGCACGGGTGCGAGTTAACCGGCAGCAAGAATCCGACTCTTCTCAGCACATTAGCCGCGGCTTATGCCGAGGTCGGCAGATTCTCCGACGCGATCAACAAGGGTGAGGAAGCGCTTTCTTTGGCGCGCTCAGCCGGCAATGACGACATCGCGACGCTGAGTGAGAACTTATTGACTTCGTTTCGAGCCAATCGCCCTTATCGCGAGGAGCCTAAACTCTAATTGAATTCTGCCTCGCTGATATGCGCTCGTCCTTTGCTCATGACCCGAATGACCGATTATCTATTAGTCGATATCAGTAATTCGTACACGAAGCTGGCGTTTGCGTCTGCGACGCGGATTTCGGCTCCCGTGCGGATCGCGACGAGCAAGCTTTCAAGCAGTGTGGTTACGGGATTTTTGAGAAAGCAAAGGGTGCGAAAAGTGGTTGTTTCTTCGGTGGTGCCGAGAAAAAATCCTGCGATTTCAAAGGCCATCGGAAAACTGGAGGCGCTCTGGCTGGATTCGACGCTGAAACTGGGCGTGGGGATTGATTATCCCAAACCGAAATCGATTGGCGCGGACCGTCTGGCGAACGCCGCGGCAGTTACCGGTCTTTACGGATTTCCCGCTATCGTGGTGGATTTCGGCACGGCGGTGACTTTCGATATCGTTTCTGATCGCCGCACATACGTTGGAGGCGTGATCGCGCCGGGGCTGGAAGCGATGACCAATTTTCTTTATCAGCGAACGGCGCTCCTGCCGAAACTCTCTTTGAAAGAGCCGCGACGCGCAATCGGTAAATCGACAGTCGAGGCAATGTTATCCGGCGCCGTATTTGGTTATCGTGGGCTAGTCTGCGAAATCCTTGGGCGGATCAGAGCAGAGCAGTTTCCGCGCAAAAAAAAAGTTTACGTCGTAGCGACGGGCGGCTACGCGCAACTAATCGCAGGGCGGTTGCCGGAGATCGGTGTGGTTCGTCCGCACCTCACTCTGGAAGGACTGCGGATCGTCGCGAATTTGAATTGATTTTGAGCGGTTAAACCAATGGTGTTTTGGCGGGCATCCTCGCGACTGCAAGGTTCATGTCATTTGAAAAAGAGGTTTTCGAAAGGCGGAGGCGATTCAACGAGGCCGCCTTCGGTTTCCTGCCATGTCGAGCGAAGTCGAGAAATCTCTCTTTGTTAGCCAAACAGTAAGAGATTTTCTCGACTACGCTGCGCGTCGCTGGGAATGACAGAAGTTCGATGCCTGGCCCAACGTGGGGCTGTCGATCTGGTGCCCACGCCGATTTTTCCGAAGCGGGCTGAAAATCCACCTCGTTAAGTTCAACTTTGGACTTGCCAGGAGCGATGATCGACGCTTCAATCCCTACTTCATGAGAATCTGGAAGATCGTGGCAATCGCAGTGCTGGCGCTAACCTCCCTTGCAGCGGAAAATGTCGCTCCGACCAAATCGGAACTGGAAGAAATGTACAATAAAGCCTTCCGGGCGTTCGATGCGAACAATTTTCCAGAAGCGTTAAAGGAACTCGACGCGATCGATACCCGCCAACCCGATCTCGCCGCGTCGAAAAATTTGCGCGGCGTTATCCTGATGCGGCAGGGTAACTACGACAAAGCGGAAGCAGCATTGCTCGAAGCGGCCCGGATCGATCCCAAGTTTTGGAATGCGCGCTTCAACTTTGCGGAAATCCCATTTCTCAAGAAGGATTGGACGGAGGCTCGGAATCGTTTTCAGCAGCTGCTTTCCAGCAGTGGCCCCGATCTGGCAAGCGAAGCTTCGCAGCTTATTCAGTACAAGATCCTTTTGACTTACCTGCTGGAGGGAAAAGAGAACACGGTCGATTCTATCCTGGCCAAGTTGGAGCTTTCGTCTGACACGCCTGCTGTTGACTATGTGAAAGCAGCCGTGGCGCTCCAGCACAAGAATCAAAAGGAGGCAAAAGATTGGATGGGCGCAGCGGAGAAAAGTTTTTCGCTGCAACTGAACAAACTTTTCGCAGAATCACTGTACGAAGTCGGGTGGCTTGAAAAGCCAGCTGGCGAGGCGCGCCCTTCATTGCCGCTAATGACGGCTGCCGAGCGTGCGGAAAAAACGAAGGCCATGGCGCGTTCAAAATTCGAGCAGGCACAACAGGCGTTGCGGCAGCGCGATTTCGGCACAGCCCTCAAATTAATTGATGAAGCCGATCAGGCGGAGCCGAATCAGGCGGCAACGATTAATCTGCGTGGCGAGATTCTGATGCAGCAGGAGCAGTTTGAACAAGCCGAGGCCGCATTTAAGAAGGCAGCCAAGCTGGACCCGAAACTTCGCGAAGCACAATACAATCTGGCGCAAATTCCTTTTAAGAGGAAGGACTACGCAAAGGCGCGCGAGCGTTTCGAGACATTATATGAGCGAACGCCGGGAGGCGATAAAAACCAGGCGGCAGCGCTCATTAAATTCAAGATTTACCTGACGCTTTTGCTCGAAGGAAAAGAGAGCCGCGCGCACGCGATGATGGACGAGTTTCAATTTACCGGGGATACGCCTGCACTCTATTACGCTCAGGCGGCGTGGGAATTTAAACATAACAATCCGGAGAAGGCCGCTGATTGGACTGCTTCGGCTAATAAGATTTATTCGTCGCCACTCAACAGCGTTTTTGCTGACGCTTTTTACGACGTTGGTTGGATCCAAAGGCCGACAGCTTCGACGATGCCTCCCCCCGCGTTCGACACAGCCAATGTCGTTGCGTCCCAGGCAGAAGGCAGCCCAGCAGTTGAGCCGAGTCCTATTCCCGCTAGCGTTTTTGCTGCAAACAAGCAAGCAGAAATATCGAAAGGTGAACCCCTTGCTTCTTTGGCCCCCGCGGCGAGCCCACCGGTTGCTGGGGCGGAATCTGTGAGTGGGGGAGGACCGGCTCAACAGCCCTCTGTATCCAAGTCGAATGAGTCGACTGCGGCGGGATCAAGCGGTCAGCCACAAGAAGCGCCTACAACTGCGGTTTCGGGCTCGTCTTCTGGTGTAGGCTCGACAACTGTAGCGGCTTTGCCCGGTGAGGCGCCGGTCGCTTCATCTGCTCCTAAAGGACAAAATGATCAGTCAGCCGCGAGCCAGACAAATCCATCCGCAGCCCCTGTTGTCGCTACATCTCCCGCCACAACACTCGGGCCGGCCAAAATCTCACAGCCCGGCATTGTCGGGATAGCCAGTCGGCAAACGTGGCTTGTCGGTGGATTGCTGTTAGCCGGCATCTTTCTGCTAGCCTGGGTTGTCGTTCCCGAGCTTCGCCGCCACCGCTACACATTCAACATCCTGAGTTACTGGCAGACCAGGTTCGCCACCGGCCCCCGAACGCTTAAACCCAGCGTGGCACTAGCGCAAAAGGGCCATGCGCAGGGCAACAGCTTTTTTGGCGGGCCCCGCCAGGTTTCGCTACGATTAACAGCCTCGAAACCTTCGTTGCGGCGCAGCGGCTTGCCTCCCGCAAAATTGAGCGGTGCTTTTGATCAGCTGGCAGGTTTGGGAGGGGAAACGTCACAAACGCCCGCTTACAACAAAGGAGAATCCGATCGCGAATTGGCGTCGCTCACTGTGCAGGCCCTTGAGTCGTCTGTAGGACCAGTTGTCGAACAGACGGCGGAAATCTTGCGACCGAGTGAACCGGAGTTCTCGCTCGCTGAGCCGGCCGTTGAGTCGTCAGTAGGGCCGGTTGTGGAAGAAACGGCCAATGCCTCGCGGCGGGACGTTTCGCAGACACCTGAAGTAGCTGAGGTTTCGGCAATCAGTGAATTAAGCCGACCCTCTACAATAGCGCCCGAAACGCCGAGTGAAGTTTCCGAAGCGGCCGGGGAAGTCGCACTGTCCGCAGAGCTAGCGTCAGTAGGGCCTGAAATTGAACCGATCGGGCAATGGCAACCCCTGCCTTATGAAACGGCCTCGGCTGCGACTCAATCCCCCGTCGCCGAGACCGCGTCTGGTTTGCCAACTACCATTTTCACTGAGCCCGTATTTCCGCAAACAACCACACCTGCAAACATGCCTGAAACAACCCAAATCCCAACCGCTCGAGTAGACAAACGTCCATCCACCGCCGTGGCCAAACCGCAACCCGCTGCCACAATGCAGGCATCCGTGCAGATCACCTTCTCTTTCGAGATCGCAGCCATGCAGTTGACGTCGAGCTTTAGAATGGGTGTCCTAAAAGTGCGTCCCATATCCAAGCTTGTCACAATGCGGTTGCCTGCACCCCAGCAGCCTCAGCCCGCGTTGAATTTGCAGGTCAGTTTCGAAGTGGCAAAGATTCAGCCCGTCGGGGGAGCTCTTGGTACGATTCGGATGATTCCGTCTCAACAGCAGAGGCAAACTGCGACCGGCTCGCCGTCATTCGCCGTCGCGGGATTGCAAGTCGTCCCTAATTTCGAGACAGCGCCGGTCCAACTCACGCCGTCGCAGCAGGGCCGAGCCTCTGTGTTCATTACTGTCCCATTCCAAATCACGACGATCGAGTTTTCGCCGTCGCTTGAGATCGCATCGGTCGTCCTGAATTCGAATTCCAAACAAGTTCTCGTTCAGTTGCCCGGCGCCGGACCAAGTCCAGCGGAGGGACCGCCTGTATTCGAAATTGCGAATTTGCAGCTCGCTGAACGCGGCGAGATCGGCATGATGCAGCTGAATCTGCTTGGCCAGAGCGCGAAGGAGACGTAACGAGCCCAGATTTACCAGACCACAAAGAGAGATTCTTGTAGCCGGTACCAGCCGAGCTACTTTCGCTCACTCGGCTTAAGCGCGTTTGGCCAATCCGCTTCGATTTAGCGAACACAGTTGCTTCGGTAAAAACTGCCCGTCTCGACGGATCAATTTGCCGTCAAAATAAATTTCACCGCCGCCGCATTCTGGACGCTGGATGCTTACCATGTCCCAATGGACCTGGCTCCGGTTCCCGTTGTCCGCTTCTTCGTAAGCTTGTCCCGGAGTTAGATGAAACGAGCCTGCGATCTTCTCATCGAACAGGATGTCCCGCATCGGTTGCAAAACGCGAGGATTAAACCCAAGCGAAAATTCGCCGATGTAACGCGCGCCTGGATCTGAATCGAGAATCTTGTTCAGTTTTTTTGTTTCGTTGCTTGTCGCATCGACAATCTTTCCGTTTTCGAACTCGAGACGGATGGTATCGAAACCGATGCCCTGATAAATACTCGGCGCGTTGAACGTCACATAACCCTCTCCGGAATCTTACACCGGGCAGCTAAAAACTTCGCCATCGGGAATATTGCGATCGCCACCACAGATCACGGCTGGAATTCCCTTGATACTGAAACGGAGGTCGGTCCCGGGGCCTTTGATCTCGACGCGGTCTGTCTTTTCCATCAACCGCTTAAGCGCTTTCATGCCGGGCTGGAGTTTGCGATAATCCAGTGTGCAGACTTCGAAATAAAAATCTTCAAACGCCTCCGTGCTCATTCCGGCAAGTTGTGCCATTGACGGTGTTGGCCAGCGCAAAACCACCCATTTCGTTTTTTTTACTCGCTGGTCCTGCACCGATTTTTTTCATCCGCGCCAGTTCATGGCTTGCCAAAAGATTCAACTGCCGATCGGATGCTTCGAGCGCAAGCGCGCGGTTGATTCGGGTGTGCTGAGTCTGCACAAAAGGGATGCCTCTCAATTTCTGCGCCGCTCGAATGAGTGCGATTGTCATTTCGTCCGGGATGTCGAATGCTTCGATCAACACGGTTTCGTTTCGTTTGAGCCGGATGGAATATTCCACAAGAAGTTTGGCGAGATTGTCCCAGCGAATATCGTGCATAAGACCGTTATGATTCCATCAGTCGCGTGAGATGCAACTGACGCCGGCCCTTAAGTGGCGCGGACAAATTTTGCAGCAAACGCGCCGTCAAAACGATCTCCAAACGGAAGCGAATACTTCTCTTCTTTCCAGTCGCAAGATCGACAAGTCGGCCAGAACGCACCGCAC
>WNGQ01057411.1_pt1 | contig 11192 bp, 9 predicted proteins | sample 5407661 | NCBI WGS metagenome assembly WNGQ01 (sample SAMN13153382, study PRJNA577476) | soil metagenome | isolation source: 60 cm soil or saprolite under Garry oak tree replicate 2 | place: USA:California | collected 2016-06-15
ATAGAAGGTCGTGGCCACGAAGTCCGAATAAGGCATGACATCGGTCACGCCGATGGCCTGCTCAACGGCAAGATCGAGGTGACGATCGAGCAGAGGATCGAGCTCCACATATCGATCCCGGTAGAGCTGGCGGAAGCGGGAGTCCGTTCCAAAATGCTGGTGGATCTCGATCGAAAGCCTGGCTGTGTCCCGTGAGAGAATGGTCACGGCTGACCCGCCGACGAAACCCGCAACCTGTTCCAGCGCGGCGTTTCGCTGCGACGGATCGACCGCCGCATCGTAGATCTCGCCGACGAGCGACGAAAACCTGTTCGCCTCGAGGATCGTCATCGGCCGGACGACGCGATCTGGGCGGTGCCCCGGCGACACCTGCGCGGCCTGGCGCTGCGGGGGCTAACGAAGGAGACAGACAGACCGACTGTCGTCCTCGACGAAGAAAAAACGTCAGAGAAAAATGCTGGAATCTCGAACATCGTCCTTGGGTAACGTCAACCGGAGGGTGCGGCTTGGACGTTTTCGCCAAAGACTAGGATAAATGCGAACAGCGAGCGGGCTGTGTGCTGTGGGTCACGCGCCCTCTCGCCACCTGCCTGCTGGATCGCGCTCGTTGTGCGCGCGGCACTTTATTTCCGATTCTCCTCGCAGAACTTCAGCGCGGCGAGCGCCTCGCCGGCGCGCGGAATCTGCATCTCGATGCTGTCGTCGTCATCGTCCTCGAAATCGAGCGTGAGACGCTTGGCCTTCGACAGCCGGTCCATGATGGATTGATCGTACTCGAAGATGCCGCGCACGGTGGTCTTGTCCATGACCTCCCACTTGGCCTTCTGCATGATGTCGGAATCATCGGTGCCGACGTCGGCCTTCAGGATCTCGCCGACCTTGTCCCACTCCCAGCCGTCATAGATCATCACGATCACGATCGCCTTGTCGGAATAGGTGATCACGATGACGTAGTCGCGGTTCTCGTCGTCCTTGTCCTTGTAGCCGCGGCTCGCATTGCAGTGGGTATCCTGGCCGCGCTTCTCGATGGTCCAGTCGCCGACCTTGGATTGTTGCGCGAGCGCAGGCCCGGTGCTCAAGGCGCCTGCAAGCAACGCAGCAGCAAAAAGGAATCGTTCGGAAAACCGCTGCGCACTTTTCCGGATCATGCCCTAGCCGCGCCGCGGCACGATTGCGATCGGGGTGAAGGTGTAAACCTCCTCGCCGTTCTGGTTGAACATCGTCCATTTCACCAGCGCGATGCCTTGCGGCTTCGATTTTGACGGCGTCAGGCTCAGCACTTCGCCGACCAGATGCAGGCGGTCATTGGGGCGCACGGGAAGCGTCCAGCGCAGGCCGTCGACGCCCGCCCCGATCAGCGGGTGCGGGCCGAACGGACGAGCCTGGATCGCGAGGTTCATGGCGATGGCCGCGGTGTGCCATCCCGATGCAGCCAGGCCCTTGAACAGGGTCTGTTGGGCGGCCTCGTGGTCGAGGTGCATCGGCTGCGGATCGAACTCGGCCGCGAAGCGCTTGATGTCTGCCTCGGTGACCTCAACCTCGGGGGATTTGAAGCGCATTCCGACGGTGAGATCGTCGAACCACTCGACCTGTGCCATTATTTGCCTCGAAATATGATGCACCGCCCGCGCAATGCGCACGGCCAAAGGGACAGACTGACAGCGGGATGTAGCGGGTCGACCGCTCACAAGCCAGCCCCGGTTCCCCGCGAAACCCCTTTCCCAAATCGACGAAACACGCCTGAAACAAAGCGGCCGCTATGCTGTTGTCAAAATTAGACAGGGACGGCCACCATGCAATTCCTTCTTGATCTGATCCGGGATTATTCCTGCTGCCAGCATCTCGTCGCCCAGCCGCTGCGGGAGGACGAGCAATGATCGAACTGATCTCAGCCGTTCTCGCGCTTTGCAGCATCGGTGTCTTCGCGGCGCACGCGCTGGACGCGTACCGGACCACGCACCTCTGATCCGGCCGGCTCGCCGGCCCTCGCAGCTAAAACGGCCGCCGGTAAAAATGCTCCGAGTGCGTTGCCGGCGGAAACCGGTTGGCGAGCGCCAACGCCCCCTTCTCGTCCGTCTCGAGCGCGATCTTCTGCGCCAGCATGACGTCGCCTGGCACGAGGAAGCCTGACGGGACGAAGCACCACCCCATCGTTGCCATCCCGGCATCGTCGATTTCGGGGACGTTGGCGGCAGTGCCGTAGTGAATGCGGTATCGCGTGCCGGTGTCGCAGCCGATGACGTCAAAATGCCGGTGCTGCTCGAATTGTGCGCGCTGGTCGACCGACAGCCATTCGGACAACAGCCGGCGGCCGCGAGCGTCGGGCGTGTTCTCGCCAAAGAAGCGCCGGTAAAGTTCGCGGAGCGCGTGCAGGCGCGCTCGCGCCGGCGCGCGAAGCCTGATATTCCGGTCAGCTCCCGAAAGCGTTGTTCGGCCCGCGCCAACGCTTCGGCATTCTCAGGATCAAACTCGTGGCGCGTATCGCCAGTCTGGTCCATCACGATCTGGGAAGCCATGTTGAGTCTCCTCATGCCCCGCCCTGAACTTGATCAAAGCAAACCTCGTGCCGTCAGTTCCTGATAGCAACAACTTTCTCACGAACAGTCCAGTCACGCCTTGCGGAGCGCATCAGCGCGCCGCGGCCGCCCCGCCGCCCTGGTCGATCTGCCGTCCCATCAGCGCGATCGCCTTCTGGTAGACGCCCGCCGCATTCCAGGCCTCGATTGCGGCGAAGTTCGGTTCGCCCGGCTGGTAACCGGCTCCCGCACGCCAGCCATGGGCTTTCAGGAAATTCGCGGTCGAGCTCAACGCGTTGGCGGCAACCTCGAGATTGCCGGTGCCGTAGGCCAGGATGTTCTTGGGCATGAACTGGGTCTGGCCGACCTCGCCATGCATGGAGCCGCGGGTTGCCCCCGACAGCGTGCCGCGGTCGATCAGCTTCAGCGCCGCATAGAGCTGGTCGGTAAAGAATTCGGGACGGCGGCAGTCATAGGCGAGCGTCGCGATCGACGAGAGCATGTTCTGGTTGCCGCGCTGGCTGCCGAAACCGGTCTCCATGCCCCAGATCGCGATCAACGGCCCCGGCGGCACGCCGTAGCGCTGCTCGATCGAGGCGAACAGCGCGGCCTGCGACTGCTTCAGCGACCTGCCGCGGGCGACGATGGTGGTGGCGCCGCGCTTGGCCAAAAACTGGTCGAGCGAGAGCGAAAAACTGTGCTGGCTGCGATCTGCCCCAATGGTGGCACTGGCGTAATTGGTCTGCATCAACGCCGAGATCGCGGTCTGGCCGATGCCCTTGCCCTGCGCCTCCGCGCTGAACTCGCGCTTCCAGCCTTCGAACCCCGCGGGCGAGCTGCCGCACTGCGCGGCATAGGCCGTGGATATCAGGGACATGGGCGCCAGGGAAAGCAACAGCGCGGTCGCGCCGATCATCGCCGTCGCAACGGTCCTGCCCTTGGTCATTCCGCGTTCCTCTCCTTAGGGATGCGCGACCGGCTCGCGCGAACGCATGATCCTACGTCAGCCACGATCGCTCAAGCCCCGATGAGCGCTATCGGTGCAGCGAACACCCTTGACACGGCCCGATCACGCGCCGTCCGTCCCGAGCAGGAAATCGACCATGATGCTCTGGTGCTGCTGGTACATGTCGGTGCCGGTCGCGGTGACGCAGCCGATCTTGCGAGCTTCTGCGATGAACGGCGAAATCTCGGGCTTGGTGATCACGCAGCCGCAATAGGCCGACGGCGCGAGCCGCGTGACATCGACCGGAAGCGGGTCGCCGTCCTTCATCCCGGCGGGCGTCGCATTGGCGACGAAATCGAAGCCCGAGGGATCGGCAGTCCCGACCCGCGCGCGTCCCTTGCCGAGCCCATTGAGCTGGCCGATCAACGCGTCGCGGCGCTCATGGGCGCTATCGTGAATGGCGATCTCCGCAACGCCCGCTTCGACCAGCGCAAGCGCGATCGCGGATCCGGCCCCGCCGGCCCCGACCAACAGCGCCCGCATCCCCCGGGGGTCGATCCCCTTGGCCCGCGCGGCCCCGACGAAACCAAGGCCATCGACCATGTCGCCATGCCACGAGCCGTCGGCACGCCGGCGCATCAAGTTTACGGTGCAGAGAAAATGCGCGCGCTCTGTTGCGCTGGCGCAGCACTCGTAGCAGGCAAATTTGTGCGGGATGGTCACGACAATGCCGTCGAGGTTCTTCAGCCGGGTTGCAACCGAGAGGAAATCGGGCAAATCGACAGTCGAGACCTGCACGGGAACGAGGATGCCATCATGGCCGCGCGCAGCAAAGGCTGCCGTCACACCCGCGGGCGAGCGCACCTGCGCGATGGGATCGCCAACGATGACAAAGAGCCGCGTTGCGCCAGTAAGAGCCGGGATCATGAGGATTACGCCGGGACCTGGGAGCCGTCGGTCTCCGCGGCGGTGTCATACGTCAAGTCCAATCCGGCCAGCCCGCCCTCCTTCCGCCACTTGGCGAGCAGTCGCAGGAACGCCACCGGCCCGCGCCAATATTGGCTGTTCCGTGCCGCGATCGGATCGAACACACCTTCATTGTTATAGTAGCCGGGCGTACATTCAGCGAGATAGGTCTGGCGGCCGAGCGCGGCCTTGACGACCGCGTCGACCCAGGCTTCCTCGGCTGTAAGCGTCGGCTCCAGTGTTCGCGCACCGCGCTTGCGGGCCTGATCGATCACATAGGCGATATGCTGCGACTGCTCGTCGATGATGTGTGGGAAATTGGCGCTCTGGCCGGCCTGCACCGTCACGATCAGGAAGCAGTTCGGGAAGCCGCGGCTGTAGAAGCCGTGCAGCGTCTTGACGCCGTCGCGCCAGCGTTCGGAGAGGCTCTCGCCGCCGCGGCCATAGACCTCAAAACCCATGCGGCGCGCGTAGTCGGTGCCGACCTCGAAGCCGCTGGCATAGATCAGACAGTCGAGCTCGTAGGATTTGCCGTCGACGATGACCGCATTTTCGGTGATGCGCTCAACGCCCATCCCCTTGCTGTCGACGAGATGCACGTTGGGTCGATTGAAGGTGTCGAGATATTCGTCGTGAAAGCACGGCCGCTTGCAGAACGCCTTGTACCAGGGCTTGAGCGCTGCTGCCGCCGTCTCAGGTCACCGGCTGCGGCTGGCGGCGCGGCGCGAGCAGGATCTCGCCGAGCAGGCCGGTCCAGCCATCCTGCACCAGGTCTTGTTCGAACGGCTCGCCCGAGATCACGGCGGTGAAATTATCCATCCGCTCGCGCTGCCAACCGGGCTTGAGGTTCTCCGCCCAGGCCTGATCCGTTGGCCGGTCGTCGCGCACGCCGATCGCCGACGGCGTGCGCTGGAAGACGTAGAGCTCTTTCGCCGAGCGGCCGAGATGCGGCACGCATTGCACGGCGGTCGCACCGGTGCCGATGATGCCGACGCGCTTGTCGGCGAGGCCGGAGAGACCGCCCTCGGCGGTGCCGCCGGTGTAAGCGTAGTCCCAGCGGCTGGTGTGGAAGCTGTGCCCCGTAAAGGTCTCGATGCCCGGGATGCCCGGAAGCTTCGGTCGGCTCAGCGGGCCGCCGGCCAGGATCACGAAGCGCGCGCGGATGCGATCGCCGCGATCGGTCTTGACCAACCAGCGTCCATCGCGCTCCTGCCACGCCATTTGCGAGATGATTGTCTGAAACAACGCACGCTCGTAGAGACCGAAGTGACGGCCGATGCGGCGGGAGTGTTCGTAGATCTCGGGAGCCCGCGCATATTTGCGCACCGGCATGTAGCCGGTCTCTTCCAGCAGCGGCAGATAAATGTAGCTCTCGGTATCGCAGGCGGCACCCGGATAACGGTTCCAGTACCAGGTGCCGCCGAAATCCGCGGCCTTTTCCACGATGCGGAAATCATCGATACCAGCTTCGCGCAGACGCGCGCCGCACAACAGCCCGCCGAAGCCGCCGCCGACGATGAGCACCTCGGTCTCTTCGCTGACGGCCTCGCGTACAAAACCGGGATCAGCCCAGGGATCGTCGAGATAGCGGGCAAAGCCGCCGGCCGCCTCGACATACTGCGCCTTACCCTCGGTGCGCAGGCGAAGGTCGCGCTCGTCGCGATAGCGCGCACGCAAGGCTTCGATGTCGATCGTAGCCGCGCCGGCTGCACCGGTCTTGTGTTTTTCCGCTGACATCGGTCTCCTCCACGGCGGACGCTGCTTCGCCGACAGCTCGCGGCAGTTAGCCCTGAAAAAGTGACGCGCGCAATCGCGTCCACCGTTTTTTGCGTGAACGCCGCGGGGCGTTCCGCTACCGTACACGCAAGCGCAAATGCGCCATGCAACGACCTGACTTTCAAAGACATGACTTCTAAAGACATGGCGTTCCGGAGGGGACAATGCAGGGATTGATGATGGACATGCCGCTGCTGATCAGCGGCCTGATCCAGTATGCCGCCGACTATCACGGCGAAGCGGAGATCGTCGCGCGCGAGATCGAAGGCGACATCCATCGCTACACCTATGCGGAGGCGCATCCGCGCATCAAGCGCATGGCGCTGGCCTTGCAGCGGCTCGGCGTGAAGCCAGGCGATCGCGTCGGCACGCTCGCCTGGAATACGCATCGTCATTTCGAGATGTTCTATGCCGCACCCGGCATGGGCTATGTGCTGCACACCGTCAATCCGCGGCTGTTTCCCGAGCAGCTTGTCTACATCATCAACCACGCCGAAGACCGTATCCTCTTCGTCGACCGCGCCACGCTGCCAATCGTCGAGGCGATCGCGCCGCAGCTGAAGACGATCGAAGCTTACGTGATCATGTCATCGCGCGAGCGGATGCCGGAGACGAAGCTTGCGAACGTGCACTGCTACGACGAGCTTCTGGACAAGGAGAACGATGCGGGCTTCGCCTGGCCGCTGTTCGACGAAAAATCCGCCTCCACCATCTGCTACACGTCGGGCACGACGGGCAATCCCAAGGGCGTGATCTATTCGCACCGCGCCGCGATCCTCCAGACCATGACGTGCAGCAGCTTCGACTTCATTCCCGGACATCTCGAAGGTGTGCGCGAGGTGATGATGCCGATGGCGCCGCTGTTCCACGGCAATGGCTGGAACATGCCGTTCACCGCGCCCTATACCGGCTCCAAGCTCGTGCTGCCCGGCCGCAATTACGAGCCCGACAAGCTCTACGAACTGCTCGAAGGCGAGAAGGTGACGCTCTCGGCGGGCGTGCCGAGCTTCTGGCTGATCCTGCTCGACTGGCTCGGCCGTACCGGCAACAGATTCTCGACGCTGCGCGCAACATTGTCGTCGGGCTCGGCGCCACCGCGCGCGATGGTCGAAAAACTCAAACGCGACTACGACATCGACTATATCCAGGCCTGGGGCATGACGGAGGCGCTGGGCTGCTCGATGCCGGGCCTGCGTCCGGGCTCGGAGCATCTCAGCGACACCGAGAAATTCGACCGGCGTCAGGTCTCGGGCCGCGCCTGCTTCGGCACATCCTTGCGCATCGTCGACGACGGCGGCAACGAGCTGCCGCGCGACGGCAAGAGCGTCGGCCATCTGCGTGCCCGTGGTCCGTGGGTCGCCTCCGGCTACATGAAGCTCGACGAAGGCCTCGACCGCGACGGCTGGCTGATCACCGGCGACATGGCCGTGATCGACGCCCAGGGCCACGTCACGCTCACCGACCGCTCCAAGGACGTGATCAAGTCCGGCGGCGAATGGATCTCCTCGATCCAGCTCGAGGACATCGCGCTGTCCCATCCCGACGTGCTGCAAGCCGCTGTCGTCGCGATCGCGCATGAAAAATGGCAGGAGCGCCCCCTGCTTCTCGTCGTCCGCAAGAAGGGCGCGACGGTCGACGGCAAGACGCTGCTCGAGCATATGCGCCCGAAGATCGCGAGCTGGTGGATGCCCGATGCCGTCGAATTCCTGGATGAATTCCCGATGACCGGGACCGGCAAGGTGCTCAAATCGGCACTGCGTATATCGGGTCATCGCTAACCCCTTATCGAGGACACCATGGCGTTTTCCGGATTGGGCCTGCATCTCGGCAATCTGTCGCGCCTGTCGAACGCGCTGACGCGCTCGATCAGCCCCGAGAACTTTACCGGCGAGAAGGGCAAGGGCGGCATGTCCGTCGACGGGCCCGCGGCAGCTCAGGCCCGCGATCTCGGGCAAGGCTGGAAGGTATCGCCTTTTGTCGTCATCGAGCCCGGCGCGACGTTCACCCTTGCCGACATCGAGGGCCAGGGCGCGATCCAGCAGATCTGGATGACGCTCGCACGCGGGCGGCTGCGCCATTCGATCCTGCGCATCTATTGGGACGACCAGGAGCATCCGAGCGTGGAATGCCCCGCCGGCGATTTTTTCGCCTGCGGATGGGAGGAGTTCGCGCAGGTGTCGTCGCTCGCCGTCTGCGTCAATCCCGGGCGCGCGTTCAACTGCTACTGGGAGATGCCGTTCCGCAAGCGCGCGCGGTTCACGCTGGAGAACCGCAGCGAGGAGGCGCTGACCGTCTACTATCAGATCAACTACACGCTGACCGATGTGCCCGAGGATTGCGCCTACTTTCATGCACAATTCCGCCGCACCAACCCGCTGCCGTACAAGGACGTCTACACCATCCTCGATGGCGTCAGCGGACGCGGCCAATATGTCGGCACCTACATGGCCTGGGGCGTCAACAACAACGGCTGGTGGGGCGAAGGCGAGATAAAATTCTTCATCGACGGTGACGGCGAATTTCCGACCATCTGCGGCACCGGCACCGAGGATTACTTCTGCGGTGCCTACAATTTCGATCCCTATGTCGCGCATTCCGGCCGGGGCGCCGTGCAGCAATCCCACTATCAGGAATTCACCACACCCTATGCCGGCCTGCCGCAGGTGATCCGTCCCGACGGCGTCTACAAATCGCAGCAGCGGTTCGGCATGTACCGCTGGCACATCCCGGATCCCGTCCGCTTCCAGAGCGATCTGCGCGTGACCATCCAGGCGCTGGGCTGGCGATCGGGCCTCAAGGAGGCAAAATATCTCCCACTCCAGGACGACATCGCCTCAGTCGCGTTCTGGTACCAGACGCTGCCGGCGGCGCCGTTCCCCAAATTGCCCGACGCGGACTACCTCGAAATCGACTGACCCGCCAGGTACGTCATCACCGTTCGGCCAAGGAGACGAGAGATGCTCTACCCGATGTCGCCCACAGTCATCGAGCTCAAGCGCAAGCTCGAGAGTTTCATGGACCGGCACATCTATCCGAACGAGGAGCGCTTCTATCGCGAGGCGGAAGAGCTCGGGCCGTGGAAAGTCTATCCCGTCGTCGAGGACCTGAAGCCGCTCGCACGCGCGGAAGGCCTCTGGAACCTGTTCCTGCCGGAGTCCGGTCACGGCGCAGGCCTCACCAATCTCGAATATGCCCCGCTTTGCGAGGTGATGGGCCGCTCGCATCTCGCGCCGGAGGTGTTCAACTGCTCGGCGCCCGACACCGGCAACATGGAGGTGCTGGAGCGCTACGGCACGGAGACGGACAAGGAGCGTTGGCTGAAGCCGCTGCTCGCCGGCGAGATCCGCTCCTGCTTCGCCATGACCGAGCCTGCGGTCGCATCATCCGATGCGACCAATATCGAGAGCTCGATCGTGCGCGACGGCGACCATTACGTCATCAACGGCCGCAAATGGTACACGACGAATGCGACCGATCCGCGCTGCAAGATCTGCATCTTCATGGGCAAGACCGATCCGGACAATCCGGACCGCCACAAGCAGCAATCCATGATCCTGGTACCGATGGACACGGCGGGTATCGAGGTGAAACGTCCCCTCCCCGTGTTCGGCTTTTACGGTGTGCCCGACCGTGCCTCGGAAGTGATCTTCACCGATGTGCGTGTGCCAAAAGAAAATATGCTGCTCGGCGAAGGCCGTGGCTTCGAGATCGCGCAAGGCCGCCTCGGCCCCGGCCGCATCCACCACTGCATGCGTCTCATCGGCCTTTCCGAACGCACGCTCGAAAAAATGTGCCGTCGCGTACGCAGCCGTGTCGCCTTCGGCAAGCCGGTCTCGGAGCAGACAGTAACGCAGGAGCGCATCGCAGAGGCCCGCATCATGATCGAGCAGGCGCGGCTGCTGACGCTCAACGCCGCCTACGCCATGGACACGGTCGGCAACAAGGTGGCGAAAGCCGAGATCGCGATGATCAAGGTCGCCGTGCCCAACATGGCCTGCCAGGTCATCGACTGGGCGATCCAGGCCCATGGCGGCGGCGGCACCTCGAACGATTTTGGATTGACACAGGCGTATGCCACCGCGCGTTTGCTGCGTCTTGCGGATGGACCGGATGAGGTTCATCGCAACCAGATCGCGCGGCTGGAGCTGAAGAAATATTCGAACGCTTGAGAAGTCGTTGGCCCGTCAGTAAGCATCGAAGCCAACGCATTGGAATCGGAGTCTAATCGAAGCTTGGCGGCTCATCGATGGATACCGGCACATCCTTCTGCTTCGTAGTTGCTTCGAGCATCGCGTTGAAGATTATGATCGGCAGGTAAAACATAAGCATGATCGTATTCCTCCTGCTGTGACAACCTTGGCTTACAAGGCCAAGTTCCTCAAATTGACACTCGCCGGCATCGGAACATTCTCGTGGATTACTTGACTACCGACGAAACCGAGTCTCAAAGAGTATCAGGAACGCATCGCGTCAATCACATGAGCGATCAGCACCATCGCGCTCGCGGCGATGAGAAACACAAGCAACCAGCTCACGTCCGCCTCCAACGCCGGGAGTGAATGCGGTCATCCTTGCACAGTCAAAAACCATCCGATTGGAACCGCTATTCAGCGGCTCGCTGATGCTTCGCAGCAACAAGTGCATCCGCTGTCGGTCCTATCGGCAGAATGCCAAAAGGAGCAACACGCCAACCACGCAGGCCGCGAGGACTAAAAACCAAACGCCCAATGCAGCTCCCCCGACTCACACACGCGAGTCAGGATTAGCTCCGCCATTTGGCATTGAAACGCTTATTGCGAGTTTTTCCCCAACCCAAACGCGACTCCATCTGCGCTCGCGTTAGTCCAATACCTCCACCGTCGCCGAGCGGCCGGCAACCAGCGACATCGTGTCGGGAACATTGTCCAGCGCGATGCGCACCGGCACACGCTGAGCAAGGCGCACCCAGCTGAAGGTCGGGTTGACGTTCGCAAGCAGGCTGGCGCCCT
>WNGQ01026312.1_pt1 | contig 11190 bp, 11 predicted proteins | sample 5407661 | NCBI WGS metagenome assembly WNGQ01 (sample SAMN13153382, study PRJNA577476) | soil metagenome | isolation source: 60 cm soil or saprolite under Garry oak tree replicate 2 | place: USA:California | collected 2016-06-15
GATTTGCCGTAGCGGGAGCGAGCCACCAGGAATTTATGGCTGTAGAGGGTCTGGAAGGGCAGATAGACGGGGACGGTATAGCCCCGATGTTTGGAGTAGCCAATCAGGGCTGGAGGTTGTGGAGCCTTCGCCTGCTCAATCTGGTGAGCGATCTGTGGGGAGGCAAGCAGATGTTTGACCGAAAGTCGCTGAACCAGCGGCAAGTCGGTAAAGGCCTGGGGAAGGTGGAAGGCTCCAGACAACTCCAGGCCATTCCAGATATCAGGACTGAGCGCACCAGCATGAAGCAGGCGGAGCAAAGGATGACGATAGGGAAAGGCGGAGCGTGGGTGTGGAAGCTGTGTGGCGGCTTTGTCTGTTGGCACAACGTAGCGCACCCTCTGAAGTTTCAGACTGTTGGCCGACGCCAGGGAGAACTGTCGATACGCCACTTCCAGGCGCTTGACATGCGTTTGCAACTGCTCTTTGGTGGAGGTCGCTTGCTTGCCAATGACGATGAGACGCAGCACCGTAGAGAAAGCCTGCCGCGAGAGTTTCTCATTGACCAGTTTCATGTCGTAGACCTCCTCTCGTCCGGTACGGATCTTCCACCACAGGAGCGCCATGCCTGCCAGAACCAGGGCTACGAGTAAAAGCGTGAGCGGTATCCAGGCATGGGTGCTGTACCAGCGATAGCCGAAGACGGTGCCAAAAATGCTGCCGACAAGCACGAGGGTTTTCATCATCTCGTCGGTCTCCGTGGAAGGCGACTGCGGGCTTCGAGCAGCGTGTTGTGCATCGCGTTCCCGTTGCAAGGGATGCTCAACGGATTTGCGAATGTAGCGCGAGATCCAGTAGTCTGGTGCTCGCACGAGCGCCAGTTGCGCGACGCAGCGCTGACCGGACCCAAGCGGTTCCATCGCCGCTAGAATCCCAGCCAACGGGTCAGATCCAGGTTCGGCCAGCACTTTGCCACTGAACGTCTTGAGAGGAAAAAAGGGCTTGCGTGTCATGGCAAGAGTGCCAATGATGGCATGTTCCCCTCTCTGTAAGAGCAAGTGATCAGCCCAGGGGGCGATACGATGCAGTTCGGCCTGCGGGTATTGAGCAGCAAATTGTTTGGAAAGCAGCACCAGTTGTTCGGCAGAGCTAGCACGCAAGACAAAGCCCTGTTCTCGGCGCGTGCCTGCTAGTTCCAGCGCGAACGGCTCATCGGTGGCGCAGGCCTGAAAGAAATTTTCCATGGCGGCGGCTTGTAACTCCCCCTCCTCATTGGGCAAAATGAGCAGCAGATGTTCAGCCCCAAGAAGAGGTGCCACTAGATCAGCCTCCCCAGATGCAGGCAAGGGCCACGTTGGCACGTCTGCGAGATTGTTTGTCATAGGTATGTACCCTTTCTCTTGCGTCTTGCCTATGCGAGTCCGCTCACCAGAGGATGGGTAGCGGGCTGGAAGCATTGGAGAAAGCAAAGGAGGCTTGCCAGTACGGCGGCCAGCAGCAGAGCCAGGCGATATTGGATATGAGGTTGTTGCACCGCGTTGGCAAGCAGGCACAGCCGTTGCCAGAGCGAGTGGTGGACGAGGGTCTCGCGTAGACGAGAGAGCAGGGTCCGGGTGGGAAAAAGGGGGTGTTTCATGGGTGTTGGTTCTCTTCTTTGTTCATCGTTTCGCGCCTAGCCTGTTGTCTCAGCGCGCGGCGCTCTGTGGGGTCGGTCGTAAAAATGCTGCGGTAGACGGGATTGGACCAGATTACAAGGGGCGCGTATTCGTTCCCAAAGCGCAACACACCGTGTCCTGGAAGACGCTGGGTGATGATGCGCTTTAATTCCTCTGGGAGGTTGAGCAGGTCGGCTGTCGTGTGTTCCATGCCTAAGAAGAAGACCGTGTAGGCATTGGCGAGCACCACCTGTCCGGTCTCCAGGAAATCACGAGGATGCTGGCTCACCGTCACCAATTGAATGCCATATTTTCTGAACTCGCGGCTGCCGTATTCAAGCGCAAGCCTGCCAGCAGGATGCTTTAAGAGATAGCTTGCTTCCTCTACCACATAGCTGAGATAGCGTTCGTCCTGTCTGAGTGCACGATGGCGCATCAGGAAATTTTGGACCACGTACATCATGAGCGGATACCATCTTGGCTCCACTTCTTTGGTCGAGAAGATGGTGAGAGGTTTGGAGAGGGAGATGCTGGTGTGTCCTCCTTCAAAGAGGTAGGCGGCGCTTTCTAAGCGCTCGAGCAAAGACCTGCGCAACGATTCTGAGGAAGCAGGCACCGTCTTCATCATGGCGAGAAAATCGGTGAGGGTGGGTGGCTCCTGTAGCAGGGTGGCAGGATCACTGCGAATGGCCGCACTCGTCATGCCACATTGAGCATAGGTAGCGCGGGCCACCGAGAGCAGATAGGCCTCTTCGTTTTTGGAGAGCTTGCTCTCTTCATCGCTCGCCAGCAGCGAGAGTCCGTGGATCAGCATGTGATGAAAGAATTCGCCGAGCAGATCCGCCGGATCATCAGGGTCCACGTCCGATGGCCCAAAAGGCAAGTCGAACAGATTGATGGGACATTTACGGGCCAGGTTATAGCGCTGACTCTCCCCAGGTAATGCCTGATGCAGACACAGATAGTCATCCGCACGATCAAGCACACAGACGTCTGCAATTCCAAGTCCCAGAAGCCCGGTCACCAGCGTTAAGACAGCCCAGGTCTTGCCTGTTCCCGTTTCCCCAACGACCACCACATGCGGATTGAGGACCTTCTTGTCAGGGGACCAGGGATGGAAGTACACTGGGCGTTTCGCCAGATCGCTTCCCGCCGAGCCTAAAAACGCGCCTGTTGGAGTGCCGACAACGCCGCTCGTTGCTGGAAGCATGGTTGAGACGACATCACTGGTGAGCTTATGCCACTGTTGCAAGAGATCCAGGCCCGTCGGCAGACAGGACTGCCAGGCCAGGTCCTGTTGGAGCGTGGCCGAGCGCGCCTGGATCTGCATTTCACGCAGATGAGAGAGTACATAGTGAGAGCGTTCTTCCAGGCGCTCCTGGCTGCCTGCATGCAGACAGATGACGAGGGAAACATCAAAGATCTTGAGTCGTTTTGCGGCAAGTGCATGGCTCACGCGGCGAATTTGCTCGGCCTCGATACGCTGATCGGCTTTAGAGAGACGCAGCTTTTCCTGATCGGAAAGGCGCTGGCTTTCGAGTTTGGTGAGGGCTTGCTCTAATTTCAGGAGCATCAAGCGATTGTCCAGTGGCTCAAGATGAGCAGAGATGAGCAGTGGCACGCCTAATTCGTGGAGGCGAGAAAACCATCCACATGCCAGATGATGACCGTAACCAGTGACTGTGATCGTGCGCACATACCGGCTGGATGGTCCAGCCTGGATGTGGAGGGTGTCTGGCAACACCCGGATACTGGAGGGAGCCAGCAGATCCGCCACAGCAAGACGATCTGTCTCCAGGAGCGCGTGTGGATGCGGGCTGGTGTAGGAAAAGGTGGTATGGACTCCACGCATCTTTTTCTTATATCCATGCTGCCCTTGTGGGCAAGAGGGTGAAGACGGCAGAGGATGAGAACCCTGGCTCATCGGGTGATGGCAAGTGCCATGGGTGGCAGAGAATCCTCTTGCGGTATCTTGCGGCGTTTCTGATGAGGCGAGGAGCACCGTCTGATCAGAAATGCGTTCTGGAACGAAGGAAGGGGAAACACTGCCTGGAGCCAGCGACTTCGCCAACAGGGACAACATCGCTTGATCAGTGAGCGGAAAGACTTGCAGATCCAACTGCCTTATGGCCTGATGAACGACTGAGGCGCGAATGCGCAATTGTTTGAGTACCTCTTCACGAGTGAGACGTGATGCCTTCTTCCAGGAAAACGCTGTTGTGCTCTCAGGCTGGCGTGCGTGAGCGCCTGTAAGCGTGGGGTGGCCCGCAGAGTCTCCAGTGCTTGCCTCTGGACGAGAAAAGCTGGTGCCGTGTGTGAATCAATAGGTGAAGTCGCCGAGAGAAACTGCACATGAAACGAGAGCCCCGTCAGAAACGCCTCGAAGCGCTGGAAGACGCGTAGTTGCTCCACTTCCGGCAGCAGACCGATGTTTTTGCCTTCGATCTCGAACACCATCCAGTAGCGTACGATCTCTGTCTTGTTCCACTGTCTGCTCTTGCTTGCAATGCCGTGTGTCAGCTTATCGAGAGGAATCCAGGTTGCCTGGACAGAAGGAAGTGATTTTTTCTTCTTCTGCTGAGTCTGGTCATGATCCACACTCCTCCAGATCGTTTGGGTTGGTATCATCTTGGAGCGCAGCAGCAGGGAGCTCCAGTATCCCAGCGACAGACCACGTACCTTTCCATGGACCAAGAGCAGCCCTAAGAGGGTGATCAGCAGGCACAGGATCACGCGGGGCAGCAGCGGCAGTGATCCGGTGAAGGACACACTGCTGGTAAGAACCCCAAGATCGGTAAGCAGGTGTGTGAGGCTCATCCCGAAGATTTTTTCTTCAAAGGTGAACAAGTGACCAGGGACATCCTTGATGAGAGGATGGGCCTGGGAGGATGAAGATGGGTCTTCTGACATCAACGTATGGTTCCTCAGAGAAAAAGATGAATGAGTGGGCAAGATGGGGTCTCGCCCATTAGATGTGAATGGCATTTCCAAGCTGATCCCCAAAGGAGACGAGGGTTCCTGCGGCTGCAATGAGGAAGGCACACAGAAACACTTTGCGCAACTGCGCCCAGCGGTCCTTGTGTACTCCCACTTCTGGCCCAATATCCACCATGACCAGGATCACGTAAATGACGATCATGAGGCTGGCAATGGTCAGGCCAATGGTGACGGCATCCGATTTCAGATTTTTTAACAGATCATTGAGTGAGTTGAGCGTCGTGTAGTTCATAGGCATGCTCCAGGAGATGGGAGATCTAGGCTAAGAGCCTGGCCCCGACAATGATGGTACTGATGAATCGGCCTATGCCCTGTGATCCCTGGATGGCCATGGAGGGAAAGCGCCCTAACAAATCAGGAATTTTGGCAACCAGCAAGAGCATGGCAATGGCGAGCAGTTCTCCTGCAAGTCCATTGAGTCCAGCACCAGCGAGAAGCGCCAGACCTAAGGAGAGGGCCAGAAATTGGACGAACTGGGTAAAGGTGACAACGAGAAACAGGCGTCCCCAGTAAGAGAAGACCGAGGAGGTGTGGGGCAGAAACGAGAAGAGGAACGCCAGCGAGCTGAGCACGAAGAGCAAGTCCCAGAGCACGATCCGTTCAAAGGTCTGGATGAGCAGGCGCAGGATGCTGAAGTTAAGAATGATCGTCACCGCTGCATAGAGGAGAAAGCTCTGGATGGTAGTGATTTTCTGTCCATCTGTGGCGATGTGAAACAGGGCATCCAGCTCGACGTTGACCGCGCCACACAGATCATTATTGAATGACAACAAGAGGTGCCCGAAAAAGTAGCTCAGATGCATCATCAGAGCCGTGACCAGGATTTTGGGCACAAATTGGCTTAGAGGAAGCGTCAAGGTGCCGGTGCTCTGAGAGAGCATGATCTGAATTGCTCCCAGAACGATCAGAAGGAAGAAGAAAGCGTCGGCTATTGCCAGGACCGTTCCCCAGGCACCAATGACGATGGGATGATCGACAGTAAGTCCAAGATCCGTGCCTTTCATGAATTGAAAAAGGATCGGTTCCAGAGGCCCCAGTACGGCGGTTCCAAAAGGGGCTGGCGCTGGCCCGGAGACGGCTCCAAGAACGGCTATGATGAGGATGGCCTTCTCTAGAGGTCCTCCTGGTCCGAGCAGGATCTTGCTCAACAGTGGCAGAAGGTGTGGATCGATAGGTAATCTCCTTTCCTGGTTGTTGATGTCTTCTCTTAACTGATCTCGTACGCTTCCGATCTTAGCAGCCTGCTGCTGAGAGCAGAGAGGCAGACGCGCCGTCAGGTATCAGGCGAAGAGCCAGGAAACCGGTGGGTAGGCATGGAAAGGGGGGGCAAGGGAGGGAAAGGCACACTAGAGGAGCACTACAGTCACACTTGTTTATCTCAACAATAAAAAGGATCAAAGAGAGCAAAAAAGCTTCAAAACTATTTTCTTCTGGATGTGACACGCTGTACATAGAAAAAACACAGAAATCACGACAGAAAGAAAAAGAGCATGAGAAATCACGACAGAAAGAAAAAGAGCATGAAGCCATCTCACCATACCACACCCACAGAAACCCAAACGACTGTTCTTGACATTGTGCGATGGGCACAAGAATTAGAGCGTTTGCATGCACGTTTTGCTCCTCGTTTTGCCCGACCGGAACCCCGTCGTCGCGCATTCGCGTATCTAAAAGGACTTCTCAGTGACACGCCTCGCAAAAATAGCTGGCAGATCGCTGAACACGCAAGAGAAGCCCAGCCAGCTGGGATGCAGCGTTTGCTCGGCTTTCGCCGTTTGGAACGCCGATCTGGTGCGTGATGATCTGCGTACGTACATCCTGGAGCTGCTAGGAGATCCTGAAGCGATCCTGGCGCTTGATGAGACCAGTTTCCCGAAACGAGGTCGCAAGTCCGCAGGGGTCAGGCGTCAGTATTGCGGAGCAACCAAACGACCGGAGAATTGCCAGGTTGGCGTTTTTCTTTCCTATGTCAGCAAAAAAGGACACACGCTGCAGGACCCGGAACTCTACATTCCCAAGCGCTGGTTCGATGATCCTGAGCGTTGTCGTGAGGCTGGGATTCCCGAAACGACGCGTTTTCACACCAAATGTGAGTTGGCGAGGCTGATGATCGAGCGGGTTTGCCAGGCGAGGATTCCGATTGCCTGGGTGGTCGCCGATACAGCTCTCAGGCAGTAATGAGGATCTGCGAGACTGGTTAGAACTCAACCACTATTGCTATGTTCTGGCAGTCGCTTGCGATGAGCCAGTCGAAATCATGACCCCTGATGGACGCAAACGGATGACGGTGGCAGCAGTCGAAGCCCGTTTGCTTCACGCCCAGGATTGGCACCAACTCTCCATGGGTGAAGGAACCAAAGGGCCTCGCTGGTTTGACTGGGCCTGTCTGCCCATGTTGCACCACTGTGAGGATGATACACACCATTGGTTGCGCGTTGGCCGCAATCTCACCGATCCAACGGACAAGGCCTATTACGCGCGTCTTTGGACCAACGGGGACCACGCTGCCCGCCATGGTCGAGGCGATTGCTGCCCGCTGGCACATAGAGGAGGATGCGAGAAACAGCCAAGGATATGGGACTCGATCAGTATGAAGTACGTTGTTGGATCGGATGGTATCGACATGTGACACTTGTAATGATGGCCCAAACCTTTCTTGCAGGAATTTGTGCACAAGAACAGGTCTGCGAGGCAACCGTGCAGGATAGACGGCTGCTTCCACTGACAAGACCAGAAGTTTGTCATCTCTTAGGGCAACTGGTCTGGCCTCATCCTCACAATGTCCCGTTTCTGTTAGCCTGGTCGTGGTGGCGAAGGTGTCACCGGAGCTTGGCGTGTTACTACCATACCAAACGTCGTCGAGAGAAAGGATAGCTTCCTCCTCTCCTGCACCATTCTCATCGCATCTTCCACACCTGTGCTTTTCTGCTGGAATCCAGGCTTCCCTAGGATTTTTCCCTAGGAGTGCTGTCCTTTTTCCCTGGGATTTTTCTCTGGGAATATTCCTTGTATTTTGTCGTTTGACTCGAAAGGAACCAGAACCATGACCTCATTTCCTTTGATGGACTGTTGTGAATTGCTTGCCATCGATCGAAAGCACGTTGCGCCACTGGCTCAAGCAAGCCAATATGCCTCTGTCCATCCATCCCACCGATGCTCGCGTGAAGTGTTTGACACAAGAACAAGTGCGGCGGTTGGCCGTCTTGCATGGTCGCATGCTCAAGTCTGACGAGGCTCGCCCCACTGCATCACCCGTAGAAATCTCTCCACAGGCAGCGCCCCAGGAGTCACCTCACCTGCAAACGATCAGCGGTGCGGCTTTGGAGAAGAGCACGTCTGTCATTGTGCTGGAAGAAAGAGATCTCAGCCAGAACCTTACCCACCTGGAGACACAGGTTGAGGACCTGCAGCAACACCTCGCCCTGCTCAAGCAGGAACTGCTTGAGGCTCGTGAAATGCAAATGAAACGTCGTCTCTCACCACTCGATATCATTATTCAGCAGACAGAAGAACAAGAGATCGTGCGACACGAGAGCCAGATCGCCTGCGTCCCAATCCAGCCGAACGGAGGACAGAGCCGAGTGCGACGCCTCCATCCGGCGGAGCGACGAGCCGAGCAACGAGCACTCACACTGGTGCTGCCTCCTCTCATCGAATATGGTGCGGCTGGCATCTACGTCATCATCAGTTCACAGGAAGGAGAACTCCATCTCATCCCCGATTCACCGGAATGGTTTGATTGGTTCAAGACCCTCTCTTCCTTCCGCGGATGTCGGGAAAATGTGGTCGCTTTGGGGTATGTCGTGGGTACAAACATCGTCCAACGCGCACCCAGGTCGTGCCCATCGTACCATTCATCAGCACGACTACAAGCACTACCTCGGCTTGAGTGAGCATCTCACGGTTGCTCATCTCGAAGAGATGGCGGCGAAATTCCAATCCTACGTTGACGCTCCCTAATTAGCTGAGCAATTCAACGAAGATACCTGCACCCGCTTTCAAACAAGTGCAACTGTAGTGAGGAGCAGGTAGGTGTCGTGCTCTTGTATCAATCCTCTGGGTGGGCAAGGTCATGATGGCAACGCGATGACAGATGGAATGCTGTGCGTCCGTGGAGATGCAGGTCAGGGGCACAGTGGTAGGGAAGGGGAAGATCGCTGTCCAGTTTTTCAGTCATGATTGTGTGCTGAGGAGCCTCACAAGCGGTGTGGTATCGTTTGCCACTCTTTTCCACATCCCAGTTTCCCCACCAAATTCTGCCTGTTGCCGCTCTTCCTCCCCCTGCCTCTCTCTCTCCTGCCACGCTCTTTCCCCCCTGTGCTGCCTGCCGGTTTCTGGAATTCACCCGATTTTGTGTAGCACTCGAACAAAGAGATTGAGCTCGACAGCAGCGGGTTCGAGCCGTGTTGTTCGCTCTCTCGGATGCAGACCATGAGCGACTCCACTCTGGTTGAGGTGTGGGCTGTCGCATCTGGCCTGGTTTTTCTTTCAGGGCTACGCGAAATTGGGACAGGATCATTTTTCCCGCCTCTTGCTTTGCGACGTTTTTGGGAATGAGCGTGTGCGATCAGTTGCCATGATGGAGAGCAAGCCTCCTGCCCGATTGGCCTCAAAGAAGGATCGAGTGCGAAAGCTTGGCCGATGCCACTTCTCAGTTTCAGCGCATGGCTCTGTGCATCCTCCCCTGCCTGCCTCTCTCCTCTCGGTCACCTGCCGCTGTCTCGGTGATCACCTCTCTGTCCTACCGTTCGCCTCTCCCTCCCTCTTCCCACTGGAAGTCACTCTTGGTTTGCTACAGTAGCACCAGTCTTTCATGAGGACATCTGATCGTGATCCACCCGTACGGACGTGGCCTTTTCCGTGCGTGGTGGCAAGCCACGACATGGAATACCAGAGAAGACGGGTGGCAAAAACAAGGAGGTTGTATTTCATGTCGCAATCCAAAAAAAAGATGCTCAAAGGCATTTATCGTCAGGCGCTGGAAGTAGGCATCAGGTTGTCTAGAACGAAACCTTCCCAGGAAGTCTTTGTGACCTTTGCTCGGTTACACGGAGATATCGTTCAGGCTGCCATTGGGCTTTCGCGCAGATCTGGAGCAAGCCTCTCTGAGGTAGGACAATGTGTCTCCTCAAAGACGGTAGCCGATCTCCGTGAACGATTACTCTGCCTGAAAGCATCACGTTAAAGCATCGTTTTTGTAGTGAAGAACGAGAATGGAATTTTTTTGAATTTCATCTCGCTATTGACAGCACCATCGCACTGGTTATGCTTCCTGGCGATGGTGCATCACCTCGTCATGGAACGAATAATACCAGTGTTGCGGTGTGATAGTGAAAAAAAGGAGATAAAACCATGGCGAGTTTTGACTGGGAATTGACGAAGGACGAGGCGAAATTTCAAGCGCTTGAGGCGTTTGAGCAACTGGTAACCAGTGGTGAAACTGGAGATGCCAAAAAATATGAAACCCGTGCAAATCGAGCGTTCGCACTAGCAAAAAGGAATCGAACTGACCCTCGCCCTCTGTTTCTCTCTGGGATGAGAAACTGGGCATCGAAAGAAGGGGTCCTTTTTTTACAGGGAGCAGGGAAGAAATCTGTCCGACGAGGGAACCCCATCCCACTAGAGGTCCTGACAAAATTTAAGCAGGACCTACGTGATGAAATAGAAGCTCGAATTGCTGAAATCTTGCTCGATTGGCAAGAGCAAGATCTGGCATTAGCAGAAAGATTGGAAAAAGCCCTTGGACAGCAGGCGACGTGGCTTGAAAAACGGGAAGAACGCGCTTTCGAGCGTGAGTCCCAAGATTATAAGCACCTCCAAACCATGCGTGGCTACATGGTCCAGGACCAGAAAGTTTCCAGCTTGGACACGATTGTCCGCACCGGAAAAAATGCGGGGTGCTTGCTCGGCGTTGTGGCTCTGCTCGCGATGGGCATTCTTGTTGCCTGCTTCTTTGCATTTCACCCGTAATCATCGAGAGTGGAGAGGTGGGGGGAGATGCCGTCCCCCTCGTGGTCAAATCCTTTCCTCTCGCATCTTCGGTCAGGCTTCGCAGGTATCGAAGCAATGAGCTTCTGCTCATGAGGGAAGCCACCACTTTCGCTCCCGCCTGGTTGATCTTGTTCGTGGTGGTTTTCTCAAAAGAGGTCGTCATGAGAACGGCGTTGTGGCTTTCGCTCCCCGTCTGGTTGATCTTGCTAGCCACATGGGTGTCTCATGCTCGTGAATATCCTCAAAAACACACGACAAGTGAGGGGTAGGGTTTTTCCCTTCTTCTCGCTTGTCCCTCGCATTTCGATGAGCAATCCACCAACACGCGCCTATTTCAGTGCATATGCAGGGGAGTGGGTCCTGACAAGTGGGTGGTAGGGCAGGGAGAGACAGGCGAGAAGTACGCAGGAAACGGGGATGTGGCAAGTCGGGAGAGGCTACACAAAACCGCATGGGAGGCGAGAAGAGAAGCAGAGGAACACTCGCAATTGGACAGGGCCGTCATGCAGGATGTGAGGTGAGGGGCAGGGGGAGGAAGCCTGGAAAAACAGGACAAGGGCAACACCTC
>WNGQ01006636.1_pt1 | contig 11187 bp, 9 predicted proteins | sample 5407661 | NCBI WGS metagenome assembly WNGQ01 (sample SAMN13153382, study PRJNA577476) | soil metagenome | isolation source: 60 cm soil or saprolite under Garry oak tree replicate 2 | place: USA:California | collected 2016-06-15
GGTGGGCGGCGTGCCGGCGCCGATGAAGGAGAGAATGGACTCCACGATCATGGCGCTGGCGCAGATATAGGTTGCCTGGACCAGCATCGGCGCCATCGTATTGGGCAGGATGTGGCGCAAGATGATCATCGGCGTTCGCGTGCCGGAGGCAGTGGCGGCATCCACATAGGGCTGCTCGCGCAGCGACAGCACGACGCTGCGCACCAGACGCGAAACGCGCGGGATTTCGGCGACGGTGATGGCCAGGATGACGTTGCCGACGCTGCCGCGTGTCAAGGCCATCAGCGCGACGGCGAGCAGAATCGGCGGTATCGACATCAGCCCGTCCATGAACCGCATGACGATGCCGTCCGCCCATCGCACAAAACCCGAGACGAGGCCGATGGCGAGACCGGCGAGCGAGGCGAGTAGCGCCACCGAAAGACCCACGGTGAGTGAGACCCGTGCCCCGTAGAGCACGCGTGAATAAATATCGCGGCCCAGCATGTCGGTGCCGAACCAAAAGTCCGCCGAGGGCGCGCGCGTACGCTTGGCGGGCGCGAGTGCGGTCGGATCGACGGTCCCGAGATAGGGCGCGAAGATCCCGACCAATACCAGGCAGAGGAGCAATGCGCCGCCGATCGCGACGGTCGGATGGTTGCGCAGGAAGCCGAGGGCACCGCGCCGGATTTTTACCGGCAGCAGCAGATCCGGCAGTTGCGGTGCGATGACAAGACCCGGCGGCACCGGCGCAGTGCTGGTGGTCGAGACGGTCAATAGCGGATCCTCGGGTCGACCAGGGTATAGGTGACGTCGACCATCAGATTGACCAGCACATAGAGGAAGCTGAACATCAGGACGATGCCCTGGATGACCGGGTAGTCGCGGCGCAGGATGGCGTCGATCGTCAGCCGGCCAAGGCCCGGGATGGCGAACACACTTTCGGTCACCACCGCGCCGCCGATCAGCAACGCGATGCCGATCCCGATTACCGTCACGATCGGAACGGCTGCGTTTTTCAGCGCGTGAACGAACAGGATGCTGCGCTGCCCCAGGCCCTTGGCGCGGGCGGTGCGGATGTAATCCTGCTGCAGCACCTCGAGCATCGAGGCACGCGTAATGCGCGCGATCAGCGCGATGTAGACGCAGCCGAGCGCGACGGCCGGGAGGATCAGGTTCTGAAGCCATGGCCAAAAACCCTCGGCCAGCGGCGTGTAGCCCTGCACGGGAAGCCAATCGAGCTGCAGCGCGAATACGTAGGCGAGGACGTATCCGACAACAAAGACGGGAAGCGAGAAGGCGAACACGGCGAATGCCATGATGGTACGGTCCAACCAGCTTCCCGCCAGCCACGCCGCCACCACGCCGAGCGGCACGGCGACGAGAATGGTCAGGACGAGCGTAATCGCCATCAGCGAGAACGTCGGCTCGATGCGCTGCGCGATCAGCGAGGCGACCGGCAGGTTGGTGAAAATCGAGGTGCCGAGATCGCCGTGCAGGATGCGCCAGAGCCAGCTCCCGAACTGGACCAGAAACGGCCGGTCGAGGCCGAGAGCCTGACGAATACGCTCCACGTCATCGGGGCTCGCCTGGTCACCCGCGATCACCGCCGCCGGATCGCCCGGCGCGATGTAGAGCAGGCTGAAGACGAACAGCGCGACAATCGCCATCACGGGCACGGTCGAAAGAACGCGCCGGAGGATATACGAGACCATGTGGGTTCACCGCACCGTCATGCGGTCTTCGACACGCCCCAGAAGAAGGGCAGCGGTCCCTTCGCAATACCGGAGATGTTCTTGCGCCACGCCGTGTAGCTCAGGAAGAAGCCGGTCGGCGCGTAGACGACGTCCTCGAGCGCCGCTCTGTTGAGGCGATTGACCGCGGCCTTCTCCTCATCGAGATTCTTGGCGTCGAACCATGCGATGACTTCCTTTTCCACAGGCTCGCTGGTGGGCCAGCCAAACCACGCCTTGTCGCCATTGGCGCGAATGGCGTTGTAGGCGGCGGGATTGATGCAGTCAGCGCCGGCGTGCCAGGTGTGAAACACCTGCCAGCCCCCCTGGCCCGGAGGCGTCTTCTGGGCGCGGCGGGAACCGACGGTGCCCCAATCGGTCGCGACGAAGTCGACATTCATGCCCATTTGCTTCAGCAGATCCGCGGTGACATCGCCCTGCGCCTTGGTGATCGGCTGATCCTGCGCCACCACGCAGGTGACCGGCTGGCCCGAATAGCCGCTCTCGGCCAGGAGCTTCTTGGCCGCCGCGAAATCGCGCTTGCCCTTCAGGATCTCACCACCCTCCTCCGTGTAAAGCGGCGTATTTGGCGTGAAGAAACCCGGCAGCGGCTTCCAGAGCGAGGTATCGTCCCCGACCAGCGCGCGCATGTAGTCTTCCTGGCTCAGCGCCGCGAGCACGGCACGTCGCGCCTTCACATCGTTGAAGGGCGGGTGCAGGTGGTTCATCCGGAACGAACCGATGTTGCCGAGCGGGTCGGCGATGTCGACGCTGATGTTGCGGTTCTTCCTGAGCGACGGCACCAGATCGGTGATGGGACTCTCCCACCAATCGACCTCGCCGTTCTGCAGCGCGGCCGCCGCCGTGGCAGGATCCGGGATCACCACCCATTCCAAGCGGTCGACCAGCATCTGCTTGCCGCCGGCGAGCCAGGACGCCTTCTCCTGCCGCGGCATGTAATCGGTAAACTTCTCGAACACCGCCTTGGCGCCAGGCACCCACTCGCTCTTCGCGAACTTCATGGGACCCGAGCCGATATATTCGGGGATCTGCTTGAACGGGTCGGTCTGGGCGATGCGCTCCGGCATGATGAAGGCGCAGGGCGTACTGTTCTTGCCCAAGGCCAGCAGCATCTTCGGATAAGGCTGCTTCAGCGCCCATTTGAAGGTCTTGTCGTCGACGGCGGTAAGCTCGTTCTGGATCGCCTTGATCATCAGCCCCATGGGATCGCGGGCCGACCAACGTGCCAAGCTCGCCACCACATCCTTGCTCAGCACCGGCTCGCCGTCGTGAAATTTCAGCCCCGCTCGGAGGCGAAAAGTCCAGATCAGACCGTCATCGGACACATCCTCGGACAAGACCATCTGGCGCTGCGGCTGCAGCGTGGCGTCGATGCCATAGAGGGTGTCCCACACCAGCGCGGCGGCGTTACGCACGACATACTGGGTCCCCCATATGGGATCGAAATTCGCGAGGTTGGCCTGGGGCACGAAGCGCAAGGTGCGCGCCGCAGCGCCTTGGGAAAGGGCCGGCATCGAAATGCCGCCCGTCGCCGCCAGGCTGCCCACCCCGGCCAATCCTTTTAACAGAGTCCTGCGATCCATAGAGCTCTCTCCCAGTCTCGAATTGTTACGGCGGTTCCGCCCATTTCATGGGCCGAGGGTTCGGCGCCAAACGAGGTGAAACGGGCCAATCAGATCGATGGCGATCAGCCTCCTTTGCTTGCAAGTGGTATGCCAGCGCGGCCCGCCCGCGCTGCCGCCAAGACCCGGCCAGCAACGACGGAGAAAGCATTTTTCGAGCAACCACATTTTCAAGCGATTACATCCATTTACGCCCCCGGCTTAGCCTGCGAGCTGCTTGAGTTTCGACGATTGTTTCGGGTGCCACCAACGGCCGCCAATAACGACGCCTTCGGACACGATCTTGCGGTCGCCGATCAGGTGCTCGCCGACCACGTCAACGTAGTCGAACTGGCCTTGCTTGATCTAGATGAGGGTGGCGTCCCCGACGCTCCCCGGCTTGAGGCTGCCGAGTTCGGGACGCCGCAGCGCCATCGCCGCATTGACCGTCGAAGCCGCGATCACATCGGGGAGCGGCATGCCCATGCACAGGAACTTGGACATGGTCGTTACCTGGTCGAAGGCTGGGCCGTCGATGCACAGGACATGGACGTCCGAGGAGATGGTGTCCGGATAGAAGCCGTTGGCGAGCATCGCCCGGGCAGTCTTGAAGGCGAATGAGCCTTTACCGTGGCCGATGTCAAACAACACGCCGCGTTCGCGCGCCTCCAGCACCACCTTTTTCACCGTACCCTGGGCGGTGGCGGGCGAATTGGGAAACGGCCGGAATGCGTGGGTGAGAACGTCGCCTGGACGCAGGCGGGCGACCACCTCTTCGTAGCTCGGCGGCGGATGGTCGATATGCGCCATCAGCGGCATGCCGACCTGCTCGGCGACCTCCAGCGCGATTTCGAGCGGCACGATCCCCGAGGTACCCGAGGAGTTGCGGCCTACCCGCACCTTGATGCCGACGATGAGGTCGCGGTTGAGCTCCGCCACGCTGACGGCGTCGATCGGATTCATCAGCCGGATCTCCTCGCTCTCGCCGACCATGATCCGATGCGAGAAACCGAAGATGCCGGCGTGCGAGACGTGCAGATAGGCGAGAATGCGAACCTGGCTCGGCTCGATCACGTGCTTGCGGAAGCCCGCGAAATTACCCGGGCCGGCGCTGCCGGTGTCGACCGCCGTGGTGACGCCGGAGGTGCGGCAGAACTCCTCGGCGTCGATGCCGATCGAGGTGCCGCCCCAATAGACGTGGGTGTGCAGATCGATAAGCCCCGGGCTGACGATGTAACCCGACACGTCGCGCACGTCGGTTCCAGGATCGGCCTTGAGCTCGTTTCCGACCATGACCACCTTGCCGGCGGCGAAGGCGACATCCGCCACGGCGTCGAGCTTCTGGGATGGGTCAATCACCCGACCGCCGCGCAGGACCAAATCGAAAGGCATTACAATCTCCTGATGTGATAGTGAAGAAGCGGAAGCGGCGGGAGCGTGTCAGTCCCGCAGGATCACGCGCTGCCGCGCCCGGCGCATCAGATCGGACATGCGCTGGACGGCGTGCGCGATCACCGTTCTTTAGGAGCGGCCCCGGTTGCGCGGCACCCATGATAATGCGGCTCATCGTCCATCTCACGTCCGTCTCTTGGGCACAACACATGTCGACGCTTCTCTCGGCCGCGTCGTGGTCCGGAAGCCGGAGGCACGGGAGCTGGACATGCCCAAAGCTAGCAAGTTTCGCGCCACCGAATCGAGAACTGAGGACGCTGCCGTGCACGTCTACCTTGCGTCAAAAGCAAACGTGAACGTGCCCGGCAAGGTCTAGCTACAATCGCTCTCGATATGCGGCACGGCCAAGCGGTTTGTGGATTGTCGAACATTGCCCGACTCTCGCCCTGCTCGACAATGCGACCATTTCGCAGCACGATGGTACGGTCGCACATCATGCGAACGACATTGAGGTCACGGCTGACAAAGAGAACAGCGAGGCCATCCTCGCACCTCAACCGCGAGCAGTTGCCTCGAGCGCCGCCGGCGGCTCATCAGCACCAGCAGGCGGGGCCGGATGCGATGGCGCGGGCGATGCCGACACGTCCCTTCTGACCGTCGGCAAGTTGATGCGGGAAGCGCCTCAGCAGTTCGAACGCCAATCCAACTCGCCGCGCACACTCCTCCACACGCTGCCGCAAAGCATCGCTTGAGCGCGGCTTCCACGCTGAAGAAGGTTAATAGCCAAGACGTCCCCGGAGACTGGAATCGCCGTTGTGTTCGATTGCGATTTGATTATACTCCTAGGCTCGGCTGCGGCCGCGCTACTAATTTCACCGTTGGTGACCAGGCCCGTCTGCTTAGGCGGGCCGTTGCCTTTTCAGGGTCCATGGCGATGACTCGCTCCAATCGGGTTGACCATATTCGTATTACCTCGCACCCGGCGCCGGGTGCCAAGCACAACTTCCCGATCGCCTGGGGCGCAGCCAGCGCGCGCGAGCGCGGACCGGTGATTGGCACCGTGTCGCGCCCGCAAGATCGCAACGTCATCGGTACCCATGGCGGCTCCTACTCGGTTTATCGCGCGCTCGCCGTGTCGTCAGGCGCACTCGATCCGATCCGGCGTCCGGATCTCACCAACACCCATCCTGCCGAAACGATCGGGCCGTTTTCGCAATGGGTCGATCCGCAGCGGATCGTTTCGCTCGATCCGTGGGGACATCTCGCCGCGGAAAACTTCGCAGCGGAGATCGCCGAAGGCATCGACATCCGTCCGAGTATTGCGATCACGCGCGCTCGACTTGATCTGCCCGAACTGCAGGCGGCGATCGAAGCCGGACGGCTTAAACAGGACCGCGAGGTCGTGCACGAGAACGGAAGCATCTCCGTGGTCAAGATCGCGATCGACCCGGTTTGGTACCTGCCGGGCCTGGCGCAGCGCTTCGGGACCACTGAGAACAATCTGCGCCGACAGCTGTTCGAACAGACCGCAGGCATGTTTCCGGAACTGGTGACACGGCCTGATCTGCAGGTGTTTCTGCCGCCGATCGGCGGCACGACCGCTTATCTGTTCGGCGACACTACCAAACTGCCTGACCACCGCACCAAGATAACTTGCCGCGTGCATGACGAATGCAACGGCTCCGACGTGTTTGGCTCGGACATCTGCACTTGCCGTCCGTACCTGCTCCACGGCATCGAGGAATGCGCGCGCGCCGGGCAGACCGGCGGCCTAGGCATCATCATCTACAATCGCAAGGAAGGCCGCGCGCTCGGCGAGGTCACGAAATTTCTTGTCTACAACGCGCGCAAGCGTCAGGAAGGCGGCGATGCCGCGGCCCAGTATTTCGAGCGCACCGAATGTGTCGCCGGGGTGCAAGATGCCCGATTCCAACAATTGATGCCGGACGTGGTGCACTGGCTCGGGCTGAAGCGAATCGACCGTTTCGTTTCCATGAGCGATATGAAGCACGATGCGCTGACCGGCCAGGGAATCGAAATCGTCGAACGCGTGCCGCTTCCCGATGATCTCGTGCCCGCCGACGCGCATGTGGAAATTGCGGCAAAGTAGGCCGCCGGTTACTACACCTCAGAACCGATACAGCAGCAGGACTCGATCAACCCGGTTGGCCGTTCGCTCGAAAAATATTGAGAGAGGCGGCAGTGCCCCTTGCAAACCTCGAGACGTCAGCCGCTTTATCATTATTAAATGCCAGGGCGGTCCGCGAGCGCGCGCATCGTATGCTCGAGATCGGCCTTGAAGACAAGCTTCCGAACTTCCGCATCCGCCTCGAGCGCATGGACAGCGCAGTCGACCTGGTGCTGGAAACCACGCGCAAGGCCTATCCCTCGTTCGAGGTGCCGTTTCATTCGCGCTGGCGGCACTTCGTCACGAATGGGGATAATCGTTGGGCTGATATCGCCGGGCAGACCAGTTGGCACGATCGCGCAGCCCGCGCCCGTGCTGAATTCGATTTGGCCATCGTCAGCGTCTTCCTCGACGCCGGTGCCGGCCCATCGTGGCACTACCACGATCCAAAAACCGGATTGGCCGCCGGCCGTTCGGAGGGCTTGGCACTGGCCAGCCTCGCAATGTTCGCGGCCGGCGCATTCTCGGCTTATCCGCTTGAGCCCTTGCGGGCCGACGCCGACGTGCTTGCAAACTTCTCCGCGACCGACCTCGAGCGCGGCATGCAGGTCTCGGATGTCAATCCGCTGGTCGGCATGGACGGCCGCGCGGATCTGTTGCGCCGCCTCGGCACGCTGGTGGCCTCGAAGCCGGACGTATTTGGCGGCCTCGACACGCCACGGCCCGGCGGCCTGTTCGATCGACTTGCGATGCTGGCGGACGACGACCTCAAGCTTCCCGCCCCAACGATTCTATCGGAGCTGCTGCAAAAACTCGGATCGATCTGGCCATCGCGGCTGACGCTGGGCGGGATCGCACTCGGCGACTGTTGGAAGCATCCGATGCTGACGACGGCGGATGCGACCAGCGGCCTGATGCCGCTGCACAAGCTCTCGCAATGGCTGGCTTATTCCCTCATCGAACCGCTACAAACAGCAGGTATCGGCGTAACCGATATCGATGGCCTCACAGGCCTTGCCGAATATCGCAACGGCGGGCTGTTCGTCGATACCGGCGTGCTCGCATTTCGCGAGTTAGAGGATGCGCAGCGGGAGCATGAGGTGGCGTCATCGCTGGTCGTGGAATGGCGCGCGCTGACGGTGGCGCTGCTCGACCGCCTCGCCGATAGCTTGCGGCAGCGACTCAAGCTCGATGCCACCTCGCTGCCGTTGGCGAAAATTCTCGAGGGTGGAACCTGGGCCGCGGGTCGATTGCTGGCGCGCGAACGCCGCGCTGACGCTTCGCCACCAGTGAAAATTATCAGCGACGGCACGGTATTCTAGATCCGGGATCAACAACATGGACGGCGTCACGATCGTTAGCCACCCGCTAGTGCAGCACAAGCTGACACTATTGCGGAAAAAAGACATTTCGACCAAGTCGTTTCGCGAACTCCTCAAGGAGATCGGGATGCTGCTGTGCTACGAAATCACCCGCGATCTACCGCTGGCCGACATCGATATCGAAACGCCGCTTGCGCATATGAAGTCGCCGCAGATCGCAGGCAAGAAGCTGGTGTTCGCGCCGGTGCTGCGTGCCGGCGTTACCTTTGCGGAAGGCATGCTCGATCTGGTGCCGACCGCACGGATCGCCCATATCGGCCTTTACCGCGAACCGGAAACCTTCGTTGCCGTAGAGTATTTCTTTAAGGCGCCAAGCGATCTGCACGAACGGTTGGTGATTGTGATCTCGCCTGTGCTGGCAACGGCGAACTCCGCCGTCGCGGCGGTCGACCGACTGAAGGAGCGCGGCGCGAACGATATCCGGCTGGTGTGCCTTATCGGCGCACCGGAAGGTGTCGAGCGCATGCGCGGCATTCACCCGGACGTTCCGATCTGGCTCGCCGCGATCGACACCGGGCTGGACGAAAACGCCTATATTTTTCCGGGTCTTGGCGACGCCGGCGACCGCGCCTACGGCACCAAACAGACCAGCGCCCGGCTAAGCCGCAGAACGCCGTATCGATGGGTAAGATCAGTGGGATCCCAGTACTGGATTTGATGCCGTCGTCGGCAGACTCCGGACGTCATCCGGCACGAAGTCTTTGGAGAAATCTCAACCAGCTGGTCGTCGTCTCGATGGCGGTCCTTCATAGATCATGAAAATCACAATCGTCAGTGTGATGATGATGATCACCATCACCACGCCCCGCGGTGTGACCATCGGCTGGGGCTTGCTGACGACGGGTGGTGGCGCGACCTGAACGATATCGACCCAGCGTGAATCGATGGGGGGCCGCTCGATATCGACCCAGCGATTGACCCACGGTGCTGCTTGCGCTTGCCCGGGTGATGCCGCCTGCGCGAGCGATGCTGCCTGCGCAGGCGATGCTGCCTGCACGGTTTCGGCATCAGGCAACATCCTCGACATCGATTCGCGCCACTTGGGCCGATCGACTTTCCGCTGAACGTTCAGTTGAGCTTGCCGGATCTGATGGTGTCGACGTCCCGGTGTCGCGTCCCAGCAATGATCCTTGCCATGCCAATAAAGCCAGACCGAGCCAAAGTGCTGGCGTGCTTCGGTCTTGTTCATGCAGGACTTGGATGCTTCTGAAGAAGTACTCAGCACCAAAATCGACGCAACAATTACCCCCACGCGCATGGGGTTACTCCGACTCAACGCCCCCGCCCTCCGAATATAACTGACGAGCAAACTATAAACACCGCAGAATGCAGATTATGCCTGTTTTTAAAGGACAACAACCGTGTCCTATCCACCATGATCGGGATACCATTGATCGTGTTGGCGGCTTCCCGACTACGAGTTCCGCAGGGCCGTTCAGGTTCCATCAAGTTCCGCCGGGCTTGCGGCTGCCGTCACACGGGCCGTTCCGAGGACCATCGGCAGGTTTGCCGTGCGGCCGGAGCAAAATGCCGGTTCGCCTAGCGGGGCTTGCGGATCGCGCGCCATCCGAGGGGCGTTCGGCTTGTCGCTGCTGACACCCGAGCGGTTCCAATCTGTCCCCCGGCATCGACCGCGCAAGTCATCCGTCCCCAATCACCGCCTCAAGTCATTCACCGCAAGTCATCCACAGGGATTAACGGCCGCGCACGTCACATCGCTTGCTTCCGTGGAGCGTTTTTGTAGGAGTACCGGAGGGCTTGAGGTGTGTGATGGAATGGGTAAGAGAACGCGACCTTTTGATCGCGCAGACATTGGCGTTTGTTCAATCGGTCTCCGGCAAGCAATCTGACGCCGGGCTTGGCCTGAAACCGCGCACTGAGTCGGCGCTCGTCGACGCGATAAGGTCCGTCGCGCCGCCGGACAACGTCCAAATTTCGAACGCCCAAGCCTCGAATACCCAAGCCTCGAACGTCCAAATCTCGAACGTTCAAGTCTCGATCGAGGCCTTATCGATCCAGGTTGCGCGGCCGAGCATCTCAAGCGATTTCCGGAACGAGATCCGAACCCGGGTCGCAAGTTTTCGCGCCCATCAGGAGCGGTTCAACCGGGAGCGCGAGGAATATTGTCGCGCCACTCTGGCCAAGGCCCGTGCCGGCATCGGCGACGCTTCCGCCCCGGCTCTGCCGCCGAAATAGCCGTCCAAGCCCCAACGACGTCATCACCACGAAGATGTTGGCGATCAGGCGCACTACGTTCTGGGTATCGTCCTGCCGGCGGCAGGCAGCTTGGCATACATCAGCAAAGCCCCTGGCGACGCCCCGGTCAGGCACGAAAGCACCAACAGCGCAGACAGAACTTCGTTCATAACGCTCTGCACTCGTGCTCATTCACGGCTCGGCGATGCGCGGGAAGACGGCTCACGCCCTACCGGGTAATCGCCGGCGCCATCCTCCCGATCCTCTCCAGCACCGGCAGCAGGTGTTTCAAGAACTCCTTCGGATTCTCGCTCATCGGAAAATGCCCAAGACCTTTCATGATGGCGACCTCGCAGCCCGCAATGCTCCTGGCGACCTCGAGCGTTTCCTCCGGCGTGCACGAATAGTCGTACTCACCGGACAATAAAAACAGCGGACAGCGTTTGGTGTCGATCCGGGCGACACGGTCTCGGATGTCGCCATCGCGTTTGTAGAAATAAAGATCGCCCTTGAAGACGCCGGGGCCGCCCTGCATGTAATGCCACAGGGTTTCCCAGCGCTCATGGTCGGGGGCATCGGGCCCGACCAATCCAGAGACGATCGCGGCGCAGACTTCGCCGCCATGCACGTCGGGACGGTGCAGGAAATTCAGGTCGTAATAGGGATCGACATGCGCGCCGGCCTGCAGGCCGATGATGGCGCGGAAGCGTTCCGGATGCTCAAGCGCCAGATGCAGCGCGATGCGTCCGCCGATC
>WNGQ01012863.1_pt1 | contig 11185 bp, 7 predicted proteins | sample 5407661 | NCBI WGS metagenome assembly WNGQ01 (sample SAMN13153382, study PRJNA577476) | soil metagenome | isolation source: 60 cm soil or saprolite under Garry oak tree replicate 2 | place: USA:California | collected 2016-06-15
CGCATCCTCCTCCACTCAGCCCGGGGCCCCCGCTTCGACGGGGCTTTCCCTGCAAAGAGCCGGGACGGAGCGGCGCCGGAGTCGAACCGACCGAGCGTGGGGCTGCCAAGCCGCACCGGTTTTGAAGACTACTGCTAGAAGTGGCCGTTTGCAGGTGGTTCTTGCTCTGGTAGGGGCCTGCGCGCCGGTCCGTGCGCCGGTCCGTGCGCCGGTCAACGAACGATCGCCTAGGTTGAGTTTTCGGGCCTCCCCGGAGCGGCTCAGCGAACGGGTCGCTCGTCGCGGTCGCTGGGCGCCTGCGCGTTAGTGTCGAAAAGCCCTGACTCGTATGCGAGCACCACGGCCTGAACGCGGTCGCGGAGGTCGAGCTTCTGGAGTATGTGCGTGATGTGTGTCTTGACGGTCGTGTCGCTGATGTAGAGCTCTCCGCCGATCTCGGCGTTCGAGAGGCCGCGGGCGATCAAGCGAAACACGTCGAGCTCGCGCTCTGTCAGCTCGTCGAGCTGTTTTGGAGGCGCGGGTTGTGGAATGCGAGTGAACTGTCCTATGACCCGTTTCGTGATGGCGGGGGAGAGAAGCGCCTCTCCGTCGGCGACCGTGCGGACAGCTGCAAGGAGTTGTTCGGGCGGGTCGTCTTTGAGCACGAAACCGCTGGCGCCCGCGCGGAGGGCCTCGTAGACGTATTCATCGAGGTCGAACGTCGTCAGGATCAGAATGCGCGCGGCGCTGTCGGCGGCGAGGATTCGCCGCGTCGCTTGGAGCCCGTCGAGCTCGGGCATGCGGATATCCATCAGGACGACGGTTGGATCGAAGCGTGCCGCCTTGTCGACCGCCTCGAGTCCGTTGCTCGCCTCGGCTACCACCTCGATGTCGTCCTCGCCGGAGAGCAGCATCCGGAAGCCGGCGCGGACCATTGATTGGTCGTCGGCGACGAGCACGCGGATGGTCATCGTCGGCCGGCGCTGAGCGGGAGGCGCGTGCTGAGGATGAAGCCGCGACCGTTGGCGGTGCCGGCGCTCATCTGGCCGCCGTAGATCTTGACGCGTTCGCGGACGCCTACGAGTCCGTGGCCGAGGCCGTCGCTCGTCGAGCTGCCCCCGCCGTTGTCGCGTACCTCAACTTGCAGCTCGTCGGACCGGTACCGGACGGTCACATCGGCGTTGCTGGCACGCGCATGCTTGAGTGCGTTGGTCAGGCCTTCCTGGACGATCCGATAGGCGGACAGGTCGATTCCCCGTGGGAGCGCGACGGGCTCGCCATCGACATGCAACTGGACGGGCAGGCCGGCGCGTCCGATCTCTTCCAGCAGTTCTTCGAGGCCGTCGAGGCCAGGCTGCGGGGTGAGCTCGGCTTCGTCTCCGTCGCCGCGCATCGCGGCGAGGAGGCCGCGCATCTCGGCAAGCGCTGTGCGCCCGGCCTGCTCGACATTTCTGAGCGCGTCGCTGTCCTCAGCCAGTGTCTCGGGGAGCTTGTGCCTGACGGCGCCGACCTGGAGCACCATTACGCTCACGGCGTGGGCGACGATGTCGTGCAGCTCGCGCGCGATCCGCACACGCTCCTCGGCCACTGCGATCCGCGCCGCCGCGTCGCGTTCCCGCTCGGCCTGGGCCGCACGTACTTCCGCCGCCTCAGCCTGCTCGACCCGCTCGCGCAGCGCAAAGCCCGCCACCCAGGCGATCGTGAACTCGAGCGGGATGAAGATGAGCATCGCGGCTGTGTGTCCGGGGATCTTGTAGACGACGGTCGCCGGCCCGCCGATCACGAGGGCCAAACCGATGCCTGCCTGCACGGGGTCGCGCAGGTTTCCGAGCAGGAACGCGGCTACCAGCCCAACCACGAAGATGCTGATCGCGAACGGGATCAGCCGCCAATCGACGAACGCGATCCCGGCCGCGAGCAGCCAGTGCGCCGCCGGCGCGAAGGGAAAGCGCCGACGCGCGACGATCGGGAGCACCAGGATCGCGATCGCCGGAAGGACGAACCACAGCGTCGTGCGGGGGGCGTCCGGTGAGTGGCGCCCGACCAGCACTTCGAGCATCGCGGCGATCAGCAGGAGCGCGATCAGCAGGTCGACCACGTACGTGCGCGAGAGGTATCGGATCCGGCCCACGCGTTGAAGGTACTCCAGGATCGCGCCCGCCGCCTCCTACCTGGGTAGGACGCCGGATCAGCGGCTGGTAGGAGCCTGATCGCGACTTCGCGACGATGACCCCCGGCGACCGGGCTCCTAGCGTCGAGCTACCGGACTCGACGGAAAGGACAAGCGATGGAAGCCCCGAGAAGAAAACCGTTCGGACCAGCGCGAATCATCGCGCTCACGCTCATCTCCCTCACGACACTCGGCCTCGCCTATCTCCACTTCAGCGGCGGCAACGACGCGGTCTCCGTGCCCTCCGGGGCACACGCTGGCCAGCTGAAGCTCCACTCCTGCCACTACGCGACCGAGAACGGCAGCTATCGCGCCGACTGCGGCACGCTCGTGGTTCCGGAGAGCCGGTACAAGGCGCACTCTCGGCTGATCGCGCTCCCGGTGACTCGGATCCGCGCGCGCTCTGCGAAGCCGGGCGTTCCGATCTTCCGCCTCGAAGGCGGCCCTGGGCTCACGAACATGGAGTTCAGCAAGGCGAGCAGGTTCGCGAGCCGGGGTGACGTTGTCCTCGTCGGCTACCGCGGCGTCGACGGGTCTACCCGGCTCGACTGTCCGGAGGTCGAGGCGGCGCTCAAGCACTCGACCGACTTCCTCGCCGAGAAGTCCTTTCGCGCTTACGGCGACGGCCTCCGCTCCTGCGCGCACCGTCTGACCGAAGACGGCGTCGATCTCGCTGGTTTCGGACTCGCCCAGCAGGTCGACGACCTCGAGGCCGCGCGCATCGCTCTCGGCTACAAGCGCATCGACCTTCTGAGCGAGAGCGCGGGGACACGCACGGCGATGATCTATTCCTGGCGCTACCCGAACAGCATTCACCGGTCGGTGATGATCGGGGTGAACCCGCCCGGCAACTTCCTCTGGGATGCGAAGACGACCGACGAGCAGATCCGGAAGTACTCCGCTTTGTGCGCTGAGGACGACTCATGCCGGAAGCGGAGCGACAACCTCGCCGCGTCGGTCAGCCAGGCGCTCGCCGACATTCCCGACCACTGGTTCTTCCTGCCGATCAAGAAGGGCAATGTGCGGGTCGCCTCCTTCTACGGACTGATGGAATCGAGCTCGGAGGCGGCCCCTCTCTCGGCACCGATCACGCTGAGTACCTTGCTGTCCGCGAATCACGGCGACGCCAGCGGGTTCTGGCTCCAGTCATTGCTCGCCGACTTCGCCTTCCCGACCTCATTCATCTGGGGCCAGATGGCGGCCGCCAGCCGCGCCGATGCCGACACGGCGAAGCGCTACTTCTCGTCGGGTGACCACCGCGGCGAGTCCATCCTCGGCGACCCGGGCACCCGCTTCATGTGGGGTGGCGGCGAGCTGGCAGACGCGTGGCCGGCCAACGCGAGCGAGAACGAATACAACCGCGTGCGAATGTCCAAGGTGAGCACGCTGCTGATCGGCGGGGCGCTTGACGTCGCGACGCCGCCGCAGATCGCGACCAGGGAGCTCCTCCCGTTCCTCCCGAACGGCCACCAGGTCGTGCTGGCCGGGATCGGGCACACGACCTCCTTCTGGACGGAGCAGCGGGAAGCCGGCAGCCACCTGATCAACACCTTCTTCGACAGCGGCAGGGTCGACAAGTCGCTCTACACGCCGACGAGCGTCGACTTCACGCCCGACGTGACGCAGACGGCGCTTGGCAAAGGCATCGCCGGAGCGATGGTCGCCCTTGCCCTCCTCACCGTCCTCTCGCTGCTGTTGATGGCTTGGCGAGTGCACAAGCGAGGATACTTCGGACGCAAGGCCGGCGCGACGCTGCGGTCGCTCTACCCGATCGTGCTGGGCCTGGGCGGCTGGTTCCTCGGCGTTCTGATCGTGATCACGACGATGCCCGGAACACCGCTCGACGACGAGCTGCTCGCGGCTTTCTCCGTCGGGGTGCCGGTCGGGCTGTGTATCTACTTCGCCTGGGTGAACCGCGGCTGGGCCGCCCAAACGAAGGTCACGGGATTCGCGGTAGCGGTAGGTGGCGCTCTCGTCGGTGCCTGGCTGGGATTCCACGCCAGCGAAGGGCTCCTGGCGCTCATCACCGCGATCGCCGGAGCGACGGTCGGTGGAAATCTGACCCTGCTCGGGCTCGACATCGCCTGGGATCGGCAGGTGCGTGAGCGCTTCGCCGCGAACGCTAGAGAGACGTTGGAGGTCCCTCGAGGAGTTGAGGCAGAGGCAGCGGGCGGACCCGGACGCGCGTCTCTCTGACGCAACGTCTGCTCCGCGCACTCTCGACTTGTCAAGTCCTGCAGGCTCAGGTTCGCAGGACTTGACGTTTTCAAGGCACTTCAGACAGCACGGACTCGCGCGACGGCCTCCTACTTGAGTAGGAGGCCGAGTCATCGGCTGGTACGAGCTCCGTTCCGACCTTGCTCCGACGACCGGTGCACGGCGCGCTCGTAGCGTCGGTGGTGTTGTCGACCGAAGGAGGAATGAGCATGTCTCGCGGTAGCCAGAACTCCAACCTCGCGGCCCGCACCGGCCGCTGGAGCGCCGCTCACTGGAAGACCGCCACGTTCGGCTGGCTTGCGCTCGTGCTGGTCGCGTTCGCCGTTGGCAGCCAGGTCGGCACGAAGCAGGTCGATCCGAACACGGCCGGCCCCGGCGAGTCGGGCCGCATGGACCGGATCCTCGATGCCGGGTTCAAATTGCCCGCGGATGAGAGCGTCCTGATCCAGAGCCGCTCCGTTCGAGCGGGCGCGCCTGCTTTCGACTCCGCGGTCGAGGATGTCGTGGCGCGCGTTTCGAAGCAGGCGGCCGTTCAGAACGTCCGTTCGCCGCTCGACCCGGCCAACGCAGGTCAGATCGCAAAGGGCAGGCGTGCCGCGCTCGTCGAGTTCGAGATCCGAGGCGACAAGAACAAGGCGGGCGACAAGCTCGGCCCGGTCCTCAAAAGCGTCGCCGACGCGCAACGTGCCCACCCGGGCTTCTTCGTCGGAGAGTTCGGCGGTGCGAGCGCGGCGAAGGCGGTCGACACAGCATTCGCGGACGACCTCAAGAGCGCGGGCGTGTTCTCGATCCCGCTGACGCTCATCATCCTTGTGGTCGCGTTCGGCGCGCTCGTTGCCGCGGGCATCCCGCTGCTGCTGGCGCTCACGGCCATCTTCGCGACGTTCGGGCTGGTCGCGCTGCCCAGTCACCTGCTCCCGCTCGCACAAGAGGCTCCCGCGGTCGTCCTGCTGGTCGGACTCGCGGTCGGCGTCGATTACTCGTTGTTCTACCTCCGACGCGAGCGTGAGGAGCGTGCCGCGGGCCGGAGCGAGCGTGCCGCGCTCGAGGCCGCCGCTGCCACCTCGGGCCGCTCGGTCCTGATCTCCGGCCTGACGGTGATGGTGGCGATGGCCGGGTTGTTCCTGACGGGCGATGCCACGTTCGCGTCCTTCGGGTACGCGACGATGATCGTTGTTGCCGTCGCGATGGTCGGTTCGCTGACGGTTCTCCCCGCGCTGCTCTCGAAGCTCGGCGACCGGGTCGACGTGCTGCACGTCCCGCTCGTCGGCCGGCTCCGCCGTGACAAGGGCGAGGGCCGCGTCTGGGGAGCGATCGTCGACCGCGTCCTGCGGCGGCCGCTGCTCTCTGCGCTGCTCGCCGGGGGACTGCTCGTGGCGCTTGCCGCCCCGGCACTTCAGCTGCACATGGCGACGCCGGGCCCGGAAACGTTCCCGAAGTCGCTCGCCGTGGTGAAGACCTACAACCGCATGCAGCAGGCGTTCCCGGGCAAGGCGCTGCCGGCGAACGTCGTCCTGAAGGCGCCCGACGTCAATGCGTCGGCCGTCCGCCAGGCGATCAAGCGACTCGAGCGTCGAGCGCTCGCCAGCGGCCGAGCACGCGAACCGATCACGATCGACAAGAACGGCGACGGCACGATTGCGAACATTACGGTCCCGATCGAAGGGAGGGGAACCGACGCTGCGTCCAATGCCTCCCTTGCGATTCTCCGAGAAAAGATCGTTCCGGAGACGGTCGGGGCGCTCCCGAACACCGAGACCGGTGTCACCGGGCTCACAGCGGAATGGAAGGACTCGCAGGACCAGCTGAAGTCGAAGCTGCCGCTGGTGGTTGCGTTCGTCCTCCTGTTCGCGTTCGGCCTGATGCTGGTCGCGTTCCGCTCGATCGTGGTCGCGATCAAGGCGATCGTGCTCAATCTCCTCTCGGTCGCCGCCGCCTACGGCGTGCTCGTGCTCGTCTTCCAGCACGGCGTCGGCAAGGGACTGCTCGGCTTCAGCTCGACCGCGGGCATCTCGCCCGTCGTGCCATTGCTGCTGTTCGTGATCCTGTTCGGGCTCTCGATGGACTACCACGTCTTCATCGTCAGCCGGATCCGGGAGACGTTCGATCATGGCGCGAGCATGGACGAGGCGATCGCGCAAGGGATCAAGTCCACCGCCGGAGTTGTCACGAGCGCCGCGATCGTCATGGTCGCCGTCTTCTCGATCTTCGCGACCCTCTCGATGCTGTTCTTCAAGCAGTTCGGGGTCGGGCTCGCGGCGGCGATCCTGATCGACGCCACCCTCGTTCGAGCGGTGCTCCTGCCTGCGACCATGAAGCTGCTGGGCGAGCGGAACTGGTACCTCCCCGGCTGGCTCCAGTGGCTCCCGCGCCTCGAGCCCGAGGAGCCGTCGACTGTCCCGGCGAAGCCGACTCCCGCTTCGTAGTCCCTGCACGGACCCCGGCCGCGGATCGACGCGGCCGGGGTTCCAATTCGCGGCTCGGCAATCCTGGCGCTCGACCGCCCAGTCGGCTACGGAGCGGCGCCGAGTCGAACCGACCTAGCGTGGGGCTGCCACGCCTCACCGATTTTGAAGACTATGCGCGGAACTACCGGTTAGCAGGAAAAGACCTTGTGCGTCCGTCCTGCGCGCCAGTTCGCGCGCCGGTGACTGCGAGCTCTTAGCGAGGGAGCAGTCGAGCTGCGACGCGGGAGACCCGCCCGCTACCCGCTTCCCTTTCGGCACAGGGCAGCGAGATCCACACCTTCGCTCGCCGGCGGGAAGACGCGACAGCCGACCGTGGGTGCGAAGAACTCGTCCGAGACCCGGTTGCCGTAAGCGATGAGCGGAACGTCTTGCGCGGCAAGACGGTTAGCCAGTCTTCCGGCCGTAGCCCAGCGCTTCTTGCCGGTCAGGCGCGTCACTCTGTTGACCTCGCTCATGACTTTCTGCGTCAGGAACCGGGATGGCGCCGGGCCTACGGTGACGGCGCTCTCGAGAAAGTCCGCCCCGTCGATACTGGCGAACAGCCCGCCGTCGACCAGGTCGATCTTGCCGCCCCGATCCAGGATGCCGTTGAACGTGTCCTCGTCCGGAAGCGCTATGAGCTTGACCCGAAGCCCGATCGGACCGAGTTCTGCGCGGACCAGCCGGCCTTGCTGTATGGCCAGGGTGTCAGGGAAGACCCCCATCACGACGTCGAGGCGGCGCCCGTGCATCAGGGCCGTGGCGGCGCGTAGATCGGGAGTGTCGAGCGGGTAGAGGTTCCGCTCTTGAAAGCCTGCAGCTACCGGCGGCAGCAGCTGATCGGCCGGAACCATGTTGCCCCAGACGCGCGCGATCTCGGCACGGTCGAGCGCCAGCGCGGCCGCCCGCCGCACGGTCCGATCGGTGAACGGTCCTCGAACGGCGTTCTCCGTACCGCGCTGCGACCGGGCCGGTGGGGTCGAGCAGCGGGTCCGCGAGCTCGGCGCCGGTATGGCCCGAGGAGACGATTCCGTCCCAGCCTCCGTGGCGGATCCGATCGAGCGCCACGGTCGCGTCCAGGCCCTCGCGGAGGACGATCGCGTCTGACGCGTGCGGCCGCGGGCCGTGGTAGTTCGGGTTCCGCTTCAGGATCACGTACTTGTCGTTTCGCCAAGCGGCGACGTAGTAGGGGCCCGCTGAAGGCATCGAGTAGTCGCCGGTGTCGACCGCCCGCCGGTTCGCACCTCCCGGGACGAAGGGGGTGCCGATCGGTACCGGACAGAAGGCCGGATCGGCCAGCTCGTAAGGGAAGCCGGGGGAGGGCTTCGTCAGGGTGATCGACAACCGGTCGCCGGCTGCGCGGAGGCCCGAGATGTGTTCGGCCTTGCCGTTTCGGAACGCCTGCTCACCCTGGATGTCGGTCACCCAGAATGCCCCGGGGCCGAATCCCAGCTTGGGAGACAACGCGCGCTCGATCGAATAGCGAAAAGTTTTTGCCGTGACGGGCTGCCCCGATGGGGGCGAGAAGGCGTAGCCGCGGCGAACTCTGAACGTATAGGTGCGGCCGCCTCGGGAAACCGTGGGCATCCCAGCCGCCACCTCGGGGCGGAGATGCGACCCTTCGGGTGCCGGTTTGTCCGGGAAGTTCAGCAGCTTCGCGCAGGTCGCGAACTCGATCTGATCGGCGGCGAAGTCCCAGTTGAGAGCCGGCTCATTCCCTTGGCCGAGCGCACCTTGTTTGGACAACAGGCGAATGACATTGCCGTTGAGTGCGGCGATGCTGTCCTCGGTCGTCCGGCCCACCCCGAGCGCGGCGAGCAGGATGCCCCCACCCACGACCTCGGCGCCGACTGGATGACCGAAGCGGTAGAAGGTTTTGCGCCCGGTGACAGCGTCGATTGCGACGACGGTGCCTTCGTCTTCGCTGCGAGCCCAGAGCACGCCGTCGCTGAACGAGGCGCCGTTCGCGCCGAGGCCGATGTGATACGCCACGTTTCGTCCGTTTCGGTCGATCCTGTAGACGACTCCTCGCGCCGAGTCCGTCGCCCAGCCGAAGCCGCCCCCGGCCGTAACGGAGTTCCCGCCCGAGCCGGGGCCGTAGAAGGGATCTACCGTCTCGATGTCGCGCACTTTGGTGACGGTGTCCGCACTCAGGTTGATCACGTCGACACCGGCATCGTCGGCTGCCCAGATAGTTCCGCTGCCGTAAGCGAGATTCGTGTGGTGGACGACGCCGTTGAACCGGTACCTGAGCTTGCGTGTGTGGGGATCGATTGCGGCGACTTGCCCGAGGCCGACGTCCCTCCCGACCCAGACCAGGCCTACGCCGTCGGCGACGCCCTCAGCCGGACCCTTTGTTCCGACGATCTTGTCGAGATGGAGCCGGTCGATCTCCTGCCCGAGCGTGGTGTCGACCTTCACCAGGTCGTCTCCGGCACTAATCCAGAGCGTGTGCCCGGAGACGGCAAAGGGTGTGTCCCTCGCGCCGGAGGGCAGCGGAAACTGGTGCAGCACCTTTCCCGTTTTCGGATCGACCTCCACGAAGGTGCTCGTCGTGAGGTTCATCAGCCAAAAGTGTCCGCCGGAGTAGACAGGGAACCCGGAAAAGTCGAGCTGCGAGGGTGGGACGAAGCCGATCTGCTTGCGCGTCTTCAGGTCCACCAGAACGGTGCCGGACCGGTATTTCGCATGCGCTTTGCTCTCTTCGAAAACACGCGGCAAGAGGAGGCCGAGAGCGACGGCGCCTCCGATCGCACAGGCCGCTGCGATCGGCAATGCGAGGCGGCTGCGCGAGGACCCCTGCTTGCGCCCAGTGGCTGACTCTGAAGGCGGCGGTTCGCGTGGTGCGTCCAGGGATTCGTCCTGGCGCAGGATCGCCTGCTGCAGCTCGCGCAGAGGTTGGCCGGGCTCGATCCCGAGCTCCCCGACGAGCGCCGCGCGCGCCTGCTGGTACACCTGGAGCGCTTCGGCCTGGCGCCCGGATCGGTAGAGAGCGAGCATCAACTGCGCGCGGAAGCCCTCGCGCAACGGATGCTCGCTCACCAGAAGCTCCAGCTCGGAGATGAGATCGCCGTGGCGGCCGAGTGCGAGATCGGCATCGATCCGCTCCTCGATCGTCGCCAGCCGCAGTTCCTCGAGCCGGTTGACCTCGGTTTGCGCAAAGCGCTCGTACGCGAGATCCCCCAGAGCCGGTCCGCGCCAGAGCGACAGAGCGGCCTGCAGCGCTGTCGAAGCGCCCGCGAGGTCACTGTTCGAGCGGGCAGCGCGTGCTTCGGCGCGCAGCCGCTCGAATCGCTGCAGGTCGAGCTGTTCCGGCTCGAGCTGCAGCATGTAGCCCGGCGGCCGGGTGACCAGCAGCTGCTCAGAGCTGCCCTCGCCGGCGAGGAGCTTGCGCAGCCGAGAGACGTGTCCGTGGAGAGCCGTTGCGGCGGCTTGCGGCGGCTCCTCGCCCCATAGCTCCTCGATCAACCGGTCGCTGGAAACGACCTCGTTGACGTGCAGGAGCAGAAGCGCCAACAGGGCGCGGCGCTTTCGTCCTCCGAGCTCGAGTGCGCGGCCGTGGTCGCTTACCTCGAGTGGGCCGAGTAGCCGGAACTCCACGTTACGCCCTCCTTCGATTCCACGCTAACACCGGCGTTAGCCGAAAGACAGCCTCCGCGCAGGCTGCCGTTAGCGGCGCCCCACATGGTCGGGGCAAGAGGTCGCGGAGGAGCGACCCGGACCGAAGGAGAGGACGATGTTCGATGGCACCCCCACGCTTCGCAGGCTCGCCGCTGTCGGGACCGCAGTCGTGGCGATGGCGAGCGCCGCGCCCCTGGCCAGTGCTGCATCCCACCGGCCCGGCGAAGGTCTGTCAGGTAGTGACCGAGCCTGGCTGAAGCCTCAACCGGTGCCGCGGCACCTTGGTGAAGGGCTCACCGGCGCGGATCGGAGTTGGTTGATCCCCACGACCGTCGGACGGCAAGGAGCGCTGCCGTCGGACGGCTTCGATTGGGCCGACGCTGGAATCGGAGCCGGCACGGTCGTGGCCGCGCTGTTCTTCATCGCCGGCAGCACGATTGTGATCCGCAGGCGCTTCTCGACGGCGCATTGACGGATTGTCTTCCGGGTGAGCGGGCCAGATTGGGCCCGCTCACCCGTTGGGGGCGAGGAGCGGCCAACCTTCGAATAGCACGTAATTTGGCTCTACGGAGCGGCGCAGGAGTCGAACCTACCGAGCCGTGGGTTACACGACCGCACCGGTTTTGAAGACCGGTTGGGCCACCGGGCCCATGCCGCTCCGCCGGCAAGCGTAATCGCAGGGACTGTCCCGCCAGGGACTGTCCCGATAACGCGACCGAAAGCCGTGAGGTTTGTAGGGACAGTCCCCGTT
>WNGQ01012349.1_pt1 | contig 11184 bp, 13 predicted proteins | sample 5407661 | NCBI WGS metagenome assembly WNGQ01 (sample SAMN13153382, study PRJNA577476) | soil metagenome | isolation source: 60 cm soil or saprolite under Garry oak tree replicate 2 | place: USA:California | collected 2016-06-15
CATTGTACAACTCCCGGCAAACATCGAGAGTGCGGGCAAGAGCATATTTCTGCTTGCGGTTTGGTTCTAGTTTGAAACGGTATGCTTTTATCATTTGCCCTCCTCTCCCTCTTTTATTATATTTGGTCTGTGACCAAAATCCGCGAAACGCGTCGCGCCACAGAAAGATGAGGAAGATGAACCCCACATAAAGAAAGTAGCGATGAAGGTTTTGCAGAATAAACGGAAGTCCAGTCTCGCCTCGGTACCGGTGCTTCCCGCCCTCACTCACCGCGCACGCCGGCGGATCCAGCGATAGTAGTAGCAGGTGACCCGGAATCCCAAAGGCCAAATCAAAATCAGCAACGCCGGTGACAACGGCCACCAGCGGTGGTGCGGATCAATTAGAGGGGAGTAAAACGGAGAAAGGTAAGGCCCCCACTCGTAATATTTCCCTTCGAAGGCCCGCACAGTGGCATAGACTCCGAATCCACCCAGCAGAATAACGACCGGCAACAACTCCAGCCACCACGCATCCCGCCGCATCGTGCCGCCGAGCTGCCGCGCTCCCCCCGTGGTTGAACCCGCCGAGGTCGAACCTGCCGACATAGCGCCACCGCCTAGTGGTGTAAACAGCCTAGACTAAACACAAGTCCAGCTTTTTCAAGTCAAAAATGTCCATGATTGTCATCCTGAAGGCGGCGGAGTGCTCGGCGAAGCGGAGGACTCCCCAGGAGGGACCTATCGACACCATCCCGCTACATCCGGGAGATCGATGCGGGGCGGCGCTCATCGGGATATCCCTGAGTAGCCTCACAGCGGCAGTCTTGGTTCCAAGCTGCGTCCGTTCGAGCCAAATTTCCCGTAAGATGCTTTCTTCGCAGCGCCGTCCTCTCACTCTACAATCTCATTTCCGATGAACCAAGCCCGAATCGCCGAGCTGCTCCAGCCCTTCCTCGGGATCTCCACCAATGCCGCAATCTCGTCAGAACCTTGTCATTCCGAACCGGCGAAGGCCGGCGAGAAGCCTCGTCTCCTTTCCCCATTCCAACTGCACTGTATATCGACATACATCGATATACTCATGCGCTGGAATGCCCGCATTAACCTTACTTCCATCCGCGACCCGGAAGAAATCGTCATCCGCCACTTCGGCGAGAGCCTGTTCGCTGCCTGCCACTTGTTCCCCACTGCTTCCTCTGTGCCTGCTCTGAGCGAAGCCTCTGTGCCCTCTGTGGTTAAGGATTTTGCTCGGCCGCGCGTCGCTGACCTGGGCTCCGGTGCGGGCTGGCCCGGACTCCCCATCAAGCTCTGGGCCCCGCACATCGCGCTCACCCTGATTGAATCGAATCAGAAAAAAGCCACCTTCCTCCGCGAAGTGACCCGCGCCCTTATATTGACAGATGTCAATGTACACTCCGACCGTGCCGAGACCCTCGCGATCCAGTCCGCCTTCGAGCTCGTAACCCTCCGTGCCGTAGAGCGCTTCGCCAACGTCCTTCCGATCGCTGCCCGCCTGGTCGCTCCCGCGGGCCGCCTGGCGCTGCTGATCGGCGCATCCCAACTTCATAAGGCCCAAACCATTCTTCCTGATCTTTCCTGGCAAGACCCGCTCGCTGTCCCAAACTCCCAGTCTCGGATCCTGTTCGTCGGCCGCCGATACGCCTAGTCCAGCTGTGGAGGAGGCTCTGGCGTATGATCTTTGTCGCCCGCCTCAACCACTCCACTCCGTCATCGGACACCACCCAGCAAGTGAGGGCGCACCAAGATGATCAACCGGTGGCAAACAAAATAGTCAATTTCTCATTCAGATCCACAAGATCGACGTCAGAACCCCGCAACCGGCCTCCAAAGTGGAAAATAATTCCTGAATCGTGCCTTCAGGCACTCTTACGGTAATTTCGGTGAACCCAAGTGGTAAACCACCCTAGTCACCAGCCCCGAGCAAGAGCTACAAGCCCAAACAGCGCGAACCAAGAATGTAATAGTGGGATAAATCCGCTGTCTAGCCAGGAGTTCCCGACAGAGAAACCGCCCCGCATCGAAAATGTGGCCACAGAGCTACAAAAACTCTCCCATATTCCAGTCGGTGGTGGCCAAAGCGAATAGATTCCCCCTAGAACTTTCCCACAGTGTTCCACGTGGAACACTATTCGGGTTTCTGAACTTTGTTGCGAGCTTTGTCTTGGCAGCTGCCGTATTCGCTATGCGCCTGCACTGCAGAGCGGCCTGCGGACTTCTCAAACATTTCAAGGGAAACCATTCGTCGTGCTCCCATCGCCAATTTCGTTTGGTTGTGTGGAACTCGACGCCACAGCGGTGAGTCACCGATGTTACAGGCGGAACATATCGTGCCATGGGCACCTGACCACTGGCGTCATTTATGTCGCCAATAGGAATAGGCCTTTCCCAGATCCGAATCAGCCAATTCTGAGTCAGCCTCCCTCGCTGGGCCAGGCAATCGGCTCGGCGCATGTATGTTCGATGTGGAACACTCTTCTGCTTAATCCGCAGGGCCGTCCCTTTGAAAAACCGCCGCAGAAGCACACAGCCGGAACATTAGGTTCAAACTGCACTCGCTTGGTACAAACGTTCCGCGCGGGACATCTTGCGGCTTCTCGAAAGCCAAGCCATGGAAACAGAACGTTCCATGTGGAACACATGTCCGGGCCTTTCAAAAGCGTATTCAGGGACAATCAGGTGTTCCACGTGGAACACGAGACACATTTTGCACAGAAAAGTGAACCACTCACCGGAATGTGCATTGCTTTTGAAGTGCGAATCGCATTATGCTGCGAGTGGCTCTGGAATCTTCCAACAATTAAAATGGGACGCGTTATCGCGGTTGCCAACCAAAAGGGTGGCGTCGGCAAAACCACGACCGCCATCAACCTAGCTGCGTCCTTCGCGGCTGCGGAAGTGAACACGCTGCTCATTGACTGCGACCCGCAGTCGAATGCCTCGAGCGGCCTGGGTTTTGTGAAGGACCCGGAACGTGTCAGCACCTATCATCTATTAATGGGCGCGGCCGAAGCGGACGAAGCCCTGCAGACCACCGAGCTTGAACAGCTCTGGCTGATTCCCTCTCACAAGAATCTGATCGGCGCAAACCTTGAGCTGGTCGAGGCGGAGCGGCGGGAGTTTCGCCTGCGGGACGCGCTGGCGGCTGTCCGCGAACGCTTTCAGTTCGTGGTGCTGGACTGTCCGCCGGCGCTTGACCTGCTCACCCTGAATGCGCTGGTGGCTGCCGACACGGTGCTGATTCCGATGCAAGGCGAGTACTTTGCACTCGAAGGAGCAAGTGATGGGAGAACTGAAGAAATTCTTTGGCGAGAAGTTGTGCGCTACGTGTGTGCCGCGGAACATTCGGCTGGCGGAGGCTCCTAGCCATGGAAAGGCGGCGCTGGTTTACGATCCGCGGTCGAAGGGGGCGGAAAGTTACATTCGGCTGGCGAAGGAGATCATCGGGCACTATGGGCCGGCGGAGTTGGGAGTCCAGGCGCCGGGGGAGCAGCCTGCGGCGGAGATGGATAAGTCGGCTTAGTATATTGATATACATCGATCTTTATATATTGACTTGTCGATATACGAAACTGGCCGGACGACATTACATCGATACTTATCGATATACTAGCTGCGCGGAACCGGCGACCAGGGGCGCGATCTCTAGTGGAGCCGGTGAAGGTTCCTGGGGTGGCATAGGTCCTTCGCTTCGCTCAGGATGGCGGAGTCGGAAAGACGGGCCGTCCCTCGGTGAGCGTCGAAATGGTTGGCTTGGAGAGAGCGAACTGAATGACTACTACGAGAACGGCTGCGGCTGAGAAGGTGAGCGGCGGGGTTGGTACTTCGCGGGAAAAGCCTGCGGATGCTTCCAAGGACAAGGAAAAAGCCGAGAAGCGGCGCGCCCTGGGGCGCGGGCTGGAATCTTTGCTTCCCGGCCCTCGGATGGTCGCAGGTAGTGCTGCGACTGCTGTGGATACGCGTGGTACGGGAAGTGTCAGAGTTGAAACTCCGGTTCATGCCAGCGGGGCTGCGGCGGACCATGGGGTTCCTCACTTCGTTCGGGATGACAGGGGAGAGGGAGTGGGCCCGGGCGGCGGGGCTGCGGCGGAGACTGCGGCGGCAGCGGTGGTTCGAGGTGATTCGCAGGCGGGGGCGGCAGGTCATCCCGAAACAGCGGTTCAGAACGAAACTGTCTGGCGGACCGCAGTGTCCGCCCCACACGAGCCCGCGAGTGGAGTGATTGCGGAGATGCAGGCGGGGCGTGGGTCTTCGAATATGGTGAGCAACATCCCCCTTGATCATATTGACAAGAATCCTTATCAGACGCGGTATCTGTTTGATCAGGAGTTGCTCGAGGAGCTGGCCGATTCCATTCGCGTGAATGGAGTGGTGCAGCCCGTGGTGGTGCGTCCGGCGGAAGAAGCAGGGCGCTATGTATTGATTCTGGGCGAGCGGCGCTGCCGGGCGTCGAAGATGGCGGGAAAAGAATCGGTGCCGGCGATCGTGCGGCGGGTCTCCCAGCAGCAGGCCGCCGAGATGACCGTCATCGAAAACCTGCAGAGACAAGACCTGAATTGTTTGGAACAGGCGGAAGCTTTCCGGTTGTTGAGCAAAGAATTTAATTTGACCCAGGAGCAGATTGGCGCGCGGGTTGGAATGTCGCGGGAGTCTGTGTCGAACTACATGCGTCTGCTGCGACTGCCGGAAGAAGCGATGCAGTATTTGGCAAACGGACAGATTGGCTTCAGCGAGGCGCGGGAAATCCTGAGCCTGGACGAGGCGACAAAGATTCCGTCCTTGGCGGAAGAAATCGTCAAGCAGCACATGTCGGTCGAGCAGATCAAGATGATGGTGAGCCGGATGAATGGCTGGCTCGATCCGGTGCCGGGAATCCCAGGGCAAGAGAAAAAGAAAGCTGGATCGCGGTGGCAGGATCCGAATGTGCGCGCGGCGCAGTTGGAGTTGGAGCGGACTCTCGGGGTGCGGGTTCGGATTCGCGATAAGAAGGGCAAAGGGAAGATCTTGATTGAGTACTCGAATGTGGATGACTATGAGCGGGTCGTGGGGATGCTGCGCGGCACGAAGGGCTAGGCTCCTTCGCTGGGCTCAGGATTTCGCCGCGCCGCGCCCGCTTCGCTCACGCCGCGCAGACGCCTCCAACGATGAGCGGGTTAAGGGAAAAGAAGAACTGGCGTCGCGTTTCGGGTCTGGAGTTCGAACTCTTCCGGTTCAAGTCGGGCGTGAGTTGCGAATTCGATAAGCAAGGTATCCCACTACGGCAAGATTGATAATGAGAACCAGGATTTTGACCGGACTGGGATGGCGGTCTATCTCGTAAATCTCAACTGGAACCAGCGAGCTGGTGACGGTTACGGTGAACCACTCCGCCCAACGTCTCACCATCCAAGAGACCGATGCCCTCGATTAGAAACAGTCCTGCATAAACGAAGCTGCCCACTCCCAGACCCTTGATCTTATTGGGAGGAAGGTTTGCCAACTTCTGAAGCGCGCTATCGACGTACTGGCTGCCTGGATCAAGTCCCAGCATCGCGGCCCAACGATCCAGGGCGCCCGCCGCGTCCTGGTGGAGCAGCTTTAGAGCGCCCACCCCCACTGCGATCAGCAGAATCGCCTTTAGCAGCTTGAACACTGAACCGGATCATTGCATTATTAGAGGATTTCATGCGAAGGCGTGATTGAGCATGGTACGTCAAAGCCAGCGTGTGGCGGGGATGCGAAGAGGGAAAAAGTAATTCTTTGGTCGGTCTTAGACTGCAGCTCGACCATGGTTGTCGACTCCTTGTCGGCAGCTTCGAATCGCATCCCTTGACCGCTTTTAGCGGCGGACTCTCCCACAGGGGATGGCCGCCAGTGTATTCTTGCCGACCTACGGTGCCGTTGGCACTGATCTAGAGCTTCGGCCTGACCGCACTGGTCGAGTGCGCGGTTTCTTGTTGATCCTACCTCGGCAAGAATCAAGCTGATAATAGTGGAACGAAAACCTGCTGGCCGCATCCCCGTATGCTTTTGCCATGCAGTCTATCGTGGAACTGGCCGTGGAAGTGGGAAAGTTCGCATGAATGATCACTCATGACTGATCATTCGTTAATAAAGCGTGGCCGGCGGATGGATCCGTGCTCTCTCTGAGGTACCTCAGCGGAAGGTTCTGGTGGAAGAGCGGAAGTTTCAGGTTTCGCGGACGGGGTCGCGGCGCTTTCAGACGGTTCGGTCTGTTGCAGGCGGGGAGGGGACAGTTGGCGCGGCTGGGCATGGGGTTGTGCAGTTCCGGGATTTGCAGACGCAGAAGTGTGTGGCGGCGGTGGTGGATGGGGAGGTGCATGCGTGTGGGTGGAAATGAGGGCTTTCCCGACAGGGTAAATGGATGGGTTTCGCGAGCTGAATTATTTTCTTGGTAAGCGGTCTACCTAGCTGTCCAGCCACCGTCGATGAGGATGGTATCACCCGTGATCAGGGACGCCGCGTTCGAGGCGAGAAAGACGACGGCTCCGGCTACGTCCATGGGCTCGCCAATTCGGTGAAGCGCGGCGATGCGCTCGATGACATCAGCACGGAACTCAGGGTTGGCCAGATATTCCTGCGTACCCGGAGTGCGGATGAACGTGGGTGCCACCGCATTCACCGTGATGTTGTATTTTCCCCATTCGATGGCCAGGCATTTGGTGAGGTGGGAAATGGCGGCCTTGGTCATGCAGTAGATCGACTCCGTGGGCAGGGCAACGAATCCGGCCTGTGAACTGATGTTGATGATGCGGCCGCTCGTTTGACGGATCATCACACGCCCGGCAGCCTGACTGGCAAAAAATGTTCCCTTCAGATTCACGGCGAGCGTGAGGTCGAAGTCCTGTTCGCGAACGTTCTCGGCTAAATTGTCAGGAGCGACGCCGGCGTTGTTGACCAGGATGTCGAGGCGTCCGAAATGCAGGACGGTGTCATCGACTGCCTTGAATATCTGATCGAGCCGGTTGACATCCATTTGCAGGGGCAGGGCGCGGCGGCCCAGCGCAGTGATTTCAGAAGGGAGGCCTGCTCGGGCGTTCACGTCGCGGAATCCGAGGGCGACATCTGCGCCGGCATTGGCTAGAGCGAGTGAAATTGCGCGGCCTAGGCCGCGCGCGGCGCCGGTTACCAGCGCCACCTTGCCGGTGAGATCGAAGCTGGGAAAATCCGTCGGCATCTACGCTCCTCAGTTTGTGACTTTCGGGTTGATGGCGGCCAATTTGCCGCGCCCATAGAGGACCCGTCCGGGGAGCGCTCCGGTGTGCTTGCCCTGATCGATGACGACGGTTCCATTAACGATGACGTAAGCGATTCCCGCTGGATATTGTGAGGGATCCTCGAAGGTGGCTTTGTCGCTGACTTGTTTAGGATCGAAGATAGCGATGTCTGCTGCCATTCCGGGGCGAAGCAGGCCACGATCGGTCAGGCCTGTGATCTGCGCGGCGAGGGAAGTCATTTTGCGGATGGCGTCGGGCAGGGTGAGTACTTTTTGCTCGCGCACGTAGTAGCCAAGGAGGCGAGGAAAAGTTCCGTAGAAGCGGGGATGCGGTTTGCCGATGAACTTCATGTCAGGATTCACAGCGACACCGTCGGAGCCGACGCCGACCCAGGGCTGCTGCATGGCGAGGCGGACGTCAGGCTCGCTCATCACGAAATAAATAGCGTAGGGAAAGGTGACTTCGGAGATGAGAAGCTCGCAGAGCGCATCAACCGGATCTTTCTTCATGCTGGCGGCGATCTCGTCCATGCGCTTGCCTTCGTATGACTTGTTCTGCGGATTCTGTAGGGAGGCGACCATGGCGCCGTGCCAACCGCCGGCGAGTTGGATCTGGTTGCCGCCCCAACCGGGGACGCCGCGGGCGATCATCTGGCGGATTTCATCGCGCGAGGCTGGGTCTTTCAGGCGCTCGATGACTTGCTCATGCGTGCCTTCGAGATATTTGGGAGGCAGGCACAACTGAAGTCCGGTCATGCCCGCTAGGTACGGATACTGATCGGCGGTGACGTCGAGGCCGCGGTCACGGGCGCTCTGGATTAGCGCGTTGGTCTCGGACATCTTTCCCCAGTTGCGCTCTCCGGCAATCTTGTAATGCAGGATGTGCACGGGCAGTCCAGCCTTCTCACCAATTTCAATGGCCTCGCGCAGCGCTTCGGAGATGTGATCTCCTTCATCGCGGATGTGGGTGGTGTAGATTCCGCCATAGTGAGCGGCCACGCGGGCCAGTTCGCTGAGTTCGTCTGTCTTTGCGTAGGAGTTCGGGAAATAAATCAGTCCCGAAGCCAGTCCGATGGCGCCGTCCTGCATGGCCTGCTTAACCAGCGATTTCATCTTGCTGACTTCTCCGGCCGTGGGCGCGCGATTTACATTACCCATCACGTCGAGGCGGATTTGTCCGCTGCCGACATAGGAAGCAATGTTGACCGCTGTGCCGTGCTTTTGGAGGGTGGCGAAATATTCTCCAAGTGTGCTCCATTCACGCTGGAGGCCCATGCTGGCGAGTTCTTTGTCCAGTTGCGGAAGGGCTGGACCGAGCACGGGGCCGGCCGACTCAGATTCTCCAATAATTTCGGTGGTCACACCCTGGCGGATTTTGCTTTCTGCTTTGCCGTCGGCCAGCAAGGCGAAATCGGAGTGGCTGTGAAGGTCGATGAATCCAGGGGAAACGACCATGCCTTGGGCGTCGATTGTCCGCTGGGCTGGCACTTTGCCGATGCGTCCGATGGCCGCGATCTTTCCGCCTTTGATGGCCACGGCCCCTTCGTACCAGGGACTGCCGCTTCCGTCCATGATGTGCGCGTCAATTATGGCGAGGTCATAATGGGGGGCGGCAGGGTTTTGAGCGAAAGATGTGGAGGAGAAGTTGGCGAAGAGCAAAATCACGACCACACAACGCACAGCCCTGCGGATTGGCATCGGAACCAGCCTCCAACGGATACGGAGTATAGCAGCCCGATTGTGAGATTCTGACCATCCTCTCTTCTTGACCTTTTGCGGGAACCGGCGCAGAATCCACGCTGTTTCGTAGCCACATTTCGATCTCGCTGCGTTTGCCCGACCAAGCAACAGGAGGAATTATGCCAGTGAAACAGGGCGGTCTTGAACTCTTGCAGCATCCCGTGTCGAAGGAACTCCTGCAATCGAAAATTCCGGCACGATTGGCGTATGTGTGGACTGACGGCACCCCCAGAGTCGTCCCCATCTGGTTCCATTGGAATGGACACGAGCTCGTGATGGGCACGCCGTCGAAGGCGCCGAAACTTAAGGCTTTGGCCAAGAATCCGAAAGTATCGATCACCATTGACGACAACAACTTCCCTCACAAAGTATTGTTGGTGCGTGGCACGGCGCGCCTGCAAACGGTGGACGGAGTAGTCCCCGAGTACGCTGCCGCCGCCGAGCGCTATTTCGGCCGCGAACAGGGGCAGGCATGGGTGAAACAGCTCGGCGGTATGGTGCCTCAAATGGTGCGAATCGCAATCAAGCCAGAATGGGTCGGAGTTCTGGACTTCCAGAACCGTTTTCCAAGCGCCCTGCCGCTGTGATCTGGGACGCAGTTGATCTCAAGTCTTGTCCGGATCAATGGTCTGGTCGAGATAAATCCAGAGCACTCGCGCCATGAGAGTAAGGACCGGCGCGAAGGGCAAGAACAGCAGCACCGCGGCGATTACAGTTTTCTGAAACGGCCAGCCGGCGAAGGACCACAGCAGTACTCCGAAAATAGCTATCATTCCAAGGGCCAGAGCATAGCCAATATACATTGCTCCCAGGAAGTAGCCTTCCTCGCGCTCAAATTTCAGGTCACATGCCGGGCAGCGTTCCCGCATGGCTGGAAATAAAAACACGGATTTGTGAAAAATTGTTCCCGCGCGACACCGAGGACAGAGTTGATGGAGTATCGCGTTCAAAGCGGATGGGTTCGCCCTCTGCATAAAATTATCTTAGGCCACCGCTGCCCTTGGCGGTGAGCGGCGCCGGTATTCTTCCCACGCATTTTCTGGCGCTTTCCCCATCGGGAATTGACCGTCGAAAATCTGCGCCGGTTGGTCGCAAAGGTCCGGCATTCGGGTAAACTTGAGCGAGACTGCGAGAGTCGGTTTGAACCTGCTGCGGAGAAGAACCCCGGACACACTCCTGCTGGCCGTTGCCTTGGTCGCGGCTGCGCGCGTGGAAATTCGCGCCCAGACCGTTGACCAGGACGCGAGCAGCGCCAGGACAGGCTTTGCCTCGCTAAGCTCGGACCAGATCGTGCAACGGATGATGCGGAAAAATGCGGAGCGCGCCGAGGCGCTGCGTGGTTTTCGGGGAACGCGCTCCTATCATTTGGAGTACAAGGGCTTTCCCGGCAACCGCGAAGCTCAAATGGTCGTGAATGTTGATTATCAGGCTCCCGACCATAAGGAGTTCACCGTTGTTTCTCAAAGCGGTTCCAAGCTGCTGATCGATCGTGTCCTGAAAAAACTGCTGGAAAGCGAGCGGGAAGCGATGAACCCGGAGAACCGTGCTCGCACCGCTTTAACCACCGACAATTACAATTTCATCTTGACAGGTTACGAATCCACCTCTGGAGGAGCGGCTTACGTTCTCGAAGTCGAACCCAAAAGCAAGAATAAGTTCCTGTACAGCGGCAAGATTTGGGTAGACGCCAACGATTTTGCGGTCACACGTATAGAGGCAGAGCCGGCGCGTAATCCGTCCTTCTGGATCAAGAAAACCGAAATACGCCATGTTTACAGAAAAATAGACGAGTTCTGGCTTCCGCAACAAAATTACACGGTCACCATGGCGCGACTGGGCGGCCGAGCCATTCTGACAATCGACTACCAGGATTACCGAATCGCGGGTGATCGATCGCGGACCCAATCATCAAACGCGCGCTGAGTTGAGCCCACCTCCGTACGTGTTGGTCTCGCATGGATTATTGGGCACAAGATTTCGCAGGCGGGGTCTCTTCGACTTCGCGCGAAGCAGGTCCGCGGAGCACCAGCTACTGGGCGAAAAACCAGTCGAAGGATTTGACGGCGGTGAACTCGTCGTCTTTGACATCGAAGACGGTGTAGAGCTTGGTGACGTGGAGAACGTCGTTGACTTTCTGGCTCAAGTTCAGCAGTTTTAGTTCGCCGCCGCCGTTGCGCACTGTGGTGAAACTGCCAACCAGTTCCCCGACACCGGTGCTGTCGATGTAA
>WNGQ01023394.1_pt1 | contig 11184 bp, 11 predicted proteins | sample 5407661 | NCBI WGS metagenome assembly WNGQ01 (sample SAMN13153382, study PRJNA577476) | soil metagenome | isolation source: 60 cm soil or saprolite under Garry oak tree replicate 2 | place: USA:California | collected 2016-06-15
TCCAGTACTCGTGGCCGGTTAAAAACACCTTTTTCACGCAGGGCATCTAACTCGCCTGTGACGAATTGTTGTAGTTTGTCCATAAATTCTGCCCTTCACAATATGTTTCCACATTTGATTACTACACGCCCCGCCTGCACGCTCTCCTTGTGAAAGCTCCTGCACAGACAAGTCATGCAGCACACCGCACTCTTAGAGAGTGTGTGGCGGAAGCCCCGCAAGGAACCGCTGGTAGATGTTGACCGCGCTGTTCTCATCGCGATCCATGACCAAGCCGCAGTTCTCATTCTCACAGCGATACGTCCGTTTCCACAAGGGCATGTCCTGCTTGTCTTTACAAGCGCTACACATCTTCGTCGTATCGCGTTCACTTATTATATGGAGTTCTTTCCCAGCATGCAAACACTTGTACTCAAGCATCTGCACAAAGCCATAGAGTCCCCAATCATTATACACCATGCGGTTGCGGATACGGCGCTTCTTCCGCTCCTTGAGGGTCTCTTCCTCTTGCTTCTTGATGACCATCTGCCGTTGGGAAAGATCGCCGATGACCACAGCCCTTTCAGCCAGTGTGCCAGCGATAAGGTGGGAGGCTTTGTGCAGACAGTCTTTTTGTTTGTTGCGCTTGCGTTCGGATACCCGCTTGTACACCTTGGAGAGATGAATATACCGGCGAGACTTCTTCTTGCAACGGTCACGCTTGGAACGTATCTTGTCCAGTTGCTTGTTGTACCAGCGATAGCCCTTGAAGCCGCCAATGTGGTAAAAGCGCCCCTGGTCGTTGAAGCCCGTTGCCAGCGTCTTGATGCCTAGATCGAAGGCCACAGTACCATCATGGCGCAAGGGGCGTTGCTTGTGTTCCTTCCGTCTCTTACCTGTCTCGTCCTTCTTATGGTCTGCTTCTTGCTCAGTATCGTCATAGACAAACGAACAATAATAATTGTCTTGCGCATCTCTCGATACGGCTACTTCACGAAAGTGATCGGGAGGTGTTTCAGTGAGATGGGCAACGATGTTGGGGTAGCGTTTAGGTCCCCATTTTACACCACCCCCTGTGGGAAGCACAATGGTATTTCCTTCTATCCTTTCCAGGTACATTGCTGGATAGCAAAGCGTGAAGAACTGGTGCCGAGGTTTCACTCGTGGAAAACCTGATTTCTTCCCACCTGCTGCCACTCGACGAAAGAAGGCTTGCATGGCCTTGTCCAGGCGGAAGTACACTTCCTGTAAGAGCTTGCCGTACACAGCGTTGATCTCCGGGTCATGCTTGCGACTCTCTTGCAATGTCTTCTTTGCTTTCTCCCACCCAGGCCAATGTTCCCCGCTGCGGAGCCTCATCACCCACCAGTTATACAATCCTCGACACTTGCCCTGCATGAATTCTAAGGTAGTGGCATCATAGTCGCTCACTTCTATCTTGATCTTTTTACACAGTAACATACTCTGCCTTTCTTTCTCTTGGCTTGTCTCCTCGGTCTACCTGTCTCGCGTTACGTCGCCTGGTAGAGCACCAGCACATGAATGTTTCGTGCATCCGTAGGTAAGCTGGTGCTTCCTCCTGCTACAGTCATGACGACCCGGCTCACTCCTGGGGTGTGCAAGAGTCTCTGTGTTGCTTGCTGCCTGCTCTTACCTGCGATCACCTGGGCAATATGTTGCAGTTGTTCATTGCTGAACTGGTAGGACCACGTTCCTATGCCTTTAACTTGTAAGGTGGTGACCTCTTGCTTCTGCTCCTTGACGCTGCTCTGTATCACGCTTGCTTGCAACTCCCCTGTCAGGCTGTACCCCATTCCAAGCTGTTGGGCCGCTTCGCCTGTGACGACCTGCGTCATGAGGTCGTGCACCGCTTGCATATCGTACGTCTCACCCGTACACGTCTCATCGACAACGACAGCGAGGTGTGCTGCCTCCTCCCCCACGTGATGATCGGGCGTAATCGCTTCACGGCAGGGTACCGGCGTAATCAGCGTCTCATCCGCACGGACTTGTACTTGCAACGCCGCCTGGATACTCTGCGCAAGACTCGCTTTGAGCGAGGAGACCACTCCCTCAAGATCATGGCGGGTAACCGTGGGAAAGTCTCGCGCATTCTCTCCACCGGTAAAGGGAGCCAGGTTGTTGATCAGTACATAGGCACGACAGCACGTCCCGCTCAGCGTTCCAGCCGGAATATTACCCTGTGGTCCTGGGCCAAGGGCATGGGCTGGGACATTGACCTGCCCATTGGTGGCTCCGGTGCCAGCCGGAAGCAGCGCATCCTGGTCGGTTACCACCTGGGTTCCGGTGGCAGCAGTCAACAACGTCCCTGCCGGGATGGTCTGCTCTTGTTGCAGCGCATTGTAAAAGGTGACCAGGCCGTGGGCTTGCATAGCGTCCCGATGACCTCTGCCTGTGGTGACGACGCTTTTGAACTGCGAGAACGTCAGGGAGGAGAGTATCCGCCCTGGCACCTCGTTATGCTGTCCTGGTGGTAGAGAGTTGTTCGTACTGCCTGTCGTCACCACGTGCACCGTCGTCGTGGCGCTGATCGGAACCGCTGACGGGATGATCGTCACCGTGGCTGAGGCCGTGAAGAAAGGGACGAGGTAGAACACCACGATTACCACGGCACAGCTGAGTGCACAGAGGGCAACGAGCACCTCTGGTAGCCGTTTTCTTCTCCTCTGCACAGGACGAGGTAGTGGGCGCACATCGTTTTGCTGCTCTGCTGCTTCCTCTTCACGTGACAAAGGGAGTGCACTCTCCACCACGATTTCCTCCCTCTCCAAGAGAGAGACTTCCTCCGCTGCCGCCTGGAATCCTCTTTCCAGCAGCAGGAGCAGGAGACGCAGTGTTTCTGCATCGAGTACAGGGAGTGCTTCCTGCGTCTCGGGTGCTGCCTCGTAGGTATGTTGAGGAGGCTCGTCTGCCTGAGACATGTTCTCCTGCTCCTTGTTTGGCTGTACCGCACCTTCTGTGTGTATAGAGGTCTTGGTGCGGGTGCTACGTCGTCGTGGTTGATAATAGTACATGGGTGCTCCTCCTTGCTCTACGGGTTGACCTGTTCGCCCGGGCGTGCCGGGCGGAACTGTCCGTTGTCATTGATGAAGATAAAGTGACTGTTCTCGACGTCGACAATCATGTCGGGTTTGCCATCCCCGTTCACATCCTTGAAGGTGAGAGTCACCACCGCCAGGTCTTGCCCAGGACCAATCAGGGTTGGACCGATGTAGATCTTGGCTTTGGAAGCATCACCCCCAGGGAACTCGATCACTTCCACGTGGCTGTTGAGGTTGAGGGCGAGAAAGTGACTGGGAGTAGTCGCGCTGTCATGGTGCCCAACCACGACATCGGTCTGGTACGTGCGTGGTCGCCCATAGTGCCAATCATCCTGGGTCACTTGCCACCAATTGGAAAACAGAGTGAGCAGCACCCAGCCGGCAAGCATGGTGAACATGGCTATCGCAACCATGACCAACCAGTGAAGACGGCGCTGCCCACTGCCACGAGGAGGAGTGGATTCTCTTGGGTCCTGATCCTCGTCAGGTGCTGAGAGTAGGTACTGGTGCTGTTGTTGGTGCCCAGGAGATGGAGCACTGCGACGTCGAGGGACAGGGGTCTGCGGCGTTCCGTAGCGTTTTCCCCCTGCTGAGAGCGTGGGGACATCCTCCGTGGTCATGGCCTGGTAGCGGCGGGCGCTGTTCGGGGAGCGCATCGGCCAGACATCGCTATAGCCTTTGTCCTCTTCCACTGCATCATATCCGGCTGGCGGCAGGGCCTGCTGTCTCTGTTGTTGTCGAGAAAGGGGGCGTCTTACCGGTTCCATGAGGGGGTCTCCTTTCCTTGCTTGACTTTTTCGGTGAGTGGGATGCGAGATAATGCTCCCTTGTACGGCTCTTCCTGCTGCTCCCACCCTGGCTTTCCTCCGTTGGGCCAGCTTACAAAGTCGAGGTGCCGGGTGGTCATTCCTCGTCCAGGGACCGTCACGGAGACGGTGAGCGGAGTAACCAGAATCGTCTCCTGCTCTTCTTCCCTAAGCACCGCATGCCTCAGGGTGAGGTCCAGGGAGACACCCAGTTCCCCCCGACTGCTTGCCGTCACCTCGACTGATTGCGCAGGCACCACATCAGAGGTAAGGTGCCAGACCCGCAATCGAGGACGTGCGCGCTGGAGGAGGTCGGCGACGAGAGAGCGGTGACAGCGCTTACCGTTGCGGCATCCACATAACAGCACACAGGACCGGCCTGCATCCAGGAGGAGCAGGAGTTGCCGGATACCTGCCTGGGCATTATACAGCTGGATTGGCAGGGTGGCGTCATCATCATTGAGGTTGCCCAGCTCAGGAAGATGCAGGTACTGCATGACGAACTGGACAGAGAGAGCGCTGCCGAGCCACTGGGGGTAGTACGACCAGGGAGTCAAGCGGATATCCACGAGCAGCCAGTCCGGGTGGTGCAGTAGCGCACGGAGCACTGGCTGCGCCCCTGGCTGGCAGTACCCCATCGTGGCAAGGTGCCCGAGTCGCTGCTGCTGCTGCGGGGACCGGGTCTCATATCGCACATCTCGTCGTGATGGGTGGAGTGGCTGCGGCGTCCTCAGTATCAGTTTTTCCTGCTTCTCCACCGAGAGAAGAGGAGGCGTGGATGTGTTGATGAGGCAGGAAGAGGAAAAGAAGTCCTGGAACTGGGAGGGTTGATCTTCTCCATGCAGGCCGGCAGAGTGCCCACAGGAGTGGGGTGTTGACGGAGTTTGCTCGGTTGTTGGACTTGTCTGTGGTCGCAGGATGGTCATCCTTCCACCTCCTTTCTCTCACGGCGATGCAGGGCACAAGTAATCAATTTTGCGTTGGTGCCCGGCGGTTTGCTGACACACAAGGGACAGTAGGCCTTAGCTCCACAGACGGTACACACTTTCTCTCCAAGCGCGAAGGTTGGGTGCCACTGATGCCAATCTTGGGCACAGTTGGCCAAGGCCTTGGTACGTGTCAACAAGGTTACTTTGCTTGGCATGAAACTTATCCCTCCTCCTTCTCTCCCGTTGCCAAGGATGACGAGAGGTGTCCCAGGTGCACCATCAGCGCACCGTTCCTCTGGACACGGCGCTGTTCTTCCTGGAGACGTGCCAAGAGTAACCGCACACGGTTCTGTTGAGCGGAAATGGTCCCAAAAAGATCACGGATAGCGGAAAGCCTCTCCTCATCGTGGCGATCCTCGTTGGCAAAGCGCTCAAGCCACTGATAGGCACTGACCCACTGCTGGCAGGTTTCACGTAGATCGGTGATGGCTTCTGCGATACCTTGGGCAACCATAGCAGAGGAGAGCTTCCACAGACCATGGTAGGCTTGGTTGTAGTGGGTATGGGCGCTCATCTCAAAGGACAAGGCAAGGAAAGCGTTGCCCACGGCTTGAAGAGCCTGGGCATGATGAGCAAAGACGCTGAAGTCCGCCCACGTCTCTGCGATCTCATCGAGCGGGACCCACTCGGGACGAATAGGCGAGGGAGTGGAGTCGTCGCTACAGGGAGGGGTGAATGGTGATGGGGTAATATTGGCTTAGGTGCAGCTGTACGCGGCAGGTACTGACCATCGCTCTACCACGCACTTTCGAGAGGCAGGCTTGACAGGCCGCCAATGTGTCGCAAAGGGTACACTTAAAGTAGCCGATGATCATGGTGAGTTGCCAATCGTGTCCATCTTTGTCACACGAAGGAGAAGGGGGAGTGGACATGGCACAGGCAGCCACAGAGACAGTAAGAGAGGGTTGCGATTCTTGGTATGTCGACATCGCGTGTTCTCCAAAATTTGGTTAGACCTCACGATGCGATATAATGCACAGTGAGGCCAGGGACGATTAACGGTGACTGGTCTCAAAAGGTCACCTCAGTGTTTGCCCACTGAGGTGACACTCCACGTTTTACAAAACGGTTCTACAAAGGCTGCACTACGAGTATTTCCCTACCGTGACGCTTTCCATTCCGGCTCAGCGACTCTCACACCGAGCTAGACCACCTCCATTTCCCTTGCTACATTAAACGCACCAATCGACTCATACCATGTAATACAATAGCACATAAAAACAGATAAATCAAGTCTTATATTGATAAAAAACGGTTTTTACTATATTATGGAATGGTATCCTTTAATCTAAGCCTCTGTTGACAGAAACCGTCTTTTGTCGCAAAATATTGACATTATTTATCAGGAGGCTTTATGGATACATTGGACCAGTTACGAAAGCGTGCCGGTCTACGAGTCAATGAACTGGCTGACTTAGCCGATATTTCAGAGTCCTCGCTTCGTAAAATGACACGAGGCGAAGGTGTGAGCGAAGTCTTGATCTATCGCGTGCTACGAGTTTTGTCCGATCGTCTTGGGCGTGAAATAGCACCTGGTGATGTCAGCGGACTTGTAATGTTGGACTAAGTACATAAACCTCTGTTGTACAGAGCTTATCCAACCTTCTTACCCATCTCGCCAGTAGTGATTTCTTTTCAAGTGCGTTTAACAGTAGTGTACACAAACTGTGGAGAATTTGCGGAAAAAATGATGACGTTCGTGTGAGACTTTTGTGACAGTTTAGTGCCAGTTTACCAAGGGTCTTAAAAAAGCATCGACAATGCGATAAAGAGTAGGTACACTGTAAAGTAGTCACAATATGAGGTAGGAAACATGGAGTATAGGCACTCCCTACGTATTATCCGAGAGCAATACGACCTTTCCATTGATGATCTTGCAGAGAAAACAACATTATCAAGACGAACAATTTTACGCGCAGAGCAAGGCCATGCAATCCATCCAAGCTCACGACGTATCCTCTGTGGGTACTTCTCCAAGTTATCGGGAAGGACCATAACCTCACAGGAACTTGGACTACTCGCTGGGGGAGGTTCCCATGAGAGAGCACAGAACGTTTCAACGACAGGAGCAGTGGAGACAGATATGGATCAACAACGCCGCAAATTCCTTCTACAAGTTCTTGGCATAGCCAGCACAGCATTAGCATTACCTTCAATGAACTTAGACACTTTAGAACGCATAGCCTCTGTGCTAGCAAATCCAACAAAAGTCGATGAACCTACCCTGGAATATCTTGAAAACGTCATTGACTCATGCTGGCGTTTAAGCAACGAAAGCGGGGCGGCAGAGGTAGAAAAGGTGCTGCCTCTCTACCTTCCCCAGCTTGTCACGCTGGCACATCAACCATCAAAGTACCAGCAGAAAGCCGCTCATCTTGCCTCACAAGGCTACATTTTAGCGGCTGAGGTGGACCACGGAAATGTCAATGTTATGAAAGCGTACTGTCAACAAGCGGTGCTTTACAGCCAGGTGGCTGAGAGCCACGACATACAAGCTGGGGCACTCAAACAACAAGCAACCATTTTTCTTGTTGGCAAAGAGCCAGCTATGGCTTTACAGAAGTATCTGGAAGCAACTCCATTCGTTAGTCACATCTCGCCTCTCCTACATAGTCGTGTTTATCTAGGATTAGCCAGTGCGAGCGCAAGGTGCGGTGAAAAACAAAATGCATTGCGTTATCTTGGACTTGCACATGAAAGCTTCCCAGAGTATCCAGAAAATGATCCCAACTACCTGTACACTATATGCAGTAAGCCTGTATTGCACCTATACGAAGCACTTACCTACACGGACCTCCATCAGCCGCAGGACGCATGGCAATCACTGATAGCAGTCAACGGTTTACAGCCAAAGATGTCTGTCTCTGAAAGCACACGGATAGAGTTTATCAACCTGCAAGCGAAGACCGCAGCCATACTAGGGGATATGGAACAGAGCCGCACCTACTTACTGGCAAGCGTGAACGCGTCCAACGCACAGGGCTACAATTTATGGCTCAGTGAAGCCTATGATGTCTACAAAGCAATAGTAGAAATATGGCCCAACGAGTCTCCGATCAAAGCTTTGGGAGATTTATTTCATTCATTCAGTCACCTCTAACGGGGCAATAGCCCTGCAACTTCGTAGCGCTTAATGATCTCGCTAAAGAATGAGGCTTTCAGTCACCTCTAACGGGGCAATGGCCCTGCAACCACTGACTGTTATCGGGGTGTATGAAATAGTTGTAGGCAAGCGAGCAGGCAAGGAATTACTCAAGAAACAGGTAAAACGTAGTCAGCATCCATGGCCAAGCGATTGTGGGATCCTGGGTACCTGAGGGCTCAATGCAATTTCGCCTTTGCATACCGCTACTTTGTTGAATCCTGATTTTTCTTCAAACGAGAGCAACCTGTCTCTTTTGATTCATACATGCAGAGTCCACACGGGATCGGCCATGAATGCAATAGCAAAGCAGTTTATGCAGTTTTATGCGCCGTTTATGTTCCAAGCGGATTTCACGAACTGATCAGTAGAAAGGAAGTGTATCCGATACGTCAATTTCAGGGTATTGAGAAGTCCGAGACCACTCCGTGGTCTCGTCATGTCAATGCGGTCGGCTCAAAGAACAGTTAAGCCAGGGACTGAGCGAGATTATCAAGCAGCAGCCTGAGGAACTGTCTGAGGAGAACGTCCCTAAGCAGAGCTCAGGGACGTTCCAATTCAGCAGAGCAGACGGCTCGGCACACCCTGCTCTCTCCACTACGGTGACACGATGCCCAGGAAGATGTCTGTATTGCCGAATGTGGTTGGGCACTGGGTAATCACATCGGGCTTGCCCGCTGTTCCCGCGCGGAAGGCATCCACCGCCGCACACGCTGTGGCATTGCGCGAGTCCGTCCACACTGCGTAGACGTGCGCAGCATCTGCCACAGCAGTAATGTAGTCCCCAAGAAACTGCGCCCCCAGACTGTTCGTGCTGGAGCCGTCGGGGTCGGAGGTCGCCGTGCTGATTACCGTTGGGCCGCTGAAACTCGCCCCGCCATTGGTAGACCGCGTCAGGTAGGTGTCATAATGCACCACGCCCGCTCCCGGTGCCGTGCCTGTGGCGACATCATCTAGAGCCTGGAAGACCACATCCACGTTGCCACTCGGATCGGTCGTCACGGATGCGAAGAAGGCGCTGCGACCACTGACATTCCCTGCCACGATTGGCGGAGACCAGGTCAGCCCGTCGTCGGTAGACTTCGTGAGCAGGACGACCGCATGCCCACTGCTGGGATCACCAGTGCGGTTGCTCCACGCCACGTACAACGTGCCATCTGGTGCGATCGAGAACGAGGGGAACGTACGCGCATCCTGGCGGAAGCTCGACCCAGGCACCGGGCTGACGAAATCATCGGTGACCGTGGCCACGGTGAGGTTTTGCATCGGGAAGGTCTTGCCACCATCGTGGGAAATCGAGAGGCGTTCGACCGCCTGCTTCCCGACCGAATCGAGCCAGACCACGTAGACCGTCCCGTCTGGTCCAACCCTCACCGCCGAGCCTTGTCGACCGCCGACATGGTTGTTGTTGTACCCAGGGCTGATAGGCTGTGGATTGCTGAAGCTCGCCCCGCCGTCCGTCGAGCGCGAGAAGAAGATCTGGTCGCCACCAAAACCATTGCCGCCCGGCTTGGCAAACTTCGTCCAGGAGGCGTAGACGTTGTCGTGGAACGGGCTGCTGGGGTTGGCATCGGCGGTGATGGCATCCTTGTCGTCGAACTGAGCGGGAGATGAGCCACTGACCCTGGCTGCTGAAGTGTAGTGGCAGCCGCCATCGGTCGACTTGGCGATAAAGAAGTCCGCTTGCAGGCCCGTGGCTCGCTCCTCAGTGGTTGGAGGGAAAGGGAATGCAAGCGTACCGTAGTAGGCATTGCCTTTGCTGTCGAAAGCCTGCGCCGGGTCGCCAAAGCTGTACTCGTGGAATGCGGAGAGATCAATCAGCCCCTGGCATGGCCAGACCTGGCCACCATTGAAAGAGGCATAGAACCCGGAACTCTGGACGCCTGCTACGAACGGGCACGACGAAGGCGTGGTGTTCGTGCATGCTGGTTCGCCGATCTCATCATTGGAGCCTGAAATCAGATTCAAGAGCTTGGTCGGATTCTGAGCCAGGCTGGGTTCATTCTGCTTGTTCGTTGGGAAAGGGCCTAGAAATACTTGATTGACCTGGACGTTAGATGGTGCTGGCTTTGCCAGAGCCACACGGGAACTAAAGGCGACCGCTGCTACGATGATGGTGATCACCAGCAATCCGGTCACTGCGGGTGCAATACCTTTCTTGTACATGATAGTTGCCCTCCCAGGGTTCATCTGCATAGCGCAGGTAGCACTACAAACTAAGGGGAACTACGCGGTGATAAAAGAGAATCGACACGCCCTCCTTCCTTGTCGTGAGAGAAAGTACCCCAACGGTTTATACGTAAGCACGTTACACTTCTCCCCGCCTCCTATGAGTGTTTTGTGTAATATAAAAGGGAGCCAGTACCTCCTCTGGTGATAACCAGATGCGGGGGCCAGTCTCCAAATGGTGCGAATCACATTTGGGGGCCAGCGGTCCATCTGCTAACGAAAAAGGGAGCCAGGTCCCGCTGATTTCTGCTATCGTTAAGGTGAGCAGTCTACCCACTTTAGCGATAGGAGCACTGGAGATGATTACCGTGGAAGAACGCGAAGCCATTCGCCGGGCCTACTACCTCGAAGGCAAGAGTAAGAGGCAGATCGCCCGCGAACACAACCATTCTCGCAAAACCGTGGATAAAGCGGTCGACACTCAGCCACCGCAGCCCTACCGGCTCAGCCGCGCCAAGCCGTCCCCGGTGTTCGGGGCCTTTCGGGCACGCGCCGACGAACTGCTGGCCGAAAATGCGCATCTGCCGCCCAAGCAGCAGTACACGGGTCACAAAATCTACGAGCTGCTGCAGGCCGAGGGCTATCAGGGCAGTGAGGCGCGGGTACGCCTGCACCTGACGCAATGGAACAAGGCTCATGACGCCCCGGTGCTGTTTCTGCCGCTCTCGTTTGACCCCGGCCAGGATGCACAGGTGGATTGGGGAGAGGCCATCGCCGTCATCGGGGGGGTCAGGCAAACGGTGCAGGTCTTTGTGATGTGGCTGTCCTACAGCCGACGGCGCTTTGTGATGGCCTTTCCCAGCCAGAAGCAAGAGAGCTTCTTTTACGGCCATGTGCGTGCCTTCGAGCACTTTGGGGGCGTGCCGTGGCGCATCAGCTACGACAACCTGGCGACGGCGGTCCGCTTGATGGTGGAAGGCCGGGTGCGCCGCGAGCAGCGGCAGTTCGTGGCTTTCCGCTCGTACTATTTGTTCGAG
>WNGQ01006641.1_pt1 | contig 11182 bp, 10 predicted proteins | sample 5407661 | NCBI WGS metagenome assembly WNGQ01 (sample SAMN13153382, study PRJNA577476) | soil metagenome | isolation source: 60 cm soil or saprolite under Garry oak tree replicate 2 | place: USA:California | collected 2016-06-15
CGTGGACCTTGATTGGCGCCCCGGCCGTGACGCTTCCGATTGGCTTTGGCAAGAACGGCCTGCCGCTCGGTCTTCAGATCGTCGGCGAATACAGAAACGATCATCACACCCTTCGCGTGGCGAAATGGATCGAGAGCATCCTGGATTTTGATCCGGGCATTCCAGGCTTTGCCTGAGCCGCGGACTTGGCTGCCCGCATACGGTCTTGCTGTTGCATGGCGACGAGGGATCTGATCTTGCGCCGATCCGCGCCAACAGGATCGTGCAAGTGCTTCGCGCCGTCGTGATTTGGTAACTCCCGGTTCTGACGACTGCAATACGCGCCGCCCGTCTCAGGGGAACGATGGGAAGCTGAACGACCAAGGGAAGCCTGCACTTGCCGGATCACAGAGCATTCGAAGTCTTTGGCCTTTCCGGGGCGGCGGAACCTGGAACGGAACCAGTTTTTCGACGGTCGTCTCGAATGGCACGCCCTCGGGTGGAGTGACCCGCAGGGTTGCTCGCATGTGGTTCTGGAAAATTGGTGCGCCCGGCAGTTCTTCGGAATGAAGGACCTCGACGAGGCACATGACCCGGCCGTCTGGCGTCGCCGCCCGAGCGCCGACGGCGATGCCGAGAAACAGGATTGCCAGAATAGCCCGGCTCATGGCCTCCCCCCTCTTCCATCGTTCACGCGCGAGCTTGCAATCGCCGCCGCGATCGCCTCACTCTTGCTTTGTGGCAGTCTCCTCGCCCATCGCACATTCCCGCCAGACCCGCGTCGTGCAGGTGACGGGCCAGCCGCCGCCGAGCGCCAGGAACAGCGCGGCGGTGTCCGCGAGCCGGTTGGCTTCGGTCTGCACGCGGGCCACCGAAGCGACCAGGTAGGTCTGTTGCGCATTGAGCACCGCGAGCTGGTTGACCTGACCGGCATTCAACTGCTTCTCGACGATATCGAGGCTCGCTTTCGCGGTCTCTTCCGAGTGCACCGCCGCCTTCATGGCGCGGGCGTCTGCTTGCAAGGCGCGCAAGGCATCCGCGACGTTCTGGAATGCGGTGATGACGGTGGCGCGATATTGCGCCTCGGCCTGCTGCAAGGCCGCCTCGGCCGCCTTCTGCTTATGATAGAGCGTGAAGCCGTCGAAGATCGGGGCGGTCACGCTCGCGGCCAGCGTGTAGAACCCGGTGCCGGGGGCAAAGGCTTGGGCAAAGTTGTAGCTCGCCGATCCGCCGTTGGCCGAGATCAGGATATTCGGCAGCCTCGCTGCGATCGCAACGCCGACCAGCGCGCTCAAGGCATGCACGTTCGCTTCCGCAGCCCTCACGTCTGGTCGCTGATCGACGAGCTTGCCGGGCAGGCTGATGGGCAGATTTGAGGGTAGCTTGAGATGAGCAAGGTCGAACTTCTCGGCGATCTCATCGGCCGCAAGCCGCCCGGCCAGCGCCGTCAGCAGATCGCGCTGCTGCGCCAGCTGCTTTTCAAGCGGCGGAAGCAGTTGCTCGGCCGCGGCAAGGGCTGCTTCCTGCGCCAGAACATCGGCCTGCGCCACCTGACCGAAATTGAGCTGACGCTTGAGGATGTCGAGGAGGCGACGTTCGATGGCGATGATGCGCTGAGTGGCCGCGAGCTGCCCTCGCAGCGACGCCTCCTGGATCGCGGCGGTGACGACGTTGCTGGTCAGCGCCAGATAGGCCGCCTCCAGCTGGAACAGTTGCAGTTCGGTCAAGGCATCCAGATTCTCGACCGCGCGGAGGTTCGCGCCCCAGATGTCCGGCACAAAGCCGACCGTAAGCTGGTTCGTCACCAGCGAGAACTGGGTCTGCGGGATGGCTCCCAAGTCGCCGACGTTCGCTCCGTTGGCATTCGACTGCAGGAATTGCTCCGACGTCGAATTGCCGGTCACCTGCGGGAAGAAAAACCCGCGCTGGGCGAGGGCATTGTAGTGAGCGATCTTGATCGCGGCCTCGGCGCTCTGCAGGTTCGGATTGTGCTCGACCGACTGGCGGATCAGATCATCGAGCGGCTGGGATCGAAATGCCGCCCACCATTTCGCCGAAACATCGGCTCCGGTGACAAAATGCTGGCCAGCAACCCGCGGACCACCGGGGCCGGGATTGGGGGATGCGAGCTTTCCGGGCACATAGCCTTCGACATTGGGGACCGCTGCCGGGACAAAGTTGGGTCCGACACACCCCGAAACGCTCACCGACAGGATCGCCACGACCGTTGCCCAAGCGGCGGACCGCCACTTCCGGTCCGCCATCCTCCGACGCGGTTCCGCGAACCGTCGTCGCGGAACATTTCGTCCCCCATGCAGCATACGATCGAATCCCCCAGACCTGCCCCTCGAACTCCCGATCACTCCGCGCCTTCCGCAGTCGCCCCTTCGCCGCTCGCAGGCGCCTCGGCCGCGCTTTCCGAACGCATTTGATCTCTCCCAAGAAAGATTCGGCGTAGGGCTGGCGCGACGACAAGGAGTAGCAGCGGGCCGATGAACATGCCACCAACCACGACGGTCGCCAACGGACGTTGCACCAGGCTGCCGATGCCGTGGGAGATCGCGCCGGAAACAGCCCGACGCCCGCCGACAGCGCCGTCATGAGCATCGGGCGCATGCGCTGCCCGGCACCGCGAAAGACCGCCTCCGCGACATCCATACCCTGAACTCTCAATTCGCGGAAATAGGTGATGTTGAGACTGCCATCCATCACGGCGACGCCGAACAGCGAACGGCACCCCGATTGCAGCCCAGACGCTGAAATCGAGGTCGGCGAGATAGAGCGCGATCAGTCCGCCGCCGATCGCGAAGGGAATCGGTCCGAATCTGGAACGGAAGTTGCTATGGCTTGGCAATCGTCGGACATCACGTAAGGCATTCCCGTGACGTTCTTTGTGCACGCATCAAAAGGTCATGACGTCACGGTCACGGTACGCTTGAGCGCGGTCGTCGCCATTGCCAAGGCGCGATCTCTCCTCGACGAGGGCTGGGACGTTTCCATCATCGGCCCCGACGATATCCGCTACACCCCGCAGGCGTTCGACAAGCTGCTGTTGCGCCATTCGGGCGTTCGGGTGGGCTCCTGAGGCTCGCATCGGTTCGTAACGCAAATCCGCAACGAGGCGATGAACGGGACCGCCTGTCTCGGTTTCCCCTGGCCTCGTACACATTTTGATATGTGGCGGCCGCCAATTGGCCCATTTTATGCTTCATATGGCGGGAATACAGGGAGCTCGGAAAACACAGGGAGTATGACATGGGCCTGCGCCTTTGGCTTTTTGTCGCCCTCATGGGAGGGCTCGCCCACCTGATTCTCTCCCTGGCGGATCGCGAGATCAACGCGGGCGTTGACAGGCTTTCGGAACTGGAGACCATGCACGGCTATGCGCCGGAAGCCGACTCCAACCTGAAGCTGGTGAGTGAGAGCAGTCCTTACATGCGCAACGAACGATAGCCTCTCGCGCCCGCTCCAATGGAGCGCGATGTCTCAGACTCAGCGCCTTTGACCCATTGCGAACAAAGCGAGAATCAGTGACCGTCCTCCGCCCAAGGAGACGATAGGGACGTGTCAGGCGCTGCTGCCTATCTCGAAGGCCTCAATCCGGAACAGCGCCGCGCGGTCGAGCACGGCGCCGTCGGATCGGGCCCATTTGCGCCATTGCTCGTGATCGCGGGAGCCGGATCCGGCAAGACCAACACGCTCGCGCATCGCGTTGCCCACCTGATCGTGGGCGGCGCCGATCCCGGACGAATCCTTCTGATGACCTTCTCTCGCCGTGCCGCCTCCGAGATGACGAAGCGCGTCGCGCGGATCGCGCGGAAGGTCATGGGTGACAAAGCCGGCGCAATGACCGATGCGTTGTCCTGGGCCGGCACCTTCCACGGCATCGGCGCGCGACTGTTACGCGCATATTGCGAACAGATTGGGCTCGACTCCAACTTCACGATCCACGATCGCGAGGACTCTGCCGACCTGATGAATCTGATCCGGCACGATCTCGGCCTCTCCCGGACGGAAAGCCGCTTTCCGACCAAGGGCACCTGCCTCTCGATCTACTCGCGCTGCGTCAACGCCGAGATGCCGATCGAGCAGGTGTTGGGCGCTGCGTTTCCGTGGTGCTCCGGCTGGGCGGACGAATTGAAGGGCTTGTTCGCCGCCTATGTCGAAGCCAAACAGCGACACAACGTGCTCGATTACGACGATCTCCTGCTCTATTGGGCGCAGACAATGAGCGACAAAGCGCTCGCCGACGATATCGGCGGCCGCTTTGACCACGTCCTGGTCGACGAGTATCAGGACACCAACCGGCTTCAGGCGTCCATCCTGTTGCGGCTCAAGCCCGGCGGCCATGGCCTCACTGTCGTCGGCGACGATGCGCAGTCGATCTATTCATTCCGGGCTGCGACCGTGCGCAACATCCTGGATTTCCCAAATCAGTTCTCCCCGCCCGCCAGCATCATCACGCTTGATCGCAATTACCGGTCGACCCAGGCCATCCTGGCCGCCGCCAACGGCGTGATCGATCTTGCCAGGGAGCGTTTCACCAAGAACCTGTGGACCGACCGAACCTCTGGCATGAAGCCTCAGCTCGTTGGCGTGCGCGATGAAGCCGACCAGGCGCGCTGCATCGTCGAACACGTTCTGGAAAACCGCGAGTCCGGCACGCTTCTGAAGCAGCAGGCTGTGCTGTTCCGCACGTCCAGCCACAGCGGTCCGCTGGAAGTCGAGCTGACCCGGCGCAACATCCCGTTCGTCAAGTTCGGCGGTCTCAGGTTCCTCGATGCCGCGCACATCAAGGACATGCTGGCGCTGTTGCGCTTCGTCGAGAACCCGAAAGACCGTGTCGCCGGCTTCCGGCTGATGCACCTGATCCCGGGGGTTGGCCCGACCTCGGCGCAGCGGGTGCTCGATCACATGGCCGATGGCGCCGACCCCTTCGCCGAGCTGGCACGGGCATCGACTCCGCCCCGTGCCGGCGAACACTGGCCAATTTTCACACGCACCATCGCGGAGCTTCGTGATTCAACCTGGCCCACCGACCTCGAGCGCGCCCGCCTGTGGTACGAACCACATTTGGACCGGATCCACGAGGATGCCGAGACCCGTCGCGCAGATCTCGTGCAGCTCGAACAGATTGCGAGCGGATATCCGTCACGTGAGCGCTTCCTCACCGAGCTGACGCTCGATCCGCCAGACGCCACGAGTGACCAGGCCGGCGTTCCCTTGCTCGACGAGGACTATCTGATCCTGTCGACGATCCACTCGGCCAAGGGCCAGGAGTGGAAGTCGGTGTTCGTGCTCAACGTGGTCGACGGCTGCATGCCCTCGGACCTCGGCGCGGGTACGACGGCGGAAATCGAGGAGGAGCGTCGGCTGCTCTACGTCGCCATGACGCGCGCCAAGGACGAGCTCTATCTGGTCGTGCCGCAGCGCTTCTTTACACACGGTCAGCATGCCCACGGCGATCGCCACGTCTATGCGTCGAGAACCCGCTTCATTCCCGATCGTCTCCTTGGGCTGTTCGAGAAGACGTCTTGGCCGCTCGCGGTGGCCGGTGCGGCGGCTCGGCCGACGAGCGAGGGCCCACGCATCGACGTCGGCGCCCGCATGCGTGGGATGTGGCGCTGAGACCCTCCAACACCCTGTCAACGGCCTCCATCCACCGCTTTGGCGAGGTCGTTCAAGAACTCGTCCAGCGCTCTGCGTCCAGCGTGATGGGCTGCCCGATACGAGCGATAGCCAGAACCGGAAACCCTGACGCCCATGGCGGTCCGGCGGCGCCGGATCTCCCAACAAAACGGGATTATGCCGTCGCCGCATCGGCTCACGACGACAAAATAGGTTCTGCTTCTATTGTCGGGATGCATGCGAAAGGCGAGCCGCCGGCGTCCAAGGCAGTCTGTTTGCGATCGAGGATCGTTGCGAGATCCAGGCAACTGTCGATCGTGAACCTGACCGGCCCCAAGGGCGGCCGAACTAAACCGGCCGCCCGCGCGTTGCTACCTGCTGGCCTCCGTCACTTCATCGCCTCATAGACGGCGAACGAGTAGGCGCCTTCCGGCTTCTTGGTAATGACGGGATCTGATCCGCCGGACATCAGCGTTGCAACCGTGCGGTCGTAATCCTTGACATCAAGCTTGCCGTCGGCGGCGCCGAGCAGCTTGGCGATTTCGCCCATCATCCGCTTCTGGTCCTTTTCGGTCTTGGCGCCGGTCGTATCGCCGGCCAGGATGATCTTCACGGCTTCATCCACATGGCTCTTGGCGTAATCCCAACCCTTCATCGAGGCCTTGACGAATTTCGCCATCTTGGCCACGAACGCCGGATCCTTCAGGTTCTTCTCCAGCACCCAGAGACCGTCCTCCAGCGTCGCGACGCCTTCGTCCTCATACTTGAAGACGACCAGCTGGCTTGGCTTGTAGCCGCCGTCGATCACCTGCCAATACTCGTTGTAGGTCATGGTCGAGACGCAGTCAGCCTGCTTCTGCAGCAGCGGATCAACATTGAAGCCCTGCTTGATGACCTTGATGCCGGTGGGCGAGCTGTCGGTCTTGATGGCAAGCTTCGACATCCAGGACAGGAACGGATATTCGTTGCCGCCATACCAGACGCCGATGGTCTTGCCCTTGAAGTCCGTGGGCTTCTTGATGCCGGTCTCGGCGCGGCAGGTCAGCTCGAGGCCGGACTTCTTGAACGTCTGCGAAATGTTGACCAGCGGCACGCCTTTCTCGCGCGAGGCCAGCGCCGACGGCATCCAGTCGACCACCACGTCGGCGCCACCGCCCGCGATCACCTGCGGGGGCGCAACATCCGGGCCGCCCGGCTTGATCGTGACGTCAAGGCCAGCATCCTTGTAGAAGCCTTTTTCCTTGGCGACGAAATAGCCGGCGAACTGGGCCTGCGCGACCCATTTGAGCTGGATGGTGACGGCGTCGGCCGCTTGCGCCGCGGCTACCGACATTCCGATCGTCGCGCCTGCCGCGAGTGCCACTATCTTTTTCATTCGATGCTCCAGTTACTTTGAGAACCCGCCGAGTCAGGTTCGATAGGATGGATGCCAAAATGTGGTCGCGCGCTCGGCAAGCGCGACAAGTCCGTAGAACGCCATTCCCGCGATCGCGGCGAGAGCAATTTCCGCCCACACCATGTCGATCGCCATTCGTCCTGCTTCCGTCGAAATGCGAAAGCCGATGCCTTGCGTCGGCGTCCCGAAGAATTCGGCGACGATCGCGCCGATCAGCGCCAGCGTGGCGTTGATCTTCAACGCGTTGAAAATGAACGGCAGCGCTGCCGGCAGATAGAGTTTCATCAATGTCTGCCGGTGATCCGCGCCGTAGGACCGCATCAGATCGCGCTCCGTGTGGCCGGAGGCGGACAACCCGGCAAGCGTGTTCACCAGCATCGGAAAGAAGGTGACGAGCGCCACGACCGCGGCTTTCGACGGCCAGTCGAAGCCGAACCACATCACCATGATCGGCGCAACGCCGACCAGGGGCAGCGCCGAGAAGAAATTTCCGAGCGGGAGGAGCCCGCGGCCGAGAAACGCGAAGCGCTGCGCGACAATGGCGACCAATAACCCCGCACCGCAGCCGATCACATATCCGATCAAGACGCCACGAACAAAGGTCTGAACGAAATCGCCGCCGAGCGTCGGCAATGATGCGGCGAACCGCGCCGCCGCCGCGCTCGGCGCCGGCAGGATCACCGGCGATACGCCGAAGCCGCGCACCCCCGCCTCCCAGAGATAAAACACCACCGCCCCGAAGATCACGGGGATGACGAGGTTGAGCGCACGGCGCGCCCGCTCCGCGCGGGGTCGCATGGTCGCAAGCTGCATCACGCAAAGCGCCGAGCCGAGCCAGACCGCAAGCACAATCACCCAAAAGCCCGCCGCGGCCGACCCCGCGATGGCCGGATCACGCAGCAGCGCGAGCGTCGTCGCCGCTCCGCACACCGCTCCCGTGAGACCGAGCACGACGGCCAGCGATCCGCCGCGCCAGGCGCTGACCGCGAACAACAGCGCCGCAATCGTCAGTGCCAGCAAGATCGGCCGCGCCGGCAAGGCAATGGCGGCTTCGGCCGAGAGCGGCAAGATCAGCGCCAGCAGCATGCCTGCCGCGGCCAGGACAAATCCCAATCGACGCCTGTCCGGATTCATGGCCGCGCTCCCATGCGCAACGCCGTGATTTTTTCGGCAACGTCCACCAGTCCGATCAGCCCAGAGGCAAGGATCGCCGCTGCCAGCAACGCCGACCAGATCTGGATGGTCTGGCCGTAATACGAGCCGGCGAGCAGTCGCGCCCCGATACCGGCTTCGCCGCCGGTCGGCAGTTCGGCAACGATGGCGCCGATCAGGGAGATCGAGATCGCGACCTTGAGGCTGGCAAACAGATAGGGCACAGCGGACGGCCAGCGCAGCTTTGACAACACCTGCCGCGGCGTCGCCGACCACGTCCGCATCAGGTCGAGCTGCATCGGATCGGGCGCCGTGAATCCCTTCACCATCCCGATCGTGATCGGGAAGAAGCACAAGTACGCCGAAATGATCGACTTTGGCAGCAGCCCATGCAGGCCCATGGCGCCAAGCACGACGACGAAGATCGGCGCCAACGCCAGGATCGGCACCATCTGCGAGCAGATGATCCAGGGCAGCAGGCTCCTCTCCAGCACCCGGCTGTGCACGATCATCAGCGCGAGCGCGATGCCGAACAGCGCGCCGAGCGCGAAGCCCAACAGCGTCGCCGACAGCGTCACCACCGAATGGTAGACGAGACTGCGCGGAGCCGTCGGCGCGTAGCCAAAGACCGAATCGGCAAATGCCGCGATCACCTGATGCGGCGCAGGCAGCAGCGGCCGCTCGGCGCTCATGGTGCCCGCAATGAGGTCAGAGACCGTGTAAGGCGTCTCCTCCCGCTCAAAGCCGTCACGCACCAGCGACAGGTTCATCAGGAGCGCCGCGACATACCAGAGCGCAATCAAGGCCAGCACGATCGTTAGGATTGGCGCATAGCGCCGGATCAACGGATGGCGTCGCAGCGCGCCGGCGTCCGTGGCGGGAAGAGCGAGCGCGCTACTCGTCATAGGAATGCCCCGCCCGGAGGCCGACGCGCACGCGCTGCGCGATTTTCAGGAATTCCGGCGTCTCGCGGATTTCAAGGGTGCGGTCGCGCCGAAAGTTGCAATCGATGATGTCGACGATTCGGCCCGGGCGCGGCGACATCACCACGATCTTGGTCGACAGGAACACCGCTTCGGGAATCGAGTGGGTGACGAACAGCACCGTCTTGCCGGTCTTGTCCCACAACTGCAGCAGCTGCTCGTTGAGATGATCACGGACGATCTCGTCGAGCGCGCCGAACGGCTCGTCCATCAGGAGCAGCGCCGGGTCGAACGATAATGCCCGCGCGATCGACACCCGCTGCTGCATGCCGCCGGACAATTGCCAGGGATATTTGCGCTCGAAGCCGGTCAGATTGACCAGCGCCAGATAGCGCGTCGCGCGCTCGCGCTGCTCGTTATCGGAAAAACCCATGATCTCCAGCGGCAGCTTCAAGTTCTTCTCGATCGTGCGCCATGGAAACAGAGCGGGTGCCTGAAACACGTAGCCATAGCGGCGCTCCAGCCGCGCCTGCTCCGCGCTCATGCCGTTGACGAGAAGCGCGCCGGACGTCGGCTGCTGCAGATCGGCAATCAGGCGCAGCATCGTGGTCTTGCCGCAGCCGGAGGGACCGATAAAGGACACGAACTCGCCGTCGGCGACCTGCAAGGACACGTTCGACAACGCATCGACCTTGCCGTCAGCGGTCTCGAACGTCAGTGAAACGTTGCGAACATCGACCGCCAACCGCTGCGACATCGAGACTGACTCTAGCGTGGCAATCGCTTCGTTGCTCATGCGTAACCGTTCGATTGGAGCGACGAACGGCGCGCGCTCGTCTCGACGCAGCGTAACGCGCTGCCGACCTTGCTTCAATGACTTACGTGTCTCCAACGCCATGGATAAATACTCGCAAACGTCGCAGCCATTGGCGCGCACATTGTTTGCACAATGCCAGGATTCTAATAGGCAAGACGACCATCGGGGCGAAACATGCACCCATCGGATTTTCAGATAGCGAGAAAATAGCGTGATCTTTTGACTTGCGCGAGGGCCCGCCTCATACTTTGAAGGCGGCGTCACGCTATCGCGCGATAGCCTCGGTCTTGACTGCTTGTCCGCGAGCGCCATGAAGCCTGCTCCCTTCAAATATATCGCCGCCACCTCGCTGGAGCACGCGCTTGCGCTCAAAGCGCAGCACGGCGATGACGCGAAATTCCTGGCCGGCGGACAAAGCCTGATACCGGCGATGAACTTCCGGCTCGCGCGCCCCGCGGTCCTGATCGACATCAACGGGCTCGACGGGCTCGCAGATGTTCGCACATCCGATGCGACGACGCGGGTTGGGCCGCTGACGCGCTACCGTGCGCTGCAGCGAGACGCTGATTTCGCAAGGCTGTTTCCCTTGATCGCCGAGGCGCTGCCGCATATCGCGCATCCGCAAATCCGCAACCGCGGCACGATCGGCGGCAACCTTTCGCATGCCGATCCGGCCTCAGAACTCCCCGCGATCGCGGTCGCCTTGCGCGCCCGCCTCCGCGTTCAGGCGGCCAAGCGTGAACGATGGATCGCGGCATCGGACTTTTTTGCGGGCGCGCTGACGACGGACCTCAAGCCCGATGAAATGCTGACCGAGGTCGAATTGCCCGCACAGATGTCGCGCGCCGGCTCCTGCTTCATGGAGATTGCGCGCCGACGCGGCGATTTTGCCATTGTCGGTGTGGCGGCGCAGGTGACGTTGGGCGACCACGATGGATGCAGCGATGTCCGGCTGATTTTTTGCGGTGTCGGCGAAATTCCCGTTGACGCCAGTTCGGCAGCGGGCGCTCTGATCGGGCACGCGCCGACCGAGACAACTCTTCGCGAGGTCGCCGCATCCGTGCAGACCATGATCGAGCCCGCCGGTAACGTCCATGCCACGGCGGACTATCAGCGCCATCTCGCTGGCGTTCTCACCATGCGCGCCTTGCAGACGGCCTACCAGCGGGGACGTGATGGACAGTGATCGGCACGACGTCACGCTGTCGGTAAACGGCGTGCGACACACGCGCCGGGTCGAATCGCGCCTCCTGCTGAGCGACTTCCTGCGCCACGATCTGGCGCTCG
>WNGQ01006642.1_pt1 | contig 11181 bp, 9 predicted proteins | sample 5407661 | NCBI WGS metagenome assembly WNGQ01 (sample SAMN13153382, study PRJNA577476) | soil metagenome | isolation source: 60 cm soil or saprolite under Garry oak tree replicate 2 | place: USA:California | collected 2016-06-15
TTCTCCGAGATAGAAAAGTCCCTTTCGCAACTGATAGACAGAATGGATCCACTCAACTCCAACGTCTCGGAGCTCAAGGCAAGTCTCAGAGAACTTGAGACGCAACTAACAATGCTGACCGCACAGTTACGAAATCTCGGTTTCGACAAACCTCTCGAAACCACACCCGAAGCCATCGAGGACGCCACGAAACTCAAGGCGGCCTTAGAAAGGGAGATGTCTGAGATAGGATTGGTCAACCAACTCGCAGCCAAGGACTACGAAGAGATCAAGGACGGATACAAGCACCTCTCTGTTAGAATAAGCGACCTGGAACGAGAGAAATTGGCCATTCTAGACTTCATGAATGAACTGGAGAGGAGGAAGCTCGACACCTTCATGGGCGCGTTCACGAAGGTCAATGATACTTTTCACCAGATCTTTTCCGACATTACTAGCGGTGGGAATGGAAGAATGGCGCTCGACAGTCCCGACAATCCATTCGAAGGAGGGCTGGACGTCTTCCTCCAATTCCCCGGAAAGACTGAACTCACGATAGGAGCGGCAAGTGGTGGAGAAAAATCAGTTTCAACAGTTTGCTATCTACTCGCACTGCAGCAGATTCATCCGATGCCCTTTTACATCATGGATGAGATAGACGCTCACCTGGACGTTCTGAACGCCAAGAGACTGGCTGCACTAGTCAGGTCTAAGAGCGCGGAATCCCAGTTCGTCGTGATCTCTCTGAAAGATACTACGATCTCTCGAGCGGATAGAGTCTTCGGAGTCTACATTGATCAAGGCCAGAGCCAGGTGATCTCACTGCCGAACAAAGGCGGGGTCAAAGATTGACCACGGAACAGGATACTTACTGGCTCAAGAGCCCATACATGGTACTCTTTGACTTGCTACACCTGCACCGCGTAAAGCCATGGGACGTGAACTTGTCCCAGCTTCTGACGGGTCTGATGAAGGAGATGAAGGGTCGAGGCTTTATCGACTTCTCAGTCTCAGGGACAGCATTACTGTCCTCTGCCGTTCTTTTGCGGATGAAATCGGAACTCGTGTTGAAGATGGAGGAACCGCCGCGGCCTCCCCCTGAAAAGCCGACGGACTATGTGCCTCCACCCTTAGCATTCCCAATCAGATTCCAGTCAACGACAACTTCACTCGACGAAGTTCTCAAGGGAATACTTGACGTTCTGAAGGCCGAGAGGCTGCTGCCATCAGAGACTGCTCAGCTTGTTTCCCGGACACCTGCGGTGTTTGAACAGGCGGATGACTGGCTGGTCAAGATTGAAGAAGAGATCAAAGCTTTCTACAGCCGTCTCCTTGACGAGACTGTTCCGGGCGAGAGCTTGTCATTTCTCCAGTTGCTGGGCCAGGGAGACACGGTGAAAGCTGTCCGCATGTTCATCATGCTACTCTTTCTCGCCATCGAAAAAAAAGTCGGCCTAGTTCAGACGGAAGAGTTCGGAGATATTCGGATCGAAGTGATGCGCGATGGAAGCCCAGTCTCAGACTGAACCACCAACTAAGACATCGGGGTTGCTGCAGCAGCAGCTCTGTGAGGCAGCGCTCTATGTTTCGGGAAGACCACTAGACTTCAAAACAATCGGATCGGTGATCGGTGCGCGGTCCGAGGAGAAGATCCGATCCATCGCAAGAGCCATAGCTGAACGTTATGCCAAGATAGACAGCCCCGTCCAAGTTCTAGAATTGCCAGATGGAAGGTTTGTGATGCAGTTGAGACCCCAGTTTGCCAAGAATGTAAGGAGGCTCTCAAACAGACCCCTTCTTACACCGGGTCCTTTGAGAACGTTATCATTCATAGCTCTTAGACAACCCATCGCTCAGTCACATGTAGTCCGGGTCAGAGGAAAACTCGCATACCAACACGTCAAACAATTGAAAGAGATGGATCTAATCAGTTATGATAAGCTGGGACGATCAAGAGTTCTGCGAACCACGACTACCTTTGCAGACTACTTCAACCTCAACCATGATCCGACACTAATGAAAAAGGAGCTGAAGAACGTCTTCGACATTACCCATCCGCAACAGAGCCAGACCGCACACTACTCACCTTCTCCGGAACAATCCTAGCATTATGATACTGATTCTCTATCGAAGGGATCTCGACCGAACAACGACCTGTTGAGCTGCGAATTCATCAGGAAACTGCATTATCACAAATCGTCTTAGCGGCCAAGGCAGCCTCAGCACGACCTTCTCGAAGACAGTGAACAAAGCCCAGGCAAGACTGAACGGGAGGGTCAAGGTCCTGATTCAGCTCTCAGATTCTGGATCTTCCCTGTTCTAAGCTGCGGACTGCTCTTCCTTGGCATCAATAGGATGGGAGTCGTGTGGCGCGGTAAAAGCTTCCAGCGGCACCCATCTCGACCTTTCAGCTCCTTTCACCCAGAGACCATTGCCATCGACCCATTCGACGACACCTTCGATCGTCTCACGATTCAACAGGGTCACCTTCACGGTGTCACCCTGCTTAGGTAGAGACATACTCTAGATTAGACGGCTGGCCGAATAATAACCTGTTTCCAAGACTTTTCACGTCTAAGCGTAGAGGATTGAACTGAATCCTCGTCTCAGCCTAGTGGCTTGCGGCCGAATCCTTGCAGGGTCTGTGCCCTTGTAAACTTGACTTATGAGTTCCGCTACCCTATCCATCTCCTTGGGTTTCATTCCGCGCCTCGTGGCTTCGCAGGTGCCTATCCTTATCCCACGATCCACGATGATATTCGCATCCTCCAGCCGCTGGGTTAGCCTGTCGATTTCTTTCTCATCTTTCATGTTCATGTAGACTTGGTGGGACGCCGTGAACCCGTACTCTGCACATTTTACAGGCACGCCTCTCTCGTGCAAACCCTTCGCCAAGGCCTTGGCATTTTCAATCACGCGTGCCGCATATTTTCCACCGTTTCTACGCGCCTCATCCAGCGCATAGGTCAATGCAGCAATTCGATTCCAGTGAGCATTGTCTACCAGACCAGGGAACTGTCGGCCTTTCACTTCCGCTTCAACCTCCTTCTTTCCAACAATCATTCCTCCCTGTGGACCGAACAGGCTTTTGTGAGTAGATCCCAGCAAGAGTTCTGCGCCTTCCTGAAGCGGCCTCTGGAACTCACCCCCAGCAATCAATCCAAGCACATGGGAGCCATCGTAGACCACCCGAGATCCTGCCGCGTTGCAAGCTTCCGCCAGCTCCTTGACTGGATGCGGGAAGAGGAAGAAGGATTGACCGAAGACGACGAGCGAGGGCTTCTCATCCTCTATCAACCCGCGAGCCTTCTCCGCATCAATATTCATCCGTTCCGAATCGAAGGGAAAATACAAATTCCGAACATTCACGAATGTTGGATACCCAGCTTGATCGCTTAGACCCGGATAGCCTCCATCCGCGGGACTAACGGTGAGAATAGAACCGCCTGGTTTGGCGAGGGTGGAGACCATGATCATATCAGCCAAGTGTCCAGAGAGTGGCCGAAGCGTGGCCCAGTCGGCACCGAAAACCTCGCACGCTATTTTCTCTCCAAAGGATTCGAGTTCGTCCATGAACCTGGTCCCTTTGTAGAACCGATCATCAGCCCGATACCGGTGGCCCATATCGCCCGAGAGAAGCTGTCTAACAGCATGACTTGTCACGTTCTCAGAGGCAATCATGTTCAGGCATTCTTCAGCCCGCCACTTCTGATGCTTGCCTACTATCTTCCGAATCTGAGAAGCGTAGGACGTTGAGGAAAACTCCGGGGGAGGCTAGACGCGTCGTCCACGTCGGCCACCGGGTCGACGAGTCCCATCATGGGGAACAGGCGTGACATCCTCAATCCTACCAATTCGAAACCCATGACGAGCCAACATTCTGATCGCCGCTTGGGCGCCGGGACCAGGGGTTCGGGCTCCGTGACCTCCGGGCGCTCGGACACGGATGTGGAGAGAGGTAATTCCTTTGTCTTTCGCGACCTTTGAAGCGGCCGCAGCGGCCTGCATCGCCGCGTACGGGGTTCCTTGCAATCGATCGGCCTTCACATGCTGCCCCCCTGCACTGCGAGAGATCGTCTCTGCACCAGTGAGATCAGTAATGTGTACCATGGTGTTGTTGAAGCTTGAGTAGATGTGGGCGATTCCCCAATGATCTGCTGTCTGCTTAGCTTTCTCCGCCATGATCTTGACTATCCGAGAACCCTCCGCGGCCGGCCCGCGAATTTAAACCCTTAGACAGAAAACGCTGAGGAGCGCTATGCGACGAAGCTTCTGGCTGCTCGACCTCAACCATGAGACCTACGAGGGAAAGTCGTCGATCTGGCTCTGGGGCATCACCCACGAAGGAAAACGAGTCCTAGTCATCGACAACAACTACCGAGCCTACTTCTACCTCCTACCAAAAGAGGAACAGGACCCTGAAGAACTCAGGAAGATTTTGGAGGCAGAGAAGCCCCACCCCACCATCGAAACTGTGACAGTCGAGAGAAAGAAACTGTTAGCCGAAGAACGTGTCGTCCTCAAAATATTCTGCAAGGACCCACAGTTCTTGGAGAGAGCAGCACGAGACACGCTGAAAAAGACTGGTGCTGAGGCTACCTACGAGGAGAAACTCCGACTAGCCATCAAGTACCAGTACGACTACGGGATCAAGCCCTGCCAGTGGTACGAGGCGGACACTACACCTTCAAAGACAGATCCCCGAGAATTCAGCGTCCAAGAAACCCTGACAGCTTCAGACCATCCCAGCCCTATCGCCAAAGAGGAACCGCCTAGACTAGATCTCTTCTCCTTCTCACTCTTATCCGTCAGCAAGACAGGTGCACCTAGCCCGATACGAGACCCAATCCAGATCATCAGCGGGAGAACAGACAAGGGAGAAAATGAAGTTCTCCAAACCGAAAACGACTCCGACGGAGAAACCATCAGGAGATTTGGTGAACATGTCTCCAAGATGAATCCGGACTTTGTTCTGAGCTTCGAAGGCAACAGCATCCACTGGCCCTACCTTGTGAAGAGGGCTAACAAGACCAAGACCCCGCTAAAAGTCGGCCGAGACGGTGGCCCACCGCATCAGAGCCTCTATGGACACTACTCGCTGATCGGACGAGCGAACGTCGACCTTCTCAACTTCGCCGACGACCTGTACGAGGTGAAGAACAAGACAATCGAGAACGCCGCAAAATATCTGGGAATCCAATCATCAAATCAGAAGCCCATTGATGAGACAGCTTACTTCGACTACTGGTCAAAACCAGACCGGAGAGAGACACTCATCAAACAATTGGAAGAACAGACCGAAACCATCCTGAAGATCGGACAGGAAGCCATCGACTATGTCATCCAGATATCAGCACTCTCCGGATTGCCGCCTGACCAAGTGATAGCCGCGGCCGTAGGGTTCCGCGTCGACAACTATCTCATGATGGAGACCCACAAACTCGGCCAGCTCATCCCCTCCAGGATGGAACAGCCCATCATCCCCTACAAGGGAGCGATCGTCCTCGAGCCGAAGGTTGGACTGCACGATAATGTAGCGAGTCTCGATTTCTCGTCCATGTACCCAAGCCTCATGATCAAGTACAACATTTCTCCCGACACGCTGGTCACTGGAAAAGAAAAGGAGGACGTCTTCGAGGTACCTGAAGTCAAACATCGCTTCAGAAAGAATCCATCCGGGTTTTACAGAGTAGTTCTGACCAAGCTCATCGAAGCCCGCAAGGCGACCAAGGCGGAGCTCAAGCGCACAGCCCCGAGCGATTCAAGATATCCTCTGCTGAAGGCGCGTGAGAAGGCCGTCAAAGTCATGACCAACGCGGTCTACGGCTACGCAGGCTGGGCTGGTGCACGGTGGTATTCGAAGGAGGTTGCGGAATCCGCCGCAGCCTTGGGAAGAGAGACTATCAACCGCGCGATATCGATCGCGAAGAGCCTCGGACTCACCGTCTTCTATGGTGATACGGATAGTCTCTTCATGAATTACGATGAGAAACTTGTCCAGAAGTTCCAGGGCGAGATCGATCGACAGCTTGGGCTCGAAATCAACCTGTCCGAAGTCTACAAGAGAATAATCTTCACCGAGGCCAAGAAAAAATACGCAGGCCTAAGACCCGACGGACAGATCGACGTCGTAGGCCTCGAAGCCGTTAGAGGAGATTGGTCCAACCTGGCCAGAGATGTACAGAACACGGTTCTTAGAATGGTCTTGGAAGACGCCAACCCGGCGAGAGCGACAACCTACGTGCAGGACTTGACGAGCAATCTCAAATCGAAGAATCTCCCGTTGTCCTCATTCATCATATGGAAAACACTGACGAAGCCTGTGGAAGCGTACGAAGTGAATGCTCCCCATGTGGAAGCGGCGAAGAAAATGGCGCGGGATGGCTGGCCAGTCACAGCTGGAGACAAAGTCGGCTTCATAATAACCAAGAAATCTGGTAAGCTGTTCCAGAAGGCGGAGCCTCACTACAAGGTCACAATTGATGAGGTGGACTACGACTATTATGTTCGGAATCAGATTGTGCCCGCTGCGGCACGCATCCTAGAAATCCTTAGTGTGTCGGAGAGTCAGCTACTTGCGGTTCCTGCTTCGCAGGCCAGCCTCTCAGCTGGGACCAAACGAGGATAAGTCGCTCAGAGTCAGCACGCTAACGCTCGCAGGCTTCTTCGCCCCGTCCGATACTCGATCTCCAATCACGTACTTTATGCTCTTTCCCGCGGCGATGTCCAGAAGTCTCTGTGTTACCACGCCGTCGAAGAGAACAAGGTGAGCTTTTTCGAGGCTGGGTATCTTTTCTGCAAGCTCGCTTACGGGCATCTTAGACAGCTCCTTGCCTGCCTCGTCAAACACTACTGCCTCCAAGGTTCCGCGTAGATCTTTCGCGGCGTCGAAGACTGGCGGTGGTAGGTTCGGCTTCTCGATCGGAGCAGCAGTATGAGCAGTGATTTCGGGCGGACCATAACCCTGTTCTCTGGGACCATAGGCTCGCTCGGTGTAGGATTTCTCTTGGTAGGGACGTTCGGTTCTTTCGGGTCGAGGCGCGAATTGTGGTCTCTCGATCGGCTTTGCCATGTTGAGGGGCACGCGTTCGCGTAAGGCTCTCATGACTTCTTTGGGTGTGAGTTCTTCCACTTCTTTCCCGAAGGGAGCACGAGCTACGTAGTCGATCTCCGCAACCTGCGTGAGTTCCTTCAAGATCAGGTCTCCCGCCCTGTCTCCATCCAGGAATGCTGTGACTTCCCTGTCCTTGGTGAGCTTGATGACTGTCTCCGGGACCTTGGTGCCGTTTAGTGCGATTACGTTCTTGATGCCGACCTTCATGAGAAGTATGACGTCCGCCCTCCCTTCTACGACTATGATGTCTCCTCTCTCAGCCTCGGGTCCGGCAGGTAGTTTTTCGGGCCCGTATTCTATGACGTCGACTCCGCGGAGTGATCCGGCAACTTCCTTGACGACCTCTTCTGTGCTAGGGGAGGATTCTACGACCCATTTTCGGAGAATATCCTTGGCTTTGGTTAGGATTGCTTTGCGTTTTTCCTCTCGGACATCCTCGACCTTCTCGAGGCTGATCTTTGCTTCGCAGGGTCCGATGCGGTCGACGCTCTCGATTGCGGCGGCGATGATGGCTGTTGAGACCTTGTCGAGGCTTGATGGGATTACTATTGAGCCGGCTGTCTTATCGTGTTTCGAATCTAGATTGATTTCGATCCGGCCAATGCGTCCGGACTTTTGTAGTTCTCTAAGATCTAGGTCTGGGCCGAAGAGTCCTTCTGTCTGGCCGAAGACGGCACCTACCACGTCAGGCTTCTCTACGACGCCTTGGACATCGAATTTTGCTTTAACTATGTATTTTGTTGTCGAAGCGTACTGCGACGGTTCAACCATGAAAATTTAACCTCCATACTTCACTGACCTTCCTTAATTCCTCACTATACTGTTAAGCTGTAAGCTTACTCTCACAAGGGGCAGGCTAGTATTAAAGCCCGTCTCTGGACTGACTTTCAGCCCGTTAGGGCTAAAAGAGAGCCGCATCAATCCCTTTTTCGAGAGAATCATCAAGATGCCCAAAGCCGCGGTTAGAGTCGGAGTAAACGGGTTCGGAGTTATCGGAAAACGCGTCGCTGACGCTGTCTCGAAACAGAACGACATGAAACTAATCGGAGTCTCTGATGTTGCTGGAGACTACCGTGTCAAGCTCGGACAGATGAAAGGCTACCAGATCTACGCTTCAGTCCCCGAAAAACTGCCGGACATGAAGAAGGCGGGGGTTGAGGTTGCAGGAATGCTTGAGGAATTGTTGAGAAAGATCGATGTAATCGTTGATTGTACTCCAGCGGGGTTAGGGGCAAAGAACAAGGCCATGTACGACAAAGCCGGGATCAAATCAATTTTCCAGGGTGGAGAAAAGCATGAGCTAACTGGGTCATCTTTTGTCGCCCAGTGTAATTATGAGGAGAATCTCAACCGCGGCGCGACGCGAGTGGTGAGCTGCAACACAACCGGAATTTGCAGAACTGTTGGAACACTTCAGAATACAATTGGAGTCAAGAAAGCGCGAGTTGTGTTGTTTAGAAGGGGTACTGATCCTTGGGAGAGCCACAAGGCGGGCCTCATCAATACCGTCGTCCCGGAAGCTCACATTCCTTCCCACCAAGGTCCGGACGCTCAGACGGTCATACCGAAACTTAACATTACGACCATGGCAGCAAGGGGTCCATTCAATCTGGGACATTTGCATTTTGCGATGGTCCAGCTTAAGGGGGAGCCGGAGAAGAACGATGTTCTGAAGGCATTGAAGAGCGCGCCGAGGCTGGCACCAGTCCGAACCTCCGATGGAGTGGATAGCATGAATGCAGTGGCTGAGATGATGCGGGACCTGGGACGGGTGAGAGCTGACATGTGGGAGGTCGCCTTCTGGGAAGACATCCTCAACGTTACCGACGGCGAGGCGAACATGGTCTATCAGGTGCACAACGAGAGCGTGGTCGTCCCAGAGAACGTAGACGCGGTAAGAGCAGTTACCGGATTGGAGAGCGAGGGACGCAGATCTATCGCGAAGACCAACGAGGCTATGGGCATTGGCAACAAGTTCCTCTAACTAACTGCCCATAAGAAACGGGCTACTGAAGGATCACGAATAGGTTCGCTAGTTAAAGCAGAAGATACGACCCTAGATGAAAACCAATCCTTTCGTAGAATCGATTTCGAAGGCCTCAGCATCTATCTTCGCGGATTTTTGGTTGATTCTCTGGACCTTCAACTCTCGCTCATTCGGATCGGAATCGTCCTTTGACAGGTCAGCGACGCAATCTGCCATGTCGGTCAGGGAGCCAGCCAAGTCTTTCGGAAGTTGGGACATGTCGACGGTGACGATGAGAGTCGCGCCCGAGTCTTTGAGCTTGCCCGCAAGTTCGGTGAAGCTCTTGACGAAGTCCTTTTGCGGTACCTTTGTCGCTAGTTTGTCGATGGAGTCGAATATGACTCTGATCTTCTCGCCCGTGAATACCTGACTGTTCCGGACCAGCGTATCCTGTATGTTTTCAAAGTTGAAGGGCTGGTCCAGGTAGGTCGCCTCCATACTGAACGTATCAGACTGGGACGCATAACCGTCGACGATGATGAACCGGTACTGAGACTCGTACCGTGACGGATCCGATCCAAGTTTCTTCATCTGTTCTCGTAGAGTGGTGGGAGCTTGATCATATGTCACGTAGAGACACGGATCCCCTCTCTTCAGATAGTTGGCTGTGAGGCCTGAACAGAGAGTTGTCTTGCCAGCTCCCGGCGGGCCATTGATGACAACGAAACCCGGGCTCTCCAAGTTTCCTTGCGTCAATTCGAAAATGTGATCGAAACTCTGCGGAGGCTTTTTCGCCTTCTGAGGCGGAGCTTCCTTTGCGGACTTGTCCGCTTTCGTAGGCTTATCCTGAGGCTTCTCAGTAGGCTGGTTCGGTTTCTGTTGAATCGGTGGAGTTGCAGGCTGAGGAATTGGTATAGGTGAAGTAGTGGTACCTTTTCCTGTTGGAGCTTGGCTCCCTGACGTGTTAGCCGGTTTAATGGTTGGTGCGCTTGGAATGCTTGGTAGTTGCTTGCTCGTCGAGGGTTTGCCTTGTTCCTCCCACTCTCCCTCATCTTCTTTCTGACCAATTACCATAGCCTTACTCGGGGGAGTGGCTCGTAGTGGGACGTATTCGGGAGTGCTCTCCCTCATTGGACTGAAAGTGGACCCGGCAGCTGAGGGGATGTCTTGGAGGAGCGATTGTAGGATTCTCGATAGAGAGGTCTCTTCCGAGGGGAATGACGCGTCGAGGGGCAGTTGTCTCGGCGTAGGCCCAGGAGTCATTTGTCTCGGTGAGGGTGCTGGGGGCGGTGGAATCGGGTGACCCATTACGGGGCTCTGCGCTGGCCACGTTGTAGGCTGATTCTGAGTGGTTGTTTGAACGGGAGCCCGTGGTTGCACGGACTCTGGTGGAATCGATGGTGTTTGAGAAGGTGCTTGACTAGGGTCCGTCCCAGTGTCTATCTGAATACTGGAATCGTCCTTCTTTTTCTTGCCGAATATGGTTAGCATGTGATCAATCCGTTTCCAATTTGCGACCTATCCACATACAAGCGTCCTGACTGGTAATCTTGAGCCGAGAGGAAGCAGAGCGCAATCTTGGATATGGATGCTGTTACTACCATGAACCTTCAGCGGAAACAATTCCACATCACGAGGTCTTCGGGTGGCTGTACTAACCGAGACGAGGCGGTAGAGTGCTATTGTTTGACTTTCAATATGTCAGACTTTGTCAGTATCCCAATGGTGCTCTCTCCCTTAGTGACAAGGACACCGTAGTTCCCTTGCAATAGACCTAGAACCATTTCCAACGGCGTATCGTCGTTGACCATTGGGAGAGGCGAGTCCATGATGTCCCGGACTCTATTGTTGAGTAGAGATTCGAGCGGTTCTCCCCGGGCGGCACGGTCTAGGATGGTCTTTTCTGAGATGCTTCCGACGCACCTGTTTCCATCGAGCACTGGGAGTTGAGAGTAGCCTCGCTTTCTCATCATGTCCACAGCGTCTCGCACTAGTTGGGTCTTGGAGACTGAGATGACGGGTTTGCTCATGATCTCGCTGACTCTGGGTCGCGAGGTCTGGATGCTCTCCTTCTCGAGAGCTTCGACCAATCGTTTCGCTATCGAGTATGACGGGTCGACTG
>WNGQ01028983.1_pt1 | contig 11181 bp, 11 predicted proteins | sample 5407661 | NCBI WGS metagenome assembly WNGQ01 (sample SAMN13153382, study PRJNA577476) | soil metagenome | isolation source: 60 cm soil or saprolite under Garry oak tree replicate 2 | place: USA:California | collected 2016-06-15
GCTCGTGGCGAGGCGCGAGTTCATGACCCGCGTGCGCAGCCGCTTCTTCGTGATCGGGACCCTCCTCTTCATGGCCCTGCTCGCCGGCTACATCGTCTTGCAGGCGCTCGTGCTCGGCCGCGCGACGACGACAGTGAAGGTCGGCTTCGCCGGCCAGGCGCAGGTGCTGGCCCAGCCGCTTACCGCCGCGGCCGGCACCGAGAAGGTGAGGGTCGAACGCCACGATCCTGCCGACATCCGCGCGGGCGAGGACCAGGTGCGCAGGGGCACCCTCGACGCGCTCATCAGCGGAGACCCAGCCTCTCCGCAAGTGGAGGTGAAGGACGACCTGAACCCGACGCTTGCCGCGACCCTGAACGCGATCGTCAAGCAGGTGGCCCTGAACCGAGCCCTCACGGTGGCGGGCGCTGACCCAACGGCGGTGGAATCAGCGGTCTCCAGGGCATCGATCCAGCTCGTCTACCTCGACCCCAACGCGGCCCTGAAGGCGCAGCAGAATGTGGTCGGCATCTTCGTGGCCGCCCTGCTCTACGCGGCGCTGGTCGTGTACGGCCAGATCGTGGCTGCGGGCGTCGTCGAGGAGAAGGCGAACCGCATCATCGAGATCCTGCTGGCCACAGTGCGGCCGCGCCAGCTGCTGCTGGGCAAGGTCATCGGCATCGGTCTTGTCGGCTTTCTCCAGCTCACGCTGCTGGGAGCGACAGCGCTTGTGGCGGTCAGCCGCACGCACGTGATCAGCGTTCCCAACGTCGGCGTCACCGCCATCGCGGGCGGGCTCATGTGGTTCGTGCTCGGCTTCATCCTGTACGCGCTGGTCTATGCGGCGGCAGGTTCGCTGGTCTCCAGGCAGGAGGACCTCGCATCGGTGACCAGCCCTCTGACGATGCTCGTCGTGGGCACGTACCTGGCCTTTTTCTGGGTCGAGGCGAATCCGACCAACCCCATCGGCGTCGCGCTCTCGATCATTCCGCCGCTGGCGCCGATCTTGATGCCGGCGCGCATGGCGACCGGTGAAGCGCAGGCGTGGCAGGTCATCCTGGCGGTGATCCTGACGATCGGCGAGATTGCGCTCTTGAACGCGCTTGCCGCCCGGATCTACGCCAATTCGGTCATACGCATCGGCACGCGCGTGAAGTTGAGCCAGGCGTGGAGGGGAACCGACTGACCGAATCTTCCTGGCCTTCCGACGTCGGAATTCCGCGCCCGTTCGAGCCGTTGATTGTTGTGATGGCGAGCCCCGTTTACGACATCGAGATGCCGCGCCTCAGCGGCAAATCGGAAAGCCTTTCGACCTATGCAGGCAAGGTCGTGCTTGCCGTGAACGTGGCGTCACGTTGCGGCTTCACGCCTCAGTACGCGGGGCTCGAGGCGCTGTACGAGCGCTACTCAGATCGTGGCTTCACGGTTCTCGGCTTTCCCTGCAACCAGTTCGGGCACCAGGAGCCGGGCGACGCGGATCAGATCCAGCAGTTCTGCAAGATCAACTACGGCGTCACGTTTCCCCTTTTCGCCAAGCTCGACGTGAAAGGCTCGGACCAGCACCCGCTGTTTGCGCTGCTCAGCGAAACTCCCGATGACGGCGGCAAGGCGGGCAGCGTCGGGTGGAACTTCGAGAAGTTCCTGGTCGATCGCGACGGCAAGGTGACCAGGCGATTTCGATCAAGGGTCAAGCCCGAGGACCAGCGCGTGGTCGAGGCGATCGAGTCGCTGCTCTAAGAGGCGCGGCCGAAAACCTCGGCGAGAGATTCGGCGATCCAGGTGGCTGAGATGCGGGTGAAGCTCCGAGCAGCGGAGCGAGCGCATTGGAGAACTGCGTGAGCGAGCAGCGCAGGAGCTGAACCCGCAGATCGGCCGCATGGGCGCCGACGATCCGTCGAGGGCTTTCGGGCCGCGCCTCTATACGCTCCAGTCGCGCCGCTTCTCCCAGATCTTGTCCGCGGCCCGAAGCGCGACCGCCTGGATCGTGTGGGTCGGGTTGACCGCGGCGCTTGTCGGCATGCTGCTGCCGTCGACCACGAAGAGGTTCGGCACCTCGTGCGCCTGGTTGGAGCCGTCGACGACCGAGGTCCGCGGGTCGGTGCCCATGCGCGCCGTGCCGAGCAGGTGCCAGCCCCAGATCGGCGACAGCCCGAAGTCACGCACCGAGGCGGCTCCCGCCGCGTCGAGCACCTGGTGCGCATGAGCGATCATGTCGGTCCCCAGCCGCCGGCTGTTGTCACCCAGCGTGTAGTGCGTTTTCACCCCGGGCAGCCCGAACTGATCCTGATGCTCCCAGTCCAGCTCGACGCGATTGGATTCCTCGGGCAGGTCCTCGCCGCACAGGTACATGACGATCTCGTGGTTGATGCGCTCGTCGAGCGCGTCGTGGTGGCCTGAGCCCCACGGCGCGACCTGGAGCGCTAGGTTGAGCGGCGACCAGCCGCGACAGCCGCTCATGATGAATCCGCGCGTGTAGCCGCGCGACAGGTCGGTCTCGTAGAACTGACGCGTCGAGACGGTGCCGCCCCATGTGCCCTGCCAGCCGTCGACCGGGTCTTCAAACAGGCCCACCGCGAAGCTCTGCACGTGGGTCATCAGGTTCTTGCCCACCAGTCCGCTGGAGTTGGCGAGGCCGTCGGGACACCTCGATGACGCCGACATGAGAAGCAGTCGCGGTGTGCCGAGGCCGCCGCAGGCCACCACCACGACCTTGCCGCGCGCCTCGCGCAGCTCGCCCGCGGCGTCGTAGTACAGCGCGCCGGTCGCGCGCCCGCGCTCGTCCAGCAGCACCTCGCGCACGCGGGCCCCGGTGCGCAGCTCCACGCCTTTCGTCTGCGCACGCGGCCAGTAGGTCACATCCACGGTGGACAGCGAGGCTTGCGGACAGCCGAACGTGCACCAGCCCCGGTTGGCGCATGCGGGCCGGTCTCCGTAGTCGGCGGTGGTGATCGACTGCTCCGTGGGCCACCAGTACCAGCCGAGCTTCTCGTAGGCATCGCGCAGCAGCTCGCCGGGACGTCCGATCGGCGCAGGTGGCAGCGGCAGCGGATCGCGAGGCGGCCCGCAGGGGTCGCCGGCCAGACCGGCCACACCCACAATCGATTCGTTCGCGGTGTAGTAAGGGGCCAGCTCCTCGTACGTCAGCGGCCAGTCCGCGCCGACACCGTCGAGAGTCCGCACCCTGAAGTCCGAAGGCGCCATGCGCCAGTAGTTGCCGGCGAAGCCTATGGTGCTGCCGCCGACCGCGTTGTACATGTAGATGTCGACGGGGTTGTCGCCCTCGCTGCCGACCGGGTAGTCGGCGGGCCAGCGCCGGACGTTCGGATTGGCGGCCCAGAAGCGGCGGCCCCTCACCTCCCAGTCGACGTGTCGCTTGGGCAGCCGTGCGCGATCGACCCACTCGCCCTGCTCCAGGCAAACCACGCTCGCGCCCTGCTCGGCCAGACGCAGGCTCACGGCTGCCCCCGACGCGCCCGAACCGATCACGAGCACGTCGGCGAGCTGGTGGTCCATCAGATCTCCACCTTCCTCAAGCGCGGCGGCAGCTTGCGTACGCGCTCTAGCCGTGACGCGTCGAAAGGCTTCATCTCGCTGCCCTGCGTCGACGACGAGCTGCTCCAGCCGGTCTCCTTCTCCAGCGCCGCGAGCACCAGCGGGTGGCCGTAATAAGCCTCGTAGGTGAAGTCGCGCACCATGTTGAAGGCGTCGGTGTTGTCAACCGCCTCGAATTGCCGCAGCAGGCGCTCGCATTCGCCCGCGCTGCATTCACTGAACGCTCTGGCACCAGGAACACCGTCGCGTCCACGTACTCGGCGGCGCCGACGCCCGCCGCGGCCGGCCGCGCGCTTCGTGCCGGGATGAGCGTGGCCACCCAGGCCGTCAGAATCGCGGCGCGAGCCGGGTCGAGAACCTTGAATCCGCGCGGCTGACCGACAGGCACCTCGGCCCGGCCGATCTCCAGCCGATAGTCGGGGCGGTTGGCCTGAGCGACGCTGTGTCCGCCCTGTTTTCTGTCGTAAGCCAAGCTGCAGAAATGTACAACGCTTTGATCAACCTCGAACTTGACAGGTGCCCTGGCCGCCCATACCCTACGGACCACGTTGGGGAGGGCAACGAGGAGGCACGCCTGTGGCTAAAAAGTACGGAGTAGCGATTCTCGGCGCCGGTTGGGTCGCTGGCGAGTACGTCAAGGCGTTCCGCGACCATCCGCTGACCGAGGTCGTCGGCGTCTACAACCGGACGCCCGGCAAGGCCGAGAAGCTGATGAAGCAGCACGGCGTTGACGCGCGGGAGTACAAGAGCGAGGACGAGCTCTTCAACGACGACCGCGTCAAGATCGTCGCGTCATGCACGCCGCCTGACGTCCGGCCTGCGCAGCTCGAGCGTGCGGCTAAGACCGGGCGCCACGTGGTGATCGAAAAGCCGGTCGCCCTGGACTACGCGGGCGTACGGCGCATCCACAGGGCCGTCAGCGAAGCCAAGGTGAAGAGCGTCACATCCTTTGTCCTGCGCTGGAACCCTCAGTTCATCACCGTCAAGAAGCTGCAGGCCGACGGCGTGATCGGCAAGATGATCTACGCCGAGGCAGACTACTGGCACCCGCTCAAGAAGGAGTACCCGAGCTATCCGTGGGCGGTGGCCATGCCGCTGGGCGGAAGCGCCTTCATCGCCGCCGGCTGCCACGCCGCGGACGCGATCCGCTACTTCGCGGGCGAGATCACGGAAGTGGCCGCGTTCTCCGCCGGTCCCAAGCTCGACATGAACTACCAGTACGACCCGGTGATGGTGGCGTCGCTGAAGTTCGAGAACGGCGCCGTCGGCAAGCTGTCGACTGTGCTCGACGCCGACACGCCGTACATCTTCAACGTCCGGCTCTTCGGCACCGAGGGCACGGTCCAGAACAACCGGGTGTACTCCAAGAAGCACTACCCGGGATCGCTCGACTACTGGACCTTTCCAACCGTTCAGCCGGATTCCGGCGACGTCTCGCACCACCCGTTCGTGCCCGAGATCGCGCACTTCCTCGACTGCATCGAGAACAACGTCGAGTCACATGCGTCGATCCACGACTCTTACAAGTCGATGGCCGTGTGCTTCGCGATCGACGAGTCCGCGAAGAAGAACGGCACCCCGGTCAAGGTCGATTACCAGGTCGAGGCGGCCCCCGCACGAGCCTGAGAGTTCCGTTGCGACTACCAGAGGAGGTTTGAAGTGGCTGGCGATTCGATCACTCAGCGTGAGGTAACCCGCAGGCAGCTCATCGCCGGCGGCGTGGGCGCAGTGGGCGGACTCGTTGTGGGCGGTCTTGCGGGCGGCGCGCTCGCTCCCAAGGCCACCGGCACGAGCGGTGGGTCGCGGGGCAGCATCAAGGTCGTGGGCATCTTCCCCATCGGCGGCGTCATCGCCTCCGACGGCAAGGAGATGCAGAACGGCGTCAAGATGGCCGTCGACGAGATCAACGCGAGCGGCGGACTCATCGGCTACCACCTCGACTATGTGGTCATCGACGACAAGGACTCGTCGACCGACCAGATCACGACGGCGTTCAACCGTGCGGTGAGCGTCGAGAAGGCCGACGTCATCTTCTCCGGCTACCACCTTGCCTCCGGCCCGGAGTTCGACATCGTGGCGAACGCGGGCGCGCTGTACTACAACGTCAATACCCAGATCGCCTGGGTCAATCGCTACAAGGGAGCGCCGGCCAAGTACTGGGGCATTTTCCAGACCGATCCCACCGAGTCGTGGTACGGGCAGGGCTTTGCGTACTGGGTCGACCAGGCACTCAGGGCCGGCCAGCTGAACGTATCCGCGAAGACGTACTCGATCATCAGCGGCAAGAGCGCGTATGGCACGGTCATCGCGACCGGCTTCGACACGGTGATAAAGCAGCTCGGCTGGAACCAGCTCACCAACGATGGAGTAAGCGAAGGCGCCGTGCCCGACTGGGGCCCAGTTCTGTCAAAGGTCAAGCAGGCGGCGCCCAGCGTGCTGTTCACCAGCGACTTTTCGCCGGCAGACGACGCGGCCATGGCGAAGTCTTGGGCAGCCAGCCCGACCAAGACGCTCGTCTATCAGCAGTACGGACCGTCGGTGCCCGAATACTTGAACCTCGCCGGCTCCGCCGCTAACGGCATTGTCTGGGCTACGGTTCTCGGACTGCTGCCGGACAAGATCGGCAACGACTTCCGCTCCCGCTACCAGGCAAAGTTCGGGCAGCAGCCCGGCTGGGCCAACGCGGGAGGCTGCTACGACTCGGTCAACGTCTGGGCGGCGGGGGTGGCCAAGGCTGGAGACCCCAAGAACTACAAGGCGGTGGCCAAGGCGACCGAGTCGGTCATCTGGCGGGGCACCACCGGTTCGATCTCGTTCGTGGATCACACCGGCGTGCAGTTTCCGGCGGGCACCGCGGACGCCTCGCTCGGGCAGCCGCACATCATCGTCCGTCCAGATCCAGGACGGCGTGCAGAAGGTGGTGTCGCCGGCGCCGTTCACCAGCGGCACGTTCGTGCTGCCCAGCTGGATGAGATAGACCGCCGAGACAGACCAGACTAAGACCGTGGCCATCCTGGAGTGCCAGAAGGTCAGCAAGGCCTATGGAGGGCTGCTCGCGGTCAACAACCTGACGTTTGCCGTTGAGCCCGGCGAGGTGTTCGCCATCGTCGGGCCCAACGGCGCCGGCAAGACATCTCTCTTCGACTGCATCTCCGGCGTCAACGCCGCCACCAGCGGAGCCATCAAGTTCAAGGACCGCGAGATCCAGGGCCTCCGCGCCCACGACATCTGCCGGTTGGGCATGGCGCGCACCTTCCAGACGACCGTCGCCTTCGTCAGCCAGACTGTCCTCACCAACGTGCTGGTCGGCAGCACATTCGGCCGCGCAGGCGAGTACCCGACGCTCTGGTTCAACGAAGAGGCTCGCGCGCGGGCCATCGATTCGCTCGCCATCTGCGGACTCAGCGAGCAGCAGCGCATGCTGGCCGGGCAGCTCCCGGTGCTCGCGCGCAAGCGGCTCATGCTGGCCACCGCGCTGGCCATGCGCCCCGAGCTTCTACTGCTTGACGAGCCCGTGGGTGGTCTGAACCCAGGCGAGCGCGCGCAGATGATCGATCTCATCCGCGCGGTCGCGAAGACCGGCGTAACGATCGTGATGATCGAGCACGTGATGAAGGCGGTGCAGGCGCTGGCCGGCCGCATCCTCGTAATCCACCACGGGCAGGAGATCGCGCAGGGCCCGCCGTCGAAGGTGCTGCGCGATCCGCGCGTGATCGAGGTGTACCTCGGCTCGCTGCGTCCACTCGGATCCGAGGCTGCGTCGACCGATGCTTGAGGTCAAAGGCCTTGTCGCGGGCTACGCGGGCAGCGAGGTGCTGCACGGGATCGACCTGGTGGTCAACAAGGGCGAGGGGGTCGTCGTGCTCGGCCCGAACGGGCACGGCAAGACAACTTTGCGGCGAGCAATCACGGGCCTGCTACCACCGCGCGCAGGCCAGGTGCTCTGGAAGGGCACCGACATCACGCGCTGGCGGCCGGACGTCATCGCTGCGGCCGGCGTCGTGCACATCCCGCAGGGCGACCTCCTCTTCCCCGAGATGACGGTGACCGAGAACCTCCTGATGGGCGCCTTCCATCGGCCGACCTGGGCCGAACGGAAGGAGCGGCTCGAGCGCGTCTACGAGCTGTTCCCATGGCTCAAGGAGCGCGGCGGCCAGCTCACGCGAACTCTCTCGGGCGGCGAGCGTCGCATGCTCGCGCTCGGTAGGGGCCTCATGTCCAGGGCCGAGATCCTGCTCATCGACGAGCCGTCGCTCGGCCTCGCGCCCCTGACGACCGAGCAGATCTACGCCAGCATCCACAAGGTCAAAGCGTCCGGCATCGCGCTGCTCCTCGCCGACGAGAACGCCAACCATGTCGCGGGCCTGGCCGACCGCGTCTACCTGCTGGAGACCGGCTCGTTCGTCCGCCAGGGGCAGGCCGACACCCTCCTGAAGGACCAGGCCCTGCTGGAGAGCTACCTCGGATGACGCTGATAGTCCAGGCCATCTGGGGCGGCGTGCTGTTTGGCGCGGTCTACGGGCTGATGGCCCTGGGGCTCACCCTGGTGTGGGGGGCCGTGCGCTTCCTGAATCTCGCCCACGGAGCGATCTTCACCGTCGGCGCCTACGCCGCCTACTGGGTCGTGTCGAGCCTCAACCTGCCGATCCTCGTTGCGCTGCCGTTCGGCGTGCTGGTGGCGGCCGCGTTCTCGTACCTGATGCACCTCGGCTTCATCCGGCCGGTGCTGGGCAAGCCGGGCTTCGACAACTCGACGCTCATCGCCACTGTCGGAATCTCCATCGCGGTGTCCGCGGCGGCGATCCTGATCTTCAATCCCGAATACAAGGTGATCCCGGCGGTCATCCCCGGCTACACCGTCGTATCCGGTGTGCAGATCACCTATCAGGGATTGCTGGTGATCGCGGTGTCGCTCGCGCTGTTTGCGCTCGTGTTCCTCTTCCTGACCTACACGCGCCAGGGCATGGCCATCCGGGCGGTGTCGCAGCAGATGGAGGCCGCGAGCCTCATGTCGATCCCGGTGGAGCGGACGTACGGCATGGTCATCGCCATCAGCGGCGCGCTGGCCGGGCTGGCCGGGGTGATGCTCTCGCCGTTCTTCTTCCTGAACCCCAACTCGGGCTTCAACCCGATGATCCAGGCGCTGATCGTCACCATCTTCGGCGGCCTCGGCAGCATCCGCGGCGCGCTCGTGGCGGGCTTCGTGCTCGGTATCTTCGAGTCGTTCGTCGAGGTCTATTACGGAGTCGCGTGGGCTCAGCCGGGCGTCTTTGTGCTGATCATCCTGATGCTGATCCTCCGACCCAACGGCCTGTTCGGCATCGGCGAAGTGCGCAGGCTGTGAACGCGTCGACAGCGGCCGCGGTGGCTCCGGCGAGACCCGCGCTGGACGAGACAGCCGCACCGTGGAGGCGGGTGCCGCTGTATGCGATCGGCGGCACGGTGCTCGTGGGGATCGTGCTCCCCTTCGTGCTCGTCCGGCTCGACATCGGCACCTACCTGATCACGCTGCTGATCCTCTTTTTCATCCAGGCGGTCGTCGCGCAGTCGTGGAACCTGATCATGGGCTACGGCGGCATCTACTCCTTCGCGCAGGTGGCGCTGTTCGCGGTGGGTGGCTGGACGTCGGGCGTGCTCGTGCACAGCCTTGGCTGGAACCCATTCGTGTCCGTGTTGTTCGCACCGCTGGTGGCGTCCATTGCGGCGCTGGGCATAGGCCTGCCCACGCTGCGCCTGCGCGGCGTGTACGTCGTGCTGCTGACGCTGGCCTTCCACGAGCTCGCGCGAGTTTTCACCGTGACCGGGCCGCGCTTCATCAGCGGCGGCGGCTACGGCCTCGTGACGGTGCAGACCTTCTCGTTCGGCAACAACGTGATCGGCGACCAGCGCACCATCTACCTCTACTACCTCGCCGGGTTCATGTTCGCGATCGCGACGTTTGTGATCTGGCGCGTCATCCACTCGCCGCTCGGCGTCGCGGTCACGGCTCTGCGTGACTCGGAGACGTATGGCGTGAGCCGCGGCATCAACCAGTTCCGGATCCGCCTCCTGCTCTTCGTCATCAGCGCGTTCTTCACCGGTCTCGCAGGTGGCTACGCGACGCACTACAACGGCGGCATCTCGACCACGATCTTCGACTTCCCGCGCATCATCGACCTGCTGGCGATGATCGTGATCGGCGGCTGGGGCACCTTCGGCGGGCCCATCTTGGGCGCCGGCATCGTCATCGGCCTCGACCAGTACCTGGTCGCGCTGGGTGACTACCGCGAGCTGCTGCTGGGCCTCATCATCGCCGTCATCGCCGTGTTCGCGCCGCAAGGCCTGTGGCCGGTGGTGCGCGGCCGGTACGACAGGTATCTGGCACCTGAGGGGGCGCCGGTGCATGTCGAGGTCAGTCCGACCGCGCCACATGACGTGGAGAAGGAGCTGTGAGCACAGGCCTGGTGTGGCACGAGCTGTACATGTGGCACGACACCGGCACGTCGGCGTGGGTCATGCCCGCCGGTCTCTCGGTACAGCCTTTCGCGCACATCGAGAGCGCGGAGGGCAAACGCCGGATCAAGAACCTCATCGAGGTCAGCGGCCTCCTCGACCACCTGGTGCCGCTCAAGCCGCGCGCGGCGACCGAAGAGGAGATCCTCCGCCTGCACACGCCCGAGTACGTCGCCCGCATCAAGCGCGAGAGCGACGCGCTCGGCGGCGACGCGGGCGACCTCACGCCTTTCGGCCACGGCTCGTACGAGATAGCGCTGCTGGCCGCCGGCGGCTGCATCACCGCGGTCGACGCGGTGCTCGACGGCAAGGTCGACAACGCGTACGCGCTCGTGCGGCCTCCCGGCCACCACGCCGAGCGGGACAGCGGACGCGGGTTCTGCATCTTCGCCAATGTGGCGATCGCGGTGCAGCACGCGCGCATGGCCCGCGGCCTGTCGCGCGTCGCGGTCGTCGACTGGGACGTGCACCACGGCAACGGCACCGAGCACGCCTTCTACTCCGACCCGAACGTGCTCACGATCTCGATCCACCAGGACAACAACTTCCCGCCGAGCTCCGGCGCGATCACCGATACCGGCTCCGGCGCGGGCGAAGGCTTCAACATCAACGTCCCGCTGCCCGCGGGCTCGGGCGTGGGCGCATATGTCGCGACGTTCGAGAAGGTCGTCGCGCCGGCGCTGCGCAACTTCGGCCCGGAGCTGGTCATCATCGCGTCGGGTCTCGACGCGAGCGCGATGGACCCGCTGGCCTCGATGATGATGACGAGCGAGGGCTACCGGCAGCTGACCCAGATCATGCTGGCCACTGCGCGCGATGTCTGCGGCGGGCGCCTCATGGCATGCCACGAAGGCGGCTACTCACCTGCGTACGTCCCCTACTGCGGGCTCGCGATCATGGAGGAGCTCGCCGGCGTGCGCACCGGCCTCGACGACCCCTTGCTGCCGCTGCTCGCCGCGATGGGCGGCCAGGACCTGCAGCCGCACCAGGCCGCGGTGATCGACGAGGCGGCGAAACTGGCTCAGGCGCTGAAGGCGAAGGCCGCGGCCCGATGAGCTACGACGCCGCATATCTCGATCGCATCGCGGAGCACCTCTACTCGTCGGTGCTCGCCGACATCCTCGACGACCACGGCTACCGGCAGCAGGTGCTGGACCA
>WNGQ01006644.1_pt1 | contig 11180 bp, 10 predicted proteins | sample 5407661 | NCBI WGS metagenome assembly WNGQ01 (sample SAMN13153382, study PRJNA577476) | soil metagenome | isolation source: 60 cm soil or saprolite under Garry oak tree replicate 2 | place: USA:California | collected 2016-06-15
GTGGACTGTATTCCTCGGATTCTCCCAACCGGTGTCGGCGTCCACCAGCAACGGCAACTGCGTGATGCCGGTGATACGGCGCACGTCTATAAGCACGTCCTCAAGCTTGGTGATGCCGATATCGGGCAGGCCGCAGGACGCATTGGCGACTCCGGCCCCGGAAAGATAAAGCGCCTTGAAGCCAGTCTTCGCCGCCAAAATGGCAGCGTAGGCGTTGATGACCCCGACGACCTGCAAGGGGCGCTCCGCTCGCAAGGCGGCCCGCAGCCTGGCGCCGGCGGACACCGTCTTGCTCGACGAACTTAACTTCGAGGGCATTGGATTAAGGCGCATTTTTCTTGGGCGGACCTTGGTAACCAACTCCGCGAAGGCCAGCAAGCAAATCTTTAATTCACTTAATTCACTAATCGAACTATGCGCTTGACTCCTGTAAGCCGCGCGGGTGGAGTCGCCTTCGGCTTCAGGGCACGGTTCGCTGTGGTCGCTGGGGTTAAGCGCATAGCCACAGGCTCCGCGCCGAAGAACGTGACCGCTGGCTTCGGCAACGGTAGCAGGAAAAACCCGCCCCTTACAGGCCGCAGAGGACATTCGTGATAGCAATTCTTTTCCGCCTGGTGGAAGGTTTTTGTGAAAGGAGCGGCAAACTCCGACTTGGAGAGCCGAAGGCTGGACGGCGTAACTTTTTGTTGCAGCGGCGTAACCTGCTCAGCCTCAGCCGTTAGTTGCACAACGCGTCCGCGCGCCCACGACGCTGCGGAAGACTGGCACCCGATCTGCTCTGAAGCGTGCGCCGTTCTGAACCCAGGCTTTGTTCCCGAAACCGTTTTAGAAATTTGTGAAAGATTGGGCGCGCTCATCTTCACAAATTGACTAATTCATGTTAAGTTAATTCACCCATCGAGTGGGTCCCCAGGGAATCCCCTGGATTCCATTCCGCAGAACCACCGGGACGAGGTTCATAGTTTGCCCCGATTCCCTTGGTAGCGCCATAATCGGTAGCGTGTCGCCAGTTGCACGACCAATCAGCCCAAGAGCAACTTTCGTTAAATGGAAAATTGGTAAATCGCACGAGACAAAGTTAAGTCACGCATGAGCCATAAAATTGAAAAGTTGCACGAGATGAAAATCAAACACCCAACTGGTGCCGCACCCCGAGCCTCCGAATCGGGGCACACTTTGGTTGAAGTCATGGTGGCGATGGCGGTCCTGGGTTTTATGACGGTCGCCCTCTATGCGGGGTTTTCTTCCGGTTTCGCCGTCGTGCGGGTTTCGCGTGAAAACCTGCGAGCCACCCAAATCCTGGCCGAAGGGATGGAAGTGGCCCGATTGTACAATTGGGACCAAGTGGTGAACCAGCCCGGTTACATCCCGGCGACCTTCACCGCTCCTTTCTACGCCAACGGCCAGACCAACGCGGGGCCCGGTGGTTTCCTTTACACTGTAACAGTGAGCGTTACTAACGCTCCGATTTCTGAAGCGTACGCCAAAGATCTGCGAATGATCCAGATCAACCTGACTTGGAAGTCAGGCAACATCACCCGCAACCGGCAAATGAACACCTTCGTATCACAATATGGAATGCAAAATTACATTTACTAAGCCGCGGCCGAACGCGGCGTTCACGCTGCCTGAGGTCATGGTGGCTTCCGGGCTTGCTCTGCTGGCGTTGTTGACGCTCATGGTGCTGTCGTTGTACAGCAGCCGCAGTTTTGCCGCCATTGCCAATTATGTGAACATGGACCAACACAGCCAGCTCGCACTCGACAAAATGTCGCGGGAACTCCGGCAAGCCCATCGAGTGACCGATTACTCGCCCACAAGCCTGACGTTCCTGGATGCAAATAGCGACTCGGTGCAGTTCATTTACGATGCCGACGCGCGGAGTTTGGTCCGCGTCGCAGGCGGCCTGACCAACGCTTATCTGACGGATTGTGATTCTCTCCAGTTTAAGAATGGTCAAAGAACAGTCATCTCAAACACCTTTGATGCCTATCCCCCAACCTACGTTACCGACACCAGACTCATCCAGGTGAGCTGGATTTGCTCGCGCAAGATACTCGGAGCGAGATTGAACACCGAGAGCGTCCAGTCCGCCAAGATCGCCCTTCGCAATAACTGATACTTATGAGACCCAACCTTAGCCGGATCCTTATCGTTGGAACGCAGTGTCCCACCTCTGCGCCAAACTCGCTGCAACTGCTGGTTAGTCACAGTGTGTGCCAAACCAAACTCTGTCCGTCTGCGCGCGCGGCAGCACGCAGCGTGGGAGCTCTGGGCCGCGCCCAGGCAGGCAGCACGCTGGTCGCCACCGTCATCATTTCGGCCCTCATCGGCACCGTTCTGTGCAGTTATCTGGCGCTGATCGCCAACCGCAACCAGGTGGCCATGCGCGCCCTGGCTTGGAACACTGCCATGCCCGTTCTGGAAGCCGGCATCGAGGAAGCCTTGACCCATTTGAACAGGGACAGCAATAGCCCCACCGCCAACTACTGGACTGCCGACCAGGTCAACGGAAAAGCCGTTTATTGGAAATACCGCGCTTTGCCCGACGGCAGTTATTTCTATGTCACCAACTTCAATGTCGCTTCGCCTTCTCCCATCATTCAATCGGCCGGCTACGTCCGCTCGCCACTGAGTGACAACCAGTATATTTCCCGCGTCGTGCAAGTCACGGCAACCAACCCCCCTAGCCTCTTCGGCAGGGCCATTGCCGCCAACGGCACCGTCAGGCTCGCCGGTGGTTCCACCGTGGACGGCTATAACTCAACCAACGGACCCTACGATTTTTCAACCAATCGCAATGCCAGTGGCGGCATCGCGACCAATTCCAAGCAGGACAACGCCATCGACGTCGGCAGCGCCCACGTGTACGGAAAGGCTGTGACTGGCGCCGGGGGCAGCGTCTCTTATGCCGGCGGCTCGGTTGGAGATTTGAACCAGACCTTTGGAATTGAAGATGGGTGGACAGGTGACGATATGAATGTTTCCTTCCAAACCAATTCACCGCCGGCCGGAACGCCATTCAAACCGCAAACAACTCAGGTCGGGATCTCCAACATCACCTACCTGACTGCCAGCAGTTCAACTTATATCTACCAAACTGACAGCTTCGTCAGCAACGACAAAACCCGGCCGATGATCGTCACTGGCAACTGCACGCTGTGGGTGACCGGCAACTTCGCAGTCTTGGGCAGCGGCTACGTTTACATTGCACCCGGGGCCAGCCTGAATCTCTACGTCGCGGGCATGGCCAGTATTTCCGGTGGCGGCGTGGTCAACGGGACCGGCTCGCCTGCCAACTTCTCCTACTTCGGACTGTCGAGCAACACCGTGTTGAATTACAACGGCAGCGCTGATTTTGTCGGCACGATCAATGCCCCGCAGGCTAATTTTACCATCGGCGGGAGCGTCTCCGTCTATGGCGCCATCATCTGCAACACCTTCAACAGCGGCGGCGGCGCCAGCGTTCACTATGACCAGGCCCTCAACGGCGGCGGCAAATTTATGGTGAATTCCTGGAGAGAGTTATGAGCGCCGCCCCGTTTCAGCTGGCGTACTTCGGCCGGCAGCCCGAGCGAACCGACAAACAAAAGAAAAACCTGGCAATCCTGATTTGCGTGCAAAATCGCACGCCGTTCGAACTTGGACCTGACTGTCGCCGTTGAACGGTTGCCGGTATTTGGAATGTCAACCCCGCCCGGGCTCACTGAAATCACCGGTGAACCGGGGCTGGCTCAGGATCCACTCGGCAGCCGCCGCCAAATCATCCACAATCACCGCCGCGCCCAGTTTTTCGGGCGACTTACTCTCCCATGCAGCTCCATAGCCGGTGCGGACGAGCAGGCACTGTTTGAGTCCGGCATTCCAGCCGCATTCCAGATCCGTCAGTTTGTCGCCGATCATGTAGCTCTGGGCCAAGTCGAGTCCGAACTGGTCGCGGGCATCGAAGAGAAATTGCGGTGATGGCTTGCGTCCGCGGCTGGGGGCCTCGGGAGCTTCGGGAGCCACGTAGATTGCTTCAAAGCGTACGGCTGCCTGTCCAAATTCATGCACCAGGCGCTGGTTCGCTCTCTCGACATCGGCCAGGGTAAAATAGCCGCGGCCCACGCCCGACTGATTGGAAACGATGAACAAGTTGAAACCAGAGTCCTGCAATCGCTTCAAGGCGGCGGTTGCGCCGGGAAAAATCACGACATCTTCCGCACAATGCAGGAATTCTCTCTCCTCAATGATAGTTCCATCGCGATCCAGGAAAACAGCTCGGTCCACGCGCAAAGAGAGTTAATGCTGGAGCCGGAAAAACGTCGCTCGGCCAGTAATCGGATTGGTGTAAGGGCTGGTTGCGCCGGGCACGTTCGTGTAGAGCCCGGTAGCCGCAGGAGCGGCCTGCAAGGCGAAAGAGGCGTTGGGCCAGCTCAGGACAACATTGTTGCCGGCGCGTTTGAGGTCCAAAGGAACCGGGGTCACCGTGCCGAGGGTGTAGCCAAACACGTTGACCAAATCGAAACGTATGGTGCCGGCTGTGGTATATGAACTGACGGTTACAACATAGTTGTCGTTGGCATTACCAATGGCTGTCGCCTCAAACTCAGGCACGATACGGAAGGCGAAGTTAGGGTTGTCGTTCACGGCGGAGATGCCAGACAGATCGGCGGAATAGAACACAAAGCTGTTGTTGGTTGCATTCATGACAATGACCGATCCATCAGTGAAGTTCAGACCATCGGCGCTGTATTGCAGCCGGGCGTACCTGCTGGCGGAATCGCTATGGCGTTCTTCCCAGGTCAGAAGAATATCCTGGTAACCCACGGTGCTAACGTCGAACTCTACGCCCCTGAGTTTGTTGCTCGTGCCCTGAGGGGCGTAAGTCGTGGTGTTCCAACCGCTATTAGCGGCGCCCGGAGGCCCAGCCGAGTCGGACATGGAGCCGCCGCTGAATGCTGCGGAAGTGCCACCCACCAGGAAGGCTGCGCCCGTGCCGCTGGACGCAGCAGGCGCAGTGGCGGCAAGGCTGTTGGTGGCGTTAAAGTCCCAGCGGGCCAAGTGTATCGATGGCGTTGGGAACAGGGTCAGAGTTGCCGCCTCGCTGGTGAGGCCCCCTGCGGCATTTGTGACAGCGACGAAGTAATTTCCCTGGTTGACCGTCTGCACGTTAGTGAGGTACAGGGAGTTGCCAGTCGCCGCACCGATGTCGGCGTTATTAAATCTCCATTGATAGCGAAGAGGCGTTGTGCCCAGCGCGGCCACAGAGAAGTGAGCGCTATCACCGGCCAGGTTCGTGCGGCTGGCGGGTTGAGTAGCAATGAAGGGGTCGTTGACGGCCAGCAACGCATTCGAGCTAATGACACAGCCGTAACCATTGGTCACTGCCACCGTGTAGTTTGCCGCATCTGCCTCCAGCACGTTGGTAATTGTCAGCATCGAAGAACTGGAGCCAAGCACCTTGTTGCCGTCAGAGAGGTCGAGGTCGTTGCGCCTCCATTGAAAGGTCAGCGGTTGCGCGCCGGAGGCAGTCACACTGAAAGTTGCGGTCGTGGTCGCGTTGTTAGTGCGGCTCTGCGGCTGGGTGCTAATCGAAGGCGGGTTGGTGCTGGGCACATAGGGACCGTAGGTCAGGACAAAATTATCGATTCCGATCGTGTCCCGACTACCACTCCCGCTGGTTGGCGCAAGCGCCACTATGCGGACCCAGACCGTTTGGTTCTGGTTGTCCAAAGCTGTGCCAAACGACAAGCTCCTGGGAGTGGCGCCAAAAGTTGCCGGGTCGCTGTAGGCGCCGACGGCGGTGAAGTTGGTCGGGCTGTCGCCGAGTCCATAATCCACCGTCCAGGTGGTCGAGCGCGTTTGAACGCTTAGCATGTCGAAATCCAGGTTGAGTTGGAAATTGGCGAGCCCGAGGGTATGTTGAATCTGGAGAACAAATGCGGCCCCAGGATCGCCGAATGAACTGGTTTGTCGGATCCCCAGGCATCTGTTGGTGGTGGCGGATTGAATGCCGACGGTCTCCATTCCTGTGAAGGCTGTGCCATCGTTGCTGGTGGTGCAGGCATAATTGGCAAACTCGCCCGCTGTGGCGCCCCAACTGGTGGAGGCAGAGTTAAACGCAGTGGGGGTTCCCAAACTGGCCACGGTGGCGTTGGTCCTGACCGACCATCCGGCCGGCAGGGCCGAGCCAAGGCCGTCAAAAGCCTGAATATAGCTGATACCCGACAGTGTAACTTGGGCCATCGCTGGTCGGACGATCAAAGCCACCGCCACAGCCGACATTGCGGAATAGAGGCGCCCGCCTGTGTTCATCATGGAGGGGAGCTTTTCCAGTCCCGTTCTTGTTAGCTCAACTCGTCCGAAACGGCAAGGACATTTGGCCAAGACCCAATTGCCACAGGCGCAACAAGTTACAACCTAAACTGCCGTCCTGGGGCCCATGTGGAAAACCGTCCCTCCCAGGTCGTCGCTTGCCCCAACGCTCATCCACGGCGGCTGACGCCGCTGTAACCAATTTGCTCGACTCCCGTCTTTTCCTGGTGTAACAAGCAATCAACTCGCCCAACCCGGTGTTGATGCGGCGGGTCAAAACCAAAACAAAACGGAGAACGAATGAAAAGAATCAATGCTAGTTTAGTTGCAGTCATGGTGGTCGGCGGCCTGGTGGCCTGCAGCAGCCTCGCCACGGCGCAGGAAGCCAAGCCAGGTGGCAAACGCGGCCCGGGCCCCTCGGTCGAGCAGCGTATGGACCGGTTGACCGAACAACTCAAGCTGACCGACGAACAGAAGCCAAAAGTCAAAGCGGTCCTTGAAGAGGAAACCAAGAAAATGCAGGACCTTCGAGGCGACACCAGCGTGTCTCGAGAAGACCGGATGGAAAAAATGCAATCCATCCAGAAGGAAACTGGGGCAAAACTCAAGGGCATTCTCACCCCGGAACAGTATGAGAAGTATGAGAAGCTGCCGGTCGGACGCCGGCGCGGCCCTCCGTCGGAGAAAAAGAGCGAGGACACGAAGAAAGAGTGATGTTATCGGCTAGATCGCAGACGACAGGGACGGCGTTGAGCCGTCCCTGATTTTTTGGCTCAACGCTTCAACTAGCTCAGCCAACTACCACCGCAGACTCGCCGGGAAATATTCCCGGATCAACTCATCATAGAATGGGCGTAATTCTGTAAGATTCGGACGCGCGTGGCTCTTGGTGTAAAGGTCATAAGGATTGAAAGCCCGCACCCATTTGAACATCTCCCGGTCCTGCTCGTTCATCAAAAAGGTGTATTCTCCATCACGATGCGCGGGGTAAAACGAGTGATATCGAATCATGTGTAGCGCCTCAGGCGGCAGATAATCCTTCACCACATGAAAAAGATACTCGTCATGGCCCCACGACATCCGGACGTTGTCCAGGCCGCAGTGCTCCCCGTAAACACCCAACCGCGTCTGATAGGCGGCTTGCCGGCTGTCCGGGTTGTCCTCAAAAAACTGGTGAAAGACAATCCGCTCCGACCAGGCGCAGCCCACCGGGAAGGTGTCGCCCACGACGGCCCACTGCGGTTCGCCATACAGACAAAGAATCTTCCCCAGGTCATGAATCAGCCCTGCCAGGATGAACCAACGCGGCTGGCCGTCCCGGCGGATTTGCTCTGCTGTCTGCAGCAAGTGGTCCAGTTGTGAAAGGTCCGTATCCGGGTCGCTATCGTCCACCAGAGTATTGAGGTACTCCAGCGCCTCCCACACGCCCATCTGCCGCCGGTTGAGCGAAAGGAACTCTTTCCTCTTGCCCTGTCCGAACTCGTAGGTTTGGTAGCGGTGATTCAGCCGATAAAACTCGCGCACCGACGGCCGGGCAGCCGTCTCATAATTCCGAAACGCTTCTTTCTTCTTTTCGGGATTGGCCGCCTCAAAAGTTTTGGCCGAGGATCGAGTTTCAGGTTCAGGGTAGCGTTGCTTGAGGAACTCTTCCCATTCTTCAAGGCCAGTCAATGGATTGTTGCAATCGTTCATAAGCTTCCAATGAACAACTATCTACCCTGAACCAGCCCTTTGGCAAATGCTGAAATGCTGAAAAGCTGAAAAGCTGAAAAGCTAAGTAGGCCGGAAGGTTTTAGCATTTTAGCATTTCAGCGTTTCAGCGTTTCAGCGTTTGAGAGGAAGGGGTTTCGCGTCTTCAGGCTTTACCACCGCGATCACCAAACCGTCAGGTTTGAGATATTTTTGCGCCACGGTTTTGATTTGATCGAGTGTGACGGCTTCGAAGAGCGCGTCCTCGGCATCGGTGTGGGCATAACCCAGGCCGTAAAGTTCATCGAGGGCGGTGGCCATGGCGAAACTGCCGAGGTCCTGGCGGGCGATTTTCTTCTGGCCAATGACTTTGGCCTTGGCGCGGTTGAGTTCCTCCGGGGTCAGACCGTCGGTGCGCAACAGATCGGCTTCGTTGAGCAGCTCTTGTTCGACCAAATCCGCCTTCTCCGGCGTGGTCCCGGCATAAAAGGCGAAATATCCTGGAGCCAAGCCAACGAAATTCTGCGCGCCAACGTAATAGGCCAAACCCAACTTCTCGCGGATGCGCAGGAACAGGCGCGAGCCGAGATCACTGCAGGCTTCTTGCAAGAGTTCCAACGGATAACGGTCGGCATCGTGCAAGGTGGCGCCTTGGAAGCCGACGAGCAAGACGGCCTGTTTCTTGTCGCGGGTTTCATTGACGCGCTTTATTGAGTCCAAAGGCGGTGGGGAAAAAGCTGAAAAGCTGAAAGGCTGAAAAGCTGAGGGTGCGGGGCTCCAACGGCTGAAAGCGCTGTCTGCCGCAGCCCGTGCAGCGTCTGTCTTGACGTCGCCGTAAATGGCCATTACACAGTTGTTAGGCCGGGCCAGTTTTTCGTGAAAGCCCTTCAAATCGGCGGCTTGGATTCTCTGCACGCTGGCCTCGGTGCCGAGCGCGTCCAGTCCGTAGCCGGCGTTGCCGAAAAGGGCCCGGCGCATGGCCCGAGAGGCGCTCTGGAGCAGTTCGTCCTTTTGCGCGCGGATAGCGGCCAACTGGACCTGGCGTTCGCGTTCCAGAGCCGAGGCAGGAAAGGTTGGGTTCAAGAGAACGTCCGCCAGCAAGTCCAACCCGATGGAGAAATCGCCGCTCAGGACTTCGGCGTTGACGCCGAAGCTGTTGTTCCCGCCGAAGCTGTCCATGCTGCCACCGATCGACTCAATTTCTTTGGCAATGTCCTCGCCGGAGCGCTTGCTGGTGCCTTTGAGCAGCAACTTGCCGGTGAGTTGGGTCAAACCGTTGTTGTCCTCGGTTTCAGCCAGCACACCACCCGTGAACACAGTGCGAAACTCAACAAACGGAAGCCGATGATCTTCTTTGAGGAGCAGCCGCAGGCCGTTGGCCAGTTCGAACTTCTGAATCGGATGGTCGCTTGAGGTCTCGGCTGCGAGGGATGGCGGAGGGGCCGCGCCCGCCGGCAGCAGCGCGTAGAGTGTGCGGTTTTCTGCCGTCAGATATTGACGGGCGACGCGTTGCAGGTCTGCGGGGTTGAGCTTCCTAACGGCGGCCAGATAACGCTCTGAGAAATTCAGGTCGCTGGCCGCCAGCCAGTTGGCGCCGAGGTCTTGTGCCTGCCCTTCCATGGTTTTGCGGATCGAGAGGGTGGCGGAGACGAATTGTTTGACGGCTTTACCGAGTTCCTCGGCGGCGACGGGCGAGCTCTTCATCTGTTCGATCTCCGCCAGGATGGCCTCACGCGCGCCGACAAACTTGTCGGAGTCAACCATTGCGCTGACGCCGAACAAACCGGGATTGCCAGGACGGTAAGTCCACGCATCCACCGAATTGACCAATCCCTTTTGCTCCCGCACGCGCTGATAAAGCCGCGAGCTGCGGCCATTGCCCAACAACACGGCAAGCACGTCGAGGATCGGCACATCCGGATGGCGCAGTTCAGGGATGTGCCAGGCGAAATGGAGATGACCGAGTTCAATTGGCGCTTCTTCGATGATCTCGCGCGGCGCGGTTTGCCTGGGTTCCTCCGGCAGCACCACGGGTGGGAGCGCCTTGGCTTTGGTCCTGGCGTAAGCCGCCCCAATCTGGGCCAGGACCTCCTGGGACTTCACGTCACCGACGACGACGTAGAAGAGGTTGTTGGGCGCGTATTTTTCGCGGTAGTAAGCGACAATGTCTTCCTGTTTCAACTCGTTGAAGATGTCGGGGTAGCCGATAACCGTGAAACGGTAAGGGCTCCGGGTGTAAGCGGTTTCGAACAGGCGACGGCCGGAACGGCGGCCAGGCTCGTCCAGGTTCATGTCCATCTCGCGGAGGATGACCTGCTTTTCCTTGGCCATCTCATCGGTCGGCAAAGTCGCGTTCTGCATGATGTCGCACAAGATGTCAACAGCGACTTCGGCGCCGGTGTTGGGCACATCAATATGATACACCGTGTGGTCGAAGGAAGTGTAGGCGTTCATATAACCGCCCGCCTCCTGGACTTCCTGGTCAATGCGGCTGCCCGGGCGGGTGGTGGTGCCTTTGAAGAGCATGTGTTCGAGGACGTGCGACATCCCGGCCCCCAGCCAGCGCCCCTCGTGGATGCTGCCGGCCATGCACCAGGCCTGCGCGGAGACGACCGGCGCGCTGTGGTCTTCGCGCACGATGACGGTCAAGCCGTTCTCCAGCGTGGTCAATTTCACGCCGGGCGGGATGGCGGGGAGGCTGTTCTGAGCGAGGGATTGATGATTCTGCCTGACGCGCATTTTAGCGGTGGCTTTGGTCTGTGGCCTGGGCCGGAGGATGCGCGGTCCGATACGCTTTTACAGCCCAACCGGTCAGCAGCAAGCCCAGCACGATGCAAAGAACCAGTTGTTCCTGTTTGGTCAAGCGGTTCACGCACCAGAATGATAAAGTTAAGGGACACCGTTCACAATGCCAGAGTTGCCAGGAGTCGCCGGGAGCATCGAGAGCATCTCCCGTAGGCAGCCGAAGCTTTTCCTCAGGCATTAGGCGATTCGCAAGCGGGGCAATTCCGACAAGTAACCAGCGGGGAGCCAGGCGCAGCGCAAACACGTTTGGGTATCTGATCCGATGAAAGAAATGAAGAAAAACGACCTAAACTATGGGTTGACCCCTTTTTCTGCCTCGTTGAGAATCAGCAGAAGCCATCGGTCGCCAACTACAGTTAATATGACAGGTCGGGCAGCCGATGGTGCAT
>WNGQ01006645.1_pt1 | contig 11180 bp, 8 predicted proteins | sample 5407661 | NCBI WGS metagenome assembly WNGQ01 (sample SAMN13153382, study PRJNA577476) | soil metagenome | isolation source: 60 cm soil or saprolite under Garry oak tree replicate 2 | place: USA:California | collected 2016-06-15
CGAGCCTTGGCGACCTTCTCGGGTCGAAGGACCTCGACGCCGTCTACATTTCCACGACCAACGAACTGCACCGCGATCAGGCCTTCGCTGCCGCGACCGCCGGCAAGCATGTTCTCTGCGAGAAGCCGCTGGCGCTCAGTTTGGACGATGCGCGCGCCATGGTCGCCCGATGTCGCGAGCGCGGCGTCGTGATGGGAACGAACCATCATCTGCGCAATGCCGCGACACATCGGGCGATGCGTGAAGCGATCAAGACGGGCCGCATCGGCCGTCCGCTGTTCGCGCGCGTATTCCATGCCGTCTACCTGCCCCCGCATCTTCAGGGTTGGCGGATCGACCGGCCACAGGCGGGTGGCGGCGTCGTCCTCGACATCACCGTGCATGATGCCGACACCCTGCGGTTCGTGCTCGACGACGAGCCGGTCGCCGTGGCGGCGATGACGTCGCGCGGCGGTATGGGCCGCGAGGGTCTCGAAGACGGCGTGATGGGCGTGGTGCGCTTCGACAGCGGCCTGGTCGCTCAGTTTCACGACGCCTTCACGACCCGCTACGCCATGACCGGCTTCGAGGTGCATGGCGAGGACGGATCGCTGATCGGCAACGACTGCATGACCCAGGCGCCCAGGGGCGACGTCGTGCTGCGGACCAGGGACGGCGAGACGCGGCTCTCGATCGACCACGAAAATCTCTACGTGCGGTCGGTCCGCCTGTTCCAGGAGGCGGTGGCCGGGCGCGGTTCACCCTCCGCGACGGGTGAAGACGGGATCAAGTCGCTCAGCGTCGCGCTGTCGACGCTCGAGGCTGCGCAAACCGGTCGCGAGACCGCCATTGATCTGAGAGTCTGAACCACATGGCAAGAACCAGGGTCCTGACCGCTGCCGAGGCAGCCCATCTGATCCCCGATGGCGCCATCGTGACCGTTTCCTCGTCGTCCGCGCTGGGCTGCCCCGACGCGATGCTGGCCGCGATCGGCGCGAGGTTCGACGCGGAGGGCCATCCGCGCAACCTGACCACGCTGCATCCGATCGCCGCCGGCGACATGTGGGGCGTCAAGGGCATCGACCACATCGCAAAACCTGGGTGCCTCGCGAAGGTTCTTGCCGGCTCCTATCCCTCCGGCCCCTCCTCCGCGGAACCGCCCGCGATATGGAAGTTGATCTCGGGCGACGCGATCCCCGCTTACAACGTGCCGTCAGGCATTCTGTTCGACATGCATCGCGAGGCGGCGGCGAAACGGCCGGGCGTCCTGACCAAGGTCGGCATGGACACCTACGTGGACGCCAGGCGCGAAGGCTGCGCCATGAACGCCAAGGCCGCCGCCGAGCCGATCGTGAGCCGGGTGAATTTCGCAGGCGAGGACTGGCTGTTCTTCCCGGCCATCATTCCCCACGTCGCGATCATTCGCGCCACCACGGCGGACGAGCGCGGCAACCTCTCTTACGAGCACGAGGGCGGCATTCTCGGCCCGCTCGATCAGGCGCTGAGCGTGCGCAACAATGGCGGCCTCGTGATCGCCCAGGTCAAGCGGCTTGCGGCCGCCGGCACCTTGCGGCCGCACGACGTCGTCGTGCCCGGCGTCCTCGTCGACGTCGTCGTGGTCGCGCCTGACCAGCTGCAGACCACGCACACCCCCTACGAGCCCGCCATTTCCGGAGAGATCTTCCGGCCGATTGCGTCGTTCGAGACCCCGAAGTTCGACGTCGGCAAGATCGTCGCGCGGCGCGTGGCGATGGAGCTTCGCGACGGCGACGCGGTCAATATCGGCTTTGGCATTTCGGCGAACGTGCCGCGCATTCTCATCGAGGAAGGCCGACACGGCGCGGTGACCTGGGTCATCGAACAGGGCGCGATCGGGGGCGTTCCGTTGCTCGACTTCCAGTTCGGCTGCGCCGCCAATGCCGAGGCCATCGTGCAGTCGCCGCATCAATTCACGTATTTCCAGGGCGGCGGCTTCGACATGTCGCTGCTTTCGTTCCTGCAGATCGACCGTTTTGGCTCGGTCAACGTCTCGAAGCTCGGCGTGCGCCCGCACGTGACCGCAGGCGCCGGCGGCTTCGTCGACATCACCGCGCGCGCCAAGCGCATCGTCTTTTCCGGTTACTTCACCGCCGGCGCAGGTCTCGAAATCGCCGACGGTGCCCTGAAAATCACCAGGGAAGGACGCGTGAGGAAGCTCGTCAATGAGGTCGAGCAGGTGACGTTCTCCGGCGCCCGCGCCGTCGCGCAGGGCCAGGAGATCCTCTACGTCACCGAGCGCTGCGTGCTGCGACTTGAACGCGACGGCGTGAGCGTCGTCGAGATCGCGCCCGGCGCCGATTTGCAAGCCGACGTGCTGGCGCAGGCAGAGTTCCCGCTGCGGATAGCGAACGATCTGAAGACGATGCCGGCGGCGCTTTTCCGCCCCGAACAATTCGGCCTTGAACTTCGGAGGGCGATCAGTTGAGTCCCTTTGTTGAGCTGACATTCCGCGGGCCAATCGCCCATCTCGCGCTCAGCCGCCCCGACAAGCTCAATGCGCTCGACCGCGACATGATCGATGCGCTCGCCGAGGCTGCGCGCGCCATCGAAGCCTCTCGCGAGACACGGGCCGCCATCCTGTCCGGCAACGGCAAGGCGTTTTGCGCCGGCGGCGATATTGCGGCCTGGAGCGGCCTGCCGCCGCTCGAGATGTGGCGCGACTGGACCCGTGCGGGCCATCGCGCTTTCGAGGCGTTGGCGCGCTTGCGCGTGCCCTTGATCGCCGCGCTGACCGGCCACGCCTTCGGCGGAGGGCTGGAGCTTGCAGCGGTCGCCGATATCCGTATTGCCGAGAGCGGGATCAGGCTCGGGCTCCCTGAGTCGGGGCTTGGCATGGCCCCCGGCTGGTCCGGGACGCAGCGCCTGGTGCGTCGCTTCGGCGCCTCCGTCGTGCGCCGGATGGCGCTCGCAGGGTGTATTTTCACGGCAGAAGAAGGCCGCGACCTCGGCCTCGTCGACGAGGTGACCGCGACAGGCGAAGCGCTGGCGCGCGCCGAAACTTTGGCGGCCGACATTGCCACGCGCGGCCCGGTCGCCGTACAGATTGTCAAGGCCATGATCAACGCGGCCGAAGGTGAGGACAGTGACGCAACCATCGAGGGGCTTGCCGGCGCGCTCACCGCCATGACCGAGGATCTGGCCGAAGGCGTCGCGGCCTTCCAGGCCAAGCGCACGCCCCGTTTCGTTGGACGCTAGAAGAGGATATCGATGCCACGCCGGCCCCCTGAGCGGGTACCAGTCACGAAACGCAACGACAATGGAAATTCAGGAGCCTCTCGAACAGGCTCCTCGAACGGTGCCGGACCGTTTCCGGCAAAAAACAAACAAACGGGAAGGAAACGCGTATGAAGTTCCGTAGATTGCTGGCCTCGACGGCCCTCGCCGCCACGACGATCGGCTTGGTAGCGCCGGCCCAAGCGGCCGACGTCAAGGAAGTGCAGATGCTGCATTGGTGGACCTCGGGCGGCGAGGCCGCGGCGCTCGACGTCATCAAGCAGGGCGTCGCAAAGCAGGGATTCGCCTGGAAAGACGTGCCGGTCGCCGGCGGCGGCGGCGGCGCGGCGATGACCACGCTGAAGGCCAATGTCGCGGCGGGCAATCCGCCGACGGCCTCACAGATCCTCGGCTATTATGCCATCGAGTACGCCGAACAAGGCTCGCTCGCCGACATCTCGACGCTTGCGCAGAAGGAGAACTGGGACAAGCTGATTCCGACGGCACTGCAGAAATTCGCCAAGAAGGACGGCAAGTGGGACGCAGTTCCGGTCAACATTCATTCCGTCAACTGGATCTGGCTGAACAAGGCCGTCATGGAGAAGATCGGCGGAACGGAGCCGAAGACCTTCGATGAGTTTGTCGCACTGCTCGACAAGGCCAAGAAAGCCGGCGTCATTCCGCTCGCGCTCGGCGGCCAGCCCTGGCAGGAAGCGACGATGTTCGACTCGATCGTGGCGTCGACCGGCGGCACCGACTTCTACAAGAAGGCGTTCATCGACCTCGACGAGGGCGCGCTGAAGTCGGACACGATGAAGAAGGCCTTCGACAACCTTGGCAAGCTGCGTGACTACGTCGATCCAAACTACGCCGGACGCGACTGGAACCTCGCCACCGCCATGGTGATCAAGGGCGACGCGCTGGTGCAGGTGATGGGCGACTGGGCCAAGGGCGAATTTGCGGCGGCCAAGAAGGAGGCGGGCAAGGACTACCTGTGCTACCGCTTCCCGGGCACGGACGGCTCGGTGTTCTACAACAGCGACATGTTCGCCTTCTTCAAGGTTCCCGCTGACCGGCAGGCCGCGCAACTCGCGCTCGCGGAGGTGACGATAAGCCCCGAAGTCCAATCGGCGTTCAACGTCATCAAAGGCTCGGTGCCGGCGCGGCTCGACGTCTCCGACGCCGCCTTCGACATGTGCGGCAAGAAGGGCATCGCCGACGTCAAGGCCGCCAACACAAAGGGCACGTTCTATGGCTCGCTGGCCCAGAACTATGCCCAGGCCCCAGCCATTGCCACGGCGTACTACGATGTCGTGACGAAGTTCATGCACGGCGGGATCAAATCGTCGGATATCGCGGTGACTGAGCTCGTCAAGGCGATCAACGCTGCGAAGTAAGGTTCGACTTCCCCTCTCCCGTTTCCATCTGTCGTGAAACGGGAGAGCTCTGGCCCTCGAACTTGACGTGAAGCCATCTCCACGCCTTGTGCCGTCGCCGCCTAAACTCGTTGCCCAACACGACGGATGCCCGGCTTCCCGGAGGATATTCATGACCGCGATGACCGAACTGACCGCGATCACCGAACGCCGGCCCGGCCCTTCCCTGCGCGGGAAGTTTCAGGACTGGCTGCCGCGGCTCGTGCTCGCGCCGTCGTTCCTGCTCGTGCTGGTTTTCGTCTATGGCTTCAACCTTTGGACCCTGTTTCTGTCGTTCACGAATTCGAAGGCATTCCCGAGCACCAACCTCATCGGGTTCACCAATTACCTGAGACTCTGGGACTGGACCTTCGAGACCGATCCGCCGTCGAACTGGTACACGGCACTCGTCAACATGGGCCTGTTCGGCGGGCTCTATATCTTCTTCTGCCTCTTCCTTGGTCTCGCGCTGGCAATCCTGCTCGACCAGAAGATCCGCGGGGAAGGAATCTTGCGGCCGATCTATCTCTACCCGCTCGCGCTGTCTTTCATCGTGACCGGCACGGCCTGGAAATTGTTTCTCGACCCGCGCATCGGCCTCGAAAAGGCGGTGCACGATTGGGGCTGGACGAGCTTTCACTTTGATTGGGTCGTCAATCCGCCGATGATGATCTATTGCGTCGCCATCGCCGGCATCTGGCAAACCTCCGGCTTTGTCATGGCGATGTTTCTCGCCGGCCTGCGCGGCGTCGACGGCGAGATCCTCAAGGCCGCGCAGATCGACGGTGCCTCGGCCTACCAGACCTATCGCCGCATCGTCATTCCGATCATCCGCCCCGTCTTTTTCTCGGCGCTGATCGTGCTGGCGCACATGGCGATCAAGTCCTACGACCTCGTGCTGTCGGTCACCGGCAAGAATCCCGGCGGCGCGGCCGAACTGCCGTCGACCTTCATGTACTCGTACACGTTCACGCGCAACCAGATGGCGGTCGGCTCGACCAGCGCGGTGATCATGCTCATGACCATCGCAGCGATCATGGTCCCCTACATCTACTCGGAAACGAAGGAGAAGGGCCGATGAGCGCCGCCGATCTCGTCACGTCCGCACCCGGGCGCCGCGGGGCCAGCCATTCGCTGACGACCCGCATCGTCATCTACGGCCTGCTCATTCTGTTCGCCCTGGTCTATCTCGTGCCGCTCGTGGTCATGGTGATGACCTCGCTCAAGCCTCTCGACGAGGTCACCGGCGGCAACATGTTCGCGCTGCCGCAGCGTCTGACCTTCCAACCGTGGGCCAGCGCCTGGGACGAGGCCCGCATCGGCGTCTCCGAAACCCGCGGCATCCACGGCTACTTCCTCAATTCGGTCAAAATGGTCATACCGGCCGTGCTGATCTCGACGCTGCTCGGCGCGCTGAACGGCTACGTGCTGACCAAGTGGCGCTTCCCCGGCGATAAGCTCGTGTTCGGCATGATGCTGTTCGCCTGCTTCATCCCGTTCCAGTCGGTGATCATCCCGATGGCGGTGATCCTCGGGGCGCTTGGCCGGATCGGCGTCGAGCTCTACGACATGACCGGCTGGTCGTTCGGCCTCGGCAACGCCACGGTCAATCTGGTGATCGTCCACGTCGTCTACGGCCTCGGCTTCACCACGTTGTTTTTCCGCAATTACTACGAGACGTTCCCGAACGAGCTCGTCAAGGCGGCGATGATCGATGGCGCGAGCTTCTTTCAGACCTTCCGTCGTATCCTGCTGCCGAACTCGATGCCGATCTTCATCGTCACCGTCATCTACCAGTTCACCAACATCTGGAATGACTTCCTGTTCGGCTCGACCTTCGCCGCCGGCGATACGGCGCCGATGACGGTTGCGCTCAACAATCTCGTCAACACCTCGACCGGCGTCGTCGAATACAACGTCAACATGGCGGCCGCGATCATTGCCGCCGCGCCGACACTGCTCGTCTACGTCATTGCCGGGCGATATTTTGTCCGCGGCCTGATGGCCGGCGCCGTAAAGGGATGAAGACATGGCCACGCTGGAAATCAACGCGCTGCGCAAGCGCTTCGGCACGATCGAGGTCCTGAAGGGGATCGACATCACGCTCGAGAAGGGCGGCTTTCTCGTGCTCGTCGGTCCGTCGGGTTGCGGCAAGTCAACCCTTCTCAACACGATCGCGGGCCTGGAATCGATTTCTTCCGGAGAGATCCGCATCGGCGGCAACGTCGTCAACCACATGCACCCCTCCAAGCGCGACATCGCGATGGTGTTCCAGTCCTACGCGCTCTATCCGAACATGTCGGTTGCCGAGAACATGGGCTTCGGGATGGAAATGCGTGGCGTTCCGAAGCCGGAGCGTGACAAGGCGGTGGCGGCGGTCGCGACGACCCTGCAGATCGAACATCTGCTCGCGCGACGGCCGAGCCAGCTGTCCGGCGGCCAGCGGCAGCGCGTCGCGATGGGACGCGCGCTGGTCAGGCGGCCCAGCATCTTCCTGTTCGACGAGCCGCTTTCCAACCTCGATGCGAAGCTGCGCGTCGATATGCGGGTCGAGATCAAGCGTCTGCATCAGACCACCGGATCGACCATCGTCTACGTCACCCACGATCAGATCGAGGCGATGACGCTCGCGACCAAGATTGCGGTGCTCAAGAACGGAGAACTGCAGCAGGTCGGCAGCCCGAGCGAGATCTACGGTCAGCCCGCCAACACGTTCGTCGCGGATTTCATGGGCTCGCCGGCGATGAACCTGCTCGAAGCCACGGTCACGCTGGCAGACGGCACGCAGCGGGTCGTGATCGAGCGCACGGAAGGGCAGCCCATCGTGCTGCCCATACCCGCCAGCGTCGATGCGACCAAGCTGAAGGACGGTGCCAAGGTCATCTTCGGGATTCGCCCGGAGGCAGTGAACGACAGCGAGAGCATCGACCGCAATGCCAAATTGGTCGTCAAGTTCGACGCGACCGTGGAGATCGTCGAGCCAGCCGGCTCGGACACCTTCGTCGTCATCCACGCGGCCGGCAAGGAGTTGACCGCCCGGATGCGTGCCGACGCCGATGTTCGACCAGGGCAGAACCATACCTTCGCCTTCAACCTCGACAAGGCGATGCTGTTCGACCCGTCGACGACATGCCGGGTTTGACCGACCTATTGAAAGTGTTTTCCAGCGAAGTGGGTAGCGGTTCGCGTCAGGAAAACGCGCCAAAACGAAAAGTTGGAGCTTCCGTTCCGATTCGATCGGAACGGAATGGGCTCTAGCGCCACGAGTTGCGCATGCCACACCCGGAAACAGTCGACGTCCTTGTCATCGGATCGGGAATGGGTGGCGCGACCTTTGCCGCGGGGCTTGCGCCGTCGGGCGCGAGGATTCTGATCCTGGAGCGCGGCGAACGCCTCCTCGACAGCGACGCCGCGCGCGACGCGCACGCGATCTTCAAGCGCGGCGTGTTCCGTCCGCAGGAATTGTGGCTCGATGGAGCAGGACAAGCCTTCAATCCCGGCAACTATTATTTCGTCGGTGGAAACACGAAGCTCTACGGGGCGGTGCTCATCCGCTATCGCGCCGAGGACTTCGCCCCGGTCGCGCATCGGGACGGCACGACGCCGGGTTGGCCCTTGACCTATGATGAATTGGAGCCCTGGTACACGCGTGCCGAGCAGCTTTACAACGTGCGTGGCGCCCTGGGCTTCGACCACACCGAGCCTCACCATTCGGCGCCGTATCCGTTCGGCCCTGTCCCGGACGAGCCGGCGATCGCGGCGGCGCGTCAGCGCCTCAAACGCGCCGGCCTCAACCCGTTTCCGCTGCCGCTTGGCGTCGACGTCGACAAATGGCTGCTGCGCGCCAAGACGCCGTGGGATGCGTTCCCCGACGCCGGACACGGCAAGATGGATGCGGAGTCCTGCGGGATCGCTTGTGCGCTCGCCCACGACAATGTCGAACTGCGCGTCGGCGCGCGGGTCGAGCGGCTGATCGCCGAGCCGGACGGCAAGCGCATCGCCGGCGTCGAGGTCACCCACTCCGGTGCGCGCGCCATGATTCGCGCGAAGATCGTCGTGCTCGCGGCCGGCGCGGTCAATTCGGCCGCATTGCTGCTGCGCTCGTCGGAGGCGGGTCTCGCAAACCGGTCCGATGCGGTCGGCCGGCATTTCATGAATCACAACTCATCCGCCGTGCTCGCGATCGACCCCCGGTCGGTCAACGACGCGATCTATCAGAAGACGATCGGCATCAACGATTTCTATCTCGATGACGGGCACGGCGGGCCACCGCTCGGCAACATCCAGCTGCTCGGGCGCGTCACCGCCCCGATCCTGAAAGCCAACATGCCGCTGGCGCCCGAATGGGTACTTCGGCTCATGAGCCGCCATGCGATCGACTGGTACGCCATGAGCGAGGACCTGCCCAACCCCGCGAGCCGCGTGACCGTCGATGCCGCTCAGATCCGGCTCGACTGGAAGCGTTCGAACTGGACCACGCATCTGGCGCTCGTCGCGGCGTTCAAGGAACGGCTGCGCGCCGCCGGCTATCCGATCGTGCTGTCGAAGCCGTTCGACCGACGCACGCCGTCGCATCAATGCGGCACCGTGCGTATCGGCCGCGATCCCGCGACGTCGCCGCTCGATCCGTATTGCCGCGCCTACGATCACCCGAATCTGTTCGTTGTCGATGCGTCGTTCCTGCCGACCTCGGCCGCGGTCAATCCGTCGCTGACGATCGCAGCGCAGGCGTTGCGCGTCGCAGACCACGTCGCGAAGGCCGATCTTTGAAGGCATGGGAAACAAGATGACGGCTTACGACTACATCATCGTCGGCGGAGGCTCCGCCGGCTGCGTCCTCGCCAACCGCCTGAGCGCCGACCCGGCGATCAAGGTGCTGCTGCTCGAGGCCGGCGGCAGCGACTGGAATCCGCTGTTTGCCATGCCAGCCGGTTTCGCCAAGATGACCAAAGGCGTTGCCAGCTGGGGCTGGAGCACCGTTCCGCAACGCCATCTCAACGGCCGCGTCATCTGGTACACGCAGGCCAAGGTCATCGGTGGCGGCTCCTCGATCAACGCCCAACTCTATACCCGCGGCAACCGCAAGGATTACGACGCCTGGGCGACCGACGCAGGTTGCGACGGCTGGAGCTATCGCGAGGTCCTGCCCTACTTCGTCCGCAGCGAAGACAATCAGCGCCTCCTCAACGTCTATCACGGTTATGGCGGCCCGCTCGGCGTCTCCTATCCCGTCAACCCGCCGCCGATCAGCCACGCGTTCCTGCGCGCGGCGCAGGAAGCAGGCATTCCCTTCAATTTCGATTTCAACGGCGCCGTGCAGGACGGCATGGGCCACTATCAGCTCTCGACGCGAAACGCCGAGCGCTCCTCCGCATCGAGCGCCTTTCTCAAGCCGGTCCGCAGTCGCGCGAACCTGACCGTGCGCCTCAATACGCAGACGCTCAAGATTGACGTCGACAGAGGCCGGGCGGTCGGTGTGACGGTCGCGACCGGCAGCGTGACCGAAATGATCCGCGCCGATCGCGAGGTGATCTTGAGTTGCGGCGCCATCGGCTCACCACGACTCCTGCAGCTTTCCGGCGTCGGCCCGGCGGACGCGCTGACGCGCGTCGGTGTGCCGGTGGTGCACGACCTTCCCGGCATCGGCAGCAATCTGCAGGACCATCTCGACCTCTACGCCATTTGCGAGTGCACCGGCGACCATACCTATGACCGCGTGGTGCAGCCGCATCGCACGGTCTGGGCAGGTATTCAGTACCTTTTGTTCAAGACGGGCCCGGTGACGTCGACGCTGTTCGAGACTGGCGGCTTCTGGTACGCCGACAAGGACGCGCGTTCTCCCGACATCCAGTTTCATCTCGGACTCGGCTCCGGGATCGAGGCTGGCGTCGCACAGATGAAGCATCCGGGAGTCACGCTCAATTCCGCATTCTTGCGTCCGCGGTCAAGAGGCACCGTACGGCTCGCCAGCGCCGATCCGAAAGCCGCTCCGCTGATTGATCCCAACTACTGGGACGACCCGTATGATCGCGCCTGTGCGATCAAAGGCCTGCGGCTCGCGCGCGACATCCTGCGACAGCCGGCGCTGAAACCGTTTGTCCTCGCCGAGCGACTGCCCGGCGACAATTTCAACTCCGACGACGAACTCGCCGAATTCGCCTATCGCTCGTGCAAGACGGACCATCACCCTGTCGGCACTTGCGCGATGGGCGGCGGGCCGAACGCGGTCGTGACACCAGATCTGAAACTGCGTGGGATCGAAGGGCTACGTGTCGTCGACGCATCCGTCATGCCGTTCGTTCCCTCCTGCAACACCAACGCGCCGACGATCATGGTGGCGGAAAAGGCGTCCGACATGATCCTCGGCCAGCGGGCGCTACCTCCAGCTGTAGTCTAGCAAGATCAATAAAATCATAAGTCTTCGAGGCGGCACCATGAATGCCGCACGCGACGGCCGTCCTCGGTGAACGCGAAAAAGCAACCACCGCCGGCTGGTTGGTCATGGGTTCGATCGATCGCAAACCCGGAATAATG
>WNGQ01014456.1_pt1 | contig 11179 bp, 9 predicted proteins | sample 5407661 | NCBI WGS metagenome assembly WNGQ01 (sample SAMN13153382, study PRJNA577476) | soil metagenome | isolation source: 60 cm soil or saprolite under Garry oak tree replicate 2 | place: USA:California | collected 2016-06-15
GCCGAGACGCTACCGCGCTATGGCATGGAGGTGACGCTGGTTGATCAGCGCGACACGCAGGACTTCGCCGCCGCCATACGGCCAAACACCAGGATTGTATACACCGAGACGCCGACCAATCCGACGATGGATATCACCGATCTGCGTGCCAGCGCCGAGATCGCGCACGATGCGGGCGCGCTGGCGATTACTGATAACACCTTTGCCTCAGCCTACAATCAGCAGCCACTGGCACTTGGATATGATCTGGTTGCACATAGCGCAACCAAGTATCTCAACGGGCATGCCGATGTGACAGCGGGTGCGCTCATGGGTTCTCAGGCGCTGATCGATCGCGCCTGGGAGTACGCACGCGTTCATGGTCCAGTGCTACATCCTTTCGAGGCATGGCTGCTTCGACGAGGCTTACAGACGTACACGCTACGCATGGCGATACATAACCAGAACGCACTGGCAGTGGCGCAATTTCTGGAGCATCATCCCACAGTGGAGCGCGTGTATTATCCGGGGCTGCCATCACATCCACAGAATGAGCTGGCGAGCAAGCAGATGACGGGCGGCTTCGGCGGCATGCTCTCCTTCGAGCTAAAGGGGGGATACGATGCCGCTTACCAGGCCATCAAACAGGTGCAACTCTGCGTGCTGGCAGTGAGCCTGGGAGGTGTGGAAACGCTGATCACGCACCCGGCCTCGATGATTCACGCTCATCAAACAGATGAAGAGCGCACAGCAGCCGGTATCTCTGCAGGACTGCTGCGGCTCTCGGTTGGGATCGAGCAGGTAGAAGACATTATCGATGATCTCGATCAAGCGTTGAGTTAGACAGTATCCATCACCTGCTGCCTACTTGTAGCCACCATAGACGGCGTGACCGGCGCGCATCCAATAGCAATCGACCTGAGAAAAACGAGCCTCACGCAGCCAGAGCAACTGGTCGCTAATTAGGGAAGGTTGATCAAACGTCTGGCCCGTTCCGTAGTCGTAGGTGAAGTAGTTCCATTGCAGTTGCTGGAACTGCTCGAAGCCGCTCAGGTCTCCTTTGATGGCCAGGCTTTGCGCGCGGGTTATCTCTTCATATTGTCGCGCAAAGAGATTTGCGATGCGCTGCGTGGCTGGTTCGATGATATCGGCTAGCAGCAGCGCGCCACCGGGTTCGAGGTGCCCTGCCATATCTTTGAATAGCTGCTGCTTCTGCTCACCTGAGAGATGGTGGACGCAGAGCGACGAAAGCACGCAGCGCAATGGTTGGGGCAGGATCGTGCGCCATTCTAAGCTAGCTATCTCAAAAGGTCGTACTTCAAGCCTCTCCTTGAAGCGTTTGACGCGCCGAAGCGTCCGTTCGCGCATAAGCGGCGAGCCATCAAGGGCGACATAGTGACAGCGCGGGAAGCGTTCCATTACCGCCTCGGCCAACAGCCCTTCCCCCGAGGCCAGTTCAACGATGGTAAACTGTTCATCGCGTTCCGCTGGTATCAAATCCAGCAGGGTCGCCGTCTGTTCCACTCGTCCCGGTACGAATATTTCCGCGAGATCAATGAAGGTTGCCGAATTCTCCTCACTCCACTGATTCGTTGCTGGTGCTGTATCACTCACCGGTGCATCTCCTTTCCAGTTAGAACAAGTACACGTCGAGTCACCTATTAGAATATCACTTCTGGCCTGCCCTATAGGCCCGTCCCTACCACGCACCCATCCCCCCGAACAACTCGTATAACATCAGATAAACATTGATGCTGCAATAAGCGTCAAGTGAGGCAAGAAGATCAGCAATGGCAAACACTACAGACGGGCGAGCACGGCCTCCTAAAGATCGACCCTACCACCAGCGGAGGTCTCCGCTGGTGGTAGGGTCGATCTTTAGGAGGCCGTGCTCACTGCTCTCTCCGCCGGCTCTCGCCTCCCATGTTTCCTTGGCCCCAGTTGGGTGGCAATTTAGTTAGCAGCCTTCCTCGGCTCTGCATCCAATATATCCTGCTTAGCACTATTCATGCGTTCAAGGGCCTGCTGCTCACCTGTTGTCGAGATAGAGAAGTCATAGTGTACATGGGTGAGTATCTCTGAAGATAAACTGCGCTTGTGCGTGCACAATCAGTATAACCAGGAAAGACGAGTTGCACCTGTGAAGAAGCTAAAATGGAACTGAAAGTGGTTGTGGAATAACAAGAGAAGCAGACGACACACAAATGTATCATCTGCTTCTTCAGGATGGGGTACATCATCCCGCAACGAAAGGAATATATATAGCTTAGTTGGTAACGGTAATAAAGAGCGTGGTGTTACCAGGTATTTCGTGACTGAGGAAGGCTTCGATGTAGCAGATGCGATTGCCCTGTGTGTATCTGAGCCACTGACCACCGTGTGGTCCGCGTGCGCTTTCATGCACGAGGGTCCAGCCATAGTTGGTCATATTGTCATGGTAGAAATCAACAACGCTGCCGGGCTGCGTGTCGGTGACGGTATATTTCCATTGATTGGCAAACTCCCCATCGCTCCTGACACGGACGACATACAGTTGGTTAGACTGATCTGGCAGCGGAACATTACGTGGAGCTACGGTTGCCGAGATGGTTGCGGCGTGGGCCTGAGCGGATTGTCCAACGCCAAAGAGCAGCAAAGTGCAGAGCAGGCTCGCGCCAAGCATAGAGAGCAGCAGAGATTTACGTGAGAAAAGACGCATAGTATTTTACTCGCTTTCCAAGAATATGCTAGAGAAGTTGCTGATCCATATCTCAATACAGATCGTCGATACATAGGTAGTGTATGCCCCAAAACTCATGGTTCTCTTTAGAGAAGGTCAAGATTTGCTCAAGCTTTACAGCGGCCATTACAATAGTTTTGCCTGATACAGAAGAAGATCGCGGCTCCAAAAATAGAAGCATATCTGCATTAATATAACGTAAAAATGTGCAAGGGAGGGGCTGAGGAATAATAGGCAATGCATTTCTCTATTTGACAGAAGAAACATTTGCTGTTAAGCTATGGCTCAATAGAAGCGTTTAATTCCATCCCTGAGGGAGTTGCAACCATGCTTCACGCACGTACCTGGCGTGAACTTCTAGGCCGAAACATCGAGTCTCCCCACGAGCGACAGCGTATCGCTATGGAGCTAGGAGTGAATCCTGTTACATTGACGCGCTGGGTCAAGGGCGAGTCCAATCCACGTCCCCATCACCTTCAACGCCTCCCAACTTTACTCCCCCGCGATCAAGCCGAACTGCGGGCTTCCATTGAAGAAGAATTTTCCTCCATCGCTCACACCCCACAAGGCAGGCGACAAGAGGACGCACTCTCGACAATCCCAACCGAGTTCTACTCGCGCGTCCTGCACACGCTCGCCATTACACCCTCGGCACTGCTCTTTCGATCGCTGTGTGATCTCATTTTGCAACAGATTCTTGAGCATCTTGACCCACGGAGGCTGGGGCTTGCTGCGATTGTGGCCTCCTGCATGCCTCCCTCACACGGAAACCAGGTACATAGTTTACGAGAACACGTGGCGCGAGGAACATCGCCCTGGGACGGCACATTGGAAGCGCGAGCCATTCTCCTGGGGTCAGAATCACTAGCAGGATACGCAGTGACCACAGGACATGTAGTGGTCAATCCGCGCCTGAGCGAGAAAGCCAGTCCGTTCGCTGGCTACCGCGGCGAGTGGGAGGAGAGCGCAGCAGCGGCTCCTATTATGCGCAAGGGCGAGATTGCAGGCTGTTTCCTGCTCTCCAGCACACAACCAAACTATTTTCAACCTGCTCACCTGGTCCTGGTTGAACAGTATGCAGAATTGTTAGAACTGGTCTTTGAGGCGAGCGACTATTACCATCCAGGCCGCATTAACCTCTGGCCATTACCAGAAGCCCCTATACAACACGCTGCTCTCACCGGGTTTCGGCAGCGTGTTGTGCATATAATGATCCAAGCAGCTCAGCAGCAACAGTCCCTGACACTGACTGAGGCGGAACGCATTGTATGGCAACAGTTGGAAGCCGAGTTCTTTTCGCTGCCAGGTAGAGACAGCGAGTCGTAAAATAACGGAAGCTTTGCCCAGTTCTCAGGAAGAGAACATATAAATGATCCCTAAGAGGTCAAACGGAAATGCACTAAGGAAGGAATAGTGACCATGACTACTGAACCCGATTCCTCAGAGAGAGACAACCTTTATTTCAACGATCCTGAAAGCGGTGCTGAAATGGCCCGCTTGATGGATCAAGACCGCCTTATTACTAAGGGTATGGGCGGATTGTTCCCAGAACGCGATGATGAGTTAGCGGGTATTGGACGGATTCTTGATATTGGCTGTGGTCCCGGCGGCTGGGCTATGGAAGTCGCCTTCGCCTATCCCGATATCGAAGTCGTAGGCTTCGACGTTAGCCAGGTGATGATTGGCTATGCCAACGCGCAAGCCAGGGTAAGAGGACTCAAGAATGTGAGTTTCAATGTAATGGATGCCCAACAACCATTAGACTTTCCCGACAACTCCTTTGACCTGGTCAACGCCCGCTTCATTGCCTTCCTCGGCCCGACTGTCTGGCCGAAACTCATGCAGGAGTGCAAGCGAATCACGAAGGCAGGAGGAGAGCTTCGCCTGACCGAGAGTGAATGGACGATGACCAACAGTCCATCCCACGAGCAAATGTATGGGATGTTTTATCGCGCCATGAAGCAGGTCGGGCAAAGCTATTCTCCCGACGGGCGCATTTACGATATCACTCCGATGTTGGGTGGCTTTCTTCGCCAGATGGGCTGCCGCAACATCCAGCACAAGGCGCACGCGATCGATTTCTCAATTGGCACGCCGGATTATGAGGGCTTCCGCCGCGATTGGATGGTATTCGCCAAGTTAATCCAGCCCTTCCTGATCAATCAAGGTATGACTACCCAGAAAGAGATGGATCGCATGTATAATCAAATTGAGCTAGATATGCTCCAGGACGATTATCGCGGCTTGATGTATATTCTCACCGTTTGGGGCGAAGTGGTCAAGTGACAACTGAGCGTGTGGGGCAAGACATTCTGAGAGAACTCGCTAGAGAAGAGAAAAACACCTGGGCGCTGCCTTGTTATTATAACGTCAGGCGTTTTTCTCTTGAGTGGTCTACTGCTGTGGAGATAGTGGAGGCGGTGTCCGATTGTTGGTCAAGAGAGCAATGATCGTGTCGAGCTTCTGATCTGCTACCTCCTGGCGACCACCAATCACTTCAAGACGACTCTTCACTTCGCGAATATCTAGCTCGTGCGCCTCCACAATACCTCGTGTCACTGTGGCATAATGGTCACTTGCGTCAAACTTCTCTCTGATCTCAATCATCCAATGATCAAGCTGCCGCTCCAGCCGACTAAATTGAGCCTCCAGAGTATCAAAGCGCAGATCCTGCGCATCGAAACGCGCCTCCATCCGCTCCATCCGCTGCTCTTGCATATCGAAACGTGCTTCTATACGCTTCTCCTGCGCATCGAAATGCGCTCCTATCCACTTTTCTTGCGTATCAAAGCGCGCTTCTATCCGCTTCTCCTGATCGTCAAAGCGGATTCCCATTTGCTTCTCTTGCTCGTCGATACGCGCATTGATACTTGCAACCTGGGTTCCCAGGCGAGCTTCCTGCTCATCAAAACGCGCATTGATAGCCCGGAATTGCAGTGTAAGTACACTCGTCAATCCCTCCACCCTTTGATGCGTGTCAGTAATGAGTTGCTTCATCTGCTGAAAGTCCTGCTCTCGTTCAGAGAGACGCCTTCGCTGCTCGGCCACCTGTTGATGCAGTATACTAATCCGCTCATCAAGCTGCCTTACATTGGCAATCTGCTCTATTCTCATAACAGAAAGAGCACGTTCTAGTGCTTCAAGCCGCTCTTCTATTGTCAACACACCACCTCCCTTCATCTCCTCCACAGAGTATAGCATACTCCTTCGTGAATTTTAAAGTAACGTATTCTATTATTACTATTACGTAATAATAGTTGATCTACTCAGTTTTCGGTTGTGCCTGCAACACGGCTACATCACTGGCAAGCATAAGAGCGTTGAAGCTGGCCACGTCCGTCTCGATGAGCGTTTGCAGGGCTTGCAATTGCGTATCGATGCGAGCTGAGAGATCATCGAAGAGGGCGTACACCTGGCGCGTTGGGGCGGCATCGGCGCTGGAGACGACGCCGACCAGCGCGGCAAGTTTGGCATTGAGCTTTGCCGGGTGATTGAGGGTATCTTGTCGCGTCTTTGCCTTGACCTGGATTAGCTCTTCTTCGATGGCTGTCAGCCCTGTTATAAGCGCCTGTGCCGCCTGAGAGATGGCCTCGTGCTGCGCATGGTCTTGCATATGCCGTAACCAGTTCTCAACCTGCGTACGGAGGTCTCTGAGCATCGTGATAGCATTGTGGATCTCTGATAGCTTGTCACGGATGCGCAGGCGCAACGCGCATTGCGCATCGAGATCCTCCTGGGTCGCAGTCACGCGCGGATCTTTACGCACTTCGAACCGCTGGGTATAGGTCTGTTCACCCACAGTGAGTTGTACCTGATAAGTGCCCGGAGCAACAATCGGTCCAAAGAGCACGCCTTCGCCGCCCACAAAGCCGTCCACGTTGGCCGCGCCAGGGTAGCGCATATCCCACACGAAGCGGTTCAGTCCAGCTTCTTTGGGCACAAAACGCTCCTGCTTCTCTTTCTCCTGCGCACCGAGCGCCTTCTCAGACGCGGGTAATTGTTCCTGTTTTTCCTCGCTAGTGAGGGTTTTGATCTCCTGGCCCTGGACATCAAGAAATGTCAGCTTGATCGTCTCCGCAGGCTTCTCTTTGAGGTAATAGTAGACGATCACGCCATCGGGCGGATTTTGTCCTGCATTGAGATTGATCGTGGCTGTCTCGCCATTGGCCTTCTTTACGCGACGAGCGGTAATGGTGGAGACGCCTGTCTGGCGATAGAAGCCGCCGCTATCCGGTATCTGCGAGAAGCCTCCCACGGTCATATAGCGAATCACAGGGCGCGAGGGGAAGAGATGGGCATATTCGCTCTGCACGTCGGCGGTGATCTGACGCAAGGGAGTGATATCGTCAAGCACCCAGAAGGCGCGTCCATGTGTTGCGACGATAAGATCATCATCTTTGACCGCTATATCGTGAATAGGCACGACAGGCAGATTGAGACGCAGTGATTGCCAGTGCGCACCGTCATCGAAGGAGACGTGGATTGCGGTCTCTGTGCCGACGAAGAGCAAGCCACGGCGCTGGGGAACCTCGCGGATGACACGGGTGAAATCGTCGGCGCGCAGGCCAGCGGTGATCTGAGGTCTGCCCGTAGTCGTTGGTTTTCCACAGATAGGGGCGGAAATCATCCATCTTATAACAGGTGGCAGCGACATACGCGGTTGCGGGATCGTGTGGTGATGGTTCGATAGTGCTGATCAGCGCCCATTCTGGCAGGGATTCAGGGGTGATATTCTGCCAACTTTCACCATGATCACGAGAGATGTGAATCAGGCCATCGTCCGAGCCTGCCCAGAACAGGCCGGGCTGCAAAGGTGATTCGGCAAAGGCGAAGATCGTACAATAGTATTCTGCGCCGGTATTATCGCCGGAGATCGTTCCGCCCGAAGCGCCCAGTTTGCTCTCATCGTTGCGGGTGAGATCGGGACTGATCGCCTGCCAGCTAGCGCCTTCATCGGTGGAGCGAAAGACCAGGTTACCAGTGATATAGAGCGTATTGGGATCGTGGGGCGAGAGCAGGATGGGAGCGGTCCACTGAAAACGATACTTCTGATCCTTCGCGCCCCAGCCTGAAGCCAGTTCCGGCCACACACTGATATCACGCGACTGGCGAGAACGATGATCGTAGCGCGTGATATAGCCCTGGTAGTTTCCGGCAAAGACGATATTGGGATCATCGGGGCGTACCGCGATATAGCCGCTCTCACCACCGCCGATGGCATGCCAATCGATCTGTGTGATGCCCGCAAGAGAGGAGCGATTAGGCAGGCTGATGGAGGTGTTATCCTGCTGAGAGCCGTAGATGCGATAGGGCACCTGCGTATCGGTCGTGACGTGATAGAACTCGACCGTGGGCTGATTATACGCTATCGACCAACTCGCGCTGCCATCGAACGAGATACAGGCACCACCATCATTGCCCTCGATCATGCGTCGAGGATTGTGCGGATCGATCCATAGGTCGTGATTGTCGGCATGAGGCGTGGGGACAGTAAAAAACGTGTGGCCGCCATCGAGCGATTTCCACGCTTGCACATTGAGTATCCAGAGCGTGTTAGCATCCTGTGGATCGGCGATGATATGCATATAGTACCAGGCACGAGCGCGTAAGCCGCGCTCCTCGCTCAGGCGCAGCCAGGTTTCCCCGCCATCATCGGAGCGAAAAAGCGCCCCATCCTGCGCCTCGACAAGCGCCCACACGCGACCCTCTTGCGCGGGAGAGGCAGCGATACCCATCTTGCCAAGCGTACCAGCAGGCAGACCCGTATTGTGCGAGATATCCGTCCAGGTGTCACCACCATCGCTCGACTTTAGCATAGCACTGCCCTCGCCGCCGCTGCTCAGCGTATGGGGCAGGCGTACAGCCTCCCAGAAGGTAGCATAGAGGACACGGGGATTGTGGGGGTCCATCGTGAGATCGATAGCCCCGGCCCTCTCGCCGCGAAACAGGATATGCTCCCAGGCCCTGCCACCATCCTTTGAGCGATAGATACCACGTTCGGGATTGGGACCATGCGCGTGTCCGAGAGCCGCAACGTAGACGATATCAGGATCGTGGGGATGGATACGCACCTTTGCAATATTGCGCGTCTGCTCCAGGCCAAGATGCATCCAGGTCTTGCCTTTGTCGGTAGATTTGTAGATACCATCTCCATGAGAGACATTGCCGCGAATGGTTGCCTCACCCATGCCTGCACAGAGCACATTGGGGTCCGATGTGGCGACCGCAAGAGCGCCGACCGAGGCACGCGCAAAGAAACCATCAGAGACGTTTTCCCAGATCAGCCCGCCATTGGTCGTCTTCCATACTCCACCGCCTGTCGAGCCAAAGTAAAACACCTGCTCGTCCAGCGGATCTGCCGCCACCGCTACCACACGACCGCCGCGATATGGACCGATAGAGCGCCACTCAAGGCCATGTAAAGTGTCGGGACGAATTGAAGTTTCGTTTGCATGGTTACTGTGGGACTGTTCAGTGAAATCTTGCTCATTTGTCATGAAGTGCCATACTCTCCCTAGAAATAATCACCAATGGCCAGCTACGCAAGTAGCTCACCCTGCATAACGGTTACGGCCTGACCGCTGAGGTAGACGTGGTTGCCAACTACGCGGACGTGCACAACACCGCCACGGGCAGAAGCCTGGAAAGCCTGCATCTCTTCTTTTCCCAGACGGGATGCCCAATAAGGAGCAAGGCAGCAGTGAGCGGAACCGGTGACAGGATCTTCAGGGACGCCTACCTGGGGAGCGAAGAAGCGCGAAACGAAATCATAGTCGGCAGAGCGGGCACGACTGGTCACCATCACTCCACGCGCTGGGACAGTGTTCAGCAGCGCGAGGTTGGGCTGTATAGAACGGACAATCTCTTCTGAGGATACCTCGACAAGATAGTCGAACCGACTCTTGCCGACATAGGTAGCCTCGACATTGAGGGCAGCGAGCAGACCTGGCGGGGGAGTTACCGCGCGTTCCACGGTGGCGGGGAAGTTCATCTCAATCCATGAATCATGGAGATTGGCAGTCAACAGGCCACTCAATGTATGAAAGCGGGCCTCCTGGGTTGGTGCCAGTTGACCGGTTTCCCACAGTACGTGTGCAGAGGCAAGCGTAGCATGACCACACAGTTCCACCTCGACGGCGGGAGTAAACCAGCGCAGATTATAGCCATCCCGTTGAGGCAGGAGGAATGCCGTTTCAGAGAGGTTCATCTCACGAGCAACGTCTTGCAGCCAGCGATCGTCCTGTGGCTCAGTAAGCATGCATACAGCGGCGGGATTGCCCGCGAAGGGTGTGTTTGTAAAGGCATCAACCTGGACAATGCTGTGTTTCATCCTACACCTCTCCTAATTGTACCATCCTTTAATGGCTATCACTGGTCAACGGAGGCGAAGTAGGATATATTCGACAGAAGAATTTCAGTACCCTCAAGCGGGTCGAGGAAAGGCATACACCCCAGACGCCCCCTGTGAGGAAAGTATATCTACTAAACCCTAAATGGTCAAGTGGAAATGCAATAAGGATAATGTCTATGCAACGTATCTGTGTGTTTACGGGATCAAAGCTAGGAAATCGTGAAGAGTATCAGCAGATAGCACATCAATTAGGACGAGAGTTAGTAGAGCGAGGGTTAGGACTGGTATATGGAGGGGCCAGTGTAGGATTGATGGGAGTGGTAGCAGACGCCGTGCTAGCACAAGGTGGGGAAGTCATCGGTGTGATTCCACGCAACCTCTTTAAAAACGAGGTGGCACACCCTCATCTGAGCGAATTGTACGAAGTGGGGAGTATGCACGAGCGAAAGGCAAAAATGGCGGACCTGGCGGACGGCTTCATTGCCCTGCCTGGAGGCTTTGGCACTTTCGATGAACTGTTCGAGATTATCACCTGGGCACAGATTGGCATTCATACAAAACCAGTGGGCTTGCTTGATGTAGGGGACTACTTCGCACCACTGCAAACGCTTATCGCACACGCCGTACAGGAAGGCTTTATTTCTGCATTCCATGCCAGACTGCTTTTACATGACGACAACACGGCCAGATTACTAGATGCATTTGCAACCTACCAACCAATGGATTATCAATCTAAATGGACAGATCCGCCTCCAGCGAGGTGAGAAGATAAAAGAGACAAATTTTACCTCGACGGGCTAGAAAGCCCCTGCCCTTTTAGGCATGGGGATGAAGAGCCGTTCCTTTTGGTGGCGCGATGGGGGCCACTTGATATGTGTTCTACTTTGCGCTACAATTCGGATATGCGTAAAACCTTCAAGTACAGAATATATCCAACGAAGAAGCAGCTTCACAAACTCACTGGGATACTCAATGAGTGTCGTTGGCTCTATAATCATTTGTTGGATATGCGCAAAACCTCCTTTGAGCAGGAGGGCAAAAGCCTCTCGTTGTATGGACAGCAAGAAACCTTTTCCCTGCTTAAAATCGAACGTCCCACGCTCAAAGGGGTACATTCTCAAGTCTTGCAG
>WNGQ01030099.1_pt1 | contig 11177 bp, 14 predicted proteins | sample 5407661 | NCBI WGS metagenome assembly WNGQ01 (sample SAMN13153382, study PRJNA577476) | soil metagenome | isolation source: 60 cm soil or saprolite under Garry oak tree replicate 2 | place: USA:California | collected 2016-06-15
CGCTGGAGAAACAGACATTCTCTGGGTAGAAAAACCTTGTTTTACGTGTAGAAAAGAAGAAATAGGGCAAGCTCAGCCTCAGTTATATGGCACATCGTACTTTTTCGTCAGGAAAACACCGAGAGGCCCAATGGGCGACGGGAGCGCTATGATCGGCACGATCGACGCGACAAAGGCTTCTTGCGCTTGGGGCGGCTGTAAGTGTTAGACATGGCGCGCTCCACGCGCCACTCGTGCCTATGGAACTGTTTGCTCTTCCATCGTAAACCTGGTGGATGGACGTTCTCCCTCCGCTTTTAAAATGTGTCGGGGAGAGAGGGGGGGTATCGGCCCACGGAGGCCTCGCCGAAACCGACAGGTGGGCCGGACGAACTGAAAAGAATCGAACGTCTCCTGCACGAGGTGGGCCAGCTCACTCAAGGGTATCGCCGCATGCAGCTTGAACATCAACGTCTCCCGCACTGATCCGCCAGGTTCAGCCTCGCCCTGCTTAGTTCAGAGATGACAATTCCCATGCTTCTACCTTTTCTCTCTGCTTTTTTCACGGCCACCCTTCTTCCGCGCCTGCTCTCAGCCAATCCACCTTTCGCTGACCGTGCGAAACATCGGCACGACAAAGTAATTGTCTGCGTTTCTGGTGGCAAGGACAGTGTGGTTGCACTTCTAGCCGCTCTGGCCATCTACGGTCGAGAACGTGTGGTCGCGCACCACTGCCTTGTGGAAGAGGATTGGGAGGGGACCGTTGAATACATTCAGGGCCTGTGTGCAGCCCTCGGCGTACCCCTCTCTATCAGCCAGGCCCGCTACTACGGCTATGAATGCCTCGACTGTGGTCATCGCTACCTCCGCCAGGCCGAGATCCAGGTCTGCACCAAGTGTAAGTCGACGAACGGTCGGCTCGTCAAGATCGTGTCTAACCTGCTCGATTTGGTCGAGTGGCGGCAGAAATGGCCTGACAAGCGGGTTCGTTACTGCACAGATTATCTAAAAATACAGGTTTTGAACCTGTGGGCCGACGAAAACAGGTACTGGCTCGGGGAGCACCCTCTCGTTGTAATCGGCGAGCGCTGGTCCGAATCGACGAGCCGGGCGGAGCTCCCCGAGGTTCGCAGGCGGCCCACCCGTGCCTACCTCACCGAGTTCCGTCCCGTTCTGGCGCTCAGGCGCATCGAGGTCTTCAGGATCATCAGGGAGGCTGGTCTCAGCCTCCACTACTGCTACGCACTTCAATGGAAGCGCCTCTTGCAGGAGGATCACAGGAAATGGCGGAATGAGGGGATCGTTCCGCGCATCTCGTATGAGGGGCAATGGGATGGCCTGGACCAAGTAGAGCTGCTCTCCAACGCGATCCTCGATCCCATCATTGAGCGGCTCATGTACGAGGTCGACGAAGAAGGGGGGCCGAGGATGAGTTGCGTTTTATGTGTCTTCAAATCGATCATAGCGCTGGCCACGTCGGCGAGCGTGAAGAGCGCACGCAGACACTTTGACCGCGCCGAGGGGATCGAGGCGACATCGGGACATTACATTAAGAAGAATCATCCCATCAAAGATATCGTCGCCTGCGTGCCTGATCAGGCTAATACTCAACCTGGTGCGAGGACAGTATCGCTGGAGGGCAAGGTACCTTGACGTTACAAAGAGTGTTCGTTGGTGCCGAGATCGATGGGAAGTTACGCTACCTGGCCAGACGAGTAGGACTCAAAGCCAATTTGCTCTGCCGCCTGGGATTATGCCTTTCATTTGAGGAGCCGGGCTACCCGATGGAATGCTGTATCGGGGAGAAGATGATGGTAATGGCAGGGAATTCAACCGGTATACGCTCCTTGGTGAATACGATCTCTTTTTCATGGCGCTTTTGAGGGAACGCCTGATCCTTGATGGGCTCGATCCGAATGACGAACGAGTGCTGGAAGACCAGTTCAAGGCACATCTTTGTAGCGGTGTCATCATGCTCTCCTCACGCCTCAAAGGACTAGAGGACCTGGCCGATCTCGTGATCGCGGCTATGGAGCATTGTATGAAGCATCTCGTTTCAGGGAAATGCTCCGATGATCTGGTGATCTTCCCGCCTGTGACCACGGCTCCCATCGAGGAAGAGGAGGATCGTCCTGCAGATCCTCCCGGAGACCACTCGCTCGCCATCCTCGCCCTGATGGAGACAGGTACGCCCTCTGATGGGGCAGCATGGTGGACGATTGATGCCTTGCCGAAGTTGGCCAGCTACCATGCTTCTATTCTGATCTATGCCCTCAAGGCACTCCGGCTCAAGCTCTCCAGGGCGCAGGACGTCCTCATGCTCGAACCCGCGTCTCTGAGGCTTCAGGAGGTTCGCCTCTTGCTCAGCACGCTGGAGCAGGTCATACGCAATAACGATGACCACTCGGCACCAGTATGGGCATAGACACTGGCATCAGTCACTAGAATCACTGAAGAAGGAACACCATATGGCACTCACTATAGATCAACCAGCAGCCTTCGTTTCCTCCCACCAGAGGGAGAGCGTCGAGAAGACGTATCACGAGAATCTCATTACCGACCTATTGCTCACCCGTGCGCTTCAAGCCATCCTCGACGTCACAGACGCCGACGGACGGATGCGGGCCAGGCAGATGCGTGAAAAAGCGGGCTTCACCCTCTGTGAGGCCATGCAGGTGCTGTGCTACCTGCACCGTCAGGGCGTCCTCCAAGAGGAAGTAGATGGGCGGCGCGTCGTGAACCGCTCATTGGCCCTCGACTACTTATCGATTCTCTTGCCTCCAGAGGAAGCACTCACAAAGGAAGAGCCAAAAGAGAAGCAGTCCTTCTCTCGGGCACAAATCGCCTGGGGCTGCATGCATGCCCGCGAGGACCGGCTCACCCCGATGCGGGTGGCTCGTCCGTCGCGCTGGACTATTGACCTGGCTCGGGCCCTCGGCCTCGTCTCCTCGGACACGGCGGGCGCTTTGCCCTTTCCCACCAGCCGAGCGAAGCGTTTATGTGACCTGATAACGGACATGAGAGAGGAGGAGCGTGCGGCCTACATCAGTTGGGCAGAGTCCCAACTCCCGGCAGACGAGAGAGCCGGAGCTGGCGATAGCGTTGGATGACGGAACTGAGGGGTCCAAAAGGAATAGACAGGCGAGAGACGAGAGAACGAATGCAGCAGAAAGGAGTCTCCCCGATGATCAGTCCCGCTCTCCAGGAAGAAATAACAGCAGCGGTGTGTCCTGACGCCTTTGCTCAGGCTCACATGACGATGGGCGTCGTTGGCATCGAACCGACCAGGCGAGAACACTGGCGGGTCTGGGTGTATGCACCAGGCGAGGTGCGGCTCCGGCTGTTTCTGGTCATGCTTCGCAGCAACGCCGGGCACTGCTGGACGTTTGATGTGCAGTATGCCTTTGATGTCGCTGCTATACATGCGCTGCTCGAGTGGCGCGGAGTGCCACTCGAGAGAGAAGTCTGCCGACTCGTCTGTGACTATGGGCGATGGATCGGGATGCCTTCTTTCCGCATAGGCGAGGTTTCGGTACCCTTTCACCCGCTCTTTGAGACCACTGATCGTCTCTGGTCTATTCAGGCAGCCTTTGAGGATCGGGACCAGGACACGCCGGTGGAACGGCCTCCCACACTCGCCTGGCTACACGATGGGGTGATCTACCTAGCGTGTGGGTGGAGTCCGCTCCTGGAGACGGTCCTTTTCACATAGCGTACCCTCTTCACACCGCTCTACAGATATCGCGAGACTCGGCGCTCATTCCAGCGCCACAAGACAGGACGTGGTATCCAGCCCACGCCGAGAAGACCGGAGGACGGTCGCATGCTCATCGGAAAGATCGTCGGATCGACCTCGCACGTCAATTATAACGGCCAAGTATTCACTGCTCAAGAAATCGAGGTGGCTCCTCGCCCTGCGGACTTTGCGCTGGGTCGTTTTGTGCGGATCAAGATCCGCGCCCTCTCGGTCACGGCTCCCAGCGGCACACATGAAGAGAGGCCTTCAGACGAGATCACCTCGTATGCCATCGGTGTTATCTACAACACCATGTTGCTCAATCTTGCTGCAACTGCTGGAGGGCCTCACCTCTCGAGCGCGGAGCAGGTCGAGATCTTCTCGCCCGATGCGCGCGCGTTCAGAATTACCCTGGTGTCTGTGCTGTTGCTCGGCATGATGAAGACGCGCCGCATGGCATCGGGAAGGCTCCACGCTTTCTCGCAGTCCCACGGCGTGCCTCCCTTCTCTCTGGAGATTGGCAGCGCCATCGAGACGATGCCGGAGGAGGAGGTGCAGGCCTTCCACCTCTTTGCTGATAAAGGCAGAAAGGCCGCCCCCTATTTGCACCTCGGCTATCTGCCACACATGCAAACTCAGCCCCACAGCTTGCTCCCCATGATCATTTTGCAGATCATCGAACAACTGGAGCGCCTCTTTCCCGCCCACCTCACGCTCCTCGCTATCATCAAGCGCAATTTTTCCTGGAAGCTCAAAATCGAAAGCGTCGGATAAGCCGCTTGTGCGGCGTATGGCACTATCCCAAACCGGCACACTCGCATTTCCGTCTGCTAACACCCTCACGCGTTCCCACAAAGAGAGAGGATATTCACCATGATTTTTGAACAGTGGCGAGCATGGCTCGCTACGCGTCGCATTGGTTCGCTGCTCCTTTTACCGGCGCACGAGCAGACACCTTCGCTCGAAGAAGAACTTGAGCTGGCATACCAGGATCTCGCCCTGCAACAGCAGGAAACCGAAAAGTATCGCGGCTTGTACGTTGAAGCGCAGGGCGACCTGCGCAGGATCAAACAGCGGTACTCCCTGTCTTCGACGATCTCTGGCGCGCCTTTCAAGAAAAGCCGGGTGATCTGACCGGCCATCCGTGGGTCACAGGAGTGGATCTCGTGGCCAGGCAGCTCACGACCTCGCTGGAAAAGCTCGGGGTGCTGTACGCTTACGGCGAGGTGGGACAGCCGTTTAACCCTCGATGGTACGAGGCCGTAGCGGTCGCGGTGCGCCCAGATCTCCAGGAAGGGACGATCGTAGAGGTCCACCAGCAAGGGTACGTCCTGGGGAAGCGCGTGCTGCGACCCGCGCGGGTCACTGTCTCGGCCCTCAAGAAGCCTGTTTCAACGCAGGTGCCATCATAAGGCGATCAACAATACAGAAAAGCTCGCCATCCTCTGTCGGGCGTAGCAGCGGCAGCCCCATCCGGCAAGGATTCTTGTATCGGGCCTGCTGCCCCTCTTCTCCCTCAGTTGATCGGTAGACTCGCGTTTGGAGCGATATCATGCGCATCGGAAAACAACAAGAGGAAGGTCTGTGCGAAAGCGTCACCATGGTGGCGCAAGATGGCCAGACAGTTCGCAGTAAACCTATGACCCTGGGCGAACTCCAGCACTTTCTCCAAGACATCCGGGGTCTCTATGAGCAGCTCGCCTGGAAGAGCTGCGAGTACTTCTACGCCAGGGCAGGCAACCTGGGCCGGTGGCAGCCTTTCGAGCAAGGAGGTAGGGGGGCCTGCGCCACAGCTAGAGGACATCGTCACTGATCTCGTGGCAAAAGCCCTCAGCATTCCCAGTACCGGTGCGAAAGGCTGGAAGCTCTGGCCCTGCTTTGGGCGCGCCCTCACCGCATAAAGATCTGTTCAACCTGCTGCTGGCGATGGAAACGACGGGAGCGCGAGCGCGCCTCGCTGCCGCTCGTCGTGTCATCCCCGTAAGCGGGCCTTTCCCAATTGTGATTCTAGAGGAGGACGTAGATGCGCCAAACAATTCCGCAAGGCGGCAGAGCCGACGCAGCTTCCCTGGAGGGTTTCACCAGGCGCTCGCTCGCCGACTACCTTGCCCCTCTCGATCTCTCAGAAGCTCAACTCGACACGATCGCGTCAATGATCTCAGTTCGCGGAGGGTGCGAAGTGTTCACAGCAGAACGGGCGGGCGCTCTGGGGGAAGCGGCCAGGCGCTCCTGCCTCGTCGACGGACCCCACCGCTCGATCGCGCTAGGGGACGGAAGAACACTTGCCACGTTCGTTGAGGGAAAGGAAGAACGGCTGATCTTCTTTCCCAGGCCAGGGCAGGCTGGCATCGTCACGTTTAGCGTAGAGGCGTGGGACGAGGATGCCTTATCGACGAGGCAGGCCACGCTCACGCGGGACGCGCAGTACCGCTACGCCCTCGATGGCCGGTGGGTGCAGGTACTTGTCTCGACCAGGGAACGGGTGCAGTGTGCGATCGTACAACGCGAGGCAGGCCGACCCGCCCGCGTCACCCTACAGACTGCGGTCTTCTGGCCGTTCGTTTTTGGGACCACCACCGACCCGCAGGCGCTCTTCCGGGCGCAGATCAGTGCTGCACACGCCGCAGCTCTCCTGGGTTTGAGCATGCTGACGGTGAGCAGGCGCATCGGCGAGGGGAAATTTCCGGCGGTGCGCTCCCGTTCAAAGTACCCGGGGATCGACCAAGCCGGCCTGGTCGAGTATATGGCTTACAGGCGGCAATTCCCACAGGGCCACCCCAACCTGCTACGTGTTGAGGCGTGGCAGCGGGAGTGGAGACACACCTATAGGGCAGGAGTGGTGGCCATGCTCTCGAGCGATAGCGCGGGCGGATCTCTCTGCCACGAGCCACAAGAAAGCATTCCGAGATGAGTGAGCCACAGATAATCCGCCACCCCTTCCGCATCGAGCAGGTGCCGCGGCGCGTCCTGCTCTTTGCTCCGCCGCTCTATGACGTGAGGTTTCCGTGGAGCGAGTGGCAACAGCCGGCCGGCCTCTTGCAGCTCGCCACGGCGTTACGACGTATGGGCTGCGACCTGCGCCTGGTCGACGCGCTCTCTAGTTCGCCAGGGGGAGCGCTGCCCAGGCGGCTCGTGCGCAAGTTCACGCGCGGGGAATATTCCGTCAATTACTGGCGATGGGGGCAACCCACCAAAGCACTCCAAAAGTCTCTCGACGATCTCAAGCAGGAAGGGTGGTATCCGGAGGACATCTACCTCCTGTCTGGTCTTGCCTGTCAGTGGCAGGGAAGCCACGAGGCAATCAGCCTGGCCAGACAGGTCTTTCCGGCTGCGCGCGTAGTGCTCTACGGAGACTACCCAACACTCGCGACAGAACACGCGCTCGCGACAAGTGGAGCCGACGTGCTCATCGAGGGACCAATCCAGGAGCTCGTGGGCCTCCCGCTCGATCTGTCTCTTTATACGATGCGCCCGCGTATCGCCCACCTATGTATCGGTGCTGCGGAGCGGCCCGTCGCAGACCTGCTTGACGAATTCCTGGTTCGGGTCGCGCCTGCATCGCGCAAAGAGCGGATCGGGCACGTTGTCTTGGCCGATCCTGACGCCTTTCGGCGCTTTCCGGTGCATATCAGGGCGCTCTGCCAGGCAGTGCTGGAGCGCAACCTTTCCATCTCACTGCACGCCTTCGGCGGTGTGCATCCCAGCGTGCTCACAGAGGATCCCGACCTGGCGGCATTGCTCTTGCGTACCGGATTCAAACAGCTCATCTTCACTGATGACCGCGCTATTCCATTCGCACCAGACGACTGGGAGATCTACCTCAATGAGCTGAACGAGGCCATCGCACGATGCTGTGAGGCGGGATATCGGCTGCGCACCGACGCGCTCGTCGCTTCCGCCTGCCTGGGTAGGCCGCAAGAGAACCTCATCCAGGTGGTAGGCAGGGTGGCTGAGTTGGCCCATGTGGCCGGGTCGATCATCCTGCTTCCCTATCAGCCCATCCCCGTAGAGAGCCCGACCGGACTTCCCTTAGAGGAAGCAAACGGGCGTCTTTACCAATTTGCCGAGGCCAATGGATGTAGTTACAAGGACTATCTTGACGTCATAGGCCTGGCAGCAATTCTTAACAGCAAATATCGCACAAAAACCTTCGACTTCCTCGGCGATAGTCTCATCGCGCATCTGGTGCGTCAGAGCCTGGTCACGGAAAGCTGGAGGCCACCCGCCACACCTGATCAGCCTGTTACCGTCGGCTACTTCGGGAAAGGCGGCAAGTGGGTGAAGCGGCCTCTATAGGAACGCGAGCCCTTGGCACCACACGTTCTTGCCTCCTTTTCGTAAGTCAGCCGGCGGCCAGCGCAACCAGCCTTGTGGGCTGTGCTGCGCGTTCTCCGCTTGTTCTCTTTATACGACACTTTTTGCCTCTTCCTGCTCACTTGAGCTGAGGCACTAGCATTCTCATGAGGTTTTCCTATGTCAACGACATCTTCTTCTAAAGTAGTTCGCTACGAGCGTCCCTCACTTGAAATAGAATTCGACCAGCAGGCGCTCACCGCCTCTGGATGCTGCCGCTACGCGCGGGTCGTCGTGCGGCTCTGTGGCATCCCCTTTCAGCAGCACGTCATGCTCACCATCATGTTTGAGAGGACGCGCAAGGTAAAGGATGGCGTCCCCCTCGATGACTATGAGGTGCATCCGGCCTCGTATTTCCTGGTACACAAAGACATCCCAGGCTATAACGAATATGCGGTCGAATTGCTGGCCAGGGCTCATAGTGAAGAGACAGGGACGATCAGAATCAAGATGGAATCCCAGGCCTACAATACACTGTCCGAGGCCGTCTTCTGCCTGGACAGCCGACGGCTTTTTATGCGAAATCTTTACCAAGTGATCAATTGACCAAAACAACTTTTGAAACGAAACGTGGTCCAGTTTATCATCGAAAAGTGGGCCACACGAAGCATAGAGAGACCAATCAAGCATTTTCTTCGGTTTGTATTTCCCCCTCCTTCCCTGCCTGTCGGTGCAGAGGCTTTCGAAAGCGATAAGAAGTTCCGACAAATTCCAGAATCGTTGCTCGATGAGTGAGCCGATCAAGCAGAGCAGCGGACATGCGCTCATCACCGGCCAGGACACTGCTCCATTCAGCAAAACGCAGGTTGGTTGTAATGATGAGCGCCACCCGCTCATAGAGGGCCGAGCAGAGCTGAAACAAGAGCTGGGCTCCGGTCGCGGTGAAAGGGATAAACCCCAACTCGTCCAAGACAATCAGCTCGTGCTTGCACAACCGAGTCATCAGACGGGACAACTGGTACTCCTGTTGGGCTTTAATCAGGTCGTTGACCAGCCCGGCGACATTATAGAAGCGCACCCGTCGCCCTTGTCGACAGGCGGCCAGGGCCAGTGCGCAGGCCACATGACTTTTTCCCAGCCCGGGATTACCCACCAGGATGACTGGCTCGCGGCTTTCGATATAGGCCCCAGCAGCCAGCTCCAGGATACGAGGCTTGGCAACGGAAGGGACACAACTCCAGTCAAACTCTGCCAGGTCCTTGAGGACGGGGAAGCGGGCTTCCCCGATCGCTCGTTCGATCCGCTGAGCTTCGCGGTGAGCCACTTCTTCTTGGGCCAGAGCCAGCAGATACCGTTCGTAACTCAGGTTGGTCCGTGCCGCTTCCTGAGCCAGCGATTGGTAAGACAGAGCAAAACGAGACAAGCGTAAGTCTTTGAGATAATTTTCCAGAAGCAATTCTTGTTTCATAGCTGAGCATACCTTTCGATCAACTGGTCGTAACAGTGCAAATCAAGAGGTTGGTTTCCCACCAAAGCCAGGTGGGGTCGGTCCGTGAGATCCAGCAGTGGCGCGGGATCCGCTTCCTGCCCAAGATGCTCCAAGCAATGCTTAACCCCATCAAAATGGACACAACCATAGGTGAGGGCTTGTTCCACTGCTTGCTCAATGTGAGGAGCCGGATACTGCTGGTGCAGCCGCAGCACCTGGATAAATTCTTTCACGCCTCGCCCCTCTGGCCATTGCTCACGCAACCGACGTAACAGGAGGTGGTAGGATGCAGGCCAATCCTGCCGCCATTGCCGCAAGGGTTTGGCATACTCCAGTGCTCCTGGGCGCTGTTCCAGCAAGAGCAGATAGTGCAGTGGATCAAACACATCTTGCTTTTGCCCAAAGCAGCGTTCATGACGAGCCAGCACCCCTTGGTTGGAAAGGATCTCAATATGAAATGGATAGGCTTTCAGGATCAACTCGCTTCTGGCCTGTTCGACGGGCACGGAGTAGCGATTGGTCTCATAGGTCACCTGGCTATACCCATTGAGATGAACTTGACGGGTCACACAACAGTCAAAAGGCCGCTTGGGCAGTGGACGCAAAAAGGGCTGCTCGATCTTCCAGGCTTGCCCAATGCTTATCGTTTGTCGATCCACCACCCGGACATCATCGCGCAGGCACTGCTCCAACACCTGCTGATTCAGTTCTTCGAAAGAGACTACACGCGGCATGGGCACGAGAAAATTTCTGCGACTAAACCCAACCGATCCCTCAACGCCTCCCTTCTCATGCCCTTGCGCAGGGGTACAGAAATGGGAGTCGAAGAGGTAGTGACTGCGGAAGGCAATGAACGCGCGCTGCTCTTCTCGAATGCGTCCCTGCACCAGCGGCTTGACGGCAGCAGACAGATTGTCATAACTCAGACGATGAGGAATGCCTCCGAAGAATTCGAAGGCGCGCACATGCCCATAGAAGAACGCTTCTTGCTTTTGAGCTGGAAAGGTCATGACAAACGTCCGGCGCGAGTAGGACAGATGCATCACGAAGACCTGCACCTTTTGCTGCACTCCTGCCAGAATCACCTGCGCTTCTCCCCAATCGACCTGAGCATCCTGCCCCGGCTCAAATTCGAGAGGCAGAAACGTGGCCGGTCGTTTATTGGCTTTGCGCCAGCGCACCGCATACATCTGCACTCCTGCTTCGCTGCCCCCATATCCTTCCGCCTGGATCACCTCAAACAGCTTGTGAGCGGTGTAGCGCTGTTTCTTGGGTAAGCGCTGATTCTCAGCAAGCAATGCCTCTAACCTGGCCTGATAGGGACCCAGGACCGGCGCCGAGCGCGGCTTGCTCATCGTGTAAGCAGGAGGCTGCTCCAAACTCAGGGATCGGCTCACCGTTTGTCTTGAGCAGCTCAGTTCGCGAGCGATTTGCCTTCCCGATTTCTCTTCCAGGTGGTACATCCGACGAATCTGTTCATATTGTTCCAAGGTGATCATCTCCTTGTCTCCTATCGTGCGTGATTAGAACATCCTTTCTTACACGATAGCAGATAACTCGTCCTTGGTAAACATTTCGCTTATAAATCTTCAGCGATGATGGCTCACCTTTAGTTTACAAGAAACAACCGTGCTTCCTCCAACACGATAAGATAGGCTGATGCATCAATCGTACCTGGAT
>WNGQ01037910.1_pt1 | contig 11177 bp, 6 predicted proteins | sample 5407661 | NCBI WGS metagenome assembly WNGQ01 (sample SAMN13153382, study PRJNA577476) | soil metagenome | isolation source: 60 cm soil or saprolite under Garry oak tree replicate 2 | place: USA:California | collected 2016-06-15
GCGGGCCGCACAACGCCTTTGGACGGCGCCGGCGTCGGCTTTTCGTTTTTCGGTTCCGCTTTCGACGAACGCCGGTCTTCCAGCGGCTGGCCGGCGATGAGCATCTTGATCTCAGCGGCATCCAGCGATTCGCGTTCAAGCAGCGCTTCTGCGATGCGAATCAGCGCCTCACGATTTTCCCTGAGAATCGTCTTCGCCCGCTCGTATCCGTCCATCACAAATTTTCGGACTTCATCATCGATGGCAACAGCCGTGTGCTCGCTGTAATCGCGATGCTGAGCGATCTCGCGTCCGAGGAAGATCTGCTCTTCCTGTTTTCCGAACGTCAGCGGTCCAAGTGAGGACATACCGAACTGGCAAACCATTTTTCGCGCAAGCTCGGTTGCCTGCTCGATGTCGTTCCCGGCGCCGGTCGTCATCGTCTCGAGGAACAACTCCTCGGCCAGACGGCCCCCCATCATGATCGCGAGCTGGCCTTCGAGGTACAGCCGGGGATACGTATGACGATCGTCCACAGGGAGCTGCTGCGTTACACCGAGGGCCATGCCGCGCGGGATGATCGTGACCTTGTGCAAAGGATCGGCTCCTTCGACCATGGATGCAACCATCGCGTGACCCGCCTCGTGATAGGCCGTCACGCGCTTTTCATGATCGCTGATGATCAGCGATTTGCGCGCGACGCCCATCAGGACTTTGTCCTTTGCGCTTTCAAAATCCTCGTGCGTGACCGTTTTCTGGTTCATCCGGGCAGCGTTCAACGCCGCTTCGTTCACCAGATTGGCGAGGTCGGCGCCCGAAAAGCCTGGCGTGCTTCTCGCGATCACAGAGATATCGACGTCTTCCGACAAAGGGATCTTCCGAACATGCACGGCAAGGATGCCTTCGCGGCCCTTCACATCGGGTCTGGCCACAACCACGCGCCGGTCAAAGCGGCCGGGGCGGAGCAGCGCCGGATCCAGGACGTCGGGCCGGTTGGTCGCCACAATCAGGATGACGCCTTCGTTGGATTCGAATCCGTCCATTTCCACAAGCAACTGGTTGAGGGTCTGCTCGCGCTCGTCATGTCCTCCGCCGAGGCCCGCTCCGCGATGACGCCCAACCGCATCGATTTCATCTATAAAGATGATGCAAGGCGCGTTTTTCTTTCCTTGTTCAAACAGGTCGCGAACCCGCGATGCGCCCACACCGACGAACATTTCCACGAAATCCGATCCACTGATCGAGAAAAACGGCACATTGGCTTCGCCCGCGATCGCTCTCGCCAGAAGCGTTTTTCCGGTCCCTGGGGGGCCGACGAGTAAGACGCCCTTTGGAATGCGTCCACCGAGCTTTTGAAATTTCTGCGGTTCTTTCAGAAAATCAATTATTTCCTGTAATTCCTCTTTAGCCTCGTCGACGCCGGCGACATCCTTAAATGTGACCTTCTTTTGATGTGCGGTCAGCAGCCGTGCCCGGCTCTTACCGAAAGAAAGCGCCTTGTTTCCGCCGCTCTGCATTTGGCGCATAAAGAAGATCCAGAAACCAATAATGAAGAGGAACGGCGCCCAGGAAACCAGGGCGGTCAACCACGGGCTCTGGCTGGGCTTCTCACCGGTGATTTGGACCTGTTTGTCGCGTAGCAGGTTGATCAGTTCCGGATAATCCATTGGTAGGACGGTCTTGAAGGTGTCGCCAGAGGCGAGCTTGCCCCGGACGTCCGAATCGGCAATTACCACTTCCTTGACATTTCCACGCTCGACCTCTTGCAGGAATTGGCTAAATGGGAGAGCCCGCTCGCGGGCGGTCGAGGTCTTCTGCACTACCTGGTAGAGCAGAACGGCCGTCAACAACAACGCAATCCAAAACAGAATCGTTTTTGCGGTCGAATTCAATTAAACCCCCTGTCCAAGGTTTGCTCTCCTTAGACTGTAACGCTCAGCAAATCTCTTGCCACCTGCGTGTTTACACGCTATTTCGGGTAGGCAATGCCTCGATCGCCACTAGTCTCTGGGAACGCGCGCCAGGAGCAAACTCGCGGGAAACGGGAAATGAGACTACCCAGACAAGCGTCGAATTCGCGACAACTACAGGCCAATTTGTTCGATGACTTCTCGGAATCCGGGCTCGTTGGAACAATTTTTTGAGCTTCCCAGCGGGCCAGCCCACCGGCCTGTAATAATCCCCCGGTTTCCAGTTCCTGATTCTAACACATGGCCCGATGGAATCCCCATCTACAAATACGCGCCGACTGCCGGTTTCGTTCGCTTCCTTTTCAACAATTTCTGCCCGGAACACCTTTCCTAGTTCTGGTATATGGACTTCGCCTGGAATTTTCAGCTCGTATTCGTAATCACTTAGAGGCGCGGCGCGCTGGCGGAAGACCAGGCGATCGAATTCCCTGGTCACGACAAGGCCTCTGGGGATCTCCACAAGCTTGCCGCTCTTTCCAAGATCCAGAAGGCGGCGGATTGCCTCGATATGTTCAAACGACACATCCCGGAGTTCTGAGCCGGCGCGCCGAAGCGCACTCCGAAGGATTCGTCGTATGAAACCAACCGGCCAGGACGTAAGCGCGTCGACTGGGATGACGACTTCGTCTTGTTCTGTTGTTCCCTTTTCACTCAGCCAGCGATCGGTGATGGAACGCATCCATGCATCCTCGTCCTCGAGAATTTCGAGCGTTTTCCCAAGCGTTTCGATCAAGTTCGGATTGAAACCGGCGGACAGCGTTGGAATGACGACACGCCGTAACCGGTTCCGAGCAAAACGGAGATCGAAGTTGGTCGAATCGGTGCGCCATGCCTGATTCCGATCTCTCAGATAGGACTCAATCTCGGTGCGGGTGGTTTCGATCAAGGGCCGGATTGTGTTTCCTGAAGCCGGGGCCATCGAAACCAAACCCTCCGAACCGGATCCTCTGAGTAGATTCATTATGAATGTTTCCACCCGATCATCCCGCGTGTGCGCCAGAGCAATCTTCGTGAATCCATACCGCCGGGTTAGCTCATTGAAATATTCTTTTCGAGCGCGTCTCCCTGCCGCTTCGATATTTCCCTCAATTAAGGAAACCCGCTTCGCGAAATATCCCACGCCCAATCGTTCCGCCAACTCTCTGGTGAACGACTCATCATTATCTGCCGCAACGCCCCGCAATCCGTGATGGACGTGCGCCACTGCGATTTCATGCGACACGCCGGCGAGCACGCGATCGCGCGGATCGAGCATTTTGTGTTTAGTAATGGTCCCGCGGATTTGAAGCGCAAATTTGGAGAGCACGGAGAGAAATGCCGGAGGGCGGACTCGAACCGCCGACCTAAGGATTATGAGACCTTCGCTCTAACCGCCTGAGCTACTCCGGCGAAGCCCGCGACAAAAGAGAAACACCTGATTCTAGCGTGAACTTCGTTTGTGCGCCAACACCGGCAGGAAATAGGCGCGGCGCAGGAGCTTGTCAACGCGTGCCACCTGAAGGGTAACGCGATCGCCGAGGCGAAAGCGCTGTCTCGAGTGGCGGCCGATCAGCGCGCGCGAGGCCCGATCCAATTGGTAGTCATCGTCTGGAATATCGGCAACCGCCACGAAGCCTTCAATGAAATGATCGATCAATTCGATCGCGAAACCGTCACGCCACAGCGCGATGATGATCGCGTCAAATGTTTCCCCAAGATGCTGCTCCATGAGAAGCATCTTCTTCCATTCGAACAGTTCACGCTCCGCTTGATCCGCCAGGCGCTCGCGTTCGCTCGATTCACTGGCGACGGCTTCAAGCTGTGCAATGGGAATTGGAGGCTGCGGCCTTCTGGCGATCGATGCTTTGAGGATTCGGTGTACGACCAGATCCGGATATCGCCGGATGGGTGAAGTGAAGTGTGTGTAGGAGTCGGAGGCGAGGCCGAAATGGCCGATGTTTTCCTCCGAGTACCGGGCTTGCTTGAATGAACGCAGCATCAAATAGGACAACATGCGCTCTTCCGGACGTCCTTCAATAGAAGTAATGAACTTCTGAAATTCGACCGGCTCAACCTTTCGTGGGTCGAATTTCAGTCCGAACCCCGCGACGATTTCGGCGAAGTCTGCGACCTTCATCGGATCCGGCTCTTCGTGTACGCGGTAGAGAGTCGGAACGTCGGTCTCCTCCAGGTGACTGGCCACGACTTCATTGGCGAGGATCATGAATTCCTCAACGATGCGATGAGAGAATAGCCGCACCGATTTCGTGATGCCGGAAACCATTCCTTGTTCGTCATACGTGAGCAGCGGCTCGGGCAAATCAAAGTCGATTGCACCGCGCTGCTGGCGGCGTTTCTGGAGGATCTCCGCCAGCCGCGCAATATTCCGAATCTGGGGCAGCACGTGATCGTATTTACGTTCGAGGGCGACATTGCCGTCGAGGAGTTTCTGGACATCGTCATAAGTCATGCGTTCTTTCGAATGGATGATGCTTTTGTGGAAGGAGTAATCGAGCACTTGGCCACTCGGCGAGATGTGCATCATGACGCTGACGGTGAGACGGTCCACGTTTGGATTGAGCGAGCAGAGATGGTTGGAGATCTTCTCTGGAAGCATCGGCAGCACGCGATCGGGAAAGTAAACGGAGGTTCCGCGATATCGCGCCTCGATGTCCATTGCCGAATCGGTTGGGACAAAGTGTGAGACGTCGGCGATGTGGACGCCGAGCTGGAACGTCCCGTGCGGGAGAGCTTCGACGTCGATGGCATCGTCGAAGTCGCGCGCAGTTTGCGGATCGATCGTGATTGTGTTCCGCTTTCTGAAGTCGTCACGCCCGATGAAATCTTTCTCCGAAAGCGTATCGGGCGCCCTGGCCGCGTCTTCTTCGACCTCCTGTGAAAACGCGATCGGCAAACCGAATTTTCTGATGATCGCATTGGTCTCGACATTGGGATCATCGATGAAGCCGATCACCGAAACTACTTTTCCCGCAGGCCACTGTGTTTCGCTCGGAAACCGACCTGACCGTCGTGCCTCAATTGCCCAACAATGGTGTCTCGCGCCCGCTTCTCAACGCTGACCACGCGTCCTTCAGCTCGGCCACCGGCCTTGCGCAGCGTGATCTCGACTTTTACTTTATCGCCATTCATCGCGGATCCGGTCAGAGCCGGAGGAATAAAGATGTCGCTGTCGATTCCCTGTATCTTCTCCTTCGGGATGACGAAGCCGTACCCATCTCGGTGCAGCATGATCGTGCCTTCGATCAGATTCCGCCCCGGCGCCTCATACCGGTTTCCACGGTGCCTCGCCAGCTTTCCTTCTTTGACGAGTTGATTGAGGATGTCTTTGATCTGCTTCCGCGCAACCGGCGTTGCGTCGAAGTCCTCGAGAATCCGGCTCAGATTCATTCCCCGATCGGCGGATCTTTGAATATGTCGAAAGAGATCTTCCCCGCTAACGTCCAGCTCCCGGCGTCCTTTCGCCCGCTCCGGTTTCGGCCGGGAATTCCTCGCTCTCATCGTTCCAGTCTATTGACTTCAACTGCTGAAGAACATAGATTTGAATCGTTTAGCCGAAATGGCGGAATTGGCAGACGCGCTAGATTCAGGTTCTAGTGGGAGCAATCCCGTGGAGGTTCGAGTCCTCTTTTCGGCATCCCTGCATCGGACTGTCACAGTGAACGAACCGCACAGCATGAACCCACGGACATGAAATAGCCGTCTTGCACGGTGTGCAATCATCTGGCTGCGCTGATGCATACAGGGCTGTGAGCATGGTACGCTTCGCACATGAGCGCCGCGAGACCTGACAGCCACGCGAGGGAGACGAGCGCGCAAGTGATCCTTGAGGTCGCGAAGGCCACAAGTGCCCACCTGGAGTTGTCGGACGTGCTTGAGGGTTTGATCATGCGCCTGAAACCCATGGTTCAGTTCGACGCGATCGGGGTCGTTGTACTCGACGGCGATTACGCCAGACTGCACTCTTTGCATATTGAAGGTCTCCGTCGCAAGGCGGGCGAGTCTGTACAGAGCATCGTGGCGCGAAAGGCGTCTGACCTGAATGTGGAACCCCTCAAAACCAGGATACACGTCAGTCAACATCACTTAAGCGCCATTATGGAGTCGCGCCGGCCGTATGTATGTACGGACGTGGAGACTCAGCGGAGGTTTGCCAGGGACGACGACTTCCTGAAGCATGGCGTTCGGAGTTACATTGGTTTGCCGCTGATGAAGCATCGCGAACTGATTGGTGTGGTCGATTTCCTCTCCCTTGAAAAGCGTAACTACACCGATGACGACGTGCGGTTACTGCAGGACGTCTCCGAAATCGTATCGATTGCAGTCTCCAACGCTTTGGCGTACGAGGAAATCAACGCGCTTAAGGAACAACTGCAGATCGAGAATCGCCTGCTCCAGGACGAGATTGTTCAGCGGTCGATTTACGAGGAGATCGTCGGTTCGTCGACGTCGCTGCAGAAAGTCCTCGCCGCCATCGAAAAGGTCGCACGAACGGATTCCACGGTACTCATTACCGGCGAGACCGGAACGGGAAAAGAACTTGTCGCTCACGCCATTCATCGCCGTTCCCCGCGCTCTGGCCGCGCATTGGTCAAAGTGAATTGCGCAGCATTGCCGTCCGAGTTGATCGCCAGCGAATTGTTCGGGCATGAGAAGGGCGCATTCACCGGCGCGTTGCAACAGCGGATCGGACGTTTCGAGGCGGCGAATGGTGGAACGATTTTCCTCGATGAGATCGGTGAATTGACCCAGGAGATGCAGATCGCATTGTTGAGGGTGCTTCAGGAGAAGGAGTTCGAGCGGGTCGGCGGAAACAAGACCATCCGAAGCGATGTGCGTGTCATAGCCGCCACAAATAGGAACCTTGAACGTGAAGTTGCTGGTGGGCGATTTCGAATGGACCTTTATTACCGGCTGAACGTTTTTCCCGTGCACGTTCCCCCACTGCGTGATCGTTCCGATGACATTCCGATTCTCGTGGATTATTTTGCGTCACGCCTGGCGAGCCGCATGGGAAAGCGCATTCGGCAGATCGACAAACACACGCTCGATACGATGCAGCAGTATTCGTGGCCGGGCAACATTCGCGAATTGCAAAACGTCATTGAACGCGGGGTGATTCTGGCTGACGGCGAAGTCTTTCGATTGGAGCCCGGCACGCTGGTCGTGGAGACTCCCACGAATGCCACAAACCTCATGGAATCGACCGTGCTTCCCGACCAGCACAAGGCGCAAATCGAAGCCGTTCTCCGGGAAACGCGAGGACGCATATCCGGCCTGGATGGGGCCGCTGCCCGTCTCGGCGTGCCGGCATCGACGCTGGAGTCCAGGATCCGGGCGCTGAAGATCAATAAACACCAGTTCCGCAGTGTTGTATGATGGCGGGCGACGTGCACGACAAATGAGCCGGAGTTAGAGGAAATCGTGCTTAAGATCACGACAATTCGAGAAGACGACAAATCGCTCCGGGTGCACTTGTGCGGGCAGCTCACCGGTGAATACGTTTCCGAGTTGGAAAAGACTTTGACGCTGGAAAACCCTGATGCCGGAAAGGTTGCGTTGGACCTGTCGAATGTCACTTTCGTGGACCGCGAAGCGATGGTTTTCCTGTGCCGCGCAAAATCCAGGAACGTTGCCATCGAAAATATTCCCTCCTACGTAACCCGTTGGATTGAGCAAGAAGGCCGCTGCGGTTCCTCGCATTCGGAATCTTCCGAAAAGTAACCTATCCAACCGTCAGGATTGCTTCGCTAATAAGTAAGTTTCTTAAGTAAAATTCGAGCTGGCGAAAGTGAGACCTGGTGAAAATGAATAAATATTTCTTGGCTCTGGTTGCCGGGGTTGCGCTTTTCGGGGTCCTGACTGTGACGCCTGTCCTGGTTCTGGCGCAGTCTTCGGCTGCGGGCCATCCGAACTTGAGTGGTTTTTGGGTAAACCAATACACTCCTGATCTTGCTCGAGCCCTGGGGAGTCAGCCTCCTTTTACTGCCTATGGAGCCGAGAGGTGGAAAAGCGTGGACACGGCAAAAGACCCCACAGGCAAATGCCTGCCACCCGGCCCATCGAGGGCATTCACAGCTCCCTTTCCGGTCCAGATTGTTCAGACGCCTGAGGTCATCGCACTACTCTTCGAGTACCAGACCATCTATCGGATCGTCTACATGGATGGACGAGATCATCCCAAGGATATCGACGACTACCTGGAGTTCATGGGGCACTCCATCGGAAAGTGGGAGGGAGATACGCTGGTGGTTGATACAGTCGGCATTGATGAGCGCAGTTGGCTCGACACCGCCGGTCATGAGCACAGTGCCAAGCTGCATCTGACCGAGCGGTTCCAGTTGACCGATTCCAACACAATTAAGTGGACTGTTACTTACGATGATCCCGTGTTTTTCTCTTCGCCTTGGTCGATCACTCGAGCGTTCACACGTGGCAAAGCTGGCGACCGGATTATGACGTATACCTGTACCGAGAATAACAGGGACGTCGAGCACCTCATACCAAACCAACCGAATTTGCGATGATGCTCTTGAAGGCGTAATTCGAAACGCTCGAATGGCTTACGCACCAAAACTGAGAACGTGACCAAGAGATTCATGTGGATTGGCTTCTTCGTCGGATCGGCCGCCGGCAATATGCTGCCGGTGTTGTGGGGCGGTGATGCCATTTCGGTGTCTGGTTTTGTGCTATCGATGATAGGCGGCATCGCCGGGATTTGCTTGGCCTATCGCTGGGTGCGGTAGAATTTAAGCATGGCACTGATCGGAGCGAACGAGCTGAAAAGGAAAATGCTGATCGAGATCGACGGTCAGCCCTACAACGTCCTGGACGTTTTCTTCGCGACGCCGACGGCGCGCGGCGCCAGCACGATGGTGCGGACGCGCTTGAAAAACCTGCTCAACGGTGGGGTCCAGGAACGCAGTTTCCGAACGAGCGAAAAATTCGCTGAGCCGGACGTCCAGCTTGCCGCCGTTTCTTTTCTTTATCGAGATCCCAATGGCTTTCATTTCATGGATGAATCCACGTACGAACAGTTCACACTTTCCGAAGACAGTATGTCGGGCTGGCGATTGCATCCACCGAGCCCGGCGCCCGCGGTGATACCGCAGCAGGCGGCGCAACAAAAGTGGCGAAGCTCGAGACCGGCCTCGAAGTGCGCGTGGCGTTGTTCATGAAAGAAGGCGAAGTCGTTAGGATCAACACTCAAACCGGCGAAGTCGCGGGAAGAGCTTAAAACGTTGTCAAGAAAACTCATCTTCGCCGCATATTTGTTGGCAAGCGTCATTCCCTCCATCGCCCAGAACAATGCCGACCTGGATCTCAAATCAATTCCAGTCTCCGACTGGGTGAATGCCGGTGAGACCACCGAAATCCCATGGACACTCCTGGTGCGGGATCCATATTTGCGCATGGATCAACGGCTGGAAGTTGGTTATTTAACCAGAATTCGAGCGAAAGATCTCAATCGTACGGGAAGCGCCCATGAACTGTTTCTGGTGAGCCGGATCAGCAGCCCGGATGCAGAGTGGCTGAATGCGCCTAGTGTGGTTCAACAGATTATCGAAAAGGAATTGCCGAAAAATACGGAAGCGCAGTTCCGTATGCGTGTATGCGTGCAGCCAGGAGATTATGTTCTGTGGCTGATTCTATACGATCGGAAAACCGGCAAGCACAACGTGGCCAAACGGCGTATTCGGGTTCCCGAAATCTCAAAGGATCCCTTGCCAGATGTCTACGCACGCCTGCCTCTGGTGGAGTTTCCGAAATGGAGCGAAACGGAGGGGGATGCGGCCGGCTACCTTTCGGGTGAATTGTTTCTGCCGGTGAGGAACAAGCATCCACTCGAAGTCGAGCTGATCTCGACATTGAGCCCTCCGGAACAGTGGGCCGGCCGCGGACGTCTGGTTCGCAGCCACAATGAGAATACGGTCGGAGCCTTAGCTGCATTGTCCCAGTTGGAATTGGATATGGGTTCGATTTCAATCGCCGGCCTCGACCTCTTGCGGCACGAAGTGCTGTTCGAGCAGCGGGATTTTCGGGGAGTCAACTGGACTGCACTGATGGAGGCGCTCGAGAAAGCCAATAGCCCGCGCATCACCGCAAAGGCGCTCGGAGACCGAAAGAACAACGGCGCATTCTTTCGGGAGTTTTTGAGCCGGCGGCTTGGATCCGGCAGAGCGCCGGATTCAGGTCAAGGTGATCGTCAGGCGGAGCGTTTGCGTGTGTTCATCATCGTGACGGGTTCCTGGCTTTTTGAAAGAGGCTCCGATCTCACGCCGCTTCAGCTTGAAGGCGATTGCCGATGCCGTATCTACCACCTTCGGTTCCGTCTCAACAACAACGACCTCTTCGACGAACTCGCGAAAGTGATGAAACCCCTTCGACCCAAGACGTTCAATCTCCTGACGCCGCGCGACCTGCGAAAGGCAATCGCGGAAATCCTCGAGGACCTCGGAAATCTGTAGCCGCGGGTTCAGTGCCGACCGCCCCGCCTAAAGATTCAGGACTATGCTTCGGCTTTTACAGGTTCAGCCGCCGTATCCTCTTTTGCCGCGAGTGCCGACCACAGCATCGAGACCGATGTGTACACAACTACCACGATCACGAGCCAGCGCACGGCATATAAAGGTAGTTCTTTAACAATGTATGCGGCAAGAAGCACAGCAGGAATGCCGCCCACGAGTAATCCGAGTGCGGCCCGCATGCTGTAGCTTCGCTCGCGTATGAAACGCAGGCTGCCCACTGGCATCAGGAAGGCGCAGGACCCCATCATTATTGGGAACGCCGCTTTGGGATTCATGCCGAGCAAGCTGACCAGGATCATGCACGGCGCATATAAACCGATTCCCAATGTCATCAAGGCGCCCAAGGCGAAATTCACGGCCACAGCAACGACGAGTCGTGTACCACGAACGCCGAGAGCATCGCCTCCGCCCGGGAAGAGATTCATCTGGGTCATGAACATCAGGCTGGCGGCTGCCAACAGCGCCATCCCCATCCCGATCTGAACGTTCCGCTTCGGCCAGCGCGCCACAATGCCGGCGCCGAGCCACGCTCCCAGAATAGACGCCGCGATCATCGAGAACAGGGTTGTGATGTCGACTTGGATGATCGCTGTATAGATGAAGGTCTGGGCCGTCGTCGGCAGCGTATGACCGACATTCAGCGTGCCGGGGATGATCCGGTCGTCCACCATCTTTTTGAGACGATACATGGTGGTTGTGGTTG
>WNGQ01009742.1_pt1 | contig 11176 bp, 11 predicted proteins | sample 5407661 | NCBI WGS metagenome assembly WNGQ01 (sample SAMN13153382, study PRJNA577476) | soil metagenome | isolation source: 60 cm soil or saprolite under Garry oak tree replicate 2 | place: USA:California | collected 2016-06-15
GTACCGGGCTAATGGCCGATGCCCCAAATTTTCCCGCCGCGTGGGACGAAGTAGTAGCAAAAGTCAAAATTGCCGACGAACTCGGCTACGACTCCATCTGGCTTGGTGAGTCCTGGGGCTACGAACTCTTCACCTCGATGACCGACCTTGTGCGCGCCACCAAACGCATCAAAATCGGCGCGGGCATCGCCAATGTTTACTCGCGCTCACCCGCCGTGATCGCCAGTACCATTGCCACCCTGGATGAGCGTTCCGGTGGGCGAATCGTCCTCGGCCTTGGTCCATCAAGCGCCAACGTCAATGAACACTGGCACGGCGTCCCTTTCCAAAAGCCCGTGCAGCGCACACGCGAATACGTCGAGATCATCCGTATGATTCTGCGCGGCGAGAAGCTCATCTATCACGGTGAGTTCTTCAACCTTGAGCGCGGCTTCAAATTGCGCTTCAACCCCATCCGTAAGGAAGTGCCTATCTATATCGCGGCGATGGGACCTAAAAACGTCGTGCAATCCGGTGAAATTGCTGATGGTGTCCTGCCTGTCTACTGGCCCGGCAACAAATGGGGTGAATTGCGCGAACAGCTTGACGAGGGCTCGCGCGTGGCTGGTCGTCCACCGCACAGCGCCGCCATCGCTCCCTATCTTACCTGCTTTATCCTCGCGCCGCCACGCCGCTGGCCTACTACATCGGCAAAATGGGCGTCTATTACGCGCAAATGCTCACCCGACAAGGCTACGGCAAAGAGGTCGAAGCAGTTCAGCAGGGCTGGAAGACCGGCATGCAAAGCGGCATAGAAGCCGTCACCCCCGAACTACTCGACGCCACCTCCCTCGTCGGCACCCCCACCGAAATCGTCGCCAAACTCGACCAGTGGGTAGCAGCAGGCGTCGACGAACCAATCCTGAGTATGCCCCCCGGCACCGTCGATATCGCCGGACCACAATTGGAGGCGTTGATGAAGGCCCTGAGATCGTAGGATTTAACTAACACGACCCACCTCTCTCTCCCCGACGCATTTCGAAGGACACCTTGCGCCTGATGCCCACCAGGGGCATCACTACATTTGGACTGACCCATCCCCGCCATCCCCACCAGAAGACACGCTCAGGGGAGGGGGCGAGTGGGGCTGGTTGAGATGTAGTGATGCCCCTGGTGGGCATCAGGCGTGTAGGCCGCTGCGAAAAGGAGAGAGGACCACACCCCACCCCGCGGGCGACCATAAAGGCTCATCCATTTTCCCTCCTAACAAACTCATTCGCGTGCCGCAAACGCTTGCCCATAGATGGATGGCTGTAAAAGAGAAACTCTATCACTGGCGAAGGCTCGAGATCGGCCAGATTCTGGTTCGCCAGGCGCGTCATCGCACTTTTGAATGGCTCAATCATGTGCGTCTCCTGCAGCGCATACTCATCCGCCTGGTACTCAATCGCCCGGCTCAAGCCATTATTGAGTGGCATCACCACCAGCCCGAAAAGACCGATCAGCGTCAACAGCAAGGGAATTGTCGCAGGGTCCGCCAACCCCAGGTAGAGATGCTGCGTCTCAACTGCCCAGTGGAATACCACATTCACCACATACAGTCCTCCCAGTGTCAGCAGCGATTGACTGATAATCAATTTCCAGATATCGCCATGCACATGATGTCCCAGTTCGTGCGCCAGCACCACCTCGATCTCCTCGTCTGTATACTTCCCCAGTATCGTATCCCCCAGTACAATGCGGCGCGTATTCCCCAACCCCATCAGCGCGGCATTCGCCATCGTGGTTTTACGGCTCATATCAAACGTATACACCCCGCGCACACGTGTATGCGCGCGCTGCGCCAGTGCCAGCAATCGCCTCGACAACTCCCCCTCTGGCAAAGGACGAAACTTGTAAAACAAGGGAAACAGTAGCACCGGCGCAAGATTCGCCATCACCACCGAGAAAAACAGCAGTACCAGCGCTACCCACAGCCACCACGTCAGGGGTTGCGTAGCTAACAGCAGATAGATAATTTCAAACATCGCGCTTCCCAGCACGAGTTCCAACACCAATCCCACAAAGAGATCGCGTATCCAGGCCCTCAACGTCATCACCGAAAGACCATAGCGATGCGACAGGACGAACCCACCATAATAACCGAGCGGAATAGTCACAAGCTCATATACAAGCATTACAATCAAAAAGAAGAGCAAGACCTGCCAGGGAAACCACCCGCGCACTGGCTCCCAGTTCAACGGCTGCAATGCACTTCGCAGCCATCCAGCCAGATTCGTGAAGAGCAGCACACACACTCCCACCGCGCCGATTCCCATATTCACATACGACAATCGCCGTCGTATTCGCGCATATTCCTTCGCCTTCACCTGCCGTTCTTCATCAATCGTGGCTTGCTGCGCTTGCTGCTCTGCACCGATCTCCATATCGTTTGTCTCCCCAGGTGGACTTTCAATCTTGATTTAGATGGATAAAATGTAGCGGTGCAATGATGAACCCTCAAAAATTAATAGGAAATGTAGGGACGCGATTTATCGCGTCCACCTCGGCGCACATGGAACCTCGGCCTGGACGCGATCAATCGCGTCCCTACATTTGATCCCTGATTCATTTGTTCGTGTTCATCATTGCGCCCTCTTCCCAATATTTTTATGGCGAAGAAACCTGGTACCCTGGAGAGAGTATATCATAAGAAGAAGCGCAACAAGGAGAAAGAAGATTGCTCCTCCCCACTCTAAAATGATAGCGATAGCGCCTGACCATCCATTCAAAGCTTTTTGAATACTCGTTTGGAGTACAGATGATCCTGATGCTGGCGGGCCAACGTTCCAGGTGCCAGCATCTCCAGCCGCTGCATCGCACTGTTTTTGCGCATTAATGCTGCAATACTGTCCCTTAAGACTGCCATCTGATTGCACCCACCCATAAAAGTACAGCGGGGCATTTTTCTTGTAGGGCGCCACTGTGAACTGGATATATTTGGCGGTGGTAACGCTTCCGGTGAAATTGCCACTGCCCAGCAGATGTGGACCTACCGTGAATGTGCCGCTGATGCTCCCTTGTCCTGATGCCTGTTGTATTGAGAGAGCCATAGTTGTAGTGATATTCTCTGTGGTGTCATCAATTGTGCCATTGTAATTTCCTGCCACGTTTGGGTAGACATAGGGCGTCGGCGTAGGCGCAGGAGTAGAAGTTGGACTTGGAGTAGGGTGTGGTGTAGGCGTAGAGCCAGGTTCCTTAGTAGGTAGACTGGTAGGCGTGCTGGTTGGAATACTCGTCGGAATACGGGTTGGAATAGATGTAGGAGTGGGATTCGCTCCTATGACCTGCCCTGGCGTCGTTGTAGGGCCCGGTGTGCTCTTTGATGGGCGTGTAGGTACTGTAGTTGGATGAGTTGAGGGAGAAGTTTGCACTGTGACTGTAGGATAAGGGCCTGGCTTTAGCGTTTTGGCGATGGAATGAGAGGCCGGATGGCTTGCATTATACAGCCAGGTGCCTGCTCCAATACCGGCGCTTGTCAATAGCGCAAGTAAAATCAGTATCAGGAGTACAAAACGTATTCTCGAACGCCGTTTACGTGGTAGAGCTTTTATGTGTACTGTAGGAGCAGAAGTGACTTTGGCGATCTGTCGTTGAACAGTGGCTGGTCGTTTAGAGACAATAGCAATCTTTGGTTGAGTAGGAGAAGTTGCAGGATCAACAATTGGGGCTGTTAACAGCTGTTGTATGGAACGGGCATTCAATGCCTGCCAGAACTCCTCGACTGTAGCAAAGCGATCGTTGCTGTTGATAGCTAGAGCGCGATGGATAGCTATAGCTATATGTTGCGCAAGAGCCGGCACCTGTTTGTTGATCGGCTCGAGTGGATCATCCTCTCCGATGCCCAGATTCGTCATTCGATAGAGGGCATCGGCAGGAGTGGCGCCCGTCAGTAAGGTATAGAGGGTTGCGCCCAGTCCATAAATATCGGTACGCGTAGTGGTTCCTATTCTATATTGCTCAGGAGCACCATAGCCTGGCGTACAATGACGAACAGCGGTCGTCGTCGATTCAGGGTTGAATTCCTTCGCGATGCCAAAATCAACCAGTGCTGCTTCTTCACCTGATATCGGGCTAATGATATTAGATGGTTTGATGTCCCGGTGGATTATAGGAGGGTTCTGTCTGTGCAAATAGCCTACTGCATCCATAATGGGGGCCATGATAGTTAAGACCTGTGGGAGTGAGAAACGCTTCTCTGGCTGCTCGTTTCGCAGCATCTCCAGGTTCGGTCCCTCGATATAATCCATGAGCATGTACGCGCGCCGTTGTGCCTCATCTTCGAACGCGCGATAGACCCGTGGCAATGCCCGGTGTTCAAGACGCCTGAGCAATTCACCTTCAAAGAGGAAGCGTGTCCGATCTTTCTTTTCCGGGTCAATCACCTCTTTGAGTGCGTAAAGGTTCTGCTTCACACGCCCATCTCGCACTAAATAAACGGCGCTGAAGCCTCCCTTACCAAGCAGATCCTCAATGATATACCGTTCGCGTATCACATGACCGATTGGAAGCGTTGTTTCTAACTCTTGCAACAACCTACACCTCAAATACTAGAACAAATAAGTGCGGAAAGCTACAAAATCTTGTAAGAAAATGGATGGCCGGATCTAATCTACTAAATATTTGAAATATGGCTCTACTGTAGACGGATTCCTTGCCCTGTCAATTAAACGCTAAATAATTACAAGTTCTCACAACATTCCTACCATCTCCCTCAACAACTTCACCATCTCGGGTACCCCATCAACCACCACATCCGCATACTGCAACAAATCCGGCAACGTATCAGCATGCCGCACAACAACAGCCAGCGCCGCCAGACCCTCCTGCCGCAGCCGTCCTATCTCCATAATCGCATCCAGGTCGGTGCGGTCATCTCCTGCGAATACGATACCGCGTAAGGAGAAACGCTGCGCGAACCGGCGCAGTGCCAGCCCTTTATCGATGGCCAGGGGCGCGCGAATCTCCACAATCTGCTTCCCCTCGCTCAGGCTCATCTTGACCTGCCGCGCTGGCTCCTCGAGCAGTTCCAACAGTTTCTGGCGTGTCTGCTCATGATCTGGTGAGAGACGGTAGTGGATCGAGCCGCCCACCCGTTTGCGTTGCACACGCACGCCAGGCAGCTCAGCCAGCCGCTTTTCCACCAGGTCGAGTAAATAAGTGCCAGCCTCTGCATAGTCCAACGCACCCGGCGCGATATGTACGGGATGCAGCCAGGGCAAACCATCCGACCATTCCAGCCCATGCGTCCCGATGTAGGTTATCCCATCCACATTCACCTTGCCCGCTCCATCTTCAATAGCTCGCCCCGTCATAATCGCGATATGTGCCTGCTCCCTGGCCTTTTCCAGCAGCGAGGTGACGCCTGGATACAGCTGCGCCTGCTCCGATGTCGGTGCGATGGGACTGAGGGTACCATCAATATCAAATACCAGTCCCAATGGTCGTTGTGACAGCACCGCCTGTAAGGTCTCTTGTCTCTTCAATCCTTCTCCTTATTGCTCCATTCTTCGGCTTGCGCATTTTTGCTATAGTATAAACAGAAACTACGAGGTGTAACTATGACTGTCGGCGAACATGCTTTACTCATGTTGAAAAGAGGACTGCGCCAGCGCTGCCCTGTGTGCGGCAGAGGGAAGATATTCGCTGGCTTTTTCAAAACATACGAACGCTGCCCTGTCTGCAATTTTGCCTATGAACGCGAACCCGGCTATTATACCGGCGCGATGGCCGTCAACCTGGTCATCTGCGAATTGCTTATTGCCATTATTGCTGTGCCGCTCGCCGCGAGCCGGGCAGTGCCTCTCATCTATCTCATCCTACTCGGCTGCACCTTGCCATTCCTCTTGCCTATTATATTCTATCGTCCTACCAAATCCCTCTGGATGAGCTTTGACCATTTTTTGCACCCGGCGGAAAGTAATGAAGGCTAAGGACAGAAGAAAGGCAGCAGGGCCATGCGACCACTGCTGCCTTTCTTCTGTCTTTCCCTAAATGCTTTTCTACCCTCGCAGGAGCGGCAACAGGTACACCAGGCTGAAGACCACAACCCACACGCCATCAACGAAATGCCAGTACATCTCCGCGGCCTGTACCGGGAAATGCTGCTTGGCAGTGAAATCACTTCGCAGCGCGCGCAGCAAGACAATCAGCAAGATGAGTAAGCCCACGGTGACATGCAAACCGTGAAAGCCGGTCAACGTAAAGAATGCTGAACCAAAGATAGTTGGTAAACCGGCAGGAGTTGACTGCGGGGTAAAGTGCTGACCAAATAGACCTGTATACTCGTAGGCCTGACCGCCCAGGAATGCAGCGCCCATCAGTATGGTCAAGAATAGACCGAGCTTGAGATTGCGCTGGTTGCCTGTGGCGATGCCTGCCCCCGCGAAACGCACGGGGATACTGCTGCCCAGCAGGATAAACGTATTGATCAATGGATACGTCAGTTCAGTTGGCAGATGCCAATTACCGGTGCGTATCTCCAGGTAGAGATACGCTGCGATCAAGTTGGCGAAGATCAACGCTTCTGAGGTAATGAAGAAGATCATGCCCCACCAGTTGATACTTCGTTCTGGCACTTCCCCGTGTTCCTCTAACGTCCTAAGCTGTTCGCCGTGGGCAATACTCATCTCTCATTTCTCCCTATCTTAATCCGTTTCAATATCAACGACGTTCAAGTCCCCAGCCGATAATTGAGGCGACGGTCAGCGCTGCGCCAATGCATATAATAATCGTGCCTATAATATATGGTAGCATAACCACGCCGAAAAGGGCGATTGAAACAGAAACAGCTAATGCGAAAGGCCAGTAGCTCTTTTTTGCGTCAATCACCTTTTGTAGCGCTTCTGGCGATAGCGGCTCTTTCCTTGATGGCGGCTTGCGCTGGCCTGGCTCCTCAGACACTATTTCCTCCAAACTAATGGGTTGCCGTCTTCCAGTCGGCGATCTCCGGGTTCTTCTTATCGAAGAACGGGCGGCGACTTCTCACCGTTGGAATGACGGGGAAGTTGTACGGTTTGGGTGGCGAGGTCGTATCCCATTCCAGCGTGTAGGCATCCCACGGATCATCGCCCGCCTTCTGCCCACTGCGCAGCGTTGTAATGAAGTTCCACAGGAACACCATGATCGAGACCGCAATGGTGAATGCTCCGAAGGTGGCCATCAAGTTCAATTCATTCCAGCCAACATTAGCAGGATAGGTATAATAACGACGCGGCATACCCAGCAATCCCAGGATATGCATGGGGAAGAAGGCCAGGTTCACGCCGATCAGCATCAGCCAGAACTGTACCTGCCCCAGGCGCTCGTTCAATATTCTGCCCGTCATCTTGGGGAACCAGTAGAATATGCCCGCGAAGATACCGAAGACGGACCCGCCAAAAAGGACATAATGCAGGTGTGACACCACAAAGTAGGTGTCTGTCACCTGGTAATCGAAAGGCACGATTGCCAGGGCCGCGCCATTCAAACCGCCGATCAGGAACATGGCGATAAAGCCAAGCGCGAAGAGCATCGGGGCCTTGAGACTCACCTTCCCTCCGTAGACGGTGAATACCCAGTTGAAGATCTTCACGGCTGTTGGAATTGCGATCAGCGTTGTGCTGGTCGCGAAGAAGGCCTGTGCAACTAATGGTAGACCGACCGCGAACATGTGGTGCGCCCATACGGTGAAGCTCAGGAAACCAATCGCGACGCCCGACCAGGCGATGAACGTATAGCCAAAGATGGGTTTGCGTGAGAAAACAGGCAGCACTTCGGAGATAATGCCGAAGGCAGGTAAGATCAGGATGTACACCTCTGGATGCCCGAACGACCAGAAGAGGTGCTGCCACAGCAGTGGGTCACCACCCGCGCCCGCCTGGTAGAAATGGGTGCCTAGATGGCGGTCCAGCAGCAACAGGATACTTGCGGCGGTGACGCTTGGCAGCGCGAAGAGCAGCAAGAAGGCCGTTATCAGGGTCATCCAGGTGAACAGGGGCATGCGGTTGATGGTCATGCCGGGTGCGCGCAACTTGAGGATGGTCACGACAAAGTTGAGCGAAGCAGCAATTGAAGAGATACCAAGCATCAGGATACCCAGCGCCCAGAAGTCCGTATTCATGCCGGGTGTACAGATCACGGCGTTTATGCCACAATCGCTGGTCAGTTCGTTGAGCGGGGCGTAGTTGAACCAGCCCGCGTTGGGAGCTGCCCCAAACAGGAAGCTGATGCTCAGGAAGAGTCCGCCGAAGAGTACCACCCAGTAACCAAAAGCATTCATGCGTGGGAAGGCCATGTCACGCGCGCCGATCATCAACGGCACGATGTAGTTACCAAGGCCTGACAGCATAGGCATGACGAAGAGGAAAATCATCGTGACGCCGTGCATGGTAAATATCTGGTCGTAGATCTCAGGTGTCAGGACTTTTCCATCCGGCACTGCCAGCTGAGTACGGATGAGTAATGCCTCTGTCCCGCCGAGCAGGAAGAAAAAGAAGGCGGTGACAATGTACATGACCCCGATCTTTTTATGATCGGTCGTCATGATCCATTCGCCGATGTAAGTTTCGCCAAAAGGCTTTCGCCGTGTAAGGGTTACACCTTCAACGACAGTACGGGTTGCCATGGGCAATTCCTCCAAAATCTAGTATCCAGGCGACTGTAATCGTCTCGCTGCCTGGCAGCTCCCTACCCTACACGAACGGACTGCCACCCGTATAAGGTAGGGGCGGGGCTTGCCCCCGCCCTGGAGAGCTATGTGAGACTTTCCAGGTACGCTATCAATTGAGCAATCTCGGTGGGCGAAAGTTGCCGGATTACCATATCATTCTCGGGTTTGATCCCTCTTGGGTCTTTCAGCCACTGGTACAGACCGCATCCATCGGGATTCTGTATCGACGCATTCCCGGACGAGTCCGTCACAACTTTGCAAGACCCCGGATCCCACTCCAGCACTTCACCAGCGATGATACGACGGCTACCAAAGTGCGTCAGATTTGGCCCTACAAGCCCTGCTGCTTTTGGATCGGTGTAGCTGTTCAGATTCACGCCCACAATCCCGTGACAGGCAAAACATCCGCCAGAACCGGTAAAGAGTTTCATACCCGCCACCGCGGCAGGATCGGTTGGCGTTTGCGCCGCCTTCTCCTGGCCTGATAACCAGGTCATATAGTCACTTGGTGTCTTGACAATCAGGTTGAAGCTCATGTGCGCGTGGTTCAGGCCGCAGTATTCGGTACATAATCCACGATAGGTGCCGGGAGTATCCGCGCGGAAGAGTTTGTCATTGTTATGGCCAGGCACCACGTCGGTTTTACCCGTCACTTGCGGCACCCAGAAGCTGTGAATGACGTTGTCGGATTTGAGAAGAGTGTGTATCAGTGTGCCCTGGGGAACTACCAACTCATCGGCGGTGATGATTTGTGGGTTCGTGTTCGTGTAATCGAACTCCCACCACCATTGATGCCCCACAACCCGAATTTCAAGCTGGCCAATGGGACTATTATTGGAGATATTGCCCAGGTTAAACATGGTGTAGATGGTGGCAATGAGTACCGCAAACAGGAATACGGAAGGGCCAATCGTCCAGGCGATTTCTAACGTATTATTGCCGTGAACCTGCCTCGGCAAGGGCATATTTGGCCGCTCGCGGAAACGCACGATGGAATAGATGAACCACAAGCTGCAAGAAGGATCGAGGACATAAGCATCGCTGAGAGCACAATCCCCCAGCGCCTCACCCTGTGTTTTTTAAGTATCCTCACTGTTCTCACTTCTCACTTTCCTAAAAATATTTGTTTGACGATGGACACAACCAACAACAACGAACGATAGCGTCGCCAAAGAGAAGACACTCATACCATTATATGGTGCTAGTGTAGTCATCCCGCCTGACAGAAAACTTGCGGCCTTTTCCCACTACCTTACAATAGCCTGAATGCAGCGATGCGAGGTTTATGAGGGCAGTTGCAAGTAAAAGTCCATGCTAAAGATTCACTTTTTCTCATTGTCTTCATCGTCTTCATCATAAGGTCCAGCCATGACAAACCTCTTTTGCATTGTACAGGGGCGTTACCCCTTACTTTCCTCATCTAAGCCCAATCCTCGACCTCAGATTGAATCTAGTGGGCTCTCAGCTCGGTGCAGAGAACAATTTATGAGAAGAACAAGTTACCGGGATAAAGCTTACCTGCACGCATATTTTTAAGGGAAGTAGCATCCGTGGAAACTCCGTGGCAGCTTCATGACAACTTTGTAGAATCTGCTCTAAAACAGGCCCAAATGAACGTATTACTTGAATATGCCCATAAAGAGGATATAGGCAAAGATAAAATGAGCAATCCCCGCCAGAACAAGAAGAGCAAATTACAGAGTGAGCGTGAACGAAGAGGTTGGTCACGAAAATACGTAGCGAGCAGGCTAGAAGTGAGCGAATATACCATTGGACAATGGGAACGAGGCAAACACACCCCTTATCCTGTTCACATTGAAAAGCTCTGTACGCTTTTTGATACAGATGCTGAAACGTTAGGTCTAACCGATATACCCTCCAAAGCCACTGATGATCAGGCTGACATACCGACTTCCACCTCATTTAAAAGACGGCATCTCTTATTTGCTACATTAGGGATAGTAACTGTTCTCGCAGTTGCTCTTGGCGTCATCATATATGTGATCCATCCCCTCTCTCCCACACATATAAAACCGGGAGGCGCGTGGATTAGCCCTGTTGGCTCGACAGTCAGTAGCATAATACACTTCGCCGCCTACGCCTATCCAACAAATAAAGGCGACCCGGAAATTGACCATGTGAACTTTACGGCATATTGGCAAGGGGTAGATCCCCGAACCTGGAAGATCGCATGTGTAGCTCATATACCAATCAGTAAAGATGTCTTTGCCTGTGATGCTAATCTCAAGCAGTTAGGAGCCATAGCTGGTCAAATTATCATAAGTTTTGATGTGTATGATCGCCAGGGGAACGTGAACTTTGCGCCCAATGGAGAACATACGCTCATTTACGCCCCATCCTAGCCGATCCTTTGCTGAGCATCAGGTTTCTTCTTGTAGCATACAATGGTGTATCATATGGGAAGCATATAGAGATATAGACTACACGGCACCAATCCGTCCAGCCAACGCACTGCGTAGCCAGTGCTGCACATTCAGGCAGGACGCA
>WNGQ01019844.1_pt1 | contig 11175 bp, 7 predicted proteins | sample 5407661 | NCBI WGS metagenome assembly WNGQ01 (sample SAMN13153382, study PRJNA577476) | soil metagenome | isolation source: 60 cm soil or saprolite under Garry oak tree replicate 2 | place: USA:California | collected 2016-06-15
TGGGACGGCACCGAATGGACCCAGACGCATCCGGCCCGCTCCCCGTCGGCCCGCGACCTGTTCGCCATGGCCTACGACGGATCGGTCGGAAGGACGCTGCTCTTCGGCGGGGAGAACGCCGCCCAGACCCAGACGTTCAACGACCTGTGGGCCTGGGACGGTTCGAGCTGGATCGGCAACCATCCCACTCGCCGGCCCGACCCGCGCGAGTGGGGGGCCATGACCTTCGACGACGCCACCGGCACCACGATCCTGTTCGGGGGGAACGCCAGCTCCAACCCGTACCTCGCGGATACATGGGTCTGGGACGGTTCGTCGTGGAAAGAGATGCACCCCGCCGCCGCTCCGCCCGGGAGGTACGGCGCGGGGATGGCCTACGACGCGGCCACCGGCCAGGTGGTCCTGTTCGGAGGGTTCGGCGGCCAGCCCGCCTGGTGGCAGAACGACACGTGGGCCTGGGACGGAGCGGGCTGGACCCAGCTCCATCCGGCCACCTCCCCGCCGATCCGCGAGTACATGGGGATGGCCTACGACGCGGCCAGGCAGGGGATCGTGCTGTTCGGCGGGGCGTCGAACACGGGTCAGCTCGCGGACACGTGGACGTGGGACGGGACGAACTGGACGCAGGAGCAGCCGGCCACCTCGCCGCCGCCCACCGACGAGATGGGGATGGCCTACGACGAGGCCACCAGTCAGGTGGTGATGTTCGGCGGGTTCGCTCCGGAGCCGAACCGGACGAACGCCACGTGGGCCTGGGACGGGACGACCTGGACCCTCCAGCAGCCGGCCACCTCGCCCATGCCGACCAACGGGATGGGGATGGCCTACGACGCCGGCCGGCAGCGGGTCGTGATCTTCGGCGGAGTCGTCGACGGCAGCTACGGGGCCGACACGTGGGAGTGGGACGGTTCGACCTGGGCGCAGCGGACGCCCGCGGTGTCGCCGCCCGACCGGTGCTGCTCCCCCATGGCCTACGACGCGGCCCGGGCTCGTTCGATCCTGTTCGGGGGCATCGGCTCGCGCCTGCTGAACGACACGTGGACGTGGGACGGCACGAACTGGTCCGTGGCCTGAGCCTTCGGCGTCGTTCTCGGGCGTAGGAGCTCGGTGCGGTCGCTCAGGCGGAGCGCATGCCGGTGGGCTCGCGCTCGCGGGCCGGGGCCGTCGGCTCGCGCAGGATCACCCGGAACGAGGCCCCGCCGCCCGGCCGCTCCTGGACCCACGCCCGGCCCCCGTGGAGCTCGGCGAACCGGGCCACCAGGGAGAGCCCGATGCCGACGCCGGGCGAGTGCTCGCGCCGGTTCGAACCCTGCCGGAACGGCTCGAAGATCGAGTCGCGCATGACGTCGGGGACGCCCGGGCCGGCGTCCTCCACGGTCAGCAGGGCCCCCTCCGGGATGCGCTTCACGGTGACCCAGATCGGCGTGCCGTCCGGGGTGTACTTCACCGCGTTCGCCAGGAGGTTCTCCAGGATGCGTTCGACCTTGGGCCCGTCGACCGGGAGCACCATGGGGTGGGTCTCGACGTGCACCGGGTGGGTCTCGGTGAAGCCGGCCCCCTCCACGACGGCCCGAACCAGGCTGCCCAGCTCCGCCGGGACGAGCCGGAGCCCTATCGTCCCGCGGGTCAGGCGGTCCAGGTCGAGGAGGTCGGAGAGCATGCGTTCGAGCTTGCGGGCGTTGGAGGCCACGGCCCGCATCATCTCCCGCTGCTCCTCCCGGCTCAGGTCGACGCCCAGGCGCTCGAGGGTGAGGGCGCTCCCGTGCAGGGCGGAGAGCGGCGTCCTCAGCTCATGGGACACGGCGGAGAGGAACGCGTTCTTCATCTCGTCGAGGGCTCGGAGTCGCTGGGCGGCCGCGCGTTCGGCCTCGAACGCCTTCCGCAGGTCCACCTCGGCTCGCCGCCGCGCCGTGACGTCCTGGGCGATCACCAGGCGGGCCGGCATGGGCCCCAGGTCGAGCGGGTGGGACAGGACCTCGACCTCGATGACGGTGCCGTCCCTCTTCCGGTGCCGCCAGGCGTCGCCACCGGCGTCCCCGGCGTCGAGGGCATCCATCAGCTTGGGCACGTCCTCCCGGGGCCGGATGTCCATGATGGTCATGCCGAGGAACTCGTCGGCCGAATAGCCGTAGCTGCGGACCGCGGCCTCGTTCACCGCGAGGAACTGCAGGGACCGTGTGTCGTAGACCCACATGGGGACGGGGTTCTGATCGAACAGCAGGCGGTAGCGCTCCTCGGACGCACCCAGGGCCCGTTCGGCCCGATGCCGGTCGGAGATGTCCGTGGCCACCGCGGAAACGCCCACCACGGCTCCGGTGTCGTCGTGGATTGGCCACACGGTCAAGGAGATGTGGACGGGGGAGCCATCGCGGTGACGACGGACTGCCTCCGCGTGCTCGATCCGGCCTCCCGCCCGGAGGAGACCGAGGTTTCGCCGGACCTCCTCGCGGTGTTCCGGGTCGGCCAGCATCGTGATCGGCCGCCCGACCGCCTCGTCGGACGTGTAGCCGAAGATGCGTTCGGCGGCGGCATTCCAACTGGTGATGATGCCGCCGAGCGTCGCCCCCACGATGGCGTCGTTCGACGACTGTGCGATCGACGCCGCGACCCGCAGCTGCGTCTCCGCGAGGTGCCGATCCGTGACGTCCCGCAGGGTGATGACCACCGCCCCGACGTCGGGATCGTCCAGGAGGTTCTTGGCCGTCGCTTCCACCCACCGGAGCGACCCGCCGGGGTGTGGGAGCGGGAAGACCTCGGTGGCCACGCCCCCCGGCGCGCCGAGCAGCCGGACGAAGGCCGTCTGGAGCCGTTCGAGGTCCTCGGGCTGGATCCAGCCGAACCCCTCGCTGCCCAAGATCTCGTCGTGGGTGCTGCCGAACATCCACTCGACCGAGCGCGTGGCGTAGAGGACCCTGGCGTCCCGCCCCACCAGGACCAGGCCCTCCGGCCCGTTCTCGACCAGCGCCTGGAACAGGCGCTCCCCGGTGCGAACGTCCGGGCGGGCTTTCTCCTCCAGCACGCGTGCGCTCCCCGTGTGGGCGACGGTAGGCCGGCTGACGGCCTGTACACCCGAAGGTATCGACCCTCTTCGTGCTCGCCTTGACCATCGCCCGGGCAGCGAAACCCCTTCGTCGCGACCTCCGACCCCTGAACGGGTCTGGGCTACCCTTGCCGTTCGCCCTGGATCCGGGGCGGAGCGAGGAGACGACCGTGGACGAATGGCGATGGCTGGACGAGCTGGCGGCGGCGCTCGGGGAGCCTCCCGTGGACCGAGCCCAGATCGGCGTGATGCTGCGCCTGTCGAGGGAGGTGGCCCACGAGGTCGAACGAAAGCTCGCCCCGCTCTCGACCTTCGTGGCCGGCATGCACGTCGGCCGCCGAACGGCCGAGGGCGCCGCCCCGGCGGAGGCCCTGCGGGAGGTCGAAGAGGCGGCCGCCCGGCTGGTGCCCCCTGCCGCTCCGCGGCCCCGGGGCTAGATCTCGCCAGAGCTGCGGGTCAGATCGTCCGGACGAAGAAGAACGAGATGGCCATGATCAAGTAGGCCCCCAGGAGCTGGGCCCCTTCGAGCCAGTTCGATCGCCCGTCCTGGCACAGGATCGTCACGATGACGGTGGACAGCGCCACCGCTGCCACCTCGAACGTGCTGAACACGAAGTCCATCGGGTGCGAGGTGGCGAAGCTGGCGAACACCACCACCGGCGCCACGAACAGGGCGATCTGTGTGGAGGACCCGATGGCGATCTCGAGCGTCACGTCGAGGCGGTCCCGTGTGGCGAACAGGACCGCGGAACTGTGCTCGGCCGCGTTGCCGATGATCGGCAGGAGGATCAGCCCGACGAAGAACTTCGACAGCCCGAGGTGCTTCAGGGCGGGCTCCAGCGAGCCCACCAAGAGCTCGGACTCCACGGCCACCAGGGCGGTGGCCCCGGCCAGGACGAGCACGGCGGTTCGAACCTCGGCCCGTTCGTCCGGGGCGGGCGCGTGGAACAGGTGCTCGTGGTGACCATGGTGAACAGCAGCGCCGAGGCGTAGAGCACGATGAGCACCCCGCCCACCACGCCGCTGACCACCTCGCGCTGGGCCACGTCGTGGCGCCCCGTGGTCAGCACGAACAGCGCCGGCATGAGCAGCCCGATCACCGCCAGCACAAGCGAGGACGCGTGCACCGTGGCGGCCCGGGCGTCGAAGGCCTGCTCCTCGTGGCGAAGGCCTCCCACGAGGAACGACGCCCCCAGCACCAGCAGGAGGTTCCCGATGATCGAACCGGTCAGGGAGGCCTTGACCACCTCGAGCTCCCCGTCGAGGACCAGGAACAACGAGATGATCAGCTCGGTGACGTTGCCGAACGTCGCGTTCAGCAGGCCACCCACCCGGGGGCCGGCGTGGATGGAAAGCTGCTCGGTGGCGCTCCCGATGATGCCGGCCAGCGGCACGATGGCCCCGGCGGCCGTGAGGAACGTGAGCAGGTCCTGGTGCAGCGCGAGGTGGATCAGCAGCGAGACCGGCACCAGGACCAGCAGCCAGTTCAGCGAGGGCTCGAGGAGGCGCGAGGCGTTCGAAGGAGAGGCGCTCGGCACGGCGGCTACAGGGTAGAGGTTCGGTCCCCGCGGGCGCCGGGAACAGTGGGCCCGGCCCTGCCGCTTCAGTGGTGGCAACGGCGAACCGGGAGGCGGTTCCCGTGGCCCCGGCGTCCGGGACGATCCGCTGAGGCGGCCCCACCCAGCGGCGGTTGGCCCGACCTCCGTCCGGGTAGCACCCGAGAGGGCGCGACCCCGCCGCCCATCGACCAGGGAGCGTGCCATGGGCCAGATGGTTTCGGACTACGTGCTCGAACGCCTCGCGAAATGGGGCATCCATCGCGTCTACGGCTATCCGGGCGATGGGATCAACGGGTTCCTGGGCGCCTTCGACCGGGCCCACGGCGAGCCCGAGTTCATCCAGGCCCGGCACGAGGAGATGGCGGCGTTCATGGCGTGCGGCCACGCCAAGTTCACCGGCGAGGTGGGCGCCTGCATCGCCACCTCGGGACCCGGCGCCATCCACCTCCTGAACGGCCTGTACGACGCGAAGATGGACCACGCCCCGGTCCTGGCCATCGTGGGCCAGCAGCGCCGGATGTCGCTGGGCGCCGACTATCAGCAGGAGGTCGACCTGACCACGCTGTTCAAGGACGTCTCGGAGTACGTGAGCGTCTGCATGGAGCCCGCCCAGGCCCGGCACCTGGTGGACCGGGCGGTCCGGGCCGCGCTCTCCCAGCGCGGGGTGGCCACGCTGATCTTCCCCGAGGACGTCCAGGAGGAAGAAGCGGTCGAGTCGCCTCCCCGCGAGCACGGCGCCGTGTACTCGAGCATCGGGTGGGCCCCGCCCCGCATCCTTCCGAGGCAGGCGGAGCTCGAACGCGCCGCCGAGGTCCTGAACGAGGGAGAACGGGTGGCCATGCTGATCGGCCAAGGCGCGGGGGGCGCCGCGGACGAGGTCATCGAGACGGCCGAGCTGCTGGGCGCGGGCGTGGCCAAGGCCCTCCTTGGCCGGGACGTCATCCCCGACGACCTCCCCTTCGTCACCGGGCCCATCGGGCTGCTCGGTTCGACCGCCAGCTACCAGCTCATGAAGGGCTGCGACACCCTCTTCATGATCGGGACCAGCTTTCCCTACGCCGAATGGCTGCCGAAGGAGGGGCAGGCCCGGGGGGTCGAGATCGACATCGACGGCCGCCGCATCGGCGACCGCTATCCCATGGACGTGCTCCTGGTGGGCGACGCCAAGGAGACCCTCCAGGCGTTGCTGCCGATGCTCCGCCGAAAGGAGGACCGCTCCTGGCGCGAGCGCATCGAGAAGGAGGTGGACGAGTGGTGGCGGGTGATGGACGACCGGGCCACCCTCGAGGCCGATCCCGTCAACCCGCAGCGGGTGGCCTGGGAGCTCTCCCGGCGTCTCCCCGACGGGGTGATCCTGACCGCGGACAGCGGTTCCTCCACGAACTGGTGGGCCCGCCAGATCAAGCTTCGAACGGGGATGCGGGCGTCGCTCTCGGGCAACCTCGCCACGATGGGACCGGCCACGCCCTACGCCATCGCCGCGAAGTTCGCCCACCCGGAGAAGCCGGTGGTGGCCTTCGTCGGCGACGGGGCCTTCCAGATGAACGGGATGAACGAGCTGATCACGGTGAAGCGCTACTGGGAGCGGTGGTCGAACCCGACGCTCGTGTTCTGCGTGTTCAACAACCAGGACCTGAACCAGGTCACGTGGGAGCAGCGGGTGCTGACCGGGGACCCAAAGTTCCCCGGCTCGCAGTGGATCCCGGACTTCCCGTATCACCGGTTCGCCGAGCTCCTGGGGTTCGAGGGGATCTACTGCGACTCGCCGGAGGCCGTCGGACCCTCATGGGACCGGGCCCTGGGGGCGGACCGGCCGTGCCTGCTCGAGGTGAAGGTGGACCCGGAGATCCCGCCGATGGCTCCGCACGTGAAAGCGCCGATGGTGAGGAAGTCGGTGAAGGCGATGGCCGGGGGCGACCCCGAAGCGGCCGGGGTGATGGAGAAGTCCGTCAGGGAGAAGCTGGTGGAGTTCAGGGAGTCCATCCCCGGGATGTTCGGCCATCGGCAACGTCAGGGGTGAGCCGGTGACGGGCCGGCGACCCGAGGCCCCCGTCGAAGGCCTCGACGTCTCCTCCTACACCATCCCCACCGATCAGCCCGAGTCCGACGGCACGTTCGAATGGGACTCGACCACGATGGTCCTGGTGGAGGCGAGGGCCGGCGGACGAACAGGCCTCGGCTACACCTACGGGCACCGGGCCACGGCCTCGGTGATCCGGGACCAACTGGGGCCGGTCGTGGAGGGCACGGACCCCTTCGATCTGGCCGGGACGTGGACGGCGATGGACCAGCAGCTCAGGAACCTCGGTCGTCCCGGCGTCGGGATGATGGCCCTGTCCGGCGTCGACATCGCGCTGTGGGACCTCAAGGCGAGGCTGCTCGATGTATCCCTGCAGGACGTCATTCCATCGTGCCACGATGCGATCCCGATCTACGGGAGCGGCGGGTTCACGTCGTACACGACCGAACGGCTGCGAGAGCAGCTCGGCGGCTGGGTCGAACAGGGCATCCCCCGGGTGAAGATGAAGGTCTCCCGCCACCCACCCGAGGATCCGGCGCGACTCGACGCCGCCCGCAAGGCCATCGGCGACGACACCGAGCTGTTCGTGGATTCGAACGGCGCGCTCACCCGCAAGCAGGCCCTGGACTGGGCCCACCGCTTCCGCCACGAGTGGAACGTCGGTTGGTTCGAGGAACCGGTCAGCTCCGACGACGTGGAGGGACTGAGGCTCCTCCGGGACCGCGGCCCGGGAGGCCTCGACATCGCGGCGGGCGAGTACGGATACCTCCTCACGGACTTCCGGCGATGGCTGGAGGGCGGCGCCGTCGACTGCCTCCAGGCCGACGTGACCAGGTGCGGCGGGATCACCGGGCTCCTCGCCGTGGGCGCGCTCGCCGCCGCGCACGGCCTGGAGCTGTCGGGACACTGCGCGCCCGCCGTGAGCGCGTACGCCCTCTCCGGCGTGGCCCATCTCAGGCACCTCGAGTACTTCCACGACCACGTCCGGATCGAAGGAATGGTGTTCGACGGGACGCTCCAGCCGGTGGACGGGGAGCTCCGGCCCGATCGCTCCCGGCCCGGACTGGGGCTCGAACTCAAGCGGCCCGATGCCGAGCGGTTCCGGGTGGGGTGAGGACAGCGTTCGGGTGATGAACGGCAGGATGCAGGTGCCGGCGAAGGCGGGCGGACCCGAGTTCGCCACCGGGATGCAGGGAACCCAGGTGCTCGACCTCAGGGCGCTGGCCCGCGAGCTCTCCGACGCCGTCGAGGGAGAGGTCAGGTTCGATTCGGCGTCGCGTGCCCTGTACGCCACGGACGCCTCGAACTTCCGCCAGCCTCCCATCGGCGTGGTCGTGCCGAGGACCACGGACGACGTCGTGGCCGCCCACCGCGTCTGCCACGCCTTCCAGGCGCCGATCCTCTCGCGGGGCTGCGGAACCAGCCTGTCGGGGGAGACCGTGAACCACGCGGTGGTCATCGACCATTCGAAGTACCTGGACCACATCGGCGAGGCCGACACCACGAGGAGAACCATCACCGTCCAGCCCGGCGCCATCAACGAGCTGGTGAACCGCAAGAGCGGGCCACACGACCTGGTGTTCGGCCCCGATCCTTCCACCCACGCCTACTGCACGATCGGCGGGAACATCGGGAACAACTCGTGCGGGACGCATTCGGTGCAGGCCCGGTTCTACGGCGAAGGGAGCCGAACCTCCGACAACGTCTCGGAGATGGAGATCCTCACCTACGACGGCCTGCGGATGCGGGTGGGCCCGACCACCGACGAGGAGATCGAACGGATCGTCGCGGAGGACGGCCGCCGAGGGCAGATCTATCGCGACCTGGTGGCGCTCCGCGACCGTTACGCCACCCTCATCCGCGAACGGTTCCCCGACATCCCCCGGCGGGTCAGCGGCTACAACCTCGACGACCTCCTCCCCGAGAGGGGGTTCAACCTGGCGGCCGCGCCCTGCGGAACCGAGGGGACCTGCGTCACCGTGCTGGAGGCCACGCTGAAGCTGGTCAAGCGGTTCATGCACCGTTCGCTGCTGGTCATCGGGTACGACGCCATCGAGATCGTGGGTGATCACCTGATGGAGATCCTGGAGGCTCGGCCCATCGCCTGCGAGGGCATCGACCACGAGCTCTTCCTGCAGGAACAGGAGCAGAACATGCATCCCCGCGAGCTGACCCAACTGCCCGAGGGTTCGGCGTGGGTGATGGTCGAGTTCGGCGGCGACTCCAAGGACGAGGCGGACGACCGGGCCCGGGAGCTCATGGCCCGGCTGAAGAAGGACCACCAGCCTCCGAAGGGGATGGCGCTGTTCGACGATCCGGAGCAGGAGGAGAAGCTGTGGAAGGTCCGGGAGGCCGGACTGGCGGCCACGGCCTTCCCGCCCGATGGCCAGGACTACTGGCCCGGGTGGGAGGACTCGGCGGTCCCACCCGAGCGCGTCGGGAACTACCTCCGGGACTTCAAAGCCCTGCTGAAGAGGTACGGCTACGGCGGCGCCCTGTACGGCCACCTCGGCGACGGCTGCATCCACACATCGACGAACTTCGACCTGCGAACGGCCCCAGGGATCGCCCGCTACCGGTCCTTCCTGGAGGAGGCCGCCGACGTGGTGCTCTCCTACGGTGGCTCCCTGTCCGGCGAGCATGGAGACGGGCAGCAGCGGGCCGAGCTGCTGCCGAAGATGTTCGGCGAGGAGCTGGTCGAGGCCTTCCGCGAGTTCAAGCGGATCTGGGACCCGGACTGGAAGATGAACCCGGGAAAGGTCGTCGACGCGTACCGGCTCGACGAGAACCTCAGGCTGGGGGCCGACCACAACCCGTGGCGCCCGCCGGTGAGGTTCGACTACCCCAAGGACGGCGGCGACTTCGCCCATGCGGCCCTTCGCTGCGTCGGGGTGGGCAAGTGCCGGATCCCCCACGGCGAACAGGTCATGTGCCCGAGCTTCCAGGTCACCCGGGAGGAGATGCACACCACGCGGGGACGGACCCGGCTGCTGTTCGAGATGCTCCAGGGCGACATCGTCACCGACGGCTGGCGGAGCCGTGAGGTGAAGGAGGCCCTCGACCTCTGCCTGTCCTGCAAGGGGTGCACGAACGACTGCCCGGTCGGGGTGGACGTCCCGACGTACAAGGCCGAGTTCCTTCACCACCACTGGAAGGGCCGGCTCCGCCCGCGGCCCGCCTACGCCATGGGGCTGATCGACCAGGCGGCCCGGGTGGCCTCGCACATGCCGGGGCTGGCGAACTTCGTGGCCGCCACGCCGCCCCTGGCGCAACTCCTGAAGCTGGCCGGCGGCGTGACACAGAAGCGGCCCGTGCCGTCGTTCGCCCCGGTCACGCTGAAGGACTGGTTCCTCGCTCGGCCCACGGTGAATCCCGGGGGGCCGAGGGTCCTGGCCGCGGGCTGGCGGGTGGTCATGCCCCGGCGGCACCTCTGCTGCGGGCGGCCCCTCTATGACTACGGGTTCCTCGGTCTGGCCGAACGCTACCTCCGCCGGGTCCTCGACGGCCTCCGGGAGGAGATCCGGGCGGGCACCCCGGTGGTCGGCATGGAGCCGAGCTGCCTGGCCACGTTCAAGGACGAGCTCCCCAAGATGCTGCCGCACGACGACGACGCGCGCCGGCTGCGCGACCAGGCGCTCCACTTCAGCGAGTTCTTCCAGCGATTCGAGGTCGAGTCTCCCACCCTCGACCGCCGGGCCCTGCTCTGGGGGCACTGCCACCACAAGGCCACCGGCGGCATGGAGCCCGAACAGAGGCTCCTCGAGCGGATGGGGCTGGAGGTCGACCACGTCCAGGGCGGGTGCTGCGGCCTGGCCGGGTCGTGGGGGTTCGAGGCGAGCCACCACGAGATCTCCATCCGGGCCGGGGAGCAGGCCCTCCTGCCGGCCGTCCGGAAGGCCCCCCAGGGCACGTTGATCGTGGCCAACGGCTTCTCGTGCCGGTCCCAGATCGAGCAGGCCGGCACCGGGAGGAGGGCCCTCCACGTGGCCCAGGTGATGAAGCTGGCCCGGGAGCACGGCCCGGCCGGTCCGACGGGACCTCGCCCCGAGGACGGCTCCTCCCGGGGCCGGCCACCCGCCTCGGCCGGCACGAGGGTTCGGCGGGCCGCCGTCGTGGGCGGAGCGCTCGCGGGCGCGGCGGGCCTCGGCGCCGGCGCGGTTTCCAGGCTCACCCGCCGCTGATCTCCCGGCCTCGCCGCCGTCCGGGGCGAACCCTCAGCCCGGGCTCGTCGGCTCCGTCACCGCGAGCATCCCGGTCGCCTCGGCCCCGCCCAGGCCCGCCCGCTGGTGGTGGAACGTGGCCCGCGGATCGGCCGCGGAGGCCCTTCCCGCCTCGGTGATGCCGAACTTCACGGCGATGGCGCCGGCGGTCCCCAGCGCGCCGGCCACCGCTCGCTTCCTCCGCGACGTGCCCGGCACCAGGTTCACCAGGAGGCCCGCCGCGGTGAGAGCCTTCGACGCCTTCAGCATGGCGCCGCTCCTGCCCTCGTGAAGCGGCCCGGCCACGCGTTCGACCCGCCCGGCCTCCCGCTCCACGGCCGTCTCGGCGACCAGGTC
>WNGQ01014976.1_pt1 | contig 11173 bp, 11 predicted proteins | sample 5407661 | NCBI WGS metagenome assembly WNGQ01 (sample SAMN13153382, study PRJNA577476) | soil metagenome | isolation source: 60 cm soil or saprolite under Garry oak tree replicate 2 | place: USA:California | collected 2016-06-15
AGCAACCCATTGATAACCTTTCTGGCTATTTGCTTCTGTCAGGGAAGATGCATTCTGCTCCCTATTGGAGGCAGCGGAGTTAGAAGACGAGGGACGCGTAGATTGCATTATTATCCTTCCATGTACTTATTTACTTATCACAACACATACACACATAATGACTTTAGTAGTGGCAGCGAGAAGAAATGCCTTTCACGCTACAATTCGACAAGATGGCGCAGAGCGGGCAAGGAAGCTGCAATCGTAGCACGTTCCTCAACAGTGAGGCGTTCCAGGCGCTTTTGCATGGCAGCAAGGTGAATTTCATTGAAAGTAGCAACGACCTGGCGGCCGTGCTCTGTAGGCTTTATCCAGACTGCTCGCCAATCTACATCATCGCGGCTACGCTCGACATATCCCTGCGCCAGGAGTCGTTTTACCATCGCCGTCACGGTCGAAGGAGTAACAGCCAGCCGCTCAGCCAGATCCTGCATCATACAGCGTTCGTACTCGACCAACACGCGCAACAGCGATAACTGGCCAGGGGTCGCGCGCAACTCGGAGATATCTTTGATACCGGAATGTGGCTGATTTGACTCTTCATCGAGGGGCACATCCGCAAGTACTCGCCGTAGTAGATCGGGAAGGACGTTGAGCAGAGTCCTCGCCAATACGACATCATCCTGTACTGAATTCTGTATCATGGCTCTATCTCACGTTTTCTTTATCATTTCGACAATCTAACTATATCATAGGCTAATTATTTCAACATGTAAAGGTGTGAAATTTATTCCACAGGAGCGAAACGTGACGTTTGAGTAATCTGTGTCCAGATCAGGGAACGTAATAGCGCGTGGCGAGCAGCCTCCTAAAGATCGGCCCTACCACCAACGGAAGGCTTTCGTTGGTGGTAGGGCCGATCTTTAGGAGGCTGCTCGCCACGCGCTATTAGCTTGACGCCACCTGGGAACAGTGTCCAGTAGTTCTCAATGAGGGGGTTGATAGACGAAATAGCCAGCGATGGCGAAGCGGCGCATGTGACGCTGATTACGCACATAGCGGTCCATGTAATTAGCCTCTGACGAACCAATTTGGAACACATAGACAGTACGGGGATTGTGGCTTACCTTATTGTAGTAGGGCAGGTAGCGATTATGACCCATTCTCAGCACACTCTGGCCATTATCTAAGAGATACCTCTGAACGCCGCAGATGATGTGCTCGTCGCTACGAAAGATGATGCGGTCGCAGGTCCAATAGTCGGAATAGATACTGGTCATACCCATACGTATGAGATTATGTATAAGCAGGACTTCTTGCTGGTTAAAGTTCCGCGTTTGTGGCACGCCTTGATATTGATAGACTCCAATGATGTCAAATTTATCGTAGCGCATGCGAGGGAGTGGAGAAAAGGGCGAGCCATCAAAGGTACCGACAGTTCCAAGCAGGAGAATCACGCTGATAAGAACGAGCAGGCCACGACGGATGAAGATGCTGACGAAGGCGATTTGCACCGCAACAGTCATTTTCGCGAAGCGTAGAGCGAGAGGTTTAATGGCCCCAAGCCCCTCCCAGAGTGGCCAGAGCAGAGCAGGAGTTGTCAAGAGCAGGCACTCAAGGTAGCGCATATCGGGGACGGGATAGAGCGCAGCATTAGGGCTGACGACAAATAGCAGCAGGACGACCAGACCATTAAAGAGGAGCGCGAAGCGGCCAGCATAACGGATAAACTCTTTGCGCCGCTCGTCCGGCCAGGGGCGAGAAGTGTTACGGGCGGTGCGCCAGAGGCTCCTGATGACCATGCAGAGGGCTATAACCCATAGCACAATGGTGCCGACTGCCCAGATAGTATGCATAAAGGTACAGCGGATGGCGTGTAGACTGCCAACATTCCATATTTGAATCTCATCGACATAATTGTAGCAGAGCGGATTGGCCCCTGTAGCGCCGGGCATGCTAATAAGCAGGGCGCCCTCTAACTGGCGAGGGAAGAGGATCTGAAAGGGTGGCAAGACGGCATCCTTCGCCGTTTGCAGCTTTTGAAGCCAGGTGAAGGTATCGTCTCCAGGAGCGGCGGTAATATTGTAGGAGATCAGAGGAGCACTGCCGAACAGCAGGCCCACGATGAGAAACAGCAGAGGAAAACCGAGAAGCTCACGCCAGCAGAAGACCAGGATAATCAAGCCCGCAGTTAGCAGAAAGGGCGCAACCAGCTCGTCGGACCAGATGGCCGCGCCAGCGATCAGGCCCCAGAGCCCGTATAGGAGAAAACGGGGCCAGTTGGTCTGGCGCGGCTTTTGCGGATTGTAGGTAAACGCAAACCACAAGGAGAGAACGATGAGAAACACACCAAAGAGCAACGTTTCGGCATAGCCACCGATCGCGACGAGTTGTCGTGTCAGCATGGGAGCGGAACCGAGGGAAAGTAGAGCGATGGTAACCAGTGCCCATTTTTTCGTGAAGAGCATAGCGCACAGCAGATACATGCCGAAGAGAAACAACGCAAAAAAAATAATCAAGCCGAAACGAAGCATGAATGTTGAAGTGCCAAAGAAATGAAAGAAGAAAGCCGCCACATATGCTTCAAGGGCGCCCATATAGCCCTGTCGATAAAAGAAAACAGGCCATTCACCACGATTGAGGATATGCATGGCCATAATACCGATGGTGCCTTCGTCGCTATCGAGTTGCGGCCAGCCTAGAGCTACTAACGCGATGCGCAACGCTACGGCGATTGCGATAATTGCCAGGGCACAGAGACCATAAATGCTGATCTTCGTCCCTTTCAGATGGTCGCCGTAAGAACGCAGCATAATCTTTTAACTCCTTTTACACGGGAACACCCTTGTTCCAAGTAATATATAGAAGCAGATGTATATCTTATAAAAGCTGTGATTTTATAAAAGCTTTTCATGAAGCCGCCAGACCACTCACGACCTTCTGAATAGTTCGTATATATTTTTTTTATTAGATCTATTTCTATCAGCGTACACAGGCAAAAAGTATAGCATTCTAAACTCTATATGACAATAGGTGTAGCCTAAAGTTGCCATCTGAACACTTCAGGCGACGATTTCGATAATACCCTCAGCTACATCGCCATTGGGAGCGATTTTGAAGACGCGGGCGTAAGGAGTTTCGGGGTAGAAGCGATGAGAAAAGATAATATAGAGGTAGCCACTACGCCTGGCCCATTCCTTATCGCGCTGCGAGGGATACGCCTCAGAATGAGGATGAGAATGGTAGTAAATCATATCGCCATCGTAGGCATCGATATCATTGTAAATACGGACGATATCGGTTTCACTGATGATAGAGAAATCATCAGGTTGCTCGGCTGCATTAGCCGTGGGATAGTTCTTTACCGCTACCTCATCCACGCTACCAAGAGCGCCGCAGGCTTCGTTAGGATAGCCCGCGACGATATGGGCAAGCATCTCGTTATACATTGCCTCGGGAATACGCACAACAAAACTGCCTTCAGCTACCATAAAATTTTTGCCTCTAAATTATCTTCAAGCTCAACAAGTTCACGAGTCCAGAGATCTTCACTGAGGTATTTCCAGCCGCCGTCAGCGAGGATGGTGACAATTTTCCCCTGCTCTATACTCTCCGCTACACGCAGAGCGGCGTGCAATGAAGCGCCACAGGACGGGCCAGCGAAGATGCCCTCTTGATCCTTCAACTGTCTTGTGCGACGAATAGCATCGATACCAGTCACAAGGATCTTGGCATCAAGCACCGACTGATCGAGAACAGGAGGAACAAAGCCATCTTGCAGGCTACGCAGTCCCTGCACGCCCTCGCCCTGCATTGGTTCGGCAGCGACAATTCTGATCGCGGGATTGTATTCTTTGAGACGGCGCGCATTCCCTGTGAGAGTACCACCGGTGCCCAGACCAGCGACAAAGACAGAAACATCAGGCAGATCCTGAATAATCTCTGGCGCGGTGCCGTAATAGTGAGCACGCGGATTAGCCTCGTTCCCGTATTGATAGAGCATGACATAGCGCTCATCGCCATCAGCCAGTTCTTTGGCCAACCTCACGGCGCCATTGCTGCCATGAGCGCCATCGGAAAAGATGATAGTCGCGCCATAGAGTTCAAGCATCTTGCGGCGCTCGCTGGTCACATTATCGGGCATCACAGCCACAAATTGGTAACCTTTGATACGCGAAATCATCGCCAGCGAGATACCAGTATTACCACTGGTAGGTTCCAGAAGAATAGAACCCGGTTTGAGGATACCCTTCGCTTCAGCCTCCTGGATCATGCGCAAGGCTACGCGATCCTTGATGCTACCGGTAGGATTCTGGCCCTCCAGTTTCGCGTAAATCTCCACTCCTGGGTGCGGACTAAAACTTTTCAATGCTACCAGTGGAGTATTGCCTATCATCTCCAGTATGCTGCCATAGCGCATGAGTATCTCCTAGTACTTCCACTTGACCCCTTGGGATTTCATATGTATACTCCCCTTCTGAAGGGTCTCTGGAGCGTCTGTTCGTTTACGACCCGTTTGAGGGTACTGAAATTAGAGTCCACCCGCCATAGCAGGTAAAAGGATAATAGTATCGTTTGAACCAACGGATGTCTCCAGCCCTTGCAGGTAGCGCACATCTTGATCATTGATATAGACATTGATAAAACGGCTCAGTTCCTGCTCGGGCTGGATCTGCTCTTTTAAGGATGGATAGTTCTGATAGAGATTAGCCAAGATCTCAGCCAGGGTATCGCCCTGAGCGGTTACTTGCTTCGCGCCACCGGCGGATGATCGTAAAACGGGGGCAAGACGTACGGTCGCCATATATTCACACTCCTCTTGATCGCTATGAAAGCTCTTAACTAACACCATGAAGGTTCTTTGCGAGAATCCTCGCGCCTGCGACGCTCGCCGGCGTGACAGTGATGTGTGTTGCCAGCCTAAGGCTGGCAACACACATCACTGTCACGCTAATTCTTACGCGGGTATCGCGCAGACATCGGCATACGTTGGCAGATTGTCGGGATGCGCGTGCTCACCACAGGCTGGACAATTGGGATCGCGGAAGAGGCGCAGTTCGTTAAATTCACCGGACAGCGCATCATACGTGAGTAAACGACCTACCAGGGGATCACCAATGTTCAGTAAGAGCTTGATGGTCTCAGTAGCTTGCAACAGACCGATAATGCCGGGCAGTACACCTAAGACACCGGCCTCGGCGCAACTGGGTGCGAGTGCAGGCGGAGGCGGCTCGGGATAGAGACAGCGATAGCATGGTCCATCGTAGGGCTTGAAGACGGTAAGTTGTCCTTCAAAGCGGAAGACGCTACCGTGCACAACCGGCTTGTTTGCGAGAATAGCGGCATCATTCAGCAGGTAGCGCGTGGGGAAGTTGTCAGTACCATCGACAATGACATCGTAATCAGCGATGATATTTCTGACATTGGTCTCATCCAGGCGCTCGATATAGGTCACAACCTTTACATCAGGATTGAGAGCGTTAATAGTCTGGCGCGCTGACTCTGCTTTGTATTGGCCGATACGCTCAGTATTATGTAGGATCTGGCGCTGCAGGTTGCTATCATCGACGATATCGGCATCGATGATGCCAAGCGTCCCCACACCGGCCGCGGCAAGGTAGTAGGCCGAAGGCGAACCCAGCCCACCGGCACCGATGAGGAGCACCTTCGAGTCAAGCAGTTTAAACTGCCCCTGTTCTCCAACTTCGGGGATGAGCACATGACGGCTATAACGTTTTGACTGAGCATCACTCATGGTACGAGGCTGCACAAAATTGTAGCCACTGCCCTTCCACTGTCCGAAGCCGCCAGCCATCGAGACAACGTCTTTATAGCCCATCTGCTGTAAGGTGTTGCCTGCCATAAGCGAGCGTACACCACCAGCACAATAGAGGACCACCTTTTGCGACTTGTCGGGCACGGCCTCTTCTATCTGCAATTCAAGATATCCACGAGGGACATGAATGGCACCAGGAATATATCCTTCATTCCACTCATTCTTCTCACGCACATCAACCAGGACTACGTCCTGCTTGTCGTGACTACCATTCTGGTGATCTAGAGTATCATGCACCTGCGCCGCAGTCCATTCAGGCACCTGCTGGCGAGCACGTCGCATGATCTCACGGGATGCATCACCCATGTCGTACCACCTCATTGTTGACTAAGTTAATCAGTTAAGTTCCCAAATTTTACTACAAAGAAGCTTACCATGTCTGATTTTTTATTGTCAAGGAAACGTTGAGCTGCTTGTAGCGGGCTTCTACGGTTAAAGTATCTATAGGTTGAAACATGGAGGGGGCGAGGTTTATTCCTTACTCGCACTTGCGAGTCACTGCACCAGACAACTGACCCATTAGGGATGAAATAGTGGTGACTACTCCCCAGGCGTGAACGCCGGGGCTTCTACGGACAAGCCGAGGCTCTGTAGTCCCAGAGCACGAATATTCAAGGAGGCATTGAGATCACGATCGATGGAGAGGAGGCAACACGGACACTCATACACGCGTTCAGAGAGGGGCATCTTTTGTCGATGGGAACATCTGCTACAGGTCTGCGACGTATAGGCCGGGTTGACTTTGACGAACGCTCTGCCAGCTTCTTCCGCTTTGCAGACGAGTTGTGCAAAGAACTGCGACCATGCCGCATCGCTGATGCTCTTCGCAAGACAATGATTGTGCACCATCCGGTTGACGTTCAAATCCTCCACACAGATCACGCCGAAACGATCAACGATCTGGCGGCTATTCTGATGGGTGAAGTTCTCGCGCCGCCATGCTATACGCTCATGCACGCGAGATATCACCTGTCGATGTGTGCGCCGCTCTCGCGTGCCCTTCTCTAGTTTGGCATGTGTGCGTTGCACCTTCGCCAACGCCTTTTCTTCCTTCCGAAAGAAGCGTGGATTCTCAATCTCTTCGGCGTTCGAGAGGGTGGCAAATGTTTTTAGACCTACATCAATGCCTACCTGTTCGCCTCGTTCTGGCAGACGCTCAGGCTCACACTCGACCGAGAAGCAGACATACCACTTGCCAGTAGAGGCGCGAGAAATGGTACAGGTTTTCACGTTCCCCTTAAGTGGGCGATGGTAGACCATCTTCACCGTACCAATCTTCGAGAGGCACACACGCCCATCATGGGTTACAGCGAGAGACGTTTGCCTTCCTGCTCGTAGGAGGTTTTGCGCACCTCCAACAAGTGATTATAGAGCCAACGACACTCACTGAGGGTCTCAGTGAGCTTGTGAACCTGCTTCTTCGTGGGATAGAGTCTGTACTTGAAGGTTTTACGCATAGTCGAATTATAGCACAAAATAGAACATATCTCAAGTAAAATCTGCGAGGCAAGAGTGAAACCGAAAATATGTCCGATTTTGCCTGGCTGTTTTGGAAGAGGATTGTATCAGCACTTGCGATTTGCAAGCAGCATCTTACAAAAGGGAGGAGCATACCGTGAGAAACATCATTGTCAGCATGCGGGTCACACTTGATGGTTTCATTGCAGGACCAAACGGAGAAATGGATTGGATGGAGGAGTTCTTCGATGAAGCACTGGCCAACTATGAGTCCGAACTGCAAAAGACTGTAGACACGACGTTGTTTGGGCGGGTAACGTATCAAGGTTTTGAAAGTTACTGGCCAAAGGTCCCTGAAGATCCCACATCTCCAAAGGGCATGGTTGAATACGCTCAGCGATTGAATGCTATGCGCAAAATAGTTTTTTCCAAGACACTCTCTCACGTCGCGTGGAACAATTCAACACTCGTGAAAGAGATCGTTCCAGAAGAAATCATAAAAATGAAACAGGAGCCTGGGCGCGACATAGCGATCCACGGGAGTGCCAGCATTGTGCAAACACTCACCAATCTTGGCTTGATTGATACATATCATTTATTAGTCTATCCAGTTGTTTTAGGGAGCGGCACGCCTCTCTTTCAAGACATCTTGCACAAGGTGATGCTGAAGCTTATAAGCGCCGAGACGCATCCTTCTGGAGTCGTGGTACTCTCCTACCAGCCAATAAAGGAAAGATGAAACCTCACTAGAAATACATCTTGCCGAAGGGATATGCTTATGCTGGAATACATAAGTAAACAACCGTCACCTAAGGTCGGTAGACCAAAGGTACTCACCTCAAAGCAAGTAACCCATCTGCAAGCACTCTTCGATGATAAAAAGCTAAGAGTCAGTGATCTTTAATCTTGCGAACATAAAAATATTAGGAGGGTTGCGTGTCAGGAAATTTCTTCAATACCCATGATCTCATCTTTGTCGTTGTATAACATACGGATCGTGTGAGAACGCTTCAAGTGGAGAGTATCAGTTATCATAACAGTATAACTATGCAATCCACTAATATGTTCAGCTTTGCTTAAAGCTACTCGTGCTTGCCCTTGTGACGTGCCTGATTTTTCTGCTATACGGTCGAAGTACGCATCAACAAAAATCGGAATGTAGAAACGCTTTACCGCCTCATAGTCGTCGAAAAATGATTGCGGTGTATATTCTCCTGCCCATTCAAGAAGTGAATGCTCTGCTAATGTGGCAACCTCTTGACGGCTTCGATTCAGTCCATATGGATAACTCTTATCAACAATGTCCTTTGCACTGGATTTGGGTTTGGAGAAAATTGTGCTTTTATCGCTCGAATCAGACAATTTGTATAATGGCGAGCTGCGTGTCGTTTTTCCAGCCATGCCGTTCTCCTGTTCTTGGTGAAATTACATTGGTGTAAATCTTAAGGATAAGAATACGTTGTAAAAATGTAAAATACAATAAGCAATCGATGATAATTAGAAGATATATCAATGATTAAATGTTTTTCGTTTCAAAAACACTATGATAAATATGGTATGATACTGTTGAGATTGTTGCACGCAGTTTTGCTGAAGAAAAACATTTGTTCTCCGTCACGTTGCAAAAATAACCTGGTAACGGCTTCTCTGTAAAGGTGGCTCGAATAGTGGTGGTATCATCTGGAAAAAGTACATTTCTGCCTTTGCTCATTGCCACACTCTTTTTGACATCAGCTTGTGGTAGTGCCATAGCGGGAGTTGGTTTTAGGCCCCCTTTCTCTCCAGTAACGTTTTTTATAAACACTGACGGCACTATTTCTATTCAGGGTGATCTCTCAATTGAGACGCCAGTTGGTGAAGTTGTAATCGAAGCAAGCGCATCGTCAGCACTCCAACCAGAAGATAATACGCTCCTCTCAAAAAAAGATAATGATTCACTACTGGTTATTATTAGACACAAACAAAAAGGTTCAGTTGTTGATGACGGATATAAAATTCAAACAGGACAGGATGAGATAAAAATTGTCACAGATGGGAAAGTAACGACAGATATAACACAACATGAATTTTTTATTGACGCTTCAAAAGGCACAGTACAAAGTATCACTGTAAAAGATGCTAATTCGACCACAGCCTCGACATCACCAGTCGCCGATACTCCACGTCCAACTCCCACCCCTGATTTACATGGTCTCACTGTTACCAGAGCAGCAAATCTGCTGATACATTTTTATGATGAGAAGAGTTTCCATAAAGGTTCGTACTTGATGAAAGATATTACGAGTATGACCTTGCCGCAGCCACCAGATGCTCAGATGCAATCATGCGTTGACGCTACATATGAAACATCATTTCTTTATAGTCCCGAGACGGTCCAGGAAACAGACGAAAATGCGTTCACGTTGCAATTATCTGGATCAAGCTGGACAGTAGTGTCAATGGATGGTTGTATGTCAGCTTCAAGCACAAAAACAATACCACACCCGCAAACGCCTTCCGCTGCTCCACCTACTTATAACCAGGCTTTACCGCTTATCAAACCCTACTTTGATAATTCGCCTTACTGGAGTACAGGATGGGTTTTGTACTCAGTGCAAGGTCTGACCTTTAGGCAGCAGGTAGGAGAACACATTGGAGCATGCATCTTCTACAGCTATGCATACTACGCTGACCCCAATACGCCAGTAGGGACAGATAAACGTAAGTTCGGCTTCGAGTATATCAACGGAACATGGCAGATTGATAGTGTTGATAACTCGTATCCAATGGGTCATAGCTCCTGTTAAAAGTACAGCCAATTATTTCTATATCGCTTGTCCTCTTGTACGGAGCCAGCTAAAGCTCCCCTTTGGGAAGTAGAAAAACTTTACGCCCCTACTTTTCTCTTCGCCTCCACGAGCGCATCATGCAACGTATCCAATCGCTTCTCTTTGCCTATTGGCAGTACCAGCAAACGATTGTACGTTTTTTCCACCCATCCTAACTGACGCTTTGACCGATACTCAGTAGCTAGTTGAATTCCTCTCAGAGAAAGTGTCATACCCTGGTCTAAATCACCAAGTTTAAGATATGCTTCTCCTTTATCTATCCCTTGTTTCCTTCTAGGAGCAGCAGCGCAGGTCTGCTTCCATTTAAATCTGTGCTACACCGAGTGTCAATAAATGGTCTATTGCTTTGCAGCTTGGTCGTTGTATCACCGTCACGACAAATCTCTCCCCGATGGATTTGCAGTTTCTCTTCAGCATTGTAACAGCATTCAGCACTGTCCTTGAGAGAACAAGCCCTCCTTGCAATTTCTCATATCGCCTGATAATCTGAAAGCAGTAATATATTATGCCCCTATTTCGCACTATTGGGCAGCACTCATGCGTCCTGCGAACGTTGCTGCCGCTGCTATGCTAGGCAGTCAGGCGGGAAGAAAGAAGAGAGTACGGCATGTCCGAGACAGCAGATATCCTCATCATTGGTGGTGGTGTCATGGGAGCAAGCATTGCCCATTCCCTCGCCAGGCAGGGTGGGAGTGGCAACCGCGTTGTCCTATTGGAGCGACAAGCCCTTTGTACTGGTACTACAGGTCGCTCTGGCGCAATAGTGCGGCAACACTACTCCAATGACTTCACCATTCGTATGGCACGAGATAGCCTACGTATCTTCCAACATTTTGACGATCTCGTCGGAGGTGATTGCGGCTTTCTTACGACTGGTCTGCTGGTCATGAGTGGTGAGCAGGGTGCTGATGCTTTGCGGGCAAACGTGGACTTGCAGCAGGAGCAAGGCGTGAATACTAGACTCATCACTGCTGCGGAAATCAGCGAGGTAGCGCCTGAATATAGCAGTGACGGTGTGACGCTAGCGTGCTATGAACCTGATACCGGTGTTGCCGACCCTATGGCAACCACA
>WNGQ01010183.1_pt1 | contig 11172 bp, 15 predicted proteins | sample 5407661 | NCBI WGS metagenome assembly WNGQ01 (sample SAMN13153382, study PRJNA577476) | soil metagenome | isolation source: 60 cm soil or saprolite under Garry oak tree replicate 2 | place: USA:California | collected 2016-06-15
AAACAGCTCTCTTCATCGTGCGGTGCAAAATGAACGTCCCGCGCCGCGCGTCAAGGAGCGAAACAGAAATTCAGATTCACTGAAACAGATTCACTGAAAGGGTGTTATATTATCTGATGAAAAGAATACGAAAATGCGAAAGCAAACGCTGTTGGCGAGGGGCGTTGCTGTCGTTGCTTTGCGCGGGCGTCGTCGCCCTGTTTATCACGGGTTGCGCGGAAGCGCCTTACGTGACGGCATATGATAGTGGTTATTATTATCCGAGCGGTAATTACTGGCGCGACTACGACGGCTACTACCAAGCCTACCCGTTCTCGAATACGGCTAATGGCCCGCGTTACCGCATCATTGATGGCCAGCGCGTTTACGAGCCGTACTACTACGGCGCATACGCGACGGTTGGCGTTCCAGCCGAATGACAATTGCTAAGCCGCGCAACACGATTGCGTTTTCGCAGCGCAGGAGGGGTCAGTGGCCTGCGCTGGGGCAGCACGGCGATCGCGCGCTCTGCAGGTAGTTGCTGGCGGTTCCAGCAACACGTGCGTCGCATTTTCGTGCCGGGTCACTGAACGCACGTGATATGTCGATGGAAACAAATTTTCATCGCCGTATTCGACGCGAATTTCGGCGTCTAAATTAAGCGGAATCATCCCGCGCACTTTATCGAAAATCTTTAGAAACTTCGCCGCCGTCATGCAGACGTTCGCAGGACCAGGCGGCACCCAAAGTTGCACAATCGTTTCATGCCAGCGGTTGGTTTGGCCGCCGCAATCGACTGTTTCGAACGAGGCGGCTTTTAATTCTGTGAGATGATAGCCGCAGTGCACCGCCTGACCTTTCAAATCGACAAAGATTAACTGGTTGGTCGGCGCGGCACGCAGTGCGGAGATGAATTCGCTGGTCTTCATTTGTTGGATATCCCCTTCGTTCTTCTTCGGCCGGTCCTGCAACAGACTTGATCGCGTCTGCGGCGCTCACCATTCATCCGATGGTCTCTGGCCATCCACTCGCGCAACCCCGCGAGCACGTGACGAACGAGCGGATCGCCATGCTGCGCCCAGCGATAATACATCCATCTGCCCTCGCGGCGTGCTTCCACCAGGCCGGCGCGCTTCAGATGAGCCAGGTGACGTGACACTTTCGGCTGCACCACGCGCAAGGTATCGGTTAGTTCGCAGACGCAGGTCTCGCCAGAGGCAAGCAGGTTCAGCAAACGCAACCGTGTCGGATCAGCCAACGTTTTGAAAAGGAACGCCGGCGTAGCATTTCCGGATGATGGCACGGCACACATATACGGATAAACGTATATATGTCAATCAAACTTCTAACGAATTTTTTGCACAAAGTGCCTTTGGAGTGCGTCCCCGCATCGCTTTCGGAAACTAGAACATCTCGAGGACAGATAGGACCGCCAGACTTCTTACGGCCTCTTCCAGATGATGTTACACCAGGAGCACAGCCGATCGGGCAACGCGGTGCGAATTGTACAATAAAGGTCATGTGATAAAAGAGTGTCGTGTGCCTGACGGACCAACAGGCCAGCAGAGTCGCATGCGCGGCTCCACGACAAAAAAGGGAAATTCAGAATTCAAGAAAGGGGAAGATCTGATGAAAACGATAATGAAATCCAAGCGTCGCAGTCGAGCATTGTTGCTGTCGATCCTTTGCGCAGGCGTCGTTGCAACTTTTCTGGGCGGATGTGCAGAGGGGCCTTACATGACTGCGTATGACACCGGTTATTACTATCCAACCACGTATTATACGCCGTCGTACTCGTACGACTATTATAACGGTTACCCGTCTTCTTATTACTACGGGCCGACCACCCGCTATTACACGAGATACGGGACTAGCTACTACGGCAGCTATGGGTACTAATTCGTGACGCGCGCTTGGTCGACGCATCGGTGAACGGATCTGTGCGCCGATGCGCTCATTTTTTGCTTGCATTTGCTTGAGCCGTTGCGCTCAAATGAGCGCCCCAAAGCTCTTGTGACAGCAACGATCAAGAAACGTCGCGGTGCGATGACCATTGTCTCGCTGGTGTACGCCGCGCTATTTGCATTTCTGCTTAGCGGATGCGCTGACGTGTACTACGTCGATTCAAATCGCACGCCCGAGGCGCGGTACAATACTTACTACGCGCCAGACTATTACCCCTATTATCCGTGGTACAGCTATTATGGCGGAGCGTACTACTAAGGGGATTAGGCCGCCGATTCTTTCTCAGTTCGTCACGCTCAGATTCCGGTCACTAATAAATCGAAAACCCATCATCCTGCAGAGGACTGCCCGCCCTACTTGGGTTTGACCCGGTCGTGGTCAAATGAAGCACGCACAATCGCGGAGTCAGCACGAGTCGCCGCACTCGGGTTGCTGACGCAGTGTCACACGAAAGTTACAGGAGCGTTACTTTTGCGGCGAAACGCGGGCGTTCGAATGGTTGTCTACGTTGATATGAGCATGGAAACTACAAACTCGATACGCGTTCGCGCTTCTCGTTTCTTCAGTGATCGATATGCTTATAGGGCACAGCCAAATTACTCATCTGAGCTAGTCGCCTTCGGTATGATTGTGTTCATCGCCATCTGGCCAATCATTGGGTCCAGCCAAATGGCGAGTCTCCCATGTGTGATTCTTACGAGGCGCGCCTGCTGGAATTGCTGGAGGGCCTAAGACAAAGGGAACCGAAGAAATCTTGTAATGACCATCGCGACCAGCTAAAGCAACGACAGATTGAGGAAGTCTTTCCTGCTGTGCAGCTCAGTCTCGCTCATTTGCCGGGTTGGGAAGGAGTTGGCAGCACGCTGTAGAAAAATTGGCCGTCGTCGTCCTGCTGCGGTGAGTTCATAAACACTTTTGCAATGTCGCCGGCAGCAGGTCCACTGGGAGCCTTAAACAGATACAACGTAATGCGCACGTTGTCGGCGCGCGCCGCGGTCAGGACTTTTAGCCGGAATGCATAAGTAAAAGCCTCTCCGCCGCTAACCTGCCGCTGGCTTTCAGGTCCGTTCGTCGATTCGAAGACGGTTGTTGAGGAGGAACCTGATGGATCAGTTTGCTCCGCGGTCACGTTGCCCGCAAACCTGCCTGACTGGTGGACGACCACGCTCACGCGAATCTCCGTTGGATCACTGTCATCGGGGAAATACCACCACTCCTTTAGTTCAATCACATTCATAAGAGGTCTGCGACTCTCCATGAACCGTCGCTGCTCATTGGAGATGGCCAGACGGCGCAGTTTCCCGTAAGTAACGACCCCTGCCACGAGGAGGACCACGGAAAGCACCATCGAGCCAAAGTGAATCCGCAAGACACCTGCCTTTGGAAATAACAGAACGGCAATTGAACTTAAAGTGACGTGGATTGCGACCAACGTGATGTAAGTCCAAAAGATAAGGCCCCGAAAATCCAACGTGATCCAGTTGCTGCCGCCGCCTCCGCTGGTGAAGGCGAGATCCAGGAAGTACATTGGAACCGCCAGCAGCCCAAGAAACAGACAAATGATGAGATGTTTGCGCCAGACGGACCTCATAAAACTTCCGTCTATCAGATTATCCAAGTGAATACACCTGTCGTTATGAGTTTCGGCGAATGCCCTGTCACTTGCGTCAGCTGAAGCGATGGTCGAGCTTCCGGCTCGCTAGGTCGAAATGAAGCGCAATCTCCCCGCCCTTTTCGTCATCGCTTTTCTCGGCTGCGCTGATCTGGCGGCGGGCCAAGTTATCAACGATCCCGCTCGAATCGAGATATATGTCACGCCGTACTACAATTCCAAAGGCCCCGCTATCGACGTCGGCCGGTTTAGCAGTGGTTTGGCCGCGAAAGGCGAATCGGAGTTTGTCGCGACGATCTCGAAGATGCAACAGTCGTGGGACACTCTCAATTTCCCCGAGATGTACGTCGCCGCGATTCGCCTGTATGATCTGGGCTTCAGAAAGGAATCAATTTACTGGTTTTATTCGGCCCAGTATCGCGGGCGCCTTCTTGCGACCCTGATCGATCAAGAAAAGATGGGCAGCATGGGTGATCCTGGATTCGAACTAGTCCAGGCGCAGAATGCGTTTCAGCAGTTGGTGGGCCCGTACATCAATGGATATGCTTTTGGCGATATCGATCAATTGATCCCAATTATTGAGAGAGTTCAGAGAGAAGGAAAAGTTGTGCCCGACCTAACCAAGATTTACCCCAGCGTGACCTTCAAGCCGAAATCGGAATGGGACGCGGGGAATAAGGGGCTGAACGAGGGAATGACAAAGCTGCTGATGACCCTCAGAGACCAAAAGGCAAGCATCAAACAGCAAAGGATCGAACGCGGGATGGAAGCCAAATTCTCGAAGCTGCCGAGCAAAGAGCTACCAAAAGGGTCGGGGCCGTGATGTGCTGGGATTACTGACTCCGTTCGGTTTCCTGTAGCAGCTTCACCAATTCATCTTTCCACAGCGCTGCGATGGTGTGGCTGCCGTGACCGCGGGTTTTGTCGCTCATGGGGATCACGATGGCGCGGCCATGTGGAACGCGCTTTATCTCGTCCTCGAGGATGCCTAGCTCAGGCGGATTGATCAGGTCGTCAGCGGAATTGATGGCGAGAAGCGGCGCGCGAATTTTTTCGAGGTTTGGTCCGGGATCGTAATCGTGTGATGCTTCCACCGCGTAGAGCACGTCGTTTGCGTCGCTCGTTTTCACGTAGTCGTTGACGAATTTATCGAGCACTTGGTCAGTTTTCGCCAGCGTTGGCGCTTCTTTCTGACGCAGCACTGGATTACTGCTCATGAACCAAAGCATCTCAGCCGCGGTGCGCAGGCTCGGCGGCTGTCCCGCGCCTGCGGGATATTCGCCACCGCTCCATGCCCGGTCGTTGCGGATCGCGTCGATGACAGTGCGACGCCATGCCCGATTTCGTCCGGAGATTTGGGTCGGCAAACTCGCCAGTGGCATGAGCGCGTCCATGAAATCGGGATGCAACTCGCCCCAGAGCCAGGTGTGCATCCCGCCCATGGAAGTTCCCATCACGAGGCGCGCGTGGTTCACTCCGAGTCCTTCGGTGAGCACACGGTAATCCGCCTCAATCATGTCGAGATAACCGTACCGCGGAAATTTTGCATGCAGCCCGTCGCTCGGCTTGCTCGATTTGCCGTGGCCGATTCCGTCCGGCAGCACGATGAAAAATTTCGTCGCATCAAGTGGCTGATCTTTACCGAACAGTTCGCCGGCAAATTCCGGGCGAATAAACTGCGCGCCGCTGCCGGTTGTCCCGTGCATGATGAGCACTGCGTTCTTTGTTTTGCCCTGCGCATCTTTCTCCGATTTCCCGATGGTTCGATAATGGACACGCAACTCCGGCCACGTTTCGCCCGAGGTAAATTTGAAATCGTGGATTGTGAAGTCGGCTTCGACAGGCGGCGGGTAATCGGATGCGAACGCGAAAGTCGCGGCCAAGACAGACGAGATAACTGCGAGAATTCGGATTTTTGGATTCATATTAATGTTGCCGCTGCCGTTCGGCCTGGATTTGCTTGAGCAGTTCCGTGTGGGTCCGTTCAAGATCGTTAGCAAATTTCAGCCTTGCGCCCAGAGTTTCGGGATACATCTCAAACCGCCTTCGCAATTTCTTTGTGGCCGGATCGTAAAAGAAGGAAATCTCTTGATCGAGATTTGGCATGATCAGCTCGTCGCTCAATTTTTGATACCGCGCCATGCGGCTCAGTCCCCAGCGGATAACCGATTCGTCGTTGCGCAGCGCGGTGAGCGTCTCCAAGTCGAGCAGTTGGATGCCCCCGGCTTGCAGCATCGTGGCAAAGTCGCCGGGGCTGTAGTCGGTCGTGAAAACAAACGGATGCAGCAGCGGCATCTCACCGGCATCGAGCGCGCGCCGAAACTCCGCGGCTTCTCGTTCTTGTTGCGCGCGGTTAATCTTGTTGCTCTCGATTCCGTCACGCAGCGTTCGCTCGATCGACGCCAGGATTCGGTCGCGCCGTTCTGCGTCCTGCTGACGTTGCTGATAATTGTTGAGCCAGAACGCAGCGTAAACGCCGACGAATACCAGGAGCAGCTCCGCCACCCAACGGCCGAAACGCGTGAGACGCGAATGTTTTTCGGTTGTTTGACTCATGTTTAATGGGGACAATTCATTCAATGAGACAATCTTGGCCAGTCAACAATTTGATCGATTTCGCCGTGCGATCGATCCAAAGGGCGCAAGCGGACGATTCGCCATTTTATCATTTAAGATTCGATCGCGTGTTCCCCGATGATTTCTACGCGGCGATGTTGGAAGCAATGCCCGTGGGAGACGGCGGCTACCGGGCATTGTCTGGCAAAGCCAAACTAAGAAATGTCACTGCCGAGGGAAAGCCGACCCGCACCAAGATCGATCTTTTCCCGGAATACATCCGCCACTTGCCGCCGAAAAAACGCGAAGTGTGGGGCCTCGCGGGCCGCGTCCTCCGTTCCAAAGAGCTGGGAAAAGCTTTCGTAGAGCGGCTTGCACCCGGATTAAAACGCCGGTTCGGAGCTGACTTTGGGAAAGTGCGATTGTATCCAGTGCCAATCCTGACGCGCGACACTGCCGGATACTTCATTACCGCACACTCGGACACCCTCTGGAAAGGCATCACCGTCCAGTTCTACCTGCCGCCGGACAATTCGACGCAGCAGATCGGCACGATTTTTCACGAGGCATTACCAAATGGCAAGAAGCCGAAAAGCGCGCAGATGCTATTCTCGCCCAATACGGGCTACGCGTTTGCCGTTGCCGATAATACCTGGCATTCGGTGGGTTTGGTCGGGCCTGAGGTAAAAACGCGGGACAGCATTTTGCTCACTTACTTCGTCGATGCCGGAGCTTGGAGATTTTTGCGCAATCGCGGCCGGCGACTGCAAAATGTCTTGCTCAATGAGATGCGCAATTTGCGGCGCAGTTGATTTGGCGGCTGACGACGCGCGCTTATCGGCGGGCATGTGTTTGAGCGCCACAGGCGCGACTTTCACCGCAAGCCTGGGGCGACGCCCCAGGAAACATCGCAACCCAAACAAGCGGCAGCGCTGAAAGCGCAACTCACTTCCTGCGCCAGTTGGTTTCGGATCCAAACCATGCGCCCATTGAATCGCGCCTCCAGAGCTTGTTGATTGGACTAATTCGAATTCCTGGGGCGCTACCCCAGGCTAAGATGAGATCAGCGCCGGTGGCGCTAAAGAGATGTTATCAACGAGGCAGTGGTTGTTCGATGTTCGCAAGCGCATACGCAGCGACTGCAACGACAGCGGAATTTTCCGCCAATTCTTTCGGCACGATTTTGTCCAGAGTGTCTGCGGCACTGTGGTGATAATTAAAATCGAAACGACTGTCTTGAATCGGACTAAAACAGGGCACGCCGGCTTTCTCGAGCGGCTCGATATCGGCGCCAATGTGTTCGGAAAAATTTGTTCCGCCGGCGCCGGATTCTTGAAGGACGGCTAAAACTGGCGCGAGTAGCTTCTTAATTTCGAATTTTCCTTTGATGTTGATGCCGATGGGATGTCCAGCGCCGCCATCTGTTTCCATGGCCGCAAAATGATCCTCTTTTCCATGATCTTTTGCGTACTGTTTTGACCCGGCCGATCCATTCTCTTCGTTCATCCACGCGATCACGCGGATCGTGCGTTTCGGTTTGAGGTTCAGCTTTTGGATCAGATTCGCAGCTTCCATCGAGACTGCGACGCCTGCGCCATCATCGATCGCGCCTGTGCCCAAATCCCATGAGTCCAGGTGACCGGAAACGATGATCATTTGCTCGGGATGTTCGCTGCCTCTGATGTCGCCGATCACATTCGCGCTTTCGACATCTGCCAAAGTTTGCGGCGTTAACACCAATTTCATCTTCACCTGTCCTTGTTGGACCAGATCCACAATCAAATCCGCATCCTCCGCCGTGATCGCGCCGGCTGGAATTTTCAGCGTATCATCTGCGTAATTTGTCTGTCCAGTATGCGGAAGCCGATAATCGGCGCCCCCCACCGAACGAATCAAACACGCGACAGCGCCTTGTCGCGCGGCCGCGCTCGGGCCGTCGCTTCGATAAACAACCGCTTCGCCGTAGGCTTCGTTGCCACGACCTTCCGCGGCCATTTGTTTGTCGAAGGGATAATTGAAGAGCAGGATTTTACCCGCGACTCGGTCGCGAGGCATGGATTTGAGTTCGTCAAAATTTCTGACAGCGATGATGTCTGCTGTGATTCCCTGTTCGGGCGTCGCGACACTTGCCCCGAGCGCGCACAAAACAATTTTCTGCGTCGTGTTGTTGGCCTGGCCCGGAAACTGAATGAGCGCCGCGGTTTCCTCACCGCGCACCCAATGGGGCACCATCACTTTCTCCAACTGAACTTCGCATCCGATCGCCTTCAATTCGCTCGTGACATACTCAACCGCTTTGGCCGCTTGCGCCGATCCGCTCAAACGCGGCCCGATATTATTCGCAAGATGTGCGACCTGCTTGTATGCGAAATCGCTGTTCAAAGCCGCCTGCCGAAGTTGCTTCAAGTCCGCGAGGGTCTGTGGTGAAAAGACAATCGGTGTGCCCGTTGGAGATGGCGTGGGGATCGATGGGGATAACGTGGACGCCGGCTGTTGTCCGAAAGCCCGAGTCATCCACAACGAAAAAGAGAGCGCGACCACGGCGATTGAGCATAGACGCATAGCCAGAGATTCCTCGACTTCCCTCGGAATGACAACACAGGCGAAGCGCTGATCACTGATCACCAATCACGGATCACTCTCGTCATTCCAGCCGGCGTTCGTCGAAATCGATGAGGTCCGGAATGGTGCAAATATCATCGCGTTCCTCGATACCGTGCCTTTTCTTCGCTTCCTCTAAGATCGGGGTCGCCGAATCGCGCCATCCGAGTTTCGATGCGAACCCATTCCAGACGAACAGGTCGCCTTCGTTGAGTCGCCGGCCTTTTTCGAAGCACCATTCTAGAATTTCTTCGTCTGTTCCGCCTTGCAGCGCACGCTCCCGAAGATCGCGATAATGGACGCGCAGAAAATTGCAGCAGACCCCATCTGCTGCATGCACGGCGCCAAGGTTTTTGTGATAATCCTCGTGCAGCTCGCCGTCAGCGTGTAACCGAATCTTGTCCAGCATTCGCGGGAAGTACATCATGCCGCCTGTCATCTCTTTCGGGCTTTTCGGATAAGTGCTCATGGCAAATTAATCGCCGCCCGGCTGCGTTCGCGCAACTGGCCCGGAGATGCGTCCAGTCAGTTGGCGCTGCCGCCCATCAACGCCAGGATCCGCTCCCTCTTCGCGCCGTACTCGAGAGAATGAAACCGCCGGATTTCATCGAGGCGTCGCAAGCCGTTGAGGGTGTCGAGATAATGCGTGTAGCTCGCAGCGAGCTGGCTTGTTTCGAGATAACGACCGCGCAGGTTTGGGTCGCGAAATGCCTCCGGACACTGCCGGGCGAAAAGGTGAAACCGCAGCCAGCGCCGGTCAGTTTTCGAAATGCGCTGAGGTTTTCGGAAAAACGCGACGAACAGGAGAAGGACAAGATAGGTATCCACCTGCGCCTGGAGCTCGAGATTGCGCGCAAAATCTTCCGAGGCGATCTCGCGGATTCCCCGTTTGAACTGAAGCGCAGCATGCAACGCGTGATTCAGTTCCTCGACGAACATGATCAGCGACCGGATATTGCGATCGCCCAAACCCGCGCGCGGATCGTGTTGCTCCAACTGCTCGATGAGCCAGCGCGAATAATAAATGCCAACGTAAAGCTGGTCTCCCGCGCGGCGGAGGAACGTCCGCGCGAGCTCGCTCAATTCTCGCGCGGATTTGCCAGCCAGGATCGACAATTGCGCGCAACGCGCCCGATCAATCAGGCAATCCTCGAGATTGATCCCCACCTGCGCATATGTTCGCTCGAATAATCTCTGGATCTGGCTGAAGAGTGTCTCGTTCACAAGCAGAGCGACGGGCGTCCCGCCATTGCGGGATCATCCAAATTGAGCAATTGATCCGAAAGTTGATTCAGCGCGAGGCGGACATCGCGGAATTGATCGGCTAATCCTTCGAAGACGTCGTCTAATTCGCAACGGCGCGCGGCGGCGTGTGAGGCAACAAGCTGATAGTTCGTCCGGCCGACCTGCTCGTAGAATTCAATATCGGGACCACCGCGCAAACTGCGCCGCTGTCCCGCGACTGCGGGATGAAAAATGCCGCTGATGAAGAGGGAATAATTACCAATGTGCGCCCGAAGTAGGAACGCCTGCTCCGGAGTCGCGCGGTTCAGCGCGATGAGAATGTCAGAAATGTACTGCTCAGCCAGATGGTGGGTCTCATCGGAGATCTGCAATCGGCTCGCGCGCGAAAACGTCTCGAGCAACGACGCGACATAATCGCAAAGTTTGCGGTCGCCGATTCCGCCCTGCTGTAAGACGTGCCGGGCCAGAACGTAAAAATAAAACTGCGACGATATCCGCAGATGTCCGCAGTGATTTAGAATTGCGTCGACCAATCGCGGATGATCGAGAATGGAATCGCGGGTTTCGACATCGCTTAAAAGATCGACAAGCGAGACCTGATCGGTTTGCGAGCGCGCGAGCGTCCGCACGATGAAGTCGAAATCAGCGGCGGTGAACCGCGCCCGACAATTCGCCCTGATCATCGGGAACTCATCATGCGTGATTGAGACGCGTATGGCAAGCCAGATTGCTGACTGCCGCTACGCGCTATCGGAAGAGGTATCTTTGCCTGGAGCAGCACGCGGGCTTCCAGCCTGCGTGGCTAAGATCGCAATCTGGTGAAGTCGCCGGGCGTTCGCCTTCCACGGGGCCCGCTCCTCAACGTACACAAGATTCGGGTCGACTCTGACAATAAGCGGTTAGCGCGATGCACCAACACAGCTTTAACTCAATCCAGAAAGGTAAAATATGAATAAATTAATAACATGGAACCCACTCCGGGAGATAGAGGAAGCTCAGAACCGCTTTAGCACATTGTTTGGCGGCTTTCCGACTTTCCCGATTCGTTTCCCGAAGAATGGTGAGAGCTTCAAGCTAGCCGATTGGTCGCCCTTGGTGGACATCACCGAGGATGATCATGAGTATCTGTTCAAGGCTGACCTGCCCGAGATGAAAAAGGATGACGTTAAAGTAACAATCGAAAACGGCATTCTTTACATTTCCGGCGAGCGCAG
>WNGQ01006649.1_pt1 | contig 11170 bp, 10 predicted proteins | sample 5407661 | NCBI WGS metagenome assembly WNGQ01 (sample SAMN13153382, study PRJNA577476) | soil metagenome | isolation source: 60 cm soil or saprolite under Garry oak tree replicate 2 | place: USA:California | collected 2016-06-15
TAGCGGAGCGCCTGCAATCTGTTGGCCAGGTGAGCTATAATCAGTATCTCCTGCGTTTTGTGGTCGACGACTATGAGCTGACTGTTTTCCCCGATGCCCGTGCGATCATCAAGGGAACCGATGATGCCCAGGTTGCGCGCTCGGTATACGCGCGCTACGTGGGCATGTAAACTTACTATAGTATCAAAGGTAGAGGTAATACTCTGATGAATGAATATATCCTCGTGTGCGTGGCATGGCCCTATGCGAAAAGCTCTACTCATGTTGGTCAGATTGTCGGCGCTTACCTGCCAGCAGACACTTTTGCACGCTATCACCGCCTGGCCGGTAATCATGTTCTCATGGTTTCCGGTAGCGATGAGCATGGCACCCCCATCCTCGTCGATGCTGAACGGGAAGGTATTACTCCACGTGAATTCGTGGCGCGTTACCACCGGCAGATTTGCCAGGTGTGGGATAGGCTAGGAATATCCTGGGACTTATATACAGAGACGGGTACGGAGAACCATTATCGCATCACCCAGGATTTCTTCCTGACACTCTACAAAAAGGGCTACATTTTCAAGGATACTATGCAATCTCCCTACTGCCCAACAGACCGCCGCTTTTTGCCTGATCGCTACGTTGAAGGAACATGCCCGCACTGTGGGTTTCCCTCGGCTCGGGGGGATCAATGTGATAACTGCGGCCGCACGCTCGATCCCATCGACCTGATAAACCCCCGCTGCCGGCTCTGTGGCAGTAAGGAAAGTCTACTGGAGATTCGGGACACGGAACATTTTTTCCTGGATCTGCCCCAGTTGCAGGAGCCTTTGATGGCCTGGTTGTCCGCGGAAAAGGACCACTGGCGAGCCAACACCCTGGGTTTTGCGATGAACTGGCTCAAAGAGGGATTGCGCCCTCGTGCTATCACCCGTGACCTCGATTGGGGCGTGCCTATTCCCATAGAAGGATATGAAGACAAACGCATCTATGTGTGGTTCGATGCCGTAATCGGCTATTTCTCCGCCTCGGTTGAATGGGCCGGACGACAAGGCACACCCGAAGCATGGAAAACCTGGTGGGTTCCCGGACAGTCCGACTCCCCGGTCAAATCATACTACTTTATCGGTAAGGACAACATCCCGTTCCACACAATTATCTGGCCTGCCATGTTGATTGGCTATGGCAATCGCAACTTGCCTTACGACGTACCGGCAAATGAGTTCATGACGATGAGTGGGGCAAAAGCCTCGAGCAGCCGGGGTAATGTGATCTGGACGCGCGATGTACTGAACCGCTATGGCACCGATGCGCTGCGTTATTACCTGTCGGTCACGGCTCCTGAAGGACGTGATACCGACTTTACGTACGAGGAATTGATTCGTCGCAATAACGATGAACTGGTAGCCACCTACGGCAATGCCGTACATCGCACGTTGACCTTCTTGCAGAGCAAGTTTGGAGGCACTGTGCCGCAGCCACATCCCTTGCGCGAGGCAGACAGGGAAATATTAGCAGAGTTGGATCGCGGCTTTACCATTGTAGGACATAACATTGCCGGCTGCCACTTCAAAGATGGTATCAATGCCGCTATGGCGGTGGCCCGCGCGGCAAATCGTTACCTTGATGAACAGGCCCCGTGGAAACAGATTAAAGTAGACCGCGACGCGGCTGGCACGACCATTTATGTGATGCTTCAGGTGCTCAGCGGCTTGCGGGTGCTTTTCTACCCGTACCTGCCCTTTTCATCGCAGAAACTTCACGAATACCTGGGCTTTGCGGGCGACGTAAGCGCTGCCAACTGGCGGCCAATTCTTGTCCCGGCGGGTATTATGCTCCCGGTGCCTGCACCATTGTTCCCAAAATTGGAAGAACTGGCCGTGGTCTAAGAAAAATCCACCTCATTTCTCCATCTTTTGGTTGAGCACATTCAACCCCTTCCTTTGCTATACTTATTCTATCGCTTCTCCTGCCTGTGAATGATCTCTCGCTGCACAAGATAAACACACGGTCGGTCCAGAGGGAGAATCTTCACTGGTAGGGGGCGATGGATGTATGTCGTCTCCTTACACCGGTCTAGTAGTGTGCCGTGTGAGATGGCGTGTAGAAGGTGTATTATACGCAACTGAAGATGGAGAAATGAGTATGTTTTCGCGTACACAGGTTCCTGGTCAATCCTGGTGGTCGTTACTGGCACGGGGGATTATCGCGGTGCTTTTTGGGCTGGCAGCTCTTTTCTGGCCCGGGCTCACTCTCCTGGTACTGGTCTACATTTTCGCAGCCTTTGCCCTGGTAGAAGGTATTATAGCCATCTACCATTCTTTTCAGGAACGTAGCATGCAGACCAACTGGTGGATGTTGCTGCTGGAAGGGATCGCGGGCGTTATACTAGGCATACTGGTTTTCATCTGGCCTGGCATCACCGCGCTGGTTCTACTTTACTTGATTGCGGCATGGGCTATCATAACGGGAATAATCGAGCTTGTTGCGGCCTTTACAACAGGCATGGGCTGGGTGCTGGCGATTGCTGGCGCTCTCTCCATCCTGCTGGGCATCGTGTTGTTTGCTCGCCCGGTCGCCGGGATATTGTCGCTGGTCTGGCTCATCGGGATTTACGCCATTATATGGGGTGTGCTGCTGATCATCCGCGCCTTCCAGGCCAGGTCGGCACCGGCAGCGCCAACTGTCTGAACTTGTTTTGGTGAACCTCAGGGGGTGCAGCTCCGTCCACTGGACTTTCACACCATGGGGACGGAGCTGCACCCCTGCTCGTCAGTCTCTAAAGCGGTAGCCTACGCCCCAGACGGTATCGATTTTTTCGCCCACACTTACCCTTAGCCCCAGACCTTGCGAGCTACACTTGCCACAAGCTCCAGCTTGCGGCGCTGGTCTTCAGATGTGATACGGTTCCCCTCCATGGTGGATGCGAATCCACATTGCGGGCTAAGGGCAAGCCGCTCTAAGGGGACATAGCGAGCGGCTTCTTCGATGCGGAGGAGCAGTTCATTGGCTGTCTCCAGTCGCGGCTTCTTGGTAGTGACAAGACCAAGTACGACGAAACGATCCCCGGGCACGTGCCGCAGCGGTTCAAATCCCCCCGAGCGTGCATCGTCGTATTCCAGCAGGAAGCGCTGGAAGTGGGTCAGGTTAAATATTCTGGAAATTGGCTCATAATCACCGCTGGCATAGAATTTGCTCTGGTTGTTACCGCGACAAATGTGAATTCCAAAGGTGATCCCGGGGTGGCCGCCAATAATAGCGTTGTCCAGCTCGATGCAGAGATCGATGAGTTTGTCGGGGTCGTTCCCACGCTGGCGATACCCTTCACGTATCTGCGGATCGAGTAGAGCCGCATACTGGGGAGCATCGATCTGAATGTAGCTACAACCCAGGCGAATCAATTCCTCCACTTCACGGCGCGAGAAATCTACAATATCGGCAAGATAGGCATCCCGGGACGCGTAGGCCGCTTTCGACTTTTCAGGGTCATAGTAAGCCGCTGCCTGCTGAGCGCTAATCATGGTGACTTTACCGGCATGCGCTTTACGTGAGCGCAGGTACACCCATTCCTCTGAGCACATACTCCTTTTCCATTGCAGCCGCTCTACCACCACGGGGCGCTTGAGGACAAGTTCCTCTCCCGTCTCGTCCCTGAAGGGGATGGCCCAGCCTCCAAGCTTATCGAAGCCTTCCAATGCCTCGATGAGGTGCCCGTAGAAGGCATAGCGCCTCATCTCCCCGTCAGTAATGACATCAATACCAGCGGTTTCTTGCAGGGCAATTGCTTCGTTCACAGCCCGGTCCTCTATGGCTTTGAACTCCGCCGCGTCAAGCTGCCCTGCTTCCCGCCGCTTCCGTGCATCTGCCAGGTAGGTGGGTCTGAGCAGGCTTCCCACTACTTCACTATGATAGGTCATCTCGAACTACCTCCAAATAATGTTCCAGGTCCGGACAAGGTCTAGCCGATATTATTGTATCATACCCCCACTTTTGTCAGAGTATATCTGATTTCCATCACGGTCGCTTGCTCGCGCCTGCGGCGCTCGCCTGATTTAGTATGTTGTGTGGAACATGCGCGAAGCGCATGTTCCACACAACATACTAAATTGTTTGCGCGGCGAAGCCGCGCGAGCACCCGGCCAGAGAGGGCGAAACCTCTGAGAATCAGACACGCTCTCATTTAAGGAAAGATTGTGATATTGGGTTTTGGCGCCGATTTAGGATATAGTACAACTAACTACACACAATTATTGCAGCGAAAATAGTGGACTGGATCATAAGCATCCATCCCTGGCTCATGCAGAATTCATTTTAAACGAGGGACAAATATGCCAACCTTAGAGCTTGAGACCATGCGTTGCACGTTAGATGGTCCGGTGGCGCGATTACGCCTCAATCGCCCACAAGCCCTGAACGCCGCCAACTGGGCGTGGGTGCAGGACCTCATCAAAGCCACAACTTACCTGGCGCAGAGTACCGAAACTCATGTCGTTATCGTCAGTGGGGAAGGTCGAGCTTTTTGTAGCGGACTTGACGTCAAAGAGTTAGCTCAAGGGCATCTCAGCGTCGCATGGTTCACTGCATGGGAACGCGGCGTGACTGCTCTGGCTAGCCTCCAGGCTATCACGATTGCAGCTATCCAGGGCTACTGCCTGGGAGGTGGCCTGCAGGTTGCCATCGCTTGCGATCTGTTGGTAGCCTCCACAGATGCTGTCTTCAGCATTCCTGCGGTCAAAGAAGGAATCATCGCCTGCCTGGGCCCGATGCGCCTGGCCCGCCTGGTTGGGGCAGCACGCGCCAAATACCTTTGTCTCTTAGGTCGACGCTTCACCGCCGGTGAAGGTCTTGCTATGGGGCTCATTCATGAGATTGTTGAACCTGCCGAGCTTGAGCAGCACGTTCAGGCGCTGGCCCAGGAGCTGCTTGCGATCCCCTACACGGCGCTCAGGCATACCAAATACCAGATCGATCGTGCCTTCGAGCATGACCTCGCAGCGCTCATGGACGAAATGGTCATTGCCGAGGAAGAGTGCCTGCGTTCACCAGAGCATGCAGCAGTGATGGCAGCCTACCAGCGCCAAAGGACTCCTGGTATCTGAGATCCACTCATAACTGGGGGTGCAGGGGGCTTCGCCCCCTGCCGGAGCGCGAGGTGTCCTCGCCCTTTTCTCTCTTCTCCAAGCGAGCCACAGGAATTATGAGCGGATGTGAACTGGTATCCCTTGACAACCATTAGTCATGGCATTGCTGACTTTGACATTGCTTTTCCGAAGTTTTACAATATGACTTACCAGGGAGGAAAGAAACCCTGGAACTAGGGCGAAAGGTCCTTGATAGGAAGGAAAGCCGAAAGGAGGCTGATATGCCTATGAAGATACCAGTTCGCTTACTAGGGATGGTGTTTCAGATCGATTGAGAGTGCCCGTGAAAGCGGGCATACTGAACACCACAACCTCTATCACTCGATATCCTTGCAGCTCGAGAAAGAGCGTGGATAGCCAGGGCGTGATAGAGGACTGTAAAAGAAGTGCGGGCGGGATAAACGATGTTATCCCGCCCGCGTTCTGTTTAAACTGTGTCTTGTATCCCTGACTCACATTCCATCACGCATCAGAACGTCTGCTGCTACTCCCATTGTTGCTCCCCATACCACGTGAGCTGCAATCATCATGAGATTCCGCCGTTGAGGCTCCTTTTGGCCTGATTCCGCCATGCCAAGCAGTGGAAGTAACCCGAGATAGCTTCCTGCCCATACCGCCAGGCCAAAAAGAAGCCCTTTTGCAGCAGCAGGCAGCGGTACCTTCTTTCCTAACAGGCTGTAGAACATACCCATTGCCGTGCCATAGCCAAAGTGGGAAACCAGTGTTGCCGCTAAGACCTGTCCCTTATTCATATGCCGCCTCACATGCGCCCGGCGGGCCAGTTCCCTCGTAATGATCTCGGGGGGTAAGGCATAGCGTTGTCCCTTGGGTAAGAAGCGCTGCGTGACCAGCATGAACAAGGTCATGGGTCCTGTAGCGACGAAGCCCGCCAGAGCACCTTTCAACCAGACTCGTTCAGTTTGAGCTTTTATGCTATGTTGATGCTGCGCCATACTTGCTTCCCTTGCTCGAAGCGCCACTATCCGATTGATGGTCCAGGCTGGAGCTGTTCGTGCTACCATAGAGTGATCTCCTTTTTTCGTTTCTTTGGTCTTACATTCATATGCTTAGCAAGCGTATAACCACTCACTTGATACGATGCTGTCGCAAAAATTGATACAAGGAGGGGTGTGGATGCCTGCCCGATTACTTTTTTTATCTCAGGAACGTGTCTATGGTATTGGTTGCAGGCAGCATAGAGGAGAGCAAGAGTGGAGAACGACCATAACCTCGCAGGGCAAGCGAAAGGCGAGGCAGACTCAGCTAAAAAGACGTTAAGCGATGTATCCAGCCACGAGCATTTGGATACAGAGAAGGCTGCGAAACAAGCAGGTGGTCGAGGCCAGGGTTTGCTCGGCAGAGCATGGGCAAGGCTCCAGGCCATTAGGACCCCACGCGGGGCATCTACCTTGCAGGCCGGTGACACGCTCACACAAGCTCCCCCACCTGCTGATGAGATGAGCGAAGAGGCCGTTAAAACCGCGAATATCCTGGCCGAGACTGCCAAATGGACCCGGCGCCGTGACATTCCCCTCGCCATCCTTGCCTGGTCTGGCGTCGTGCTCCTGGTCCTGTGGGCAGCGGGACACGTGACAAGAACCATCCTCGTGCTGATAATTGCATCCTTGCTCGCCTATAGCCTCGCACCGCTGGTAACGTTCTTAGAGCGGGTGATGCCCCGTGTGCTCGCCATCCTCATCGTCTACCTCATCGTCCTGGGCGGCATCAGCGCTTTACTCTACCTCGTTATCCGCACGGCCAGTGAACAGATCATCTCGCTCTCCCACTATCTCAGAATGCTGCTGACTCCCGGGACTGCTGCTCATCCCAGCCCGTTGGAGCAGACCCTGCGGCCATTTGGCATCTCAGCGAGCCAGATCGCCTCCGCCCGTGATCAGATCCTCGCCAGCACTACCGGTCTGGCAGGGGATATCGTGCCGCTGCTCACAGGCATTATTAATGCCGGCCTGGATTTCATTGTGGTAGCCGTGCTCAGCATCTACCTGCTCATTGATGGAGCGCGGGTGAGCCAGTGGTTACGGCGCAACATGCCCAGGCGGCAGCGGGGGCGGGTGCGCTTTCTGCTGGAGACGCTGCAGCGCATTGTGGGAGGCTACATTCGCGGCCAGATATTGTTATGTGTCCTCATCGGGCTGCTGGTCGGCGTCGGCATGGGGATCATCGGGGTGCCCTACGCCCTCTTATTGGGGGTACTGGCCTTTGTCCTCGAGTTCATCCCTATCTTAGGCACCCTGGCTTCCGGGGTGATTTGTGTGCTGCTGGCCCTGACCAAAGGATGGCTGATAGCGCTTATCGTGCTGGTCTACTTCGTGCTCGTGCATATCCTGGAAGGCGATATAATAGGACCGCGCATCGTTGGGAAAGCCGTCGGGCTGCATCCGGCGGTTGCCCTGGTAGCTCTGATCGCCGGGGGAGAACTCTTTGGCATCTGGGGTGTCCTGTTAGCCTCGCCGGTCGCGGGAGTGCTTCAGGCCTTTCTGGTGGCAATCTGGTCAGAGTGGCGCGAGACGCATCCGCAGGACTTTGAGCGGGCAGCCAACAAAATCGCTAAAACGGTGGAGGAAAACGTCGCTGAGAAACCTGTCGATCCAGAACCGGCGGCAAAGCTGCTATCGGAGGCTGAATGATGCATAAGTTACTTCGAGCGTCCAGCCAGCCAGCTCTCTACCTTCGGCCAGAGGCCTTTCCTGGCATCTGCCCCGGTCAGCAGGCCTACGTGCCCGGCATCCAGGACGTAAAATTCTTTATCCTTGCTCCCGGCGAGATGCATGATGGCTTCGGCCTGGGGGAGCGTGCAGATATGATCTTTTTTCCCCGCAATACTGAGCAGTGGACTGGTGATATGTGAGAGATCGACTCTGCGCCCACGCAGCTTGATTTCGCCTTTCACCAGCTTGTTCTGCTGGTAAAATTCGCGAATCCACTGGCGGAATGCCGCACCAGGAAATGGAACTCCATCGTTGACCCACTTGTTCATCGCCAGCCAGGTGTCCATCGATTTGCCCTGCATGATGCGATCCCACATCGTCACGTAGGAGCCGACATAGTTGGTAACAGGCTTGACCAGGCGGTTGCCAGTATCGATCAGATCACCTGGGACGTTGCCGAAGGCTTCTACGATGCGATCAGGGTTCAAGTACTTTTCACTCGTCCACAGGCCGAAAAGCCCCATTACGTCCGGTGTAAAATCGATGGGAGCTGTGAGGAGCATGAGATTTCTGAGAGGTCTTTCAGGGAAAAGCGCGGCATACATCGCGGTCATCGTTCCCCCCATGCAATACCCCATCAGCGTGTATTCTTCAGCATGAGCATGGCGCAGCATTTTTCTGATGGCCTGGGGCATGTAGTCCAGCACGTAGTTGTCAAAGGCGAGATGCTTGTCCTCATCTCCCGGGGTGCCCCAGTCCAGCATATAGACATCGAACCCCCTGCCGACGAGAAACTCTACCAGGCTATTGCCAGGCATCAGGTCCAGCACGTAGGGCCGGTTGATGAGTGCATAGACCAGCAGGAGTGGCACCCGGTACGCGTCCTTCGCCACCGGTTCGTAATGGTAGAGCCTGGCCTTGTTCTTGGTCCAGACAACCTCTTTAGGCGTCTGGCCCGTCTCAGCCTGTGCTCCTTCCAGGATGATCTGCATGCCTGTTCTGTACTTCTTGAAAGCGCTTTCGAAATCGGGTGCAAGCGAAAGATTGTTGTTCATCTAGCCCTCCTCGGTGCATGACGTGAGATCGTGGCGTCGTGGTATCTCTCTATGACTCAACCTCTACCCGAGCCTGCTGTGCTGCCCGCTGTTTTCTGACTGGCGCTTTAGGCTGCTGTGCCCTGCTGCGAGTTGCAGGGGCTCGCCTGACCGCTTTTGCAGGCTCCTCGCTTCCAGGCTTCTCCAGCGCCTCGAGGAGTTTATCCAGCTTGCTCTCCACCCGCTCCAGGCGTTTTTCCAGGCTCTCAACAGCTGCAGGAAACGCTGCTACGTTGCTTTCAACGCGTTCCAGGCGACCTGATAATCCACTGGTGGCCTCGCCTGTTGTCATCTGCATATATCTATCTTCGAAGTCCTCGAACTCGTTGTCGAGGCGATCCATCTTCTCTTCCAGATTGATGATCAGTTCTGCTACTCTGGCAATATCCGAGCGCGTGGGAAGCTGCAGTCGACTAAAATACGCTTCGCTGGCCCGGTTGAACGTGCGGGTGAAGCTGGCATAGCTTTCCAGGAACTGGCTGGCCATGTCCATGAACTTTTCAGTTCCGATCATGTCCCCAACAACCTTCGACCATGTTTCACTGGTGGCATCATACCACTGTTTCAAGAAGGTAAACGGATCAGCAGGCACAACTCCACCTGCCGGCAGCTTCGCTCGTGCTTCTTCCATCATCTCCAGCCACTGTGTTGTCAGTCCTACTGGGTCTGCTCCCTGCTCGGTTGCCTTTTTCCAGACGTCCGTTGTCACCTCAAACCAGTGCTTCCATGCCTCTTGTGGATCCATCGACCCGGCAGCACCAGCTTTGAACTGCTCCTGGGCTTCTCCTATCCCTTTGAGCCATGAGTGATACAGACCATAGGGATCAACAAAGCTTTCCTTGCTCCCATCGATGCTGTTCTTCCATGCATCATACGTCGTTTCGTACCAGTGTTCCCATACTTCCATTGGATCTGCAGGTTCTTGTTTCTTGTTGTCTTCTGGCATTGTAAGCACTCCTTCCAGACGCTGCCCCCTCTTGCTCGCTTATGGCTGCTCCTTCTTGTCTTCCTGCCTGGAGCGACCAGTGTAGAGCCGGAAAAAGGTATCCATCATCTTCTGGTATTGATCCAGAGAATCCGCCCAGTACTTCAAGTAGGCTTCACCCGCCTCTGTGATCGAGTACATGCGGCGTGCTGGCCCCCCTTCCGAAGTGTCCCAGCACGAACTGACCATCCCTTCTTTCTCCATCTGCCGTAACGTCCGGTAGAATGTGCCCGCGTTCATCGCATGTAACCCAAACGTCGCCATCCTCTCCATCAATTCGTAGCCGTACGAACTCCACTCCCGCAACATTAAAAGGAGAATGGGGACGAGCCAGTTCTTTGACCAGGCACCGGTCGCAGCATTTTGTGCTTCGTTGTCTCTGTTCAATTCCGCCATACCGCACCTATAGGCATCTAGTTACGTCTATGTTCCCTCCCAGTTGATGTTGAATGCATCTATATGCATTTTAAACTTATATACCGGGATTGTCAATGAGAAAAGGTAAGTATCTCGTCACGAGTGCTCACCTTTGGGGGCAAAAGCTGCTCGGTTTTCGGGACATTTACCACAGGGCTCAGCGACCACTGGCCGCCTGCTGGTAAATGGCGCGAATGTTCGACGATTTTTAAGGCGAATGTTAGGAATTCGGCGCGAAACATGGGAATCGACCATTGAGAATTTGGAGAAACCGCTCCAGAGGCGGATGTCTGCACACCGTTTTTGTAAATTCGGGAGGTCAGCGCAGAGTGCATCTCGCACGAAACCATCACCAGCCTCTACAAGAAAGTGGTCGAGATTGGTTCGACATCTGCCATTTCGTTCAATCTTTCGGCCCTTCTTCGGTCGAGATGTTGTAAACTTTGACATGAAGCTGTCGATTTTTGGGTAATTACTCTGCTGATTGGAGGACCTTTTTCTTGGCCAGTTTCTGAGAAATTGCGCTTCCGAGGCCAAAGGAGGAGAAATGCAACCGCCAGGATAATTACCCGAAGATCGACAGCTTCATGTCAAAGTTTACAGTGGAGTGACGAACCATTCCAAACTCATGTGACAGGAGGAAAGCACCATGAAAATCAAAGTGACCGGCATCTATGTGGACGACCAGGAGAAAGCGCTGCGCTTCTACACCGACATCCTGGGCTTCGTGAAGAAAGCGGACATCACTCAGGGTCCGTACCGATGGCTCACCGTCGCGTCACCCGAGGAGCCGGACGGCGTCGAGCTGCAGCTCGCCCCCAATGACAACCCGGCGGCTAAGGCCTACCAGCAGGCGATGTTCGAGCAGGGCCAGCCGGCCGC
>WNGQ01006651.1_pt1 | contig 11168 bp, 12 predicted proteins | sample 5407661 | NCBI WGS metagenome assembly WNGQ01 (sample SAMN13153382, study PRJNA577476) | soil metagenome | isolation source: 60 cm soil or saprolite under Garry oak tree replicate 2 | place: USA:California | collected 2016-06-15
GCGGCAGGGACGCCCGCTCCCGGCGGCACGGCGAGCGCATGACGCAGATCCTCAGGGATTGCCTGAGCAGCGGCGGCCAAGCGAGCGGTTACTGAGCCATCCGCCTCCGCCACTCTGGCATGGCGGAGCCTCGTCTCCCACACCGTGCATGCCAGGCAGCTGTCCAGGTGCGCGGCGACGCCTGCGGCGCCCGGGGATTTGAACTGGCCCCGGGCGAATGAGAGCAGAGCCGACTCCGTGGGGTGTCTCATCCGGCGCACCTCTATCCCGTATCTCATCGCTGTTCAGTAAACGCGGTACCGTGCCCGGCTGTCCGCTCGCGCATCCACTCGGCGGCGAGCGCACGAAGCTCGTTCACGACGATTTCCGGCCCGCCGTCGCCAGCGAGCTCTCCGGCGAGGCGCACGGCGAGACGCTGCCTGAGGGTGCCGGCCTGGCTGCGTCCGACACCGAGTACCTCACCGAGGTCCCGGACGGGCTTCTCCCATGTCGCGATGAGTATCCGCTCGCGATCGGAAAGCCGGTCAAATAGATAGGCGCTGTGGAGCCGGCCCAGGACCTGGTCCTCGGTCTGGGCGTCCGCGCTGCGGTCCGGCAGCCGCTCCAGCACGTCCAGCTCTACGGTCAGCGGAATGCGGCGAGAGTCAAGCCGGGCCGCAAGGGCCAGGGAAATCTGTGCTGCGGTGAGGGAGCCGTGAGCTGCCATGAGGACCCGGCGGATAAGCCGCTCAAAGGTCTCGAAGTCCGCCTGCGGCGCGCGGCGGCGTTCGCTCTCCCACTTGGGCACGGTCAGCTCCGGCTCCTCGGCGGCTGCCCTCGCCAGCGCGGGCGGACGGGCCGCGCTCGGCGTGGCCGGGCCGCCGCGAAGGTGCCATCGAGATGGGCCGGCCGCACTCCCCTGGAAGAGGTCGCTTCGGTCGAGGACGTCGCCGACTCGGCGTATCAGAGCGCCGGCGTCAGTGCGGCGGCTGCGATCTCGGTGGAAGTTCAGCACCGCGGCGTGGAGCAGCCGTTCCAAGCTGCCGTTGTCCGTCGCGCGGACCGCCAGGTCGGTGATCCGCTTACGGCCGCGCTCACCGTCCAGGAAGTCGTGCGCCACGTCCATCGCCGCGTCCGGGTCCCACCGGGCATGACCATCCGGCGGCGGGAAGTTCCGGGCGATCGCCACCGTCTGCACGGCGCGATACAGCATCCGGGCACACTGGGGTCCGAACCGCCCGGCTGACACAAGCTCGTCGTAGGCGCCAGTCACCAGAACCGCTCAGCCAGCGACGTCCTGTCAGCGCCCCAGAGGATCACAGTCCCAGTACATCTCAACCTGCGACCGGCAGAAAAGGCACGGCAAACAGAATCCATCTTGCGCGCCAGCGCCGCGTGATGACGCCTGGCCCGCTGACCTGCGCGCCACCGGCAACCTAAGCCAGCACCTGCCAGCCCGCCAGGGCACACGGCCTTCTGCGGTGGTACGACACTGCAGGCGCGAACGGCTTAGCAGTCGTCCGCTGGCACCTCAGCCACCCGCCCGACGACACGGACCAGGACTTCTCCGCCGATGACGCCGCCATCGCACTCAGATGACCGCTGTCGCCGGGGCTACCGGCGGCAATGCCGAAGGGCATCAGCAACGCCCGGCCCTCATGCCAGGCGAAACGCCGCACAGCTCGCCGGACCACAGAATTACCGTTCGCGTGCGGCACCGACGGCGACGCTGGATACCCAGACCTCCGCGCAGATCGGCGGTTCTAGGCGGCGCTGCGCAGCTACACGTTCGCTGACTGGGCGCCTAGCATGAGCATGGAACCCCGGGACATTGTCGTGGACCACGCGAGCGGATGCCCGGAACAGTCAGTGTCGCAGGCCCGACTGCAGGGTGGAGCCGGGGTGATCGCCGCAGGCAGGCTACTGCGGCAGGATGGCAGGCAGCCGATGACTAGCCGGAGCGTACACGGGCGGGAGCCGGAGCCGCTCGACGAGATCCTGGACTGCCTCGCGTACACCAAAGCCGTCCACGCGGGGGATGACGAGGGGGCCGTGGCTGCGTTCGATGTGCTGCATTTGCGCCTGGCGGGGCGTGCTGACGCGATGGTGGCGCCGCTGAAGCTGGCCTGCCTGATTCTGGAGGAGGCCGAAAAGCAGGGGTGTGATGTCACAGCCGTGCTGGCGGGTGTGCGTGCGCAGGCCCTTGCCGAGCGCGACCATCGCAGCCGTTGAGCGCCGGGAGCCGTTGCGCCACGGACCGCAGCGAACGGGATGCGTAGCCGACCTGGAAGCGGTGGGAACGTTCGCCCGCCGGGTGACGCTGCCGGACTGTGGCCGTGTCAACCCATCACCCGGTGCGCTGATGAGGGTCCTGACTTCTCCGGGGTTCTGCGGGGCCACGGGTCCGCAGGCAGGAGAATTCTCGTGTGACTGGGCGAATCGTCTACCTTGTGGGTGGTGCTCCGCGAGTTGGGAAGTCCGTGCTGGCGCAGCGCCGGCTCGCCACCGATGGGATCCCATGGCTGCCGACTGATGTCACCCGGACGGTCGTGCGACGCGTGGCTCCCGACGTTGATGCCGCCGATCAGGATCCCGTCGACGCCGTGGCGCTCGGCGAGGCTATGTACCCGCATATCGAGCGAGCGGTGGAGGTGTGCGCCGAGGAAGCCAGCTGGTTCCTGATCGAGGGCTTCGAGCTGGCGCCGTCTTACCCGATGCGGCTGCGGGCGGCCCTGGCCGGTACCGAGATCCGCGCGTGCTTTCTCGGGCATGGCTGTTTCTCGGCCGGGGATCTCGCTGGTTACCGGGGACCGAAGCCGCAGTCCGAGAGCGATTTGTCAGCCGGGGAGCTGCGCGAGTCTGCCAGCTGGATCCGGCACCGGAGCAGGCAGCTACGCCAGCAGCGCGATGCTCTGCGCGTGCCCTATGTCGATGTCGGGGAGGCAGGCTTTGAGGGCGCGATGGCCGCAGCTTGGCGTCTGCTTCTTGGGCGTGGCTGAGGTGCCGGTTGAGCGCGTGCCTCAGGGACGGATCAGCTCGAAGTGCATGCCGTCGGGGGTGAGCCAGCGGCCTCCCCAGGTGAGCCCGTACCGGGCCATGATCGCGACCAACCGTGGGTCCTGGCATGGTCTCGCGCCGAGCGGGTTGGCGGCGACGTTCAGGTCGATGGCGGTGCCCCAGGTGTGGTGCGAGACCGCCGGGCCCGGGTCGCCGGGGATCAGGCTGGGAGCATAACAGCCGCCGTACTCGCGGGGAGCGACTAGGTGAGACAGACCGCGGCGGACAAGCTGGCGCAGCGCCGCCCGCAGCGGGGCGAACATCGCCTTGTTGCAGGTGATCGCGCCGAGCAGGGGCACGCGCTCGGTACGCAGCCGCGCGGCCTGCCAGGCCGGGTCCACACCGAGCCGGTTCCCCGGCAGCCGGCGGGCGGCGAACTCCCCGAAGTAGTCCTTCTCCAGCACCGGCGGCAGCACCGCGTCGCCTTCCCTCAGCCACGCGGCCCGCCCCGGCAGCCGGATCCGCACCGGCGTGCCGGCCGGCACCACCGCCCGGACGCGACGGGCGAGCGCGCGGGCGTCGCTGCCGGGACTGACGGTGAGCAGCAGGTAGCGGGGCACGCGGATGCCGAGGCTCGCCGCCTGGGCGGTCGTGACGAACACCTCGGCGAAGCCGACCGCCGAGTCCGGGACCACCCCGGCGACCCGCAGCCGCCGGGACCCGAACCACAGGGACCCGCCCGCCCCGAGGCGGCGCAGCCGCGCCGAGGTCGTGCCGAGCAGCGCGGTGCCGTCCCCAAGCCGCGCGAAGGCGGCCCGCTGCGCCGGCGCGGCGACCGCTGCGTACGCAGACGGGTCAGCGCCGGTCACGTCCACCGGGACGGCCATTCCCCGCGGCGGCCGGGTCACCGGCCGTCCCCGCGCGGAGAACGACGCGGTCAGCCATGCGGTGCCGTTCACCACCGCGACCATCCGCTGAACGCCGGGCAGCCGCATGACTCGCCGGGCTAGCCCGGCAGGCAGGTGCCGCGGCGTCCACGCCAGCATCGGGCGGCCCGCGCCCCGGGCCGCGGGAGCGGCGGCCGCCGAGGACCGGGCCGGCCGCGTTGCCGCCGTCGGCGCGTGCGGCCCGCCTGTGCACGCCACGACCGCCACCAGCAGGCAGGCTCCGAGAGCAGCTCGTGTCGCCCTCACCTGCCCAGCATCGCGCCGCGCCCGGCGCTCCGCCAGCCGGAAGCGCCCGCGGCTTGCAGGGCGGCGGCTGGACCAGCGCCGATCACGGAGAGCGACCGGTTATGCAATCGATCCCGCGACCAAGGAAAGCTGGATCGCCGATTCTTTGCGCATTGCTCGCGGACGTTGCACTGCCGCAACAGCGCCGAGATCTGCCGAATCTGGACGACCGGGGCACAGCGTCAGCCCGCGCTGAGCGTGGCGGCATCGCAACAGTCGCAGTGAGCACGTTCAGCGGAGACCTGCTGCCCGGCTGCGGAGGCGGCGGCGCGCCGAACCTGCTGGCCTCCAGGCCGCAGACGAGGTTGAGCGCAGCCGGGAACTCGACCCGCACGCTCCCGCCGTCAAGCACGATGAACAGCGTCCGGTAGCCGGCCTCGGCGCCCGAGGTGAGCGCCGGGCACCCGTCGCCGGTAGGACAGCGTGACCCAGCCGCTCTGGCCTGGCCGCAGGTTCGCCGGGCCGGGACCGACGAGGTTGAAGCCGTCGCCCATGGCGATCCTCGTCAGCGTCGTCATGCCGCCGGTCACCCGCGCCCCGGTCACCGCCGTCGGCCCGGCGGACAGCGTGCACGGCCGGTTGCTGCGGTTGGTCAGCCGGACCTGCTGGTACACGATGCCAGCGGCCGGCCCGGCCGGCCAGTACCCGCCCGGCGGGGCGGGTAGGCGGCGGGCGGTTACTGTGAACTTGGTAACCGTAGAAAGATCGTTGGGCACTTCAGTTTCTGCGGTCCAGCCAAAGTCATTCCTGTTAATCCAGAAAGGCAGATGATCGAATGAAACAGTTACCTTGTCGAAGTCGAGTGCGTCATTAGGATCGAACTGAAGTCCGGTGAAAACCATCGGCACGTAATACCGCTGGCGGAAAATCCCCGGGCTCTGAATGCTAGTATTCTGAATTACGCAGCCTTCGAGCGTGACCTCTTTGCCGCCTGCCGCGCCGACTATCCGCCGACCTGGGCCGATCACGTTCATTGTCCGGAGTGCCTGACGCTCTTCGTCAAGAGAGCCGAGTAGGTCTAGGCTGGCGCCCTCGGTTGGCTTGCAGGTCAGGCGCCAACAGCCTGACGGCTCGGTTCTTCAGTAGCTCGGTGGGCCTAGTACTTGAGCAAACCCTTCACCTTCCGTGAGCGCGGCAAGCATCTCGTCCGTGATCGCGCCCGAGTGCCTGCCCGCCCGGACTTCGGCAGCCCACTCATCGCTGGATGTATGCGCAAGGAAGTCGCTTCGCTCCGACCGCCGACTTTGCGCGGCTGACAGCCATAGCGGTCACGCTGGCGGCCGCGTGCAGATCATCTAGTTCGGCATGTTCGACCATTGCCACGGGATCGACCGTTTGGCTTCGGCGGGCCACGCAGACCGTCCGGTGGTGTCAGCCGCTGGTGCTCGACAGCGGCTACCCGCCAGACTGGCGGCGTGGACAAGGGCGACTGGGTCGCGGCGATCGGCCGGTACGCGGAACGTCTGCACGCCCGAGCCGGTCAGGGCCATCATGTCGTGTCGCCGCTCGGGGCATGGATGGTGGTGGCTGTGTGTGCCGGGCTGGCACGTGACGAGCAGGATCGACGCGGGCTGGCCGGGGTCCTGGGCGCCGATCCGGTGTCGGCGGCGACGTTCGCGGCCGGGCTGCTGGCCGACCCGCACCCGCTCGTGGCGGCTGGTGTCGGTGCGTGGGTCCGGCCCGCATACGAGACGACCCGAATCAAGCAGTGGCTGGCGGAACTGCCGCAGGTTGTCGACACCGGCGACATCCCCACCCAGGAGGAAATCGACCGGTGGACTGCCGAGCGCACCCTCGGGCTGATCGAGCGGTTCCCCATTCAGCTCACCCCGGATGTCGTGTGCCTGCTGGCCAGTGCGCTGGCCACGAGAGTGTCCTGGGCGGTGCCGTTCGACGTTATCGACGCCGCCGCGCTCGGCCCGGGCCCGTGGTCGGCCCGGCTACGGCGGGTGCTCCGCCCGCCGCGTGGCGATCCTCGCCACCGCCAGTACCTCGCCGCCACCGACCGGGCCGCCACCGTCGGCGTGCACCTGACTGGCGCCCGCGGCGGCCTGCTGGTGGGGTCGGTGATAGCAGCCGACCAGGCGGTCCCGGCCCGGGATGTCCTCGCCGTCGCAGAGCAGATCGTCGCTGCCGAAGCCAGGCAGCGGGGCAGCGCGGCACGGTTGTCGCTGTTCGACCTGCCCCTTGGTGAGGGGACGGTGTGGTCGATCGGTGAGGAGCAGGTGGATACCGCTGCGCCCGACGGTCTGGAGGAACAAGTCGTCTCCGTGCTACCCGCCTGGTCAGCGCAGACGGACGTTGACCTCCGCGGCGATGAGGCGCTCGGCTTCGCGGCCGCGGCACGAGCCCTCGCCGACGCGCTCGAACTCGCGGAATGGTGGTACGACGCACGTCAGGCGGCGATGGCCCGCTATAGCGCCGTCGGCTTCGAGGCCGCCGCCGTCACCGGCCTCGCTGTTCTCGTGTCAGCCAAGGTGTCACGTTCCGGCCGGCGCCGAGTGGCCACCGTGCGCTTCGCACATCCCTTCGCCGTAGTCGCCGCCGCCTTCGACGACCCCGGGGCTCACGGCGCCAGCGCAGTCCCCGGCGCTTGGCACGGGCTTCCGGTCTTCTCCGCCTGGGTCAGCGAACCCACCGACGCCGAGCCCCTGCCGCCCCGGTAGCGGCCGACCTCACCGAACACTCCACCAGACCCAGTCAGCATGCTCGCCGCAGGCCGCTTGCTGTACCCGGCTGGTGCCTGGCCCGTGTTTCTGCCGGTTCACCGGTCCGGTTCGTGACGTGCTTATCGAGGCTTGTGCCTCACCGACGATCCGGGCCTGGCGGCCATGCGGCTCAAGGACGGCAGCTATGCGGCTGATGCCGCGATCGCGGTCACGGGAAAGGGCGTGAAACGGCGGGCCGGGCTGCTCCCGCCGCACGTCACGGTGTACTTCGCACGATGAGGGTAGCGGAGAGCAGGCGCTTGGCCCGCCGACATCGTCCGCAGCTGGAACAAGGCGGCTGCTCATCGCCAACCGGCCGCCTCGCCGGCGTCGATCACCACCTGCACGGCCTGCGCCTTGAACTGCGGGCTGAATCTCCCACGATGCTCTGGCATCGAACTGATCCTCTCAGCAGAGAATCACCGTCCAAGATGCCGCCGGCTGACCCGCAAGCGCAGTACCCCAGCCATCCGGCCCAGAAACGAACCGCCCCGGCGGGCCGGCTTGGACAGCGCCGGCGGAAAGGCCTTCAGTATCGGGATGACCCGATGCTGCTGCCGGGGCTCAGCCAGCGCTATGGCGCCAGCGGGCGCGTGCGGCCTTGGCCGCCTTGGCTCACGCACCCCTGTCGGCGGCGGCCAGTGGCCGCCCCGCCTGCCGAAGCGGCCGAAGCCGCGGCCGCCCAGGCCGCCGGAACTCATGCCGCCGACCTGGTCGATGGCCCACCTTTCCGCCACGGTGCCGTCAACGCGATCAAGACCGGCTTCGCGATGATTACTCGTGCCAGGCTGCGCCCCCGCCAACCCGCGCTGGACCGATCTGACAACCTGCCATCACCCAGGCCAGCACGGGCCTGGCCGGTGTCCAGGCGCCCGCGCCGGGCCGTTCGCCGAGGAACCCCGCGTTGCAGGCCGAACCGGGACAGCACGCCGGCTGACCGCATCGGCAACGGCGGCCGGCTGAGCCGCCGCAGGTAATACCGTCTCAGCGGCTCGCCCACGAGCATGATGACCGGCGCCACTGCGATCACCGCCAGCGTGACGGCGAAGAAGACCAGCACCCGCGCCGGGACAACGCGTCCGTGCCTGATCCGGTCCGGCCTTACCGTCCCATTGTGCGCCCAATGCGGCCCTCGAGGCCGCCGTGCGGTCATCGGCTCCGGCAAGATATGGGTGGGCAAACCGCAGAATGGCCGGCATGCGCGACAACTATGGCCTCATATCCGCGCACCCTGCCGCCCATATCGGGCGGCCATGTGCGCGTTGACCACGGCCCCATGGGAACACGATGAGTGACGCCCCCTGAGCTAGCGCCAGCGACTGGCAGCACGCCGTATTGCCGATTCTTTGCGTCCTGATCACTGACTCCCCTCTTGCGATCGGACGTTCCGATCGGCCAGTTCGGTTCGGTGCTCGGATATGCGTGAACGCGTACGCGCTTAGGGGATCCAGGCCTGCACGGTTCGTGTTGGAGCAGGTTCGCCGCCGGCTGGAAACTCACGCACTTCGCGGTGCGTTCGCAGGCGGGCCGGGGTGTGGGTGCGAAGGTCACAAGCCCGCTGTCCTGCAGCGCGATCACGTTGCCTGCCGGGTTGAAGGTCGCGCCGTCCATGCCGTAGCGCAGCGGCCTGGACGGGCGGGGGTTCTGCAGCGTCGCGGCGTAGGTCTTCCAGGTGCCCGGCTTGTCGCCGGCGCCGGTCCGGAGCAGCACCAGGCCGTCCGGTCCCCAGGTGAGGCTGAGCGCCTGCGGTGTCTGCGGGGCATAGGTGACCAGCTGAGTGCTGCCGGCCAGTACCACTTCTGCCGGTCGGAACGTGCCCTTGTTCCGGCTCGCTGCCGCGACGCGCGCGGACGCGCCGGCGCCGGTGATCCCATCCGAGCCGATGTAGGCCGGCGGGCCGGCGCCGGGTCGCGCGCGCTGATAGGCGTGGACCAGGACCGGGTCGGTCACCGTGAGGTAGGTGGTTCTGCGGCCGGTCGCGGCGCTGACCAGCTGGAGCGATCTGGTGTCGGGGGCGGCGGTCAGGATCGTCGCGTTGTCCTTCCACGCGAAGCCCGAGTCGGAGATGGGCCCGAGATCGGCTCGCTGGCCGGTTGCCAGGTTGAGCACCCACAGCGTGTCGGTCACGATGGCCGCAGAAACCAGGTCCTGGCGGATGTAAGCCAGCGCGGATCCGTCCGGGGACAGCAGCGCGCCGATCACGGTCAGCTTCTTGTCGTGGCCGGCCAGGGCCAGGCGCTGCCGGGATCCGTTGAGGTTCATCGTGTGGTAAGCAGGGCCGAAACGCGAGTACTTCCAGGCCAGCAACTGCCCGGCCGAGACCCGGGCGCCGTCGAACCGGCCGGGAATCCGGATCGTCCTGCCATCGGGGTAGAGCCATTTCAGAACCCCCGCGTTGGCAACAAGCAGCCGGCCGCCGCCCGGGAAGACCGGCGCGGGCAGGTCCGGGGTCCCGGGTTTCGTAGTCGCCGTTCCCGGCACCTGGTGCCCGGGCTGTGCGTGGCGTGCGGCAAGGAGGGCCGTCGTCGCGGTGACCACCATGACGGCAGCCGCGCCCGCCGCGGCCAGCCGTCGCAGCCGCTGCCGATGTCGCCAGCGCACCGCGATCATCAGGTCGAAAGATGGCTCAGCGCCGTCGACCGAAGCGGCGATGGCGTCCCGGAGCCGGTCCTGCAGATCATTCATGGTTCTCGCCTCTGGTTGAGAGTTCAGACCGCGGGGCCGACGGATCGCCGCTCAGCTCACGGACGGGCCAGCGCCCGGACGCCTGGCTGCGCACCGTCGCTGCGCTGCAGTTAAGCGTTGCGGCGATCTCAGCGTCCGGGACGTCTTCCCAGTACCGCATGACCAGCACAGCCCGCTGCTTCGGCGCGAGCGCCGCCAGCGCGCGCACCAGAACATCGCGGTCGGCGACCTGGCCGGTCCGGTCCGTCGCAGCCAGGCCCGCGGCCGCGTCGAGGGACTGCTCGGCCCTGCGACGTCGAATCCGCCGCCAGTCGATCGCCGCGTTCACCACGATCCGGCGAACATATGGCTCCGCCGACCCGTCCCGGAACAGCTGCCGCCGACGCCGGTAGGCCCGCTCAAGCGCGATCTGGAGCACGTCCTCAGCAGCAGCCTTGTCCCAGCCGGTCAGCACCAGAGCCAGCCGGAACAAATGCGTTGACCGGCCACGCACGAACTCCTCGAAGGCATCATCGACCTTCGAGCCTGGCAACTGCGGGTCCACTGAACCGGCCACTTCTTCCACGCTGAAAACCATCAGGATGTTGCATGCGGCGTCAGCTCCGCAACAACCGCCGGCCCGGCGTCGGCATCTGGGCACAACCGGCCGGGGTGGCCGGGAACTCCTGGACACCGAGCAGCCCGCCGACCGGGTCGCGGGCGGCGGCGACGTGCATGTCCGCGTGGGTGTCCAAGCCGCCGGTGATGGCGCTGGTGTCTGTGCGATGGTCACTGTCATCCCTTCTCAGGTTGACGGACGGCACGCACCGCTGGCAGCCCGGACCTGTGAATCCTGGCCTCTTGCCCCCTCTTGCCCAGGCCAGGCAGATCAGACCGCGCGCAGCGCCGATCTGCCTGGTGGAGCCTGGCGTTCGTCATGTCCCAGCCGCCGATGACGTTCCTCACCGCCTGGGCGGCTAGACCGTGCCCGACCTGAGAATTGTCGTGCGCCGGATACCCGCCGCAGCAAGCACGGACTAGAGATCAGAAGTTTTGGCGCTCAGCTGGTCGCAGCGGCGGATCGTTACAAAGCAGGTCCTGACCGCCGGAGCTTCGACGAAAGATTCGGTCAATTGGAGCCCCTCTTCCATGGGCAGCGTCGTGACGTCATATCAGTCTTATGCGGTCGCTGCGAAGCGCCCGTGGTAAGGCCCGGCTATGCGCAGAACGCCATCTTCTGTGCATCCTGCCATGCGCAGCTGATTCAGGAATCGCCGCGCAGAACGAGCCATATCGGCGGGATGGGCGCGGCTGGTTAGGCGAGTCGGTTACGTCATGCGATCGTCAGGGCGGCGGGCTCGAACGTGCGAACCGGTTGGAGCGCGGTCGGCACCTGCCACCGGGAAGGCTTGGCGGGTGAATCCTGCGGGCTGGCGTTCGGCGTAGAGCTCGCCCAGGGCGGCTGCTGTATCGATCATTTGGCGGCGCAGGTCGGGCGGGCCGAGTACCTCGATGTCTGCGCCGAATCCGAGCAGTGAGGCCTGGGCGAACTCCAGTTTCTCGAACGGCAGCAGCAGCCGGACCCAGC
>WNGQ01008192.1_pt1 | contig 11168 bp, 11 predicted proteins | sample 5407661 | NCBI WGS metagenome assembly WNGQ01 (sample SAMN13153382, study PRJNA577476) | soil metagenome | isolation source: 60 cm soil or saprolite under Garry oak tree replicate 2 | place: USA:California | collected 2016-06-15
CGCCCAGAACAGCGCTGCCACATCGATGTTCGGGGGCGGCCGGCCGGCCCGCCGCGAGGGAACGGGCTGGGGCAGGGCGGGGGCGGGCGCGGGGGCGGCCGTGCCCGGCGCTGACCGGCGTCGCGCGAATCGTCAGCGTCCGCTCGAACACGTTTCACTTGCGGGCGAGGAGACGACATGACCGCGGCAGCAGGGCGCCAGCCTGGCCAACTGCACGCTGAGGATGACCGATAGCGCGGCGAACTCGCGCATCCGCCGCTGGCCGGAGTTGAACGATCTCCGTGTGGCCTACGTGGTGACGGGTATACGCGAAACCTGCCACGAACGGAGGCACACGATGAAGAGAAGATGGCTTGTGCCAGCGGGTTTTGCCGCCGCTGCGCTGATAGTTGCCGGATGCGGTGGTTCCGGCGGGTCAGGCGGCGGAAGCGGGTCGAGTCCCATGCACTCGGCTTCCGCGTCGGGATCGAGCGGGAACATGCTCAAGTCCGCCACGGTGAGCGGAACCATGGTGCTGACGAACGCTAAGGGCTTCACCCTGTACTGGTTCGTCCCTGACACGAGCACGACCTCCAAGTGCAACGGGTCGTGCGCCAGCTTGTGGCCACCGCTCCCGGGACCGGCTGCCGCCGGGCCGGGCGTCAAGGGCACCCTCGGGACGATTACCCGGTCGGACGGATCGCTGCAGGCGACCTTCGACGGTCACCCGCTCTACACGTACAAGGGCGACTCGGCCCCCGGCCAGAACTCGGGCAACGGCCTCAACGTCTCGGGCGGCGTCTGGCACGAGGTCACCGTCTCCGGCACGGCGCCGGCGCCCAGCCCGAGCTCGAGCAAGTCGTCCAGCGGCGGTGGCGGTTACGGCTACTAGCCAGTCGTGATCACGATCATGCGGAAGGACCCTGCGCAGGCCGAGCGGAAGGCGGGAATGGTGCGGACCGGGGGTGGGTTCCAGCCCGAGTCAAGCGCCGACAGGAAGGACCTGCCCATGGTGTTCACCGAGGGTGAGCTCGCCTACCTGCGTTCCCAGCGGCTCGGACGGCTTGCGACGCTCGCGGCCGACGGCACGCTGCAGAACAACCCGGTCGGCTTCTCGGTCGACCAGGACGCCGGCGTCATCAATGTCGGCGGCCGTGACCTGGGCAACACGCGCAAGTTCCGCAATGTTGCGGCCAACGGCCAGGTCGCTTTCGTCGTCGACGACATTGCCTCGGTCGATCCCTGGGTCGTCCGGTGCTTCGAGGTCCGTGGCAGTGCGGAGGCACTGACCGGCCAGACCCCGGCCAGCCCGTACATGAGCGCCGAGATCATCAGGATCCACCCCAGGCGGATCATAAGCTGGGGCATGGGCACGGACGGCAGCGAGAGCTCGAAGCGGACGGTCAGGTAGCCGGACCGGCACGCTAGCCGGACCGGCCTGCTAGCCGGCATCACCGCGAGCGCACGGGAACACGCCGCGAGCGCGGCACCCGCGCGGTGAGCGCGAGCCCGGCGAGCACCACGACGATCCCCTCGGTGATCAGCGACGCCAGCCCGAGCGGCTCGAGCCAGTTGCCGACGTCGCCCGCGTCGCCGGGCATCGCGATGCTCCGGGTGAGGACGTAGCCCGCCGCCACGGACAGGCAGAGCAGGCCGGAGAACAGCCACGCGGTCGGCCCGGGCCTGGCCAGCAGCCATAGTCCGCAGCCCGGTGCGGCACCGGCGACCAGGCAGAAACCGGCCGTCAGCCAGGCCGCTCCGGCGAGCTGAGCTGGGATTTCCAGGGCGTGGATGATTCCCGCCGCCATCAGGCCGATGGCCGCGACGGCGCGCGCCGCGGCGTCGGTAGACAGGTCAGGCACGGCGGCGGCAACCGCCCGGTGCGACTCGCTGACGGCAGGCATGCGTGAACTCCTCTCGGCACAGGCTGGTTCATCTCGCCGGGCCGTCGGCGCTGGACGAGACGAGGCTGGAGGTGTCCCCGTTGCCCGTGAGACGGCTGGGGCACGTGAGAGGTTCAAGTCCGGTCACGAGGAGTTACCCTCCGTAGTCGAACACGTTCCGGTCTTGCGGCCTGGTAACGTCCGGCTGACCGGATGTACCGACGAACTCACATGGCGGCCGGGGGCAGATGAGCGAGAAGGAACGTAGATGAGCGAGACGGAAGGCGAGGGACGGCTGACCGCCATGGGCGCGCTGATCACGGGTGGCACCACCGGCATCGGCTTCGCGATCGCGCAGCGGTTCCTCGCCGAAGGCGCCCGGGTAGTGATCACCGGCCGCGACCGCGGTCTCGGCGAGCGGGCGGAGGCCACGCTGCGAGGCGTCGGCCAGGGCTGGTTCGTTGCCGCCGACGCCGCCGACCCGGCGGCGGTGACCGGCTCGGTCGGCGCCGCGGTCGAGCGCCTCGGCGGCCTCGATGTCCTGGTCAACAACGCGGGCATCGGGGTGCAGGCCGGGCTGCTCGACACGCCGCTCGAGGACTACGACCGGGTGATGGACGTGAACGTGCGCGGATACTTCCAGTACGCGCGCGCCGCCTACCCGCAGCTTGCCGCCCGCCGGGGAAACATGATCCACATCGCGTCCGACGCGGGGATCTGGGGCGAGCAGTCGCTCGGTTTGTACTCGGTCTCGAAGGCGGCCGTCGTGATGCTCGGGAAGATGCTCGCACTCGAGGCCGGCCGCGATGGCGTTCGGTCTAACGTCCTATGCCCGGGCGACATCTGGCCGGGCATGCGGCACATGGCGCTGCCTGGGGAGGATGACCGGCCCGAGGACGGCGACTGGCCGGTCCCGCCGATCGGGCGGATCGGCCGGGCCAGCGACGTGGCCGCCGCCGCGGTCTTTTACGCCAGCGCCGAGGCGGAGTTCATCACCGGGACGACGCTGCTGGTGGACGGCGGCATGACGGCCGGCTACCACCAGCGCGACAGGGGTTGAGGGGCTTGCCCGCGGTCAGCGGGTCACGGCCTGCTTGACCAGGGAGCGCCCGAAGTCCCACATCAGGCCGCTGCCCCGGTGCGCGTCCTTCATCACGTCGGTGAGTGCCTCGCTGAACATCCGCACCTCGTCCGTGCCGATGGTCAGCGTCGGCAGCAGCTTGATGACCTCCATGTGGTCGCCCGACACCTGGGTGAGGATGCGGTGCCGCTGGAACAGCGCCACGACGACCATCTGGGCGAACAGGCCACGCCGCGCCTTCTGCAGCATGTTCCAGCTTGCCCGGAGCTTGAGCGAGTCCGGCTTGCCGAACTCCATGCCGATCATCAGGCCGCGCCCGCGCACGTCGGCGAGCATCTCGCATCCGCCGGCGATCTCCTCGATCGCGTGCCTCATCGTCGTGCCGGTCTGCTCGGCGTTGCCGACGAGTTGCTCGTCCTCGATCACGGCCAGCGTGGCCAGCCCGGCCGCCATCGCGGCCGCGTTCGACCCGTACGTGGAGTCGTGCACCAGCACCCGGTCCATCGAGGAGTAGACCTTCTCGAAGATCCAGCCCCTGGCCATCGTCGCGCCCACCGGAACGAAACCGCCGGACAGCGTCTTGGCCACGGTGACGATGTCCGGATCGACGCCGTCATGCTGGTAGGCGAAGAACCGGCCGGTCCTGCCCATGCCGGTCTGCACCTCGTCGCAGATCAGCAGCGCGCCGTGGTCGCGGAGCAGCTTGCTCGCGCCGACCAGGTATCCGGGCGGGGCCAGGGCGACGCCCTTGCCCTGGATCGGCTCGACGATCAGCGCCGCGACGTCGCCCTTCCGCAGTTCCGCCTCGATCGCGTCCAGGTCGCCGAACGGCACGCAGGTATCGGGCAGCAACGGGTTAAAGCCGCTGCGGAACTCGTCGGCGCCGTTGACCGAGAGCGACCCGGTCGTGAGCCCGTGGAAGGCGTGGTCGCAGTACAGGATGCGGGACCTGCCGGTCGCGTACCTGGCGAATTTGAGCGCCGCCTCGACCGCCTCGGTGCCGCTGTTGCTGAAGTAAACCCGGTCGAGCCCAGGCGCGTACTTGAGCAGGCGCTCGGCCAGCAGGCCGGGCAGCAGCGCGCAGTCGAACTGGACCATGCTGGCCAGTTCGGCGTCGAGCACGTCATGCAGCGCCTTCCTGACGACGGGGTGGTTATGCCCGACCCCGAAGACCCCGAATCCGGACAGGAAGTCCGCGTAGCGCTCGCCGTCCCCGTCGTACAGGTACGCGCCCTCTGCGCGCTCGTATACCTTGTCGAACCCGATCGCGTGCAGCATGCGGGGCCGCTGCGGGTTGAGATACCTGGCGTGCAGTTCGTATCCCTGGCCGCCGCGCTCGGCGAGCAGGCCGGGCAAGTCGAATCCCATGGTCCAATTGTGGCCGCCCCAGCGAGTGGTTGGACCGCGAATCCCGGCAAACCGTGCTGGCTGCGCGGTGACATCGTGGCGCGGGATCTCGGCGCGGCGGCCGTGGTGCGGGACTGCGGGGCGGTCAGCCATCCGGCAGCCGGGGACGCTAGCGCGGCTGCGGCCCCGGCAGGTCATGCTTGCACCGATGCCGGAGCTTGTACGCTACCGCGCCGCGGCGCGGCGGGCTGCCCTCCGACAGGGCTGGCCGGCCGGGGCCGGTGGCCAGAGCGGAAAGCTCGCCCTGGCAGTCGATGTACCCTCGGGTGCGGCGGGCCGCTGGCGCGCTCACGTGCATCATCCTTGTCCCTGTCGGGGCTTGTCGCTACCGGCCGGCACCGGGCGCGCGCACTCGACGCTCACGCCGTGGCGGGTGCAACCGGCCAGCAGCCTGGTCAAGTCCGCCCTGCTGCTGCGGATCGTGCCGATGCCGCCAAGGATCAGTGCGTCGTACTGGCCGGTGCTGATCGCGGCGGTCAGCCTGGCCAGCGCCTGACCCGTGCCGAGGCCGAACCCGGCGGTCCTGCCTATGCTGGCGAGCTGGCCAATGCTCGCGACCTGGCCGATGCGCACGGCCTGGCCGGTGTCCGCGCTGTCGATGTCGAGGTACACCGCTGGCTCCGGCCACCCGTGCTCGCGGGCGGCCTGGAAGATCGCGAGCCGCTGGGTGGTCAGGGTGTCGGCACCGCAGCCCCTGCCGATCCTGATGTAGGCGGCCGGCCGCCTGAGGCCGGCCATCAGCCGCCTCGCCGGGCGCGCCGGCGCGCCCGATACCTGGCCAGCGGGCACCGCCGCGCGACAGCAAGGACGAACTCCCACTGCCGCTGCACTGCACGCGCGACTAATACGGTGACCACCTCCGCCGACCGATCAGGGCCGACTCAACCAGGCGCGCGCGGAAGCCGGCAATCGGGAGAACTCCCTATGGCGGCCACGGCACATCGTGGACCAAGATCGTCTGCGGGAATCCGCGACCGGGGGACACCGCGGGGACACCGGGGGGACAGGGACCAGCCAGGAAAGGCAGGATCTGATAGGAAAGGCAGGGATCTAGCCAGGCCGAGATCTAACGGGCTTCGCTCCAGCCCGACTTTCCTGGGCTAGCCGGGCGACACAAGGCCGTGCTGAGACACAAGGCCGTGCTCCAGCGCGAACAGCGTCGCGCCGGCCCGGGTGGATACCCCGACCTTTCCGTACACGCTCTGAATGTGGTGGTCGCAGGTCTTCGGCGAGATGCCGAGCTGCCTCGCGACCTGCTTGGTGGCCAGGCCGCGGGCGAGCAGCCCGAGCACCTGGCACTCCCGCTCGGACAGTCCTGCCGGGCGGGGGACAGGATCGCGCGGTTGCCCCGCGGCGACCAGCACGGCGTTCACGGCGTCGGGCGCGAGCTTGCCCGCCTGCGCGTCGTGGCGTAGCTGGTCGGCGGCGGCCTCCGCCGAAAGCTCCGGCCGGTGCGCGCGCGGCTCCCGCATGGCCTGGTAGCAGTCTGCCGCTGCCAGCAGCCACGCGGTGAGCGGCAGGTCACCGGTCCGGCTGCCGCGGTGGTACCCGGACCCGTCGTAGCGTTCGCCGTGCGAGCCGGCCAGCCTGGCCAGCGGGCGCAGGCCGTCGGCCGCGTCGAGCACGCGCTCGGAGTGGTACGCGTGCAGCCGCACCTGCTCCCGCTCGTCCCTGGTGAGCGGGCCAGGCTTGGCCCAGACGTGCACGGGAACGGCGACCCGCCCGATGTCATGCACGAGCGCCGACCGGCGCAGCAGGCCGCGGTCCTGCGCGGGCACTCCGGCCACCACCGCGGACCGCTCGGCCAGCCCGGCAACCGCGCGGGAGTGGCCGACGGTCCACATGCTCTTCAGATCGGCGAAGTCGGCCATCGCCGACAGGCAGGCGTCCAGCCGCTGCTCGCTGATGACCGGCCGCGGGCCCGGCTCGACCCGCATGGCCAAGTCCCAGATCGACGGAGCGTCCAGACCCTCGTACACCTGCTCGCCGACGGACAGGAAGTCCCCCACCGCCTCGGGGTCCAGGCCCGAGCCGGCCCGGTCGGCCAGCACCCGGCTGGCCAGCGCGCTGCCGCCATGGCGCCAGATGATGTCGGCGTCCTGGGCCACCTGCATCAGCCGCACGGCGAGCGGGATCTGCGTGCCGTGCATGTCGCCGGGCATGCCCTTGCCATCCCAGCGTTCGTACAGGTGCCGCAGCGCCTGCTGGACCTCCGCCGAGAAGCCCATCCGCGCGCCGAGCACCCGGGCGACGTCACAATGGCTCGCGGCCCACTTGCGGAACTCCGCGATACCGCCGAACGCCGACTTGATCATCTGCGCGGCGCGCGTTAACGGAGCGCTCTCCGGGTGGGCGACCCTGGTCGCCATGGCGATGAGCTCCCGCCGCGAGCCCATCATCGCCGAGAGCATCTGCGGGCGCGCCGAGATCTCGTCCCCGAAGAACTGCGCGTCGATCTCGCTCTCGGCCGTGCACCCGGCGAAATGCAGGACGCCGGTGTAGAAGACGGTCACCTGATCGTCTTCGGGCAGGCCCATGGCCTGAGCGAGCCGGAGGGCCAGGATCGCGGTGCGCAGCCCATGCTCCAGCGGCTGACCCATGGCCAGATCGGTGGCCAGCGACATGACACCGGCGGCCTCGATCAACCGCAGCGGGCAAGATGGCGGATTCATCCACACCAGACGCAGGGGACTCGCGCGGTTCGAAACGGCTCGCTGACGGCAAGCTCAGCGGATCGGCCGCGATCCTGCGCGCCAATTCTCGCACATTTCCTGGTCGCCGATGGCGGGCTCACAAGATGGTCCTGACGGCGGACAGGCGGCGGTCGGCGACACTGTGCGCGGCCTCGATCAGGTAGTCACCGGGTACGGTCCGCCAGTTTCCGTCCCAGATCTGGAACGTCCTGGCCGGCACGTCGACGGTGACGCCGACGGCCTCGCCTGGTCCGGCGCCGGCCACGGCGAAGCCGGCCAGCCACCGGCGCGGCCTGGTGTCATCGGGATGCGCCGGCGCGACGTAGACCTGCACCACCTCGCGGCCCGGCCGGCTGCCGGTGTTGCGCACGGTCACGGCGACACGGTCGCCGTCGAGGCTGATCTGCTCGTAGGCCCAGGTCGTGTAGCCCTCGCCGTGACCGAACGGATACCGCGGCGCGGCGTGCCGCCGCTGCCATGCCCGGTAGCCGATGAACACGCCCTCGTCGTAACGCAGCACGCCCGCGGACGGCGCCGTGGCCAGCACCGGGCAGTCCGCCGCGACGGCGGGCCAGGTGGTCGGCAGCCGCCCGCCCGGCTCGGTCACGCCGAGCAGCACGTCGGCCAGCGCCCGCCCGGCCTCCTGCCCGCCGAACCACGCGAGCAGCACCGCGCTGACCTCGTCGGCCCAGGGCAGTTCGACCGGCGAGCCGGCGCTGACCACGACGATCGTGCGGTCGCTGACCGCGGCCACCCGCCGGACGAGGTCGTCCTGGCGGCCGGGCAACGTGAGCTCGGTACGGTCGAAGCCCTCGGACTCGACCTCCTCGGTGGTGCCGACCACGACGATCGCGACGTCGCTGGCGGCGGCGACGCGCTCGGCCTCGGCCAGCAACTCCTCGTCGGTTCCGGTCGGCGCGCCGTATCCCAGGGACAACGACACCATCGCGGCCGGTGCCGGGGCGAGCCGCTGGACTACACAGACCTCAACCGCGGCGCCCTCGGCCAGCGGCAGTGGCAGCCGCAGCTCGGGCGGGGCGAGGAACAGCCTGGAGAAGTCCTCGCTGTCCGGCGGTATCTCGCCGTCGAAAAGCGTGCGGCCGGCGGCGGTGAGGGTGAAGCTGCCGAGCCCGCGGATGCCGAGCCGGTGTACCCCGCCGACGGTGGCGGTCAGCAGACCGCTGATCTCGACCGTCGCCAGTTCCGCCTGGCCGACGCCGGCCGGCAGCTCCATCCACCGGCCGGCCCCGGTGGCCAGCGCGGCCTCGTGCAGGCATGCTCCGGCCGCGTCCCTGAACCGGGCCCGCAAGCCGGTCCAGCTCGGGGCGCAGGCCGGGGCGAGCTTGGTCTTCGGGTCCGCGCCGACCGCATAGGACAGCGTCACCGAGGCTGGCAGCGCCGCCGCCAGGCCATCGAGCGGCGAGACGACATGCTCGGGGAAGACGGTGGCGCTGCCGCCGCCCAGAACTCTGGCCTCCCTGGCCAGTGCGCCGACCAGCGCGACCCGCGAGAGCCCCTCCGCGCGCAGCGGCAGGGCGGCGTCGCGGTTGCCGGCCAGCACGAACGAGCGCGCGGCGATGTCCCTGGCCAGGCCCGCGCCGTCGATCGGGCCCGGCCGGCGCCCGGGCGGCACCGCCTCAGGCGCCCCGGCCAGCGCCCCGACCCGGGCCGCGAGCCGCAGCACCCGGCGCACATGCTCGTCGACGACCTCGCCCGGGACCGCGCCGTCGCGCACGGCGGCGGCGAGGCGGTCACCCCACGGGCTGCCCCGGGCGGGCATGACGATGTCCAGCCCGCCGTTCGCGGTGGCGACCGTGTCGTGCGCCGCCAGCCAGTCCGATACGACGACGCCGTCGAAGCCCCACTCGTCCTTCAGCACGCCGATCTGGAGCGCGCCGTTGGTGGTCATCGGAACCCTGTTGACGGCGTTGTAGGCGGACATGACGGCCCAGGCTCGCGCCGCGCGCACAATAGCCTCGAACGGCGCCAGGTACAGTTCGCGCAGCGCGCGCTCGCTGACCTCCGCGCTCGCGGTGAACCGCTCGGTCTCGAAGTCGTTGGCCACGAAGTGCTTGACGGTCGCGGCGACGCCCGCGTCCTGGACGCCGGTGACGTAGCCGACGCCGATCGCCGCCGACAGCAGGGGGTCCTCGGAGTAGGCCTCGAAGTGGCGCCCGCCGAGCGGGCTGCGGTGCAGGTTGACCGTCGGCGCGAGCAGCACGTGCACGCCCTTGCGCCTGGCCTCCTGGCCGAGCAGCCGTCCCGCGGACCTGGCCAGGTGCGGGTCCCAGGTCGCGGCGAGCGCGGTCGGGCTCGGCAGCGCGACCGACGGATCTGCTGCGCTCCACTGCGTGCCGCGCACCCCGACCGGGCCGTCGGACATGACCACGGAGCGCAGGCCGATCTGCGGCACGGCCGGCAGCGACCACGTGTCCTGCCCGGACAGGATCCGGACCTTAGCCGTCAGGTCGAGCCGGTCCAGGGCGGCCTCGACGGCGGCCTCGCGCGCGGCGCCCTCGACGGCGGCCTCGCCCGCGGCGCCCTGTCCGGCTTCGCCTGCCATGCCGGCTAGCCGGGGATCGTTCCGGGGGCCAGCCTCCTGACCCTGATCTGCTGCCCGGCGGCCGCCTCGGGCGCGGCCACCCGGCTGATGAACACCTGAGGGCTTAGCTCGTGCAGGGCATGCAACAGCTCCGCGAGCGCGTCGTCCTCGGCGAGTTCGACGACCACGTCGCCGGTCAGCTCGGCGGCGTCCACGCCGGGCGGGTCCAGGCGCAGGGCGGTGACGGGTACGACGGGTACCTGGGCCAGCGCGCTCCTCAGTTCATGCCGGCCGGACGGTGCTTCCGGCACGGTGACGCGTATCCTCCACTGCGCCATCTGACCTCCTCGGACAGTGCGTCGTTACCTACCGACGGTGGCGGGTCGCCGTTGCAGGCCCTGCGGCTGCCTCCACGGGCGACGGCGCGTGCCAGACGGGTATTGCCTGGCGGGCCAGTCTGATCGAGTATAGAAGTGGATAAATGAATATGCGAATCCATCCGGTATGGTTTGGCGACCTTAAGGCCTGATTGGAGACTTGGGGCGGGACGGGCCTGAAGACGAACGGAGAGGATGCGATGAGCCCGTCCAGTGACCCCGGCAGGAGTTCCGCCGCCTGGGCGGCCGCCACGATCTTGCTGGTGGCCGCAGTCGCCGCATCGCTGATCGTGCCGATCTACGCGCGCACGACGCCCAAGCTTGGCGACTTCCCCTTCTTCTACTGGTATCAGCTCATCCTGGTCCCGGTTGTCGCGCTGGCGTCCTGGGTCGCCTACCTGATCGTCCGGCCCAGGACCGGCGCGACCGCCAGAGGCCCGACGTCGGCGGACGCCGCCGACGGCGACCGGCCCGGCGGACCGGAGGCGCTGCGATGACGCACATCAACGCGGTCTCGCTGACCATCCTTATCGCATTGTTCGCGCTCGTCACCGTGGTCGGGTTCGCCGCCTCGCGGTGGCGCCGCGCCGAAGACCTCATGCACCTGAATGAGTGGGGCCTCGGCGGCCGCGGGTTCGGCTCGTTCATCACCTGGTTCCTGCTCGGCGGCGACCTGTACACGGCCTACACGTTCATCGCCGTGCCCGCGCTCGTCTACGCGTCGGGCGCGATCGGGTTCTTCGCGCTGTCCTACACGGTGATGGTGTTCCCGATCGTGCTCGTGTTCGCGCCGAAGCTGTGGTCGGTCGCGCGGGTACACAACTACGTCACCCCCGCGGACTTTGTCAGGGGGCGCTACGGCTCGCGCGGGCTGAGCCTGGCCGTGGCGGTCACCGGCATCGTCGCCACCATGCCCTACATCGCGCTGCAACTGGTCGGCATCCAGGCGGTACTGACCGTCATGGGCGTCGGCGGAACCTCGACCAACACGTTCATCAAGGACCTGCCGCTGCTGATCGCGTTCGTAATCCTGGCCGCCTACACCTTCCTGGCCGGGCTGCGGGCCCCCGCCCTGATCGCGTTCGTCAAGGACACCCTGATCTACGTGATGGTGATCGTGGCGATCCTGTACATCCCGACCAGGCTCGGCGGGTGGAGCCACATCTTCAGCGCGGCCGACAAGCATCTGTCCGGCACCAACCCGGT
>WNGQ01010672.1_pt1 | contig 11166 bp, 10 predicted proteins | sample 5407661 | NCBI WGS metagenome assembly WNGQ01 (sample SAMN13153382, study PRJNA577476) | soil metagenome | isolation source: 60 cm soil or saprolite under Garry oak tree replicate 2 | place: USA:California | collected 2016-06-15
GCCAACCCTCGGGAGCCAGTCGCATCAGTACCCACAGGCTGAAGCCTGTGCTCGGCACTGCGGTGCCCTTAAGGGCAGGGATTCGCCGAGCCCACCCTTCAGGGTGGGAAGACGGGAGCCGATCACGTTTCAATCTCCAGCTTCGTGCCCGTGAGCCGCCGGTACGCCTCGAGGTAGCGCTCGCTCGTCGCCCGCACCACCTCGGGAGGGAGCGGCGGGGGCGGCGGATCGCCGTCCCACTGGCCCTGTTGCTTCAACCCCGCCAGGTAATCGCGCAGCGGCTGCTTGTCGAAGCTCGGCTGGCTGCGCCCCGGGTGGTAGCGGTCCGCCGGCCAGAAGCGCGAGGAATCGGGCGTGAGGATCTCGTCGATCACGAGCAGCCGTCCATTGGGCGTGGTACCGAACTCGAACTTGGTGTCGGCGATGATGATGCCGCGCGGCCCCGCATGCGCCCGCCCCGCTTCGTACAGGCCCAGGGTCGCCTGCCGCAGCTGCTCGGCGAGCGGCCGGCCGACGGTCTGAGCGAGGTGCGCGAACGTCACGTTCTCGTCGTGGCCGGCCACGGCCTTGGTGGCAGGAGAGAAGATGGGCGGGTCGAGCCGCGCGCTCTCGACGAGTCCCCCGGGCAGCGGCTCCCCCGCTAGCGTGCCCGATCGTGTGTATTCCGCCCAGGCCGACCCCGCGATGTAGCCGCGCACGACGCATTCGAACGGCACCGGTGTCGTGCGGCGTACCAGCATAGCGCGGCCCGTCACGGCCGCGCGGAACGGCTCGAGGGAGGGAATCCGCGCTACGATTTCGTCCGCGTCGGCCGAGAGGAAGTGGCTGGAGATCACGTGAGCGAGCCGCTCGAACCAGAAGGCGCTGAGCTGCGTGAGCACGGCGCCTTTGTGCGGCACCGGCTCGCGCAGCACGACGTCGAACGCGCTCACGCGATCGCTCGCCACGAGCAGCAGGGTCTCCGGGTCCACCCCGTACACCTCGCGGACCTTGCCGCGGCGGACGAGGGGGAGGGGAAGTGCGCTCGCGACGAGCGGTGCGGTCATACCGCGACCTCGGCGGCGGCCGCGGCCGGGGCCACAGCTTCGATGCGCTGGAGCACGGCGGGCAGGACGTGCTCCAGGAACTCGTCCACCTGGCGCGGGGCGCGGCCCACGTAGGCCGCGGCATCGATTTCCTCGGCGCGCACGGCGACCTTGAGGGCCTTGAACGCCGGGTCCCGGGCGAGCCGCTCCAGCAGGTCGTTCGGTGCGCCCTGCTCGGCCACCGCCTGCGCCACGGCCAGGCTGTGAGTGCGGATCACCTCGTGCAGCCGCTGGCGGTCGCCCCCCGCCTTCACGGCGCGCATCAGCAGGCGCTCGGTGGCGAGGAACGGTAGCTGCGCCGCCACGTGCCGCGCGATCACCGATTCGCGCACCTCGATGCCCGCCGCGACGTTGGTCGCGAGCACGAGGATCGCGTCCGTCGCGAGGAACGCTTCGGGAAGCACGAGACGCCGGTTGGCGCTGTCGTCGAGCGTCCGCTCCAGCCACTGCGCGGCGGCGGTGTGCCAGGCATTGCCCTCGAGCTCAATCACGAAGCGCGCCAGGCTGGTCATCCGCTCGGCCCGCATCGGGTTGCGCTTGTAGGCCATCGCGCTCGAGCCCACCTGATCGCTCTCGAACGGCTCGAGCATCTCGCCCTCGTGTTGCAGCAGCCGCATGTCGGTCGCGAACTTGGCGGCCGAGGCGGCGATTCCCGAGAGCGCGGCCAGCACCTGGGCGTCGAGCTTGCGGGTGTAGGTCTGGCCCGTGACCGGGAATACCCGGCGGAACCCCATCTTGCGCGCCACCCGGACGTCGAGCTCGCGCACCTTGTCGTCGTCGCCGTCGAACAGATCGAGGAAGCTGGCTTGTGTGCCGGTGGTCCCCTTCGCGCCCCGGAACTGCAGCGTCTCGAGCCGGTGCAGCAACTCCTCGGCGTCGAGCAGGAAATCCTGCGTCCACAGCGTCACCCGCTTGCCGACGGTCGTAAGCTGCGCGGGCTGGAAGTGCGTGTAGGCGAGGCAGGGGAGGGCGCGGTAGCGGCGCGCGAGCTTGGAGAGTGCCACCAGCACCGCCGCGATGCGGCCGAGCAGCAGCTCGGGCCCCTCCCGCATGAGGATCACGTCGGTGTTGTCGGTGACGTACGCGCTCGTCGCGCCGAGGTGGATGTAGGGGCGCGCCGCCGGCGCCTGCTCCCCGAGCTGATGAATGTGGGCCATCACGTCGTGGCGGAGCCGCTTCTCGTGCTCCGCCGCGCGGTCCAGGTCGGCGTCGTCGAGGTGGGCGCGCAGCTCGACGATCGCCCGCTCCGGCACGTCGAGGCCGAGCTCCTGCTCGGCTTCCAGCAAGGCCAGCCACAGGCGCCGCCACAGCCCGATGCGCCGGCGCTCGCCCCACAACGCCTGCATCGCCGGGGAGGCGTAGCGCTGGCCAAGCGGCGAGGTGTAGGTCAAACCGAGGCCTTGGCGCGGGCCGCCAGCTTGCGCCAATCGGCGAGGAACTGCTCCAGCCCGCGGTCGGTGAGCGGGTGCAGCAGCAGCTTCTTGAGCACGTCGGGCGGCAGTGTGACGACGTCCGCGCCGATCATCGCCGCCTCCACGACGTGGCGGGGGTGCCGGATCGAGGCCGCCAGGATCTCCGTCGCGATCTGGTAGTTGTCGAAGATGATTCGGGGCCGCACCGCCACCATCCCCGGCTCGATCATCGGGACCTTGACGACGATGTTGTCGGCGATCTTCGCGAGCTCCTTCCCCTCCTTGACCATCCCGCCCACGTCCACCGCCACGACCTCGGCCGAGACCGGTCCCTCGACGAGCGAGCAGATCTCCTTCAGGACGTCCTTGGGATCGAGGTCGCCCGCCTGCTTCGAGAGCAGCGAAGGATTGGTCGTGATGCCGTCGATGAGGCCGGCCTGCGCCGCCCAGCTGATGTCTTTGAGACTCGCAGTATCGAGGAAGAACTTCATGGCTCAGGCCTCGGCGTAGAGGTCCGGGGGATAGCGCACCGCCACCAGATAGAGGCCCTGGGGTGGCGCGGGCGAGCTCGCCGCTTGGTTGTCGGTCGCGTTGAGCAAGCGGGGAAGGTCCGACAGCGGGCGCCGTTCCAGGGCGACGTCCACCATCGCACCCACGAGAAAGCGCACCATGTGGTGCAGAAACCGGTCGGCCTCAATCGTGAACGTCACACCCGCTCCGTCAGTCCGCGGCGCCCATTCAGCGAGCGCCACGCGGCTGCGGTAGTGGGGCTTTGGCGCTCCCCCACCCGTCGCGGCGAGGCCGCGGAAATCGTGCTCCCCGGGGAGCAGCGCCGCGGCGCGCGCCAGCCGCGTGAGGTCGAGCGGCCGCGCCAGCGCCCATTCGTACGGTCGCCGGAACGGCGCGTGCGCCGCCTCGTCGGTGCCGATCACGTAGCGATAGCGGCGCGCCAGCGCGCTGTTGCGTGCGTGAAAACCGGCCCGCATCGGGTGCACGCACTCCACCCACACGTCCCGCGGGAGCAACGCGTTCAGCGCGCGGCGCAAGCCTGCGGCGTCGCCCGCCCAGCGCTCGGTCGCCACAAATCCGACGCCCTGCCCGAGCGCATGCACACCCGTGTCGGTGCGTCCGGCGCCCGTCGCCGGCGTTCGCCGGCCCATCAGGCGCTCGAGCACGGCCTCGAACTCCGCCTGCACGGTGCGCCCGTCCCGTTGCCGCTGCCAACCCACGAACTGGGCCCCGTCGTACTGCACCACGGCGAGGTAGGGCCGGCTCGTCACGGGCGAAAGATAGGGTGAAACGGGGGGTCAATCAAGGCACGCAACCTGTTGTGGTATTTGACAAAAGGCGATTTTGCGGGGTAGCTTTGGCAGGCCCGAAAACGCCCCCATGTCAGCGCCATCCCTCTCGCGACCATCGCCGCTGCACCAGGCGCTCGCCGCCCTCGCCAGCCGGCAATCGCTCTCCGAGAGCCAAACGACCGAGGTGTTCGGCGCGGTGATGCGGGGCGAAGCGACGCCCGTGCAGATCGCCGCGCTGCTGATGGGACTGCGCGTGAAGGGCGAGACGCCTGAGGAAGTCGCGGGCGCGGCCCGCGCGCTGCGCGATGCGATGGTGCGCGTGGCGGCGGACGGACCGCACCTGGTGGATACTTGCGGCACCGGGGGCGGCGCGGTCTCCACTTTCAACATCTCGACCGCCGCGGCGTTCGTCGCGGCGGGCGCCGGGGCATCGGTCGCCAAGCACGGCAACCGCTCCTTCACGTCGCAGTGCGGGTCGGCCGACGTGCTGGAGGCATTGGGCGTCCGGATTAGTCTCGACGCCGCCGCAGCCGCCCGCGTGCTGCGTGAGGCGTGCCTCACGTTCCTGTTCGCGCCGAACTTCCATCCCGCCATGAAGCACGCAGGCCCCGTGCGCCGCGAGCTCGCGGTGGCCTCGGTGATGAACTTGCTCGGCCCGCTCGCCAACCCTGCCGGGGTGCGGCGCCAGGTCGTCGGCGTGGCCGACCCCGACCGGGCGCCGCTCGTCGCCGGCGCGCTGGCGCGGCTGGGCGCGGAGCACGCGCTCGTCGTCCACGGGCGCGTCGGGATGGACGAGATCGCGCCGCAGGGGATCACGGATGTGTGGGAGGTGCGCGACGGCCGCGTCACGACGTGGCAGGTCGACCCGGCACGCCACGACCTCGCGATCGAGGACGTTGCGGCGCTGCGCGGCGAGGCGCCCGCCGGCAATGCGCGGCGCATCGAGCGGCTGCTTGCCGACGGCCAGGGCGACGCGTCCGGCCGCGCCGCGGTGCTGCTCAACGCGGCGGCGGCGGTCTACGTGGCGGGGCTGGTGGGCTCCTACGACGACGGCGTGGCGCGGGCCCGCGAGGTGCTCGCGGCGGGGAGCGGACGCGCGGCGCTCGAGCGGTTGCGCCGCGCGAGCGCTAGTGCCGTTCCGACCAGTTGAGCGGCTCCCGGAGACCGGACGGGAGAAGTCGGAACGGCACTAGTACTTCCGGATGACGCCGACGACGATGCCCTGGACCATCACGTCGCGCTCGTTCACCCGCAGCGGGGCCATGGTCGGGTTCGCGGGCTCGAGCCGGATCCAGCCGCCGGGCTCGCGATAGAACTTCTTGACCGTGGCGCTGGATCCGTGGACCAGCGCGACCACCGTCTGGCCGTTGTCGGCCTGATTGCGCTCGTGCACGACGATGAAGTCGCCGTCCTTGATATGCTCATCGATCATCGACTGGCCGCGTACCTTGAGGACATAGCTGCGGCCGCGGCGCGGGATGAGCTCGTCGGGCACGGCGATCGTGTCGCTGCCGGTCACCGCCTCGATGGGCGCGCCCGCGGCAACGAGACCGAGCAGGGGGAGCTCCGTCGCGCCGCTCTGGCCCTTCGGCGGCGCCACCTCGATCCCGCGGCTCTCGTTGTGAGCGCGGTGGATGAACCCCTTGCGCTCGAGGTTGGTGAGATGCTCGTGCACGGTAGCGAGCGAGCGGAACGCGAAGCGCCCCGCGATTTCCTCGAAGCTCGGCGCGTATCCCTTCTCCGTGATGTGACCGGAGATGAAGTCGAGGATCTCGCGCTGACGGCGGGTGAGAGGCACGCTGTCTCCCGAAGATAAACCGAAGCTTAATCTACCCGAAAATCGACCGAACGCAAGGATGCCCAGACCGACGCTCGCTAAGATCTTGCAGGTGGCCCAAGACCGGGTCCTCGCCCTCACCGATCGCTCGCGCGAACTCGAGCGCCAGGCGGCCGCGGCCCCGGAGCCGCCATCCTTCCGCCGCGCCCTGGAGGGACGCACGGTCGGCGTCATCGCCGAGGTGAAGCGGCGTTCGCCCACGATCGGCTCCATCCGGGAGGACCTCGACCCTGGGCGGCACGCCGAGGCGTACGCGCGCGGCGGGGCGGTGGCGATCTCCGTGCTGACCGAAGAGCCGCATTTCGGCGGCTCGCTCGACGACCTGACGAGCGTGGCGCGCGCAGTCCGGTTGCCGGTGCTGCGCAAGGACTTCATCGTCCACGACCTCCAGGTGGTCGAGGCGCGCGCGGCGGGCGCGGCGGCCGTGCTGCTGATCGCTCGGTTGCTCGAGCCAGCCGCGCTGCAGCGGCTCGCGGGCACTGCGCGGGCGCACGGGCTCGGCGTGCTCATCGAGGTCCACACTCGGGCCGAGCTGGACCACGCGCTCGCCGCCGAGCCGACGGCGGTGGGCGTGAACAGCCGCGACCTGGCGACCTTCGCGGTGCACCTCGACCTGGCGGAGCGGCTCGTGGGGCAGGTGCCGCCGGGGATTCCCGCGATCGCGGAGAGCGGCATCGAGGCGCGCGTCGATGTGGAGCGGCTGGCGGCGGCGGGCGCCGACCTCGTGCTCGTGGGGACCGCGGTAGCGCGCACCGACGATCCGGCAGCCGCCGTGCGGGCGCTGGTCGGAGTCCCAAGGAGAGGGCGGTGACATGAGCATCCCCAAGCTGGTGGAGCGGGCGGTGGACGGGCGGTTCGGTCCGTACGGTGGCCGCTACGTCCCGGAGACGCTGATGGCGGCGCTCGAGGAGCTGGAGCAGGTGTACGAGGCGGCGAAGACGGACGCCGGATTCTGGGCTCAGCTTGACGCGCTGCTCAAGGATTACGTCGGGCGCCCCACGCCCCTCACCGAGGCGCCGCGCCTCGCCGCACAGGTCGGCTCGGGCGTGGTCGTGGCCCTGAAGCGCGAGGACCTGAACCACACCGGGGCGCACAAGATCAACAACACGCTCGGCCAAGCGCTGCTGGCGCAGCGCATGAGCAAGCGGCGCATCATCGCCGAGACCGGCGCGGGCCAGCACGGTGTGGCGACGGCCACCGTGTGCGCGCGCTTCGGGCTCGAGTGCGTCGTCTATATGGGCGAAGAGGACATGCGCCGGCAGCGGCTCAACGTCTACCGCATGGAGCTGATGGGCGCGAAGGTGGTGCCGGTGACCTCGGGGACGCGGACGCTCAAGGACGCGACCAACGAGGCGCTGCGCGACTGGGTCACCAACGTCACGACGACCCACTAGATCATCGGCTCGGTGGTAGGACCCGACCCGTTCCCGCGCATGGTGCGCGACTTTCAGTCGGTGATCGGCCGCGAGGCGCGGGCCCAGGCGCGCGAACGCTGGGGCCGCCTGCCGCGCACCGTCGTCGCGTGCGTCGGCGGCGGTTCGAACGCGATCGGCATCTTCGCGGGCTTCCTGGACGATCGCGACGTGGAGCTCGTCGGCGTCGAGGCGGCGGGGGAAGGGCTCGGCACCGAGCGACACGCCGCGTCGCTCGGGCGCGGGCGGCCGGGGGTGTTCCACGGCAGCCTGAGCTATCTGCTGCAGGATCCGGACGGCCAGGTCCAGCCGGCCCACAGCGTGTCGGCGGGGCTCGACTATCCCGGGGTCGGGCCGGAACACGCTTACCTGAAAGACACCGGTCGGGTATTGTATGATGCTGTGACGGACCAGGAGGCCCTGGACGCCTTCGCCGGCCTCTCCCGGCTGGAAGGGATCCTTCCGGCGCTGGAGAGCGCCCACGCCGTGGCCTGGGTGGTGGGTCACCGCGGGCACTGGCGGTCGGGCGACATCGTGCTGATCAACTTGAGCGGCAGAGGTGATAAGGACGTCGCCATGGTGGCCGAACTGACCGGAGCGCCCCGTTGACGGGCCCGATCACAGGCACGAGTCGGTTTCCGGCTCCCCTCCCGGAACAGGCGCTGCCGCCGCACCAGGTCGAGGAGCTGATGCAGGTCGTGTCGAAGGGCATCAGGGCCACCCAGCTCTACCTCCCGAACAACCCGGTGTATCAGCGCGCCGTCGACAACATCCGCGCGGCGTTCCGCCGGATCTGGCAGGCGACCGACGACCTCCACTTCGACGTCGGTGAGACCGACCTGCGCTGGGAAGACGCGGTCGTCTACAACCAGGAGCAGCGCAACGAGAGCATCGCGTGGACGCTCTTCAAGGACGGCGTCCGCTCGGTCACGTTCAAACCCGGGGTCGAGGAGGCAGAGATCGTGCGGTTCCTCGGCTTGCTGCAGCAAGCGCGCAACCTCCAGGCCGATGCAGCGGACGACCTGCTGACCCTGCTGTGGGCGCAGGACTTCCAGTTCATCAGCTACACCTTCCGCGAGCTCGCGACCGAGAACGCCGCGCCAATCGAGGTTACCGCGCCGCTCCCGTCGGCGCCGCCGACCCAGGTGCGCCAGGTCGTCGAGGAGGAAGTGCCGCCCAAACGCGAGGGCCTGGTGTCGATCGAGGAGTTCGACACCACGCTCTACTTCCTCGAGGACAAGGAAGTCGACTACCTCAAGAGGGACGTGGAGCGGGAGTACGCGCAGGACCTGCGGCGCAACGTCCTCTCCATGTTGTTCGACCTGCTCGAACTGCAGACGTACGGCACGGTGCGGGCCGAGCTGATTTCGATCCTCGAGAACTTCATCCCTTATCTCCTGGGCGCCGGCGACTTCCGCTCGGTGGCCTTCATCCTGCGAGAGACGCGCGCCCTGCTGCTGCGCGCCCGCGAGCTGATCCCGGAGCACCGCCAGACGCTCGAGGGCCTCCCCTCGCGTTTGTCGCAGCGCGACGCCCTGTCGCAGCTGTTGCAGTCGCTCGATGAGGCGGCGGTGCATCCCACGGAAGAGGAGCTCGCGGAGCTGTTCCAGGAGCTCGGCGCCGAAGCCCTGCCGACGCTGATGGGCTGGATCCCGAAGCTGCACAACGAGCGGGTGAAGGAGCTGGTGCACGCCGCCGCCGCGAAACTGGCGCAGGCGCACGCCGGCGAGGTGCTGAAGGCCCTCGCGAGCGACGACGGCGCGGCGCAGCTCGAGATGGTGCGGCTCGCGGGGCGGTTGAAGCTGCCGGGGGCCGCGGACGGCATGGAGCCTTTGCTCGCGAGCGGCGATCGCACGCTCAAGCTCGCCGTCGTGGAAGCGCTGCAGGGGATCTCGAGCCCCTCGGCTTTGCGGCTGCTCGAGAAAGCAATCGACGACACGGACCGCGACGTGCGTATCGCGGCCGTGCGCTTCCTCGCCGCGCGCGGCTACCGTAACGCCGCCACGCGGGTCGAGAGCGTGGTGACCGGCTCGAAGCTGAAGAACTCGGATCTCACCGAGAAGATGGCCTTCTTCGAAGCTTTCGGGTCACTCGTGGGCGCGAAGGGCATCCCCGTACTCCAAAAGATGCTCGTGCCGAAGGGGCTGCTCGCGAAGAAGGAGGACCCTGAAACCCGCGCGTGCGCGGCGATGGCGCTCGGTCGGATCCGCACCCCGGAGGCGCGCGCCGTGCTGGAGCGCGCCGTGCAGGACAAGGAGCCGCTGGTGCGGAACGCCGTGAGCCGGGCGCTGCGCGAGGGGAGCGCGTGACGGGCGGCGACACGCCGCGCGGCTCGATGGCCGAGACCCTCCAGACCACGGACGGGTTCCTGCGGCACGCCGGGCGCGACTTCCTGGTGGTCCTCTACACCGCGGTCCGCTCGCTCAAGCTGTACCCGGTCGAAAACGCCCAGGCCCAGAAGGCGCTGAACGAGCTGGCGCAGGGCACCCAGCAGCTGCTCGACGTCGAGAAAGAGCTCGAGCTGCGCATGCAAGGCGAGTTCATCTTCGTCAACTCCGTTCGGCTGCGCCTCGATCTCGACAACTATGCGTCGTTCTCGCACATCCTCGGCGTGCTGCGGCAGTGCGGCATCGGCGCCGTGCGGATCGACGAGGGCGTGGACCGCAAGCAGCTGCAGGTGTTTGTGTCGCTGCTCCTCGCGTACGCGGCGAAGGAAGCGAACCCCCAAAAGGTGCTCGAGCTCGGGCAGAAGCTGACCGATGCGGGCGTGGCGCACATCGCCGTCGAGCCCCCGCTCGAGACCGAAGAGGACGCCGAAGACGCCGAGCGGCAGAAGGAAGCGGCGAAGCGCACCTATGCGCGCTCGGTGGCCGTCACCAAGGAGGTCATCAACAGCATCCGGATGGGCCGGACGGCGAACGTCAAGAAGGTGAAGCGCGCGGTGCAGGCGATCGTCGACCAGGTGCTGAACAACGAGGCCTCGCTCATGGGCCTCACGACGCTGCGGGACTACGACGAGTATACGTTCACGCACTCGGTGAACGTCTGCATCTTCGGGGTGGCGCTGGGCCGCAAGCTGGGCCTCACGAAGCTGCAGCTGTACGATCTGGGAATGGCCGCGTTGTTCCACGACGTCGGCAAGTCGCGCGTGCCGCTCGAGGTGCTGAACAAGCAGGGCGGGCTCAGCGATGAAGAGTGGCGCATCATGCAGGCCCACCCCTGGCTCGGCGTCCTCACCCTGTTCGGGCTGCGCGGCTACGGCGAGATCCCGTACCGCGGCATGATCGTCGCCTACGAGCATCATATGAAGACCGACCTCACGGGCTACCCGAAGTCAGTGCGGCCGCGCGAGCTGTCCATCTACTCGAAGATCGTGGCGGTCGCGGACGGGTTCGACGCCGCCACCAGCCGCCGCGTGTATCAGACCGTGCCGATCCAGCCCGACCAGGTGCTCAAGGAGATGTGGGAGAATCCGCGGCGCGGGTACGATCCCGTGATCGTGAAGGCGTTCATCAACCTGATCGGCATCTACCCCGTCGGCACGTGCGTCATCCTCGACACGTACGAGGTGGCCATCGTGCACAGCGCGAACCCCGACGTGAGTCAGGTGCACCGGCCCGTGGTGCGCGTCCTGACCACCCCCGAAGGCGCCCTGCAGCACCCCGGATTCCTGGCCGATCTGGCCCAGCGCGACGCTGAGGGCCACTTCCCCCGCACCATCGTCAAAGTCACCGACCCCGCGAAATACGGCATCAACGTCAGCGATTACTTTGTCTGACCACCCGATCGCGGCGCGCTGGCGCGCCATCCGGGCGGAACCGGGGCAGCGGGGACGCGCCGCGCTCATCCCCTACCTCACCGCGGGATTTCCCACGCCCGAGCTGTCGCTCGAGACCCTGCGGCTGATGGAGGCCGCTGGCGCGGACCTGGTCGAAGTGGGGGTGCCGTTTTCGGATCCCCTCGCCGACGGACCGACCATCCAGCGGTCCACCCAGAGCGCACTCGACCAGGGAATGACGGTGCCGCGGGTCCTCGAGCAGATTCACGGGGCCGCACTCCGGATTCCGGTGGTGGTGATGACGTATGTGAACCCCGTCATGGCCTACGGGCTGGAGCGCT
>WNGQ01006655.1_pt1 | contig 11164 bp, 9 predicted proteins | sample 5407661 | NCBI WGS metagenome assembly WNGQ01 (sample SAMN13153382, study PRJNA577476) | soil metagenome | isolation source: 60 cm soil or saprolite under Garry oak tree replicate 2 | place: USA:California | collected 2016-06-15
CAATGTTCGGCCATCCATCAGCGCGCTAAGCATGTTGGCGCGCGCCGGATCGCCGACGAGTGCCGCGACCTGGGCGATTTTGGGTCCCGTGTCCATGTCTTTCTCCTACGCCGACGAGGACGCAGTGCCAAGCACAAATACTTCGGCCAAGACAGTAGTAGTTCCGAAAGACTGGTTCGATCACAGGACATAGGTTGCCTGGACAACAATACGCCCCGCCAAAGGAAGTGCCGCGATGAGGCGAAAGGTCACTCCGTGGCTCCGAATATTCGATTGGTATCGAATGATATCGCAAAGCGGGCTGATCTGAGCCGTCAAATTCTCACGGACAACTGAGTGTGATCAATGCAAACGACTTCGCTCGACACAAGGCGGACGGAACAAGTCCGCTTCGACAATACATCATCCCGTTCGCCTCTCGCGACGGCGCTGGCGCTTGCCGCCACGAGCCTCGGCCTAGGCGTGGTGCAGCTCGATATCACCATCGTCAATACTGCGCTGAGCAGCATCGGCACCTCGCTCGGCGGTAGCATCGCCGAGCTGCAATGGGTGGTGACCGCTTATACCATCGCGTTCGCCGCCTTCATTCTGACCGCAGGCGCGCTCGGCGATCGCCTCGGCGCCAAACGGATTTTCATCGCGGGCTTTGCGATCTTCACGTTGGCTTCGCTCGCCTGCGCTCTGGCGCCGTCGGCGACGTTCCTGATCGCCGCGCGCTCCGTGCAGGGCCTGGCGGCGGCGATCCTGGTGCCGAACTCGCTGGCGCTGCTCAACCACGCGTATACCGATCCGAAGGCGCGCGGCCGCGCGGTCGGCTTCTGGGCCGCAGGCGCGAGCGTCGCGCTGACGGCCGGTCCGTTCGTCGGCGGCGCGCTGATCGCGCTGGTCGGCTGGCGCGCGATCTTTCTCGTCAACCTGCCGATCGGTGCCGCCGGCCTCTGGCTCGCCTGGCGTTATGCCGAGGAGACGCCGCGGCTCGCGCAGCGTGGGATCGACCTGCCGGGACAGATCGCGGCGATTACAACCCTCGGCACGCTGGCCGGTGCCCTGATCGAAGGCGGTGCGCTCGGCTGGAGCCATCCGCTGGTGATTGCGGCCTTCGCAGCCGCGGTGATGGTTGGACTTCTGTTCGTATGGCGCGAGGCATATGCGCAGCAGCCGATGCTGCCGCTGTTGTTGTTCCGCCATCGCATGTTCGCGCTGACCGCGCTGGTCGGTCTCCTCTTCAATATCGCCTTCTACGGCCTGATCTTCGTGCTCAGTCTCTACTTCCAGAAGGTCAATGGCTGGTCGCCGCTCGCAACGGGCCTCGCCTTCGTGCCCATGATGGGCATGGTGCTGCCCGCCAACCTCGTCTCCGCGTCGGTCAGCGAGCGCCTCGGCGCGCCGCAAACCATTGCACTGGCTTGTGTGATCACCGCCGCGGGCTGCCTTGCGCTGCTGGCCATGGCCTCAGGCACGACCTACTGGGCGATCGGCACGCAGCTCGTCGTCCTCGGCGGCGGGCTCGGCCTGCTCGTGCCGCCTTTGACCTCGACACTGCTCGGCAGTGTCGAGAAGTCGCGATCCGGCATCGCCGCGGGCGTGCTGAACGCGACGCGGCAAACAGGCAGCGTGCTTGGCGTTGCCCTGTTCGGCTCGCTGGTCGGAGCGGACAACGCGTTCATTGCGGGTGCACATGCCTCGCTGGTGATATCGGCCGCTGTGTTGCTCGCAGCTGCGATCGCGATCTGGCTTGGCCGAGCAAAGGAGGGGCGATGAAGCGGAGCTGCAGGTCGAGCTCGTGTAGTGGCCGGGGGCCGCAGACCATGGGTTCCCGGCCGTCGGAGTGAAAAATAGCTTTTGCATCAATGGGGATTGACTGACACTCTCTCCGCCAGCGACCCTTTTGCCCAGCACGGACGCATGGGTAACAGACCGTACCTGAGACATCGGTGACAACCTCGTGCCGAACGGGTTGTCGACGGGTTGCAAGGTTTCTGCTCCAGGTCGAAATATTCGCGGTCGCAACGCGATCGGCGCCAACATCGTTGGGCCGTCATGTCATGAGGGAATTTGTCATGACAGATCAGGTTGAGCCAAACAAATGGTACTTCACGGTCAATTGCTCCAAATGCGGAGAGACCATTCCGTTCGCGGAAGCGCCTTCGCCGGAGGAAGAGCCAGAACCGCGGTTTCAAAGCATTAAGCTCCAATGCCCTGATTGTGGAACCGAGGACGTTTATGCGCCGGTCCTGATGTCGCGCCGTCAAGGACCTGAAGCCTCTTGAACGCGAACATCGACGCAAATGCTGCTGATGGTACTTGCCGATGCGCGGCGACGAAGTTCGCGCCTCTCCGGCATGTCGTGCACTCTCGGTCACTCCGATGCGAGCACCTCGGAAGGCAACGTGCCCTCGAAGTCATCGCACGGTTCGCCCATTGACGCCCGCAAATCTGCGTAGGACATTTCGGCCGCGGCGCGAGCGATCGGGACGGTGCAATGGACCTCTACCACTTCAAGAATTTCGAAATGCTCGATCCCGAGGCCGGTGAGCTGCGCGGCGGCTACGAGCTGGTCGTCGAAGGCGACACGATCAGGGAGGTCTCGGACAGGCCGATCAAGCTCGCCGACGCCAGCGTCATCGATTGCGGCGCTCGCACGCTGATGCCCGGCCTGATCGACAGCCATGTGCATGTGGTGCTGTCCGAGGTCGTGATCCGCAACATGGAGAGCATACCGCTGACACTGATGAGCGCGCGCGCCGCGTACCTGATGCGCAGGATGCTCGATCGTGGCTTCACCAGCGTCCGCGACACCGGCGGCGCCGATTGGGGCCTGAAGGAAGCCACCGAGAAATGGCTGGTGCCGGGGCCACGGCTGTTCATCGCCGGGCGCGCGATCGGTCCGACCGGCGGCCACAGCGACGGCCGCCGCCGCACCGATTTTGGCGCGCGCTGTCAGTGTTGCAACGCGCTGAGCTTCTCCATGGGCGTCGCGGACGGCATTTCCGAAGTCCGCCGCGCCGTGCGCGAGGAGATGCGCCAGGGCTGCGACCAGGTGAAAATCATGATGTCCGGCGGCGTCGCCTCGCCCTACGATCCGCTCGATAGCCTGCAGTTCTCGATGGACGAGGTGAAGGCAGCCGTCGAGGAGGCGCGCGCCTTCGGCCGCTATGTCTGCGCGCACGCCTATACGCCGGAAGCCATCACGCGCGCGGCGCATGCCGGGGTCCGCACCATCGAGCACGGCAATCTGATCGACGATGCGTCGGCCAAGCTGATGGCCGAGCAGGGCATGTTCCTGGTCGCCAACCTCGTCACCTATTTCGAGATGAAGAAACATGCCGCCGAATACGGCATGAGCTCGGACATGCTGGCCAAGAACGACCTCGTCATCGACGGCGCCTTGAAGTCGCTCGAAATCTGCAAGCGCTACGGCATCCCGGTTGCCTACGGCACCGATTTGCTCGGCCAGTTGCAGGTGGCGCAGTCGGAGGAGTTTTCGTTGCGCGCAAAAGTGCTGTCGCCGGCCGAAATCATCCGTTCGGCGACCACGATCGGCGCCCGGATCGTGCGCATGGAAGGCAGGATCGGCTGCCTGAAGCCCGGCGCGTTTGCCGACCTGCTCGTCGTGGACGGCAATCCGCTTCTGAACCTGAAGCTGTTTCAGGAGCAGGGGCAACACCTCTCGGTCATCATGAAGGGCGGGCACTTCCACAAGAACCGGCTGCAGTGATGTCGCAGCAAATCCTGTTCAGGAATTTCGAATTGCTCGAGCCTGCGTTCGGCGAGTTGCGTGGCGGATATGAATTGCTGGTCGAGGGCGATACCGTCAAGGAACTGAGCGAAAGGCCGATCAAGGCGCCTGATGCGAGCGTGATCGACTGCGGCAAGCGCACCCTGATGCCGGGACTGATCGATTGCCACGTCCACGCCATCCACAGCGAGGTCAACGTCCGCTTCATGGAGATGCTGCCGCTGACCCTGGTCACCGCGCGGGCGGCGACGCGATTGCGCGCCATGCTCGACCGCGGTTTCACGACGGTGCGCGACACCGGCGGGGCCGACTGGGGCATCAAGACGGCCATCGAAACCGGACATATCACGGGTCCACGGCTTTATATCGCGGGACAGTCGATCGGCCCGACCGGCGGCCATTCGGATTCGCGCCGCCGCACCAACCGGGGCGGCGAATGCGTCTGCTGCAACGGGCTGCAGTTCAAATCCGCCATCGCCGACGGCGTTGACGAAGTGCGCAAATCCGCCCGCGAGCAGATGCGCCAGGGCGCCGACCACGTCAAGATCATGATGTCCGGCGGCGTCGCATCCCCCTACGATCCGCTCGACAGTCAGCAATTCTCGGACGGTGAAGTCAGTGCCGCGGTGGAAGAGGCAACCGCCTTCGGCCGCTATGTCTGCGCCCACGCCTATTCGGCCGAGTCGATCACCCGCGCCGCGCGCCTCGGCGTTCGCACCATCGAGCACGGCAATCTGATCGACGATGCATCCGCCAGGCTGATGGCCGAGAAAGGTATGTTCCTGGTTGCGAATCTCGTCACCTATTACGCCATGAAGGAGCGGGCCGCCCAGTTCGGCATGATCGGGGAAAGCCTTGCCAAGAACGACATCGTGCTGCAGGGCGGGCTGAAGTCGCTGGAAATCTGCCAGCGCCACGGCATTCCGGTCGCCTATGGAAGCGACCTCCTGGGCGAGTTGCATTGGGACCAGTCGAAGGAGTTCACCATCCGCCAGGAGGTCGTCGCAGCCATCGAGATCATCCGCTCGGCGACCACGATCGGCGCCGAGGTGCTGCGCATGCCGGGCAAGGTGGGCACATTGCAGGCAGGTGCCTTTTCCGACGTCATCGTCGTCGACGGCAATCCGCTGAAAGACCTTGCGCTGCTTGGCGACCAGGGCAAACATCTCTCGCTAATCATGAAGGCCGGAATCTTGCATAAGAACCGGCTGAGCCAGAGAACCGGCTGAACTGATCTTAGGCCCATACAAATAGAGGCGATCTTGACCGTCGCACCCGGATGGACCGCATCGCGCTTCGTCGGCCGCATGGCGCTCAAGACAGCCGCCGGCGTGTCGCTTGCGTATATCCTGCTGCCGATGGTCTTCGTGATCTGGCTGGCGTTCTTCGCACAGGAAATCCCGTCGTTCCCCCCTGAAGGCTATTCGCTGAAATGGTTCCGCGCCATTCCCGGCAACGACCGGTTCGTCAGCGGTTTTCTCCTCAGCCTGGAAGTCGCCGTGATCGCCACAATGATTGGTCTTGCGATCGGCGTTCCCGCCGCCGTTTGCCTGGTGCGGGGGCGCTTTGCAGGACGTGAGGCAGTGAACAACCTGTTGCTGCTGCCGCTGATCGTGCCGGGCATCGTGCTCGGCATTGCGCTCTATGTCTTCCACGTCGAAGCCGAGATCGCGACGGGCTGGCCGATCATCGGCTCGCTCGGCGGCCTGATCGCGGGTCACGTTCTGATCGCCATCCCCTGGGCGGTACGCCTGATCACCGCGAGTCTCGTCGGCATGGATCGCGCCGTGGAGGAAGCAGCCCAAAGCCTTGGCGCTGACCGGCTGACCACGTTCCGGCGCATCACCTTGCCAGCCATTCTGCCGGGCATTGTCGCGGCAGCCTTGTTTGGCTTCGTCGCCTCGTTCGGGAATCTGGAAATGAGTCTGTTCCTGGTCGGACCCGGCCGCACGACTTTGCCGATCGCGATCCTGCAGTACCTCGAATGGAAGATCGATCCGACGATTGCGGCGGTGTCGGTTCTGCAGATCCTGTTCATCGGCGCCGCCATGCTGCTCACCGATCGCTTCGTCAACATCGGCCGCGTGGTCTGACCATGGCGCGGCTGCAACTGACCGGCATCACCAAGAGCTACGGCGACTTCAAGGCCGCTGACGACATTTCGCTCGACATCGCCGACGGCGAGTTCATGGTTCTCCTCGGCCCTTCAGGATGCGGCAAGACGACGACCTTGCGCATCGTTGCCGGCTTCATCGAGCCGACCTCCGGCAGCGTGCGCCTCGGCGGCCGCGACGTCACCGCGCTCCCGCCATGGAAGCGCAACGCCGGCCTGGTGTTCCAGAGCTATGCGCTGTTTCCGCACATGACGGTTCACGAGAACGTCGCGTTCGGCCTCGAGATGCGCAAGATGCCGAGAGCCGAGATGGCGCCAAAGATCACGGAGGCCCTGCGCCTGGTGCGGCTCGATCATCTCTCCGACCGGCTGCCGCGGCAATTGTCCGGCGGCCAGCAGCAGCGGGTGGCGCTGGCGCGCGCGCTGGTGTTTCACCCCGACGTGCTGCTGCTCGACGAACCCTTGTCCAATCTCGACGCCAAGCTGCGCCAGGAGGTGCGCGTCGAAATCCGCGAACTGCAGCGCAAGCTCGGATTGACGACCGTGATGGTCACGCATGACCAGGAAGAGGCCTTGACCATGGCCGACCGTCTCGTCGTCATGAGCGAGGGCCGCATCCGCCAGATCGGGTCGCAGCAGGACCTCTACGAGCGGCCTTCGGAAAGATTCGTCGCGGATTTCGTCGGCCGCTCCACCTTCATCGATGGCCGTATGGAGGGTCCCGGGCGCTTCGTCTCGGAAGGCGGCCTTGTCGTCGCCTGCGAAGCGACCGGCGCCGGCTCTGCCTCGCTGGCGCTGCGCCCCGAGCGCCTGGCGCTGATGACGGCCGCGGCGCCGGCGATGGACAACAGCTTTCCCGGAGCGGTGGAATTCATCTCCTATCTCGGATCGCAGGTCGATCTGCACGTCCGCCTGTCGCCGACCGAACGGGTCGTGGTCCAGATCCAGAACCGCCCCGAACAGCCGCTGCCGGTGATCGGAGAACAGGTCCACATCGGCTGGAGCAGGTCGACAGGCCGCGTCTTCCAATCGTAACCCCGCTTGAACCCGTCAACGCCCTCGGAGGTGCCACCATGACCCAATCGAGATCCCGCCGCGAAGTCCTGCTCGGCGCAGCAGCACTGGCCGGCTCGGCCTTTCTGCCGCGCAACGCATCGGCGCAGGAGAAGGGCCGCATCGTCGTCGGCACCTGGGGCGGTGACTACGCCCGCCTGCTGCACAAGAATATCGAGCTGCCGATCCTCATCAAGGATGGCTGGGAGGTGGTGCAGGATCAGGCCGGCGATCCCGAACGGCGATCGAAAATGCTCGCGGAGGCGCGGCTGCCGCGCGGCACGTCCGACGTGCAGGGTCTTTCGGGGCTCAACATGTACCAGATGCACGACGCCGGCGTTGTCGTGCCGCTCGACTACGGCAAGCTGAAGAACGCCGGCAATCTGCTGGCGTCGATGAAATACCCGTACGGTGTCGGCCATATCTATTCGGGCAAGGTCGCGGTCTATAATCCGAAGATGATCACGCCAGCACCCGTGAGCTACAAGGACGTGTTCGATCCCGGGCACGGCAACAAACTCGGCATCATCGACATCCAGTACCAGTACACGATGGTCTGCGCGGCGCTCGCCGCCGGCGGCAAGGTCAATGATCTCGAGCCTGGCAAGAAATTGCTCCTGGAATGCAAGAAGGCCGGCATGCGGATCTATCCTACCAACGAGGCGTTCGCGCAAGGGTTGAAGTCGGAGGAACTCGGCATCGGCGTGATGTGGAAGGCCCGCGTCGTGCAATGGCAGAACGCGGGTATCCCCGTGACCGCCGTGGCCCCCACCGAAGGCACACTCGCCTATGTCTCGGGCTTCGCCATCCCGAAGAACGCGCCCAACAAGGAGGGCGCATACGCCTATCTGGACGCGATGCTCGAGAAGAGCGCGCAAGAGGCATTCGCCGTCGACATGGGTTACAATCCGACCGTTGCCAACGCGGTGGTCGCACCCGATCTCAACACGCGCATCGGGTTTTCCCCCGATGAAATCAAGAAGCTCGTCGATCTCGACTACGACTACATGAACAAGAACGACGTCGACTTCAAGGAATGGTGGGACAAGGAGCTCAAGAGCTGAGCGCGTCCGCACAAGCGATGGCCGCGAGTGCTCCGAGGCCATTCCAGTCCGACGAGCGGCCCTCGTCTTTGCTCTCGGCCACGGCGCTGGTCGGGCCGGCGACGGCGTTCGTGACCGTCGGTCTCCTGCTGCCGCTCCTGATCCTGCTCCGCTACAGCTTCAACCGGCTCGGCCCGCGGCGCATCATGATCGAGACGTTCTCGCCGGACAATTACGTCAAGTTCTTCGCCGATCCCTACTACATCGGCGTATTGTGGACGACCTTGCGCGTGGCCGCCCTCTGTACGGTCGCGTGTCTCCTCTTGGCGCTGCCGCTCGCCTACGTGCTCGCGCGAACCCAGTCGCGGTTCAAGAATGTGCTGATCATGCTGGTGGTGCTGCCGCTGTTCATAGGCAACGCGGTGCGCGCGGCCGGGTGGATGACCCTGTTCGGTGCCAAGGGCTTTCTCAATGTGGCCTTGATCCAGCTCGGCGTCATCACCGACCCGTTGCAGATGATGTATACCGAGGGCGCCGTCGTTGCCGGCATCATTGCCGTCAATCTGCCCTACATGGTGCTGACCTTGCAGAGTGTGATCGAAGGCATCAACCGCAATGTCGAGGAGGCTGCCTTCAGTCTTGGCGCGGGACCCGTGACGATGTTTCGTCGGGTGCTGCTGCCGCTGTCGCTGCCGGGCATCCTCGCCGGCACCATTCTGACCTTCATCCTCGGCATGAACGCCTATGCGACACCCGTCCTGCTCGGCGGCCCCAAGTTCAAGATGATGGGGCCGCTGGTCTACGGACAGTTCCAGCTCAACAACTGGCCGTTCGGAGCCTCCGTTGCGTTTATCCTGATGACCGCGACGCTCGCGCTGACGGCGACGGCGAATATCCTGGTCCAGCGCCGGTTCCGGCGGTGATGATTGAAAGAGGCGTGTGATGACGGTTGGCGTTGGCGGATCGACGGCTGAGGCGGAACTGGCCGCCATGACAAACATGCGCGGCGATGTGCCGCCCATCGGCGTCGATGAGCGGTTGCGGCGCATCGCCCGGGCGCAGGCGATCATGCGCGAGAAGGGCATCGACGCGCTTTACCTCGATGTCTCCTCCAGTATGAGCTATTTCACAGGGCTGAAGTTCCGCCGCACCGAGCGCATGCACAGCGCGGTTCTGCCGGCCAGGGGCGAGATCGTCTATGTCTCGCCGGCCTTCGAGGTCGAGAAACTGAAGACCATGATCTCGTTCGGCGACAAGATCGCGGTGTGGGAGGAGGACGAGGATCCCACCGCGACCGTGACCGAGACCGTGCGCGCGCTCGGCTATCCCTCCGGCACGATCGCGGTCGACGAGGCCACGCCGTTCTTCACCTTCGACGGACTGCGCCGCGCCGGCAACGCCTACACCTTCATCAACGCCACCGAAGTGACGGCCGGTTGCCGCATGATCAAGTCGGAGCACGAGCTGGCGCTGATGCAGACCGCCAAGAACATCACGCTCGAGGCCCACAAGGCCGCGGCCCGCATCATGCGCGAGGGCATCACCACCACCGAGGTGCAGGCCTTCATCACCGCCGCGCACCGCAAGCTCGGCTCGGAAGGCGATCCGCCTTTCAACGCGGTGCTGTTCGGCGAGGCCTCGGCCTATCCGCACGGCGTGCCCTATCCGCAGACGCTCAAGGACGGCGACATGATCCTGATCGACACCGGCGCGCCGGTCGACGGCTATCTCTCGGACATCACGCGCTCCTACGTGTTCGGCGAACCGACCAAGCGCCAGCGCGAGGTCTGGAACCTGGAGAAGGCAGCGCAGGCCGCAGGCTTCGCCGCCGCCAGGCCCGGCAACCGCTGCGAGGATATCGACATCGCCGCGCGAGGAGTCATCAACGGCGCCGGCTTCGGGCCGGGCTATGCGACACCCGGCCTGCCGCACCGCACCGGCCACGGCATTGGGCTCGACGTGCACGAATGGCCCTATCTCGTGAAGGGCGACAAGACCGTGCTCGAGCCCGGCATGACGTTTTCGAACGAGCCGACCATCTGCATCTACGGCGAATTCGGCGTGCGGCTGGAGGACCACATGGTGATCACCGAAACCGGCGCACGCTGGTTCACCCAGCCGGCGCATTCGGTCGACGATCCCTTCGGCCTGGACAAGTAGAAGCCAAACTGCCGCGCGTTCAGCGGCCGCCAAGCGGCCGTCTATTTGGTGCCATAGGCACGGTCGCCTGCGTCCCCGAGACCCGGCACGATGAAGGCGTTGCCGTCCAGCCTTTCGTCGATCGCCGCAAGCCAGATCGGAACGTCCGGATGAATGCCGCGCATGCGCTCGACACCCTCCGGCGCGCCGATCAGGCACGCCAGCCGGATCTCGCTCGCGCCGTGCTCTTTCAGTCGGTCGACCGCGGCGACGGCAGAGTTCGCCGTTGCCAGCACCGGCGAGATCACGATCACCAGCCGCTCGTGCAGGTCGCTCGGCGCTTTGAAGAAATACTCGACCGCAACGAAGGTTTGCGGCTCGCGGTAAAGACCGATATGGGCGATCCGCGCCGTCGGCACCAGATCGAGCATGCCTTCCGCAAAGGTCATGCCGGCACGCAGCACCGGCGCGAACACCAGCTTCTTGCCCGCGATCTGCGGCGATCTCATGTGCGCCAGCGGCGTTTCAACATCGATATCGGCGAGCGGCAGATCACGGGTGAGCTCGTAGCACAACAGCATCCCGATCTCCTTGAGGAGCTCGCGAAACGCCTTGGTCGAAATGTCTTTCCGCCGCAACAGGGTCAGCTTGTGCTGCACCAGCGGGTGGCTCACGATCGTAACGCCGTCCATGTTGTCATCCCGACCATGATCCGATTCAATTGAATCGGATCATGGTCTCCTCTCTTGTTTGAGCATGATCTTTTCGGAAAACCGGTTCCCACTTTTCCGGATCATGCTCTAGAAGACGGTGCCGTCGCTGGCCACTCTTATCGGCGGCGAAGCGTCAGCGCGGTGTTCGCGCGCCAGCAGCCGGCCCGCAGCCCAGGTTCCGCCCTCGAGAATTTTCGCCAGCGGCAGTGCCGTGGCATCGAGGTTGAGGCGGTGCCGCACGCCGTCGGCGACGCGGTCGAGCAGCGCCACCGTCAGTGCGCGCCATTCCACGACCAGCGATGATCCGACCTCGTGCGCCTGCTGCGCGGCCTCCGCATCGCGCAACGCGAGCACGCCGATATCG
>WNGQ01006656.1_pt1 | contig 11162 bp, 9 predicted proteins | sample 5407661 | NCBI WGS metagenome assembly WNGQ01 (sample SAMN13153382, study PRJNA577476) | soil metagenome | isolation source: 60 cm soil or saprolite under Garry oak tree replicate 2 | place: USA:California | collected 2016-06-15
TGCAACAGGCATGCGCTCGGGCATGTGCAGGCTGTGATAGGCGGCACCCGTTGCGGTGATGAGCGGTGCCTGGTCGATTTCCTGGTTGTACCAACCGCTTTTCAGCGGCGCTTCCCCGGCGAACACCACCAGCGGCAGATGGGCGCGCACGGCTGCGGGGAGCGCCGTGATCAATTGCGTCACACCGGGCCCGCACGTGACGGTCGCCACGCCCACTTCCCGGTTCTTTCGCGAGTACGCCATGGCGGCAGCGAGCGCGCAATGCTCGTGCCTGACATAGACCATGCGGCATCCCTCCTCGGACAAGCGCGCGGCCCAATTCATGTTCGCATCCCCGAGAAGAGCAAAACATGTTCGCACATCCTCCTGCGCGAAGGCCTTGGCGAGGATGTCATACACGCGGGGCTTGGCTTCATTCTTCATCGTCGCAACTCCTGCGTCGAACTCTCTTCTTAACAGTTGTGATCAGCGCCGGAGTTCACGCAGCGACGGGCCGTACTCGGTCCGCAGTTGCGTCTGCCTGTAGCTGGGCTGCTCGTGACGCGCGATCGGCCGCTTAGCGTCGACCAAATTCAGGGCGGCGAACGTCAGGCGATGGTCGCAAGCCGTCATACCTTTATGGGGTCCGGCGGTGCTGCCACCGCCACCGAATGTCAAAGCTCGGGGGCGCGCGGGCTCATCGCGCGTCCCCTGCAGCGCCTTGTTGGGCGCCTGGGATAGTGGAGTTTGAAGAGCCCAACGTGTTATTCCGCCATGCTGACACCCGAACCCCCCATTTCCTTCGGGACGTCTTTCATCTTCGGCAACCCGTCCTTAATGCGCAGCTTCGTCTCCTGATAGTGGACATGGACGCCGGCGCGGTACGGGAAGTCCGGAATGACCGCTGCATAGACGTCGGTGAGTCCCATGCCGGGATGCTCAGTGAAGATGTGGCCTCCACATGTTTTGCACCATTTGCGATAACTATGCGGCGTTTTGTTGTAAGTGCCGATGTTGTCTGCTCCCCGCGTGACCCGCACCGCTTCGGGTTTCCATAAAGTGAAGGCGTTGACGGGCCCGGCCGACCAGCTGCGACACGAATCACAATGGCAATAACCCATTCCGGCTGGCTCACCGCTGACCGTGAACTGTACCGCGCCGCAAAAGCAGCTGCCTTTGTAAGCTTTTCCGTTGCTCATGATGCACCTCCCTTGGTGGTTTGCACGACGACAAGGTCCGGAGCGCAGGCTTTAGCCAGGATCAACTCCGGCGCGAAATCTCCTAGATTCCTCGGCGCCTAACGTCCAAGGTAACCGGGGCCGAGCTGACGGCGCGTGAGCGCCGCCGGCGAGGCGTCCGGGTTGAGTGGTTAGAGCGCATTTTACGGACAACGGTAGGCCACACCTTCCCCTCGCGCGGTGAGAAGGACGGTGTTCCCGTCGAGACCCACGGTTCGATTCCGTAGCGTAGCCTCGAAGTAGAACTGTTTATCGCCCATTGGCATCAAACCGGTCACATTGCCGACGACTTTGCATCCGGCGACATCGGAAGTGTTTTCGGTGAGTTTGACTCGATCGGCACCGGGCGCGAGCGTTATCGTCATCGGAGCACATGAAGAACTCAGCACTACGATAGCTGCGAGCGTGAAACGCCATGCTACAGGATTTCTCACGCGCATATAGGTACTCCGCTTGGTGAGATTCGGGTTGACCCATTGTGGGTGCGGCCTTGAGTCTAGCGAAGCGGTATCACCCATGCTGTAACATTGCGCAACCAAGTGTTACGCGGCCGCCAGAAAAGGGCGAGTTCGGGGGTTTCGGTGCCGCAGCGTGCAGATTGCTGCGCCAAATACACGGAAGGAATGCTATCAACGAAATCTTCACAATTCGCTACGTAGCGCTCTAACGTGGTGTTGTGCGGCGGGCCGGGCTCAGGCAACAACAGGGCCGGGGCTGGCGGCCCGTCGGCACCAACACAGGGTTAGCGCTCGCCCAGAGATGACTCAACGCGTCCAATACTGTTGTCGTGCCTCAAACGCTCGAATGCATTCTGGAACGTCAGTAAAGGGCCCCCCGGGAGGGGCGAGGCCATACCTCCTCGTCCACCCGTAATCTTTCCAATAGGCTTCACACTCCTTCCGTGACTTCTTGTCGGAACGGGCCTCTGGCGCCTCGTTTACGCACTCCTCGATCTTTTGTCGCCGCACTACACTTAGTTTTGCTTCTCGCGCCTTCAAGCACGCTACATCGAGTTCATCCAGACGTCGAAGCTCATCTACAGACTGTGCAAAAACAGGCTGGTAGACCAGGAAGGACAACTGCATTCCGCGTGCGATCAAGAGTATGTGATAGGCGTTCGACATTTCATACATTGATGGCATCCCCGCGAGTGCTAACGTTCAATCATCTTCCGAAAAAACATCTAATCTGGCGTGTCAGTCTACGCTTCTCGGAAATGCGCCGCAAAATCATGCTTGTGTGTTGTGGGCTATGGATAACGAGTCGTAATAGATTGCGCGCGGAAGGTGAAGTGTCTGATTTCCCAGGGGGTGAAACCCCGCACGGGCATCGAGCCGCCAGTCTAGCGGGCGCCGGGAACGTTTCGGGTCTTGAGAAATTCCTCCAACGATTCTCCGCGGAAGCCCGCGACCATCTCCGGGTTGGATACGCCCTCGACGCGCCCGAGTTTCTCGAGGCAGAAGAAGCTCGCGCCGTAGCGCATGAGCGCGGCCCAGTCGAGCTCGCGCACCATGCGGCGTTCTTCGGCGGTGAGACCGGCCTTGTCGAACGCCGCCTCGGGGTTGTCCTTGAAGAGCGCGCGGTTGGCGGGCACGGTGAAACCGTGCAGGAAACGGTTGAGCCGCAGGGCTTTGGCGCTGGTGGCGAGGTCGAAGAGGTAGGTGCCGCCTAGTTTTTCGACGCCTTTGAGCTGCGGGTTCATCGGAAAAGCAGATTCTTCGCTTCGCTCAGAATGACAAGGACCTAGGCCGATGCGCGTGTGCCGTTTCGGCGTTTCTTGCGCGCGGAACGCGCTCTTCTCGGCGCAGCCTTCGCCTCGGGCTCCTCGAACAGCGCCACCGCCATCGCGGTGGTCATCGGCAGGTAGTAGTTCTGGTGGATTTTCTTCGCGCGCGGCGAGAGCGCGCCGCGCATCGCGAGCCACATGATCTCCTCCGCCCCTTCGGTGCCGCCGAGCTTGATGTACTCCGCGTGGCGCATCGCCGCGAGTTTCTTCGGGTCCCGCGCGATCAGGTCGAGGAACTTCCTGTCCCATTTCTCGTTGTTGAAGCCCGCGCGCTCGCCGTTCATCTGGTGCGAGAGGCCTCCGGTGCCGACGATGACCACCTTCAGGTCCTCGGGATAGGAAAGCACCGCGCGGCGCACCGCCTGCCCGAGCTTCCAGCAACGCGCGGGCGTGGGGATCGGGTGCTGGAGCACGTTGATCTCGATCGGCACGATCTTCCCGGGCCATCCGCGCGAGGGCGGCCAGAACATCGTGAGCGGCGAGTGCACGCCGTGGTCGATCGGCAGGTCCTGGAAAACGGAGATATCGAACTCGTCGTTCACCAGCGCGTCGGCCATATGGCGCGCGAGGCCGGCGTGGCCCCTCAAAGGAGGAACGGCACGCGGTCCCAGCCCTTCGTCCGCGATCGCGTACTCGGCGCCCACGCCCAGCGCGAAAGTCGGGTAGTGATCGAAGAAGAACGTGGTCGCGTGATCGTTGTAGAAGAACACCAGGACGTCGGGCTTTCTCTGCGCGAGCCAGGCCTTGACCGGCTCGTAGCCCCTGAAGAGCGGCGCCCAGTCCGGATCGTTCTGCTTGTTGCGGTCGTACGCGCCGCCGATCGTGGGAACGTGCGAAGTGCCGATGCCGCCCAGGATTTTTGCCATGGAAGAATCCTATGCGACCGCGACGGGGATCTTGAAATCCCTGATGCGTTTCTCCCATTCTGCCGGGCCGGTCTGATGCACCGAGGTGCCGTTCGCGTCGACTGCGACCGTGACCGGCATGTCCTTCACCTCGAACTCGTAGATCGCTTCCATGCCGAGATCGCCGAAAGCGAGCACTCTGGACTTCCGGATCGCCTTGGCGACGAGGTAGGCGGCGCCGCCCACCGCGATCAGCGAGGCGGCCTTGTGCCTGCGGATCGCCTCGATCGCCGCGGGACCGCGTTCGCCCTTGCCGATCATGGCGAGGAGGCCGGTCTGCCCGAGCATCATCTCGGTGAATTTGTCCATGCGGGTCGCCGTGGTGGGACCCGCGGGCCCGACGACCTCGTCGCGCACCGGATCGACCGGTCCGACGTAGTAGATCACGCGGTCGGTGAAATCGACGGGGAGCCTCTCGCCTTTTTCCAGCATGTCCTGGATGCGCTTGTGCGCGGCATCGCGCGAGGTGAGCATTTTCCCCGACAGAAGGAGCGTCTCGCCGGGTTTCCACTTTGCCACTACCTCGCGCGTGAGCGTGTCGAGGTTCACGCGCCTGGACTGCGCGGCGGGCGTCCACGTCACCTTGGGCCAGTCTTCCAGGCTAGGCGCTTCGAACTCCGCCGGGCCCGAGCCGTCGAGCGTGAAGTGGAGGTGCCGGGTCGCGGCGCAGTTCGGGATCATCGCGATCGGCTGCGATCCCGCGTGCGTCGCGAACGTCCTGATCTTGACGTCGAGCACCGTCGAGAGTCCGCCGAGGCCTTGAGCGCCGATACCGAGCCGGTTGACCTTCTCGTAGAGCTCGATGCGCAGCTCCTCGCGATCGTCGCGCGGCCCGCGCTCGAGCAGCTCGTGCATGTCGATCGGCTCCATGAGCGACTCCTTGGCCATCATCATGGCTTTCTCGGCCGTGCCGCCGATGCCTATCCCCAGCATCCCCGGTGGACACCAGCCCGCTCCCATCGTGGGCACGGTCTTCAGCACCCAGTCGACGATCGAGTCCGAGGGGTTCAGCATCGCGAATTTCGATTTGTTCTCCGAGCCTGCCCCTTTGGCCGCGACGTCCACCTCGACGGCGTTCCCCGGCACGAGCTCCATGTGGATCACCGCCGGGGTGTTGTCCCTCGTGTTCCTGCGGCCGAAGACCGGATCCTCGACGATGGACGCGCGCAGCTTGTTGTCCGGGTGCAGATAGGCGCGGCGCACGCCTTCATTCACCGCGTCCGCAACCGAGCCCTTGAAACCGTCCAGGCGCACGTTCATGCCGATTTTCAGGAACACGTTGACGATGCCCGTGTCCTGGCAGACTGGTCTGCGCCCTTCGGCGCACAGGCGCGAGTTGCTGAGGATCTGCGCGATGGCGTCTTTCGCGGCCGGCGATTGCTCGCGCTCGTAGGCGCGCGCGAGGTGCTGGATGTAGTCGCGTGGATGGTAGGTGCTGATGTACTGCAGCGCGTCGGCGACGCTCTGGATCAAGTCCTCTTGTCTGATCACGGTCATGCCCAATCCCGCCTTTGAACGATACGGCAAGACGACGAGTATACCCATAGAGGCTTTTCGTCCGCGTAGAGATGTCGCGGCGTAGAGACAGGTCCAAGGACAGAGAAATCAGTCCACTAGTCGATTCGCTGCTTTGCTGCGTCGTCGCGCGGCGACATTTCTCCGTGCACGTTTGCGTCCATCAAAGCGCTAATTGTCTGATGCGGCGTGAACAAATCGCGATGGCACGAGTGTTGCGAATACGCTGCTGTCGTTTGGAAAAAGGAGAAACGAGATGCGCAGCCTCAAATACGGAGTGCTTGCCTTGACCCCGCTGCTCGGCGCCGGAGGTTTTGCACAAGGACTCAACCTCGGGATGAATGATGGCCTCATGTTGCAAGCGCAAGCGCCCGCGCAGACGGAATCGACGGGATCGTACGGCGCGATGAACGGCAGCGGGAGGCCCGAACCCGACCGCGCCGCAACTCCCGTGAACGGGGAAGCCAAGCCCGATACCGGCGCTCCGAGGGCCGGGAACCTCAAGAGCACACCACGCGCGCACGCAAAAACGCAAGCTCGCAAAGTCGGGAAGAAATCCAAGGACACGTTCGCGAACTGACGCAAGGTCCGAAGGGACGGAGGACACAACATCGAACATTCACACCGCTCTGCCGGGGCGGCTTGCGGGAGTTCCGCTCGACGCTGTTTAGGCGCCCTGCTGCTATTGGCAATTGCCAGCTTGTTGATTGCTTGCGGAGGCTCCTCCGGAAGTGTCACCAATGCCACCAGTACCACGGCGGGCACCGCCACTTTGGCGTGGGATGCCGTAACAGACCCGAGTCTACAGGGTTACCGAGTCTACTACGGCACCTTCGCTGGAACATACCTCCAATCCCCTGGCCAGGGACTACCTGTAGGAAATGGCACGACTACCTATAGGGTCACCGGCCTGAGCACCGGCGCCGCGTACTACTTTGCAGTCACCGCCTACGATTTGCAGGACCACGAGAGCGCTTACTCGAACGAAGTGCTCAAAGTCATTCCCTAACCGAATCTAACCGGATCGGGTATCGGGTAATGCGGGTAGTTTCTTAGACGTAACGGATACACGATTAAGGCATTGAAGGATCACCGTCCGCCTCAACTCCTCCTCCCTCCCTCCTAGGCGGACGGCCTCGGGCCCGCAGGAGATCGACCTCCTGCGGGTCTTTTTTTTCCGCCGTTTGCGGGATACGGCTGCCGGGTTGCGAAGCCCGCGCCGGGGCCGGTAATATCAGCACTTCCACAGGGGGGAGCCGCAAATGGCCGACGCAACGATCGAGTCCGTTCTCCAGGAGGACCGGCTGTTCCCGCCTTCTCCTGAGTTCGTCAAGCAGGCCAACGTATCCGGTGCCGCGGCCTACCAGGCGCTGTGCGACGAGGCGAACCGCGATTTCGAAGGGTTCTGGGGACGGCTAGCCAAAGAGCACGTGCTCTGGAACAAGACGTTCACCGAGGTGCTCGATGAGTCGAACGCGCCGTTCTTCAAGTGGTTCCGCGACGGCGAGCTGAACGCGTCGTACAACTGCCTCGACCGGCACCTGAAGACTCAAGGGCACAAGACCGCCATCATTTTCGAGGCGGACGACGGCAAGGTGACGAAGATCACCTACAAGCAGCTCTACCACAAGGTCTGCCAGTTCGCGAACGCGCTCAAGGCGCTCGGCATCAGGAAGGGCGAGCGCGTTATCATCTACATGCCGATGTCGATCGAGGTCGTCACGGCGATGCAGGCCTGCGCGAGGATAGGCGCGACGCACTCGGTGGTGTTCGGCGGATTCTCGGCGAAAAGTTTGCAGGAGCGCATTATCGACGCCGGGGCCGTCGCCGTCATCACGGCGGATGGCCAGATGCGCGGTGGCAAGGAAATCCCCTTGAAGCCCGCGGTGGACGAGGCGTTCACTCTGGGCGGCTGCGATGGCGTGAAGAACGTGGTCGTGTACAAACGCACCGGGACTCCGGTCGCCTTTCAGGCCGCGCGCGACAAGTGGTGGCACGACGTGATCAGGGGCCAGGCCGAAACCTGCGAGCCGACCTGGGTGAACGCCGAGCACCCGCTCTTCATCCTGTATACATCGGGCTCGACAGGCAAGCCGAAGGGCGTGCAGCACTCGACCGGCGGCTACCTGCTGATGACGGTCATCACCATGAAGTGGGTCTTCGACTACAAGACCACGGACGTGTTCTGGTGCACCGCGGACGTCGGCTGGGTGACCGGGCACAGCTACTGCACCTACGGCCCGCTCGCGGTCGGCGCGACCGAAGTGATGTTCGAAGGCGTGCCGGTGTGGCCGGACGCGGGGCGCTTCTGGAAAATGATCCAGGACCACGAGGTGACGGTGTTCTACACTGCTCCCACTGCCATTCGCACGCTTATCAAGGCGGGGGGAGACCTTCCGAAGAAATACAATCTGAAATCTCTGCGCATCCTCGGCACGGTCGGCGAGCCGATCAACCCCGAGGCGTGGATGTGGTACTACAACACCGTCGGCGATAGGCGCTGCCCGATCGTCGACACCTGGTGGCAGACCGAGACCAGCAGCCACCTGATCACGCCGCTCCCCGGCGTGCATGCCCTGAAGCCGGGCTCCTGCACCATGCCGCTTCCAGGAATCATGGCGGCGATCGTCGACGAGACCGGCCGCGACGTCGACAAGGGCAAGGGCGGAATCCTCGTCATCAAGCGCCCGTGGCCGGGAATCATCCGCACCATCTGGGGCGATCCGGAGCGCTTCAAGAAGAGCTACTTCCCCGAGGACTTCAAGGGAAAGTATTACCTCGCGGGCGACGGCGCGAGCCGCGACAAGGACGGATACTTCCGCATCATGGGGCGCATCGACGACGTGCTGAACGTGTCGGGGCACCGCCTGGGAACGATGGAGATCGAATCGGCGCTGGTGGCGAACGTGAAACTCGTCGCCGAGGCGGCGGTGGTGGGCCGGCCCGACGAAATGACGGGCGAAGCCGTGTGCGCCTTCGTCGTGCTGAAAGGGCCGCGGCCTTCGGGGACGAGGCGAAGAAAGTTGCCGACGAGTTGCGCAGCTGGGTGGCGAAGGAGATCGGCGCGATCGCCAAGCCCAAGGACATCCGCTTCGGCGACAACCTGCCGAAGACGCGCTCCGGAAAGATCATGCGGAGGTTGCTGCGCTCGATCGCCAAAGGGGAGGAGATCAAGCAGGACGTGTCGACGCTGGAGAACCCCGCGATCCTGGAACAGCTCAAGCAGACCAGCTAGCGACTGGGTTCACTCTTTCCCGTGGTCGCGTAAAATTGGCCTCGAACGGAGAGGTGGATGAGCGGTTTAAGTCGCACGCCTGGAAAGCGTGTTTAGGTTAATAGCCTAACGCGGGTTCGAATCCCGCCCTCTCCGCCGGCGGCCAGAATGAGGGTCTGGCGCGGCGCTTCCGGGATCTCATTTCCTCCAGATGCGTGGATTTCACCCCGCCCAACGTCGTGTTCGGCGGCGGCCTCACGCAATGCGCGCGCGTCGCCGCGATGGCGTCGGCGTTCGACAGGGCCGCGGGGTCCGCATATTCTCAGAACGGCATCCTTCAAGGCGGAAAAATCCTTTTCGCCACGAAGCGTTTTCAAGACATCAGCGTTATTCATGGCTCCAAGCCCCTCCCTTGAGTGGCCGTTGATCAAGAGTTCGAGATCGTAAGCGTGTGGTTTTAATAGACTATGTAGAACCCATAGTACGATCTGCCTACGACACTAATGCGTAGTTTTATTGCAGTCCGGTGATACTGCTCTGGGTGCCAGAGTCAAAGGAAGTCGAGCAACTGCCCACCCTCCAGTACGTCGCGACGATATGTGGTACCAGATTACGATCGAGCCCGATTATCTTCGGGCGGATCTGTTCCGCCAGGAAACGGCTGAGCAAGCGCAAGAGTTTCTTGCCGCCGTGGCAGCCGCGGTGCGCAGGCACGCGCACTCGCGGATCTTCATAGCGGTTCACGCTTCAAGACCTCTATTCAAAGTCGGGCAGTCCGGGCTGCTTGATCACTTCAAAAATTTGGGCGAGCTATCGAGATGCAGAATCGCGCTCACCGGGGATTCCGATGAGCTTCGTCTATCCCACCAATACATTGAATCACTGGCGCGACAGCGCGGGATCAACATTCGAAGCTTTCGAGACGAATCGGCGGTCCTACTCTCGTTCAGGGACCAACGTTGGCTGCCAGACCGGCGTCGAGGACTTGAGCTGGGCGAAGGACAAGAACGACGCTACCAACAGGCTCGTCGTCGCAAGCCGGGAGAAATCTTTGCGGTTCCCGGCGGACCTGCCGACCGGAGCATCGAGCTCAAGCCACAATCTCCCGCGGGATTAGTTGAGCAGGTCAAGACCGCTTCGTGAAAGCTACGAGGCGCTAAGGCAATCCTCCGCCAAAGCGAGGAAGGGGTCCGAGACCTCCGGCACAATCGGGCTGCCGAGAGTACCCGTTCGGGAAGCGGCCGATTGAAGTAACCGGCACGGAAACCCTCCGAGTAGTCGTCGATTCCGACCAGGGCGTGTATCGGCGCTTCCTTATGCCGTTTGCGGAATGTCTCGCCATCGACATAGCCTTGGGCGCTGGGTAGCGGCCAGCCGTACTCCTCGCAGAGGGGAAAGGCGGGTCCCGAGCTTACGAGTTACAAGGGGCGGGGCATAGTTCTTGCTCAGGAAGTGTCATGGCAGACCGTTACCTTGAAGCTGTTCGGTGCCTCAGTCTTATTGCGCCCGAGCGTTTCCTGGAGGCGCTTGATACCGCTGATGTTCGCGCAGGGCTGCGATCTTTCCAAGAAGGGCGTGATCCTGCCCTGATGGAAATCGTTTTTTCAGTTCCAGATGAGCAATTTTGGTGGTTCCGACTAGTGTTGCGCAAAATGGCAGACAAGTACGAGCGCCACAAAAGTATTATGGAGTCTTACCGCAAATTGAATTTGACACGCTCGTAGCGATGTATCAATCGGAGTCCCGCTGTCTTGGCCCTTGCTCTGTCCTCGCCGGCGGTGGGTCGGTCGAGACCGGCTCTACAGAAAGCTCACTACCTGGATTACCTACCGGTTGCACGCCGCGCACCGGCAAACGCTCCAGACTGTCGCCGCGTTTGACCGCGATTCGGTCAGAGTTCACGGCGTACAAGACGACTCCGTCGGCAATCTGCTGGCCTTCGACAAACGGCGCCGCAGGCCGACCATCGACGGAAATCAGCGCGGTCCTCGCCGCCGCCGTGATCATTACTCCGTTGACCGCTAACTTGAAATCGCTCGCGGCCACTTGCCGAGTCGTGTCCCTGTCGACAACCGGACGAGGCTCGGTCAAGGTTCGACGCCCGGAAAAAAGGATGTCGCCGGATTTCACGCTGGGGCCGGCTGCCGATGCGGGTGACGGATCAACCTGCGAACTCGACGCGTAAAAATAGAAAAATATCGCTCCGGCTAGGGCCGAAACCAAAATCCAAGCTAGCCGCCGCGCTCTTTGCATCCTAGCTTGCAAGCATATGGCCGAGTTTTCCTCGCGTGTTGAGCGATATTAGTACGGCGGGTGCCTTCTCCGCCAGGTGAAAAATAGGGGGAACGCCCATCTCGTTACGCGGTTTTGCCGCCGACGGGGGCAAGAACCATCTCGATCAGGGCGAGCTGCCCCTTCGATACGGCCTCCAGGCCGCGCAGGAGCGCGGGACGCACCTCCGAGGGTTGCTCGACGGCTTCTCCGTAGCCTCCGTAAGCGCGCGCGAGCGCCGGGTAGTCCGGGCG